>ERZ1673737.2879-NODE-2879-length-13817-cov-4.861503_pt1 | contig 13817 bp, 9 predicted proteins | sample MGYA00580211_ERZ1673737 | MGnify/ENA primary metagenome ERZ1673737 (study PRJEB41218, sample SAMN15661789) | gut metagenome | host: Homo sapiens | place: Canada: London | collected 2015-08-20/2019-03-30 | study: EMG produced TPA metagenomics assembly of... | reverse complement strand
ATTCGGTGATCCTGCTCGACGAAGTCGAAAAGGCCCATCCGGATGTCTTCAACGTGCTTCTGCAGGTGCTCGACGACGGGCGCATGACGGACGGCCAGGGCCGTACGGTGGACTTCAAGAACACCGTGATCGTCATGACCTCGAACCTGGGCGCTCAGGAAATCATGGAGATGACGGGCGAGCCGCACGAGAAGGTGAAGGATGCCGTGATGAAGGAGGTGCGTCAGCACTTCCGTCCGGAATTCGTCAACCGCATCGACGAGATCGTGGTCTTCAATTCTCTTGACGCGCAGAACGTGAAGAAGATTGCCGAGATCCAGCTCAAGCAGCTGAAGAAGCGCATGACCGAGCAGCAGATCGGCCTTGACGTGACGGAAGCCGCGCTCGACGAAATTGCGAAGGTGGGCTTTGATCCGCAGTTCGGCGCAAGGCCTCTGAAGCGCGCGATCCAGGACCGCATCGAAAACGGCATTGCACGCCTCCTCCTCGAAGGGAAGGCCGCGCCCGAGGATACGGTGAAGGTCGACGCCAAGGGCGACGAATTCACCTTCACGGTGGAAAAGCCTGCGGAAAAGGAAAAGGCCTGAGGGCTTTGATCCTCTGAATGCCCGGGGCGCCCGTTCAATACGGGCGGGCGCCTGAGGCTTCATCGAAAGCTTTAAGAAAAGGCGCATGGGAAAAGGAACTCTGCCTCCTACGTCCCGTGCGCTTTTTCGTTTCTTAAGCCGGACGCAAGACGCCGGCGCGAGAATCCCGCACATGGCATGGCGGAGGAAGAATATCCGGAAAGCGCCATGATTCCCTCGTACAGGAGACTCAACGTGAAAAAGACGGTTCTTGCGCTTGCCCTTCTCGGTATCGCGGCCGGCGCCGCTCAGGCTGCCGATTCGCAGATTCTGAATTCGCTTCTTGCCTGCAATGCAAGCTACTTCAAGGCCATTGCAAAGGATAAGAACATTCCGGAAACGCTCAAGATCCGCTCCGGCGACATGGCGTTTCTCAAGGTCGAGAAGCAGCCCCTTGACATCGTGATGTTCCCGAAGCCCTTCAAGGACTCGGGCCTCACCGTGACGGGCTACGTCTTCAACGACGAAATCATCCGCTATCCGGGCGTTCCCGACATGCACACCCACTTCTGGGGCCTCATCGTCAAGGAAGACTGGAAGAAGGCGATCGACGCCTTCAAGGTCGACTGGGAAGCCGTGGATACGCGCCACATGTCCGCGCACGCGAACCGCATGGTCCGCAGCAACAACGAACCGGTCTGGAAGCCCTACAAGCGCCCGGACAACTACGAATATCCGGAAATGGACATGACGGAGCGCGCCTTCCACATCCAGCCCTACAACGGCCAGACGATGATCTTCTGCGCCATGCAGACGGCGGGCGCTCCTGAAGCGGCGATCATTCAGGAAGTTCGTCCGGACCTCCTCCAGGGCGAAAACAAGGTGCCCATCCGCGAGGAAGAGATTCAGAAGGATCAGCCGAAGGCGGGTGCGAAGAAGCTCCCCGAGGGTCATCCTGAAATTCCGGCGGGCGCCAAGCTCCCGGAAGGCCATCCGGACATCTCGGGCGCGAAGAAGTAATTTCCTCCTGAAGAACCCAATGAAAAGCCCGGCTCCTTTACTGGAGACCGGGCTTTTTCAGCAGCCTTTGAACTGTGAAAGGTGTTAGTTGAGCATCATGCTCGGCATCGTCGGACGCGGCATGGCGTCCTTTTTTCTCAGGGGCTTCTGAATGTTGTGGATGGAGTTGTAGAGGCGGTCCATCGTGTCGGGCTCCGCCGTGAGCCAGGGACATTCGCCGTGAATGGGGGTCTTGAGCTGAATGCCTTCCATCTCGAACTGCCCGACGATCATGTTGGCGATTTCGCCCACGGCCTGGGAGACGTTGGGTCCGGAGGGGAGCGGAATCGGAACGCCCGAAATCAGATCGTCGGGGGCTTCGGGGCGCGCAAAGGCGACGCGAAGTTCGGAATAACCCTTCAGGGGATCGGAGAAGGCGCCGAGGCTCACGATCAGATTTTCGGGCGGAACATTTTCGTCGAGCGCCGTGCGGGTGAAGACCACCATGATGCGCTTCAGGCCCGTCACGTAGTCGAGCTGCCGGACGGTGTCGTTGAGAAGCGTGGGTTCGGTCACGCAGAAGCGAAGCCCCCGGCCGCAGCGCACCGAGAGGAGTGCCGTGAGCTCGGCGCCCCAGCGGGTCTTCAAAATGGCTTCGCTCGTGAGCACCGCATTCTTGCCTTCATTCGTCGCAAAACCGAGGAACCGGAAGGGGCGCTTGAGAGCCGGCTTCTCTCCGCGCGGCGTGCGCACGGTAAAGAGAATGAGGCGGAAGCGCGCGGCAATGTCGGTGCCGTCCTCTTCGTCGAGCGTGTAGTCGATCCCGGGCATGTCGATCGAATCGAAGGTCGCGATGAAGTCGCCCTTCGAGCGCATCATCTGGCGCAGAAAACGCTGCGACTCTCCCGCATCGACGAAGGCTCGGTGGTTGATGGGCATCAGATGCTCATAGATCTGAATCTTCGCGACTGACTCGTCGAAATATTCGTCCAGAAGAAGCGCCTTCAGCTTTTCGGCATCCTCGCGCGTGAGGTTTTCCGCGGCGAGCGCCTGGTTTTCAAGCCCGTAGGCGAGAAAGCCCGCGGCATAGAGCGTCGTCACCGATCCGTCCTCGCGTTCTGCGGCGACGATCTGGTCGTCGAGCTCGGCGTAGCCCGCCTGCTCGATAAGTTCCGTGATCTCGCGCGGATATTCCGAGCGGAGCTTCTCCAGCTCGTCATCGAAGACTTCGCTGAAGGCCATGGGGTCTTCAGCATAGAGACGGCGGAAGGCGCGCAGATAGCATTCGCGGTCGGCGCTGGCAGTATTGCGGCCGATGAAGGGAAGAATCTTGCGCAGACGCGCGGCGAGTGAACTCGATGACATTGAAAGTTATTGAAAAACGGGAAAAAAGAGATGCGCTTTGAAGGGCGCCCATTGTAGCGCAATGGGTTCGTGCGGATAGCATCTCAGTGGGAAGACTTGAAGCCGCCTCACGAGGCGGCCGCCAGCCTCCGGTCAATGACGAGAGCCTTTGACGCTCCCGGGAAGGAATCAGATCGTGCTGCAGGGACGCTCTCTTTCCGATTCGCCGGCCTTCGCATCGAGCCCTGGAGTTATGCAGATTTATCGTTTTCTGCGAAATACGCGGCGCGCTATAAGTGTGCGTAACTTCCATGCGCCTCTGGAATTCCGGGCGGAGTGAAGCCCATCCCGGGGTGTCCGGCCTGAAGTCAAAAGCGCCTTCCCGATAAAGCAGATTGCGCCATTCCGGGAAAGCGCATTCCAATTGAGACCGTCAAATTCGCACGAGGAATGCCCTGACCGCGGACTCCGTCTGAGGGAGTGCAAAGAGCGTATGAGGCGCTCCGGGAATAAGGAGAATCGACGTTTGCGGATGATGCGCAAGCGTCCGCCCGGCGTGTCCGAGCGCGTCCGGAGTGGCGAACCACGGATTTGCCCGGCTGAAGTATTTGTCTTCCGCGCTCATGATGTTCAGCACCGGAACATCGTCGGGGATATGCGTCTGGTGGGAGACGACGTGGTAGTTGTCTTCCGCGGGCCAGGAAAAGAGAATGCGGCCGGATTCCCGGCGGCCTTCGGGAGCCGTGAAGCGCGCGGCGGCAACGCCCCCTTCGCTCGTACCCGCCACGGCATAGCGGCCCGAGAAGCCGGGCGCTTCATCAAGGTGCCGGGCGGCATAGTCAGAGTTCCTGAGAGCGCATCGCATGGACGCGCTCGTAGTTTTCGCGCGAGACGGGAGACGAATAGGTAATGCGGTCGGGAAACACGAAGGAATCGGGTGCGAGGAAGGACCAGCCGAGGCTTGAGACGAAGCGGGCAAAGGCCTTCAGGGGCGCGCCGATGCCTGAACTCCCGTGCGCAAAGAGAAGAATCGGAGCGGCCGGGAGATTTTCGGGAGCATCCGAAAGCTTGCCTTCAAAAGCGCCCCGGGCTGCCGCGAACCAGGCGTTCTCAAAGGAAGCCTTGAGCGAGTCGGCAGTGTGCTTATCGGCCGTGCCGGACATTTTGCCGGTGAGAGCAATCGTCATGAGAGATCCTCGAGAATGAATGTAAACGCAGGAAAAAATATCCCGGAGGAAAGCCTCCGGGATACGGCTGAAGGAAAAGTCAGATCTGAGCTTTACGGAAAATCATTCCTTCCACTCAGCTGAATAGAAGTCGAAGCCCCCGTCGGGGAGAACCGTGAAGTTTTTGAGCTCCTTCGCGGTGCCCGCCGTCACCATCTCGAAGATGAGCGGCGCCCAGGGCTTGTCGGCGTTCACGAGATTCTGGATTTCGTGATAGAGCTCGACACGCTTTTCCGTATGGGTTTCCTTGATGGCCTCATCAAAGAGCGCATCCACCTTCGGGTTCTTGTAGTAGGAGTCGTTGTTGAGGACCGGCGGGCAGCTGCGGCTGTCAAGAAGCGGCCTCAGGCCCCAGTCGGGTTCAGCGGCGGAATTGGTCCAGCCGATGAGGTAGAGCTGGTGCTGCGATTCCGCCGGGGTCTTGGCACCGTAAATCACGGTGCGCTGACCGGCTTCCAGGGCCTTGGTTTCCGCGTGGATCCCGACCTGAGCGAGCTGCTGCTGCAGGAACTGAAGGGTCTTCACGGTCTTGCCGTCGTTGTAGGCCGACCAGATCGTGGTTTTGAAGCCCTGCGGGAAGCCCGCTTCCTTCAGAAGTTCGCGGGCGCGCTTCGGGTCGTAGGGGAATTCACCAAAGTCGACGCTGCCTTCAATCTGCGCGGGGAGGTAGCCGGTCGACGGAACGGCAAAGCCGTTGTAGGCCACCTTGATGAGCGCCTTGCGGTTGATCGCGAGGCTCACGGCTTCGCGCACGCGGATGTCGTCGAAGGGCTTCTTCGTCTCGTTCATCGAGAGGTAGCGGGTCACCACGGAAGACGTCTTCTGGAGCGAGAGCTTGCCGCTCTTTGAGAGCGGGAGGAACTGCTCATTGGGAACGGGCGAAATGAACTGCGCCTCGCCCGTCTGAAGCATCATCGCGCGGGTGGAGTTTTCCGTGACCGGAACCCAGCGGATGGCGTCGAACTTCGGGAGCCCCGGAACGCGGTAGTTCGGGAATTTGACGGTATAGAGCTCTTCGGCGGGGCTGAAGCGCTTCAATGTATAGGGACCCGTGCCGCAAGCTTCGTATGCGGTCACCTGCTTTGTGGTGGCGCGCTTCAGAAGGCTCGGGCAGATCATGCCTGCCGTGCCGTTGGCGAGACGCTGAATGAAGCCCGCGGTCGGCGTTTTGAGAACAATGCGGACGGTGTAAGGGTCGACGACTTCAACGCGGTCGACGAACTTGAAGAAGGTACGGCGCGTGAGCTTCGACTCCGGATTCATGCCGCGGTCGAAATTCATCTTAACGGCGTCGGCGGTGAATTCCGTACCGTCATGGAACTTGACGCCCTTGCGGAGCCGGAAGGTGTAGGTGAGGCCGTCCTTGGAAACCTCATAACCTTCGGCGAGCTGAGGAACGGGCTTCAGATCCTTGTCGAACGTGTAGAGGCTTTCGTAGAAGGAGCGCGAAACCGCACGCGACAGGTTGTCGACCGCATCCCAGGGATCGAGCGTCGTGAATCCCGTCGCAACAGCAGCGGTTATCTCACGCGCTTCGGCCGGAGCCGAAGCGATGAGCATGGCGGCGGAAAAAGCGGTAAGACTGAGCGCGGCTTTGAACGGGAATTTTTGCATTTTGCACCTTGTAAAGAAAAATAAAATGAAGCTGTATACGTATAAGAAAAAATGGGCGACTCCTTCAAAATCAAAGTGTAGTATCAGCAGAAATCCGTTTTTTGCGAGTTTAGGCGCTTCCCCTTAGGCGGGAATCCCGATGCGATTTGGCCCGGGGAAAAGATTCGTCGAATAGCGGTTCCGGAGAAGCGTGCTCCGGAACGACCGGGCTGAAGACGGAGCGAAAAAAAGCCGCAGAAGCGTTGCTTCTGCGGCCGGCCGAAACAAATGCCAGGTGGATTGGCTTTAGCCTGACTTCGCGGGGGAAAAGTTATGAAACGTCCATAACCGATTCGTCCGTAGCCTCTTAACCCCTTGTATCGCATTATTTTCAGAGCGGCAAGGGGTTAAAAATTGCTCATGTATGCATAATACATTGTATAATATAGTATATGCATACGGCAGGCAGTCACTATGACGATCAGTTTTCAGACTCAGGGCGGTCACACTTACGGCACGCTCTGCACAGTTACCCGCGTCGGGCAAAAAGTTGTCAAAACCTACGGCGAATCCTTGGGGCGAGTTGTTGATAAGGAGCGGCTTGTCTTTTACAGCCGCTCACGGGGATTGTTCCAGTACGATCCGGAAACAGGAAGCTATCTTCCAGCTCCGCCTGACGTCGAAATGCCAAAGCGCAAATCCAGATTGAAGGTCCCGGCTCAGTTGATTTCTTTTGTCTTCGGGGACGTTTATCTGCTGGATCGATTCATGGACAAGCTTGGCTTGTATCCAGTTCTGGAATCTGCATACAAAGATCGGCTGGATGCTCTCAAAGCCATGGTGTGCTTCTACTTGGTCAGCACCCTGAGCAACTGTTATGCCGGTCAGTGGCTGGAGCGAAGCATCGCGCACCGGCTATTCCCTCAGGCCCATCTTTCAAGCTCACAAGTCTCCGATCTTTTGAAATACCTCGGAGATCCCTCGCGACAGCAGGTCTTCTTCTTGAATTACCTGCAATGGTTTGTCGACAATCACGCCACCGACAAGCTTGGGTACATCTTGATCGACAGTACCGGCCTGCCCAACAGCATCCACTTCAGTCTGACGGCGATCAGCAACCACAACGGCGACATCAACAATGAAGTTCGGCTAATTTACGTGGTTCAGCAAACAACCGGCTTGCCAATCTACATGCGCTGTGTCCCAGGCAATATCATTGAAATCAACACCCTCAAGAGAACCATTCTGGAACTCAAGCAGATGGGGGTGGACACCAACTTTGCCATTACCGATGCCGGCTACCTGTCCGAAGAAAACGTCAATACGTTTTATGAGGAACAGGTCTCCTTCCTGGCCAGGTTTCAGCCCAACCGCCGCCTGTTCAAATCCATTGTGAAGGAGCATCTGGCGGACACAAAGGAAAATGGTGTATTGGTCAAGCAAAACAACCGTCTGGTCAGAATAAAGAAGGTCTCTTGCCAACTCAATGAGAAGGTCGGAAAGAACGGAAAGGTCATTGAGCCCGGGCACTCAGCCTACGCTTATCTTTGCATTGATCTACAACGATCGGCGCTCGAACAACTGTCTCTGATTGAGAAGGTTGCCGAGGGCTCGCTGAGTACCGAAAGCTACGAAAGCAAGATCGAAAAGGCCGGCATTTTCATGTTGGTCTCCAAGCGGAGCATTGCGCCAAGCAAGGTGCTGGAGATCTACTACACGAGACAGGAAATCGAACAGGTTTTCGATTTGGGAAAGAACTATGCCGGCATGCTGCCGTTGTCTGTACAGACGGAAGAAACATTCCGCGGGCACATGGTGCTCACTTTTATTGCCACCATCGTGGCGAAATTGTTGTCGGATCGCCTGAAGGAAACCAAGTATCCGATCCAACCGATACTGGCCAATTTGGCCACGCAGTCATGCTCTGAGATAAAAGGATGCTTGATCACTTCCGAGCCCAACAAGGTAACTCGACTCGCCTATAAAGCGGCCGGAGTCGAGTACCCCGTATGCATAGAATAAGTCCGCGAACTCAGGTTTAGGAGAGAGCCTTTACCTCAGCATCCACAGCGTCGAAGGTTTTCGTAATAGATTCCGAGGGCGCCTTGTCGAGGAGGCTCCCCACCACGATGCCGATCGTCGCGAAGAGGAAGCCCGGGATGATTTCATAGATCCCGAACCAGGCGAAGTGGTTCCAGATGAGCACCGTTGCCGCGCCGATCACCATGCCGGCAAGCGCCCCGGTCTTCGTCATGCGCTTCCACCAGAGGGAAATGAGGATCACGGGACCGAAGGCGGCGGCAAACCCGGCCCAGGCATAGGAAACAAGCGAAAGCACAAGGCTCGTCGGATCGCTCGCGAGCCAGACGGCAACGACGGAGATCGCGAGCACCATCGTGCGGCCGACCCAGACGAGCTCGCGCTGGCTAGCGTTCGGGCGCAGGTACGTGCGGTAGAAGTCCTGTGTGAGCGTGGAGGAGCAGACGAGGAGCTGGCAGGAAAGCGTCGACATGACGGCGGCAAGAATGGCCGACATCAGGAGGCCCGCAATCCAGGGATTAAAGAGGAGCGACGAGAGCACGATGAAGACGCGTTCGTGATTTTCTTTCACGAGACCCGCGGTATCGGGGTGCATCGAGAAGTAGGCGGAGCCGAAGAAGCCCACGGCGACGGCGCCCGCGAGGCAGAAGAGCATCCAGATGGTGCCCACGCGCCGGGCGTTCGGGATCACCTTGATCGACTTCGCGGCCATGAAGCGCACGAGAATATGGGGCTGGCCAAAGTCGCCGAGACCCCAGGCGAGAAGGCTGATGACGCCGATCACGGTGTGGCCTTCCATCATGTTGAGCATCGAGGGGCTGATTTCCGCCACGCGCTCGGTCGTTGCCGTGAAGCCGCCCGCATCCATCATGACGGCGATCGGGGTCACGATGAGCGCGATGCACATGATCGAAGCCTGAATGGTGTCGGTCCAGCTGACGGCGAGAAAGCCCCCGATGAAGACATAGAGAATCGTTGCCGCGGCGCCGACGATGAGAGCCGTCTGGTAGTCCATGCTGAACGTATTCTCAAAAAGACGGGCGCCCGCAACCACGCCCGAAGCGCAGTAGATCGTGAAGAAGATGAGAATCACGGCCGCCGCAATGATGCGCAGCACGTTCTTTTTGTCTTCAAAGCGGTGCGAAAGGTAGTCGGGGAGCGTGAGCGAGTTGTGCGCCTTTTCGGTATAGACGCGAAGGCGCGCTGCCACGAGCTTCCAGTTGAACCAGGAGCCGATGATCAATCCGATCGCAATCCAGCTCTGCGAAATGCCGTAAAGGAAGACGGCGCCCGGGAGACCCATGAGGAGCCACCCGCTCATGTCGGAGGCGCCCACCGAGAGCGCGGTCACGAAGCCCCCGAGACTGCGGCCGCCCAGAATGAAGTCGGCGTAGTTGCGGGTGTAGTAATAGGCAAAGATCCCGACGAGCACCATCAGGATCAGGTAGCCGATAAAAGTTACGGCAGTAGGATTCGAAAACATTTAAGGGGCGCGCTCCGTTTGTCGGTTTTTATTGGCATCCGCTTCTTCGACGAGTGCGGACAACAGGCGTCAGCGGGCTCCATCCGGTTCTCCCGGGAAAACCCCGGAGCACCCGCATGGGGAGAGAGTATATGTGCTCGGACGCCCGCACGGCTTCGGGTAAGTTCCTGAGAAAAGCTGAGAGGATGGAGGTCGGATGAAGTTTACGAGCGGAAAAATCAACCGCCGATGTAGTTCATCTCAACTTTCGAACGGTCCGGCGCCGCGCCGATGGCGCGCAGTTCCGAATACCGGTCCTCGCGGGCGCTCCAGATTCTGCCGAAGGCTTCCTCGAGCTCAAGATCAGTGCAGCCGCCGCGCAGCATCGTACGGATGTCGTAGCCGATCGACGCAAAGAGGCAGAGGTAGAGGCGCCCCTCCATCGAGAGCCTTACGCGCGAGCAGTTGCGGCAGAAGGCCCGGGTGACGGAGCTGATGACGCCGAATTCGCCTTCGCCGTCGACGTACCGCCAGCGTGCGGCGGTTTCGCCGGGCGTGGCGGGCTTCAGAGGTTCAACCGCCCACTTCGATGCAATTTTCGCGACGACGTCGCGCGAGGGGACGACCTCGTCCATCCGCCAGCCGTTGGCGTTGCCCACGTCCATGTATTCAATGAAGCGCGGAATGACGCCGGTGCCGCGGAAGGTTTCGGCAATGCGCAGGATTTCGCCTTCGTTGACGCCCTTCTTGACGACGGTATTGACCTTCACGCGAAAGCCGAGCTTCCGTGCAAAGTCGATCGCTTCGAGGACCTTAGCCGCGGGATAGCCCACGTCGTTGAAGCCCTGAAAAATGCCTTCGTCGATGGCGTCGAGACTCACCGTAACGCGCTTCAGCCCCGCATCTCGAAGCGCCTCGCCCTTTTTGACGAGCAGCGACCCGTTCGTCGTGAGCGCAAGGTCAATCGGCGTGCCGTCCGGCTTCTTCAGGCAGGAAAGCTCGGCGATGAGCTTTTCAATCCCCTTTCTGAGAAGCGGCTCGCCCCCGGTCAGGCGGATTTTGTCAATGCCGTTCATGACGGCAATGCGCGCAATGCGCATGATTTCCTCAAAGGTGAGGAGCTCCGTCATGGCAAGGAACTGGTGGTTGTGCGCGAATTTCTCCTTCGGCATGCAGTAGCGGCAGCGGAAGTTGCAGTGGTCCGTCACCGAAATCCTGAGGTCGGTGAGCGGGCGCCCTAAACGGTCGCGCCAGGCGCCGCCCTCGCGCCGGATTTCGCCAGTCTGCGGAATGGGGAGAGCAGGCCGGGAAATCGCGCGAACAGGACGAGCCGGCCGAACGGGGATGACATTCTGTTCTTCTTGCATGTGGGGTCAGAGGTCGAGGGAAAAATGCGGACGCTTGAAGGAGGGGCATTTTAAGGACTGCCGGAGGCGAGGCAATCCGTCGATCGGCGTACTCCGGCATTGATGAGTCTTAACGCGGCAGGGGATCCGCCTCCTTCGCCACGGCTTCATAGAAGGCGAAGCGCGCGGGATCGATTTCCCCGCGCCCGAGCGCCGCCTTGACGCTGCATCCCGGTTCATGAAGATGCCGGCAGTTGAAGAACCGGCAGCCGTCGACGTGCCGCGCGATGTCGGGCATTGCGCGCAGGATGTCGGAAAGCGACAAATGGGCGAGTCCGAATTCCTGGAACCCGGGCGTATCGATGACGGCGCCGTGCCATTCGGGGGCCGGATGCCATTCTGCGGCGGTCGTGGTCTGCTTCCCGAGGTCGAGCGCTTCGGAATATTCGCGCGTTTCGGCCTGCGCTTCCGGAACGAGGAGATTGAGGATCGTGGATTTGCCCATGCCGGACTGACCGACCATGAGGACCGTTTTTCCGGCGAATGTCTGAATGAGCTTTTCTTTGGCGTCTTCGGGAGCGCCTGAGGCGGAAATCTCAATCACTTCCTCGCCGATGGACCGGAGAAGCTTTGCCTGTGCTTCGGCCGCGTCCGCGCCTTCCGTCATGTCGGTCTTGTTGCGGATGACGACGGCGGGAATGCCGCCCTGGTGGGCGGCAAGGAGCGCCTTCCAGATGAACCAGGGATTGAAGGTAGGCCGCGGCGCATAGACAATCGCCGCAAGATCCGCGTTGGCCGCTAGGGTCTTCACGCGCCATTCGTCCGAGCGGTAGAGAAGGGTCGAGCGGGGTTCAATCGACTCGATGGCGGCGACGCCCGAAACCGGGGGCGTGCAGCGCACGATGTCGCCGACAACGACGTCCCCCTTTTTTCCGCGGCGGTGGGCAACGAGCTTCTCACCCGATTCGAGCGTCACGATGAAGTGCCGCCCGTGACCTGCGGTCACGCGTCCGGGAAAGGTTTCTGAGGGCTCGGGGGATTCAGTTTTTCTGCGCGGAGCTTTCTTCATGGCAAGTGGGTTCTCTAGTTTCCCGCGACGGAGTTTTTTTGGCTGCATCCGGCGCTATCGTGTCATCAAACCCGTCGTCGACGACGTAGTTCCGTTCCTTCTGAAGCGCCTGATCGAGTTCAGCCGCCATGCGGGCGCGGCTGAAGCGTCCGGCCTCTTCATGCATTCTTCTGCGGATCGCGGATTCGGCGGAGAGCACCGACCGCGTCGGGTGCTCGCGGTCGAGGTAGGGCGCTGTCCGGAATTTCACGAGGTCCGAAGGACCGGATTCTGGAAGATTCTCCCGCCGGATGACGGAGCGGATGTGCATGACGCGCATGCCGGCGTGCGGACGATCGTAATGAAAGAGCGAGTAGATTCTGGAAGGCGTGAGCGTTGAAGCGTAGTCGCGATGAAGCTTCACGAGCGCGCGCGTAAGTTCGGCCCCGCCGACCGTGCGGAGCGCATAGCGGTCGGCGCTGTACTGCATCTGTCGCGAAATGAAGTTGAAGAGCGGTCGCAGCGGATAAAAGAGAATCGGGAACGTGACGAGGGCGAGCGCGGTGGTGAAGCCCGCATGGGAGCCGGGCTGCTCGATGGTGAGCAGTGGCGAAAAACCGAGACCGGCGAAGAAGGCCGCATGGGTTGAGCCCCAGCCGAGCGCCGCGCAGACGACGAAGCCTCCGGCGGCAGCGAAAAAGATCCGCCACGGCGTGTGGTGTTCCTTGAGTCTCGCAAGGTTTGCGGCAATGACGGCAAGGAGCTCCTCGCGGGTGAGCTTCGCCGCGGCGTGCGCAAAGACGACGACCCGGCGCCTTAAGCCCGTGCCGACGAGGAGCACGTGCGCGTGCTGCCAGACGCCGGGCTTCGTCATGACGACGAGATCTTCCATCTGGTAGCCGTGCGCAGAAAGGAAGTCGGCGACGAGCGCGCGGAGGTCGGAATTCTCAATGGGCCGGGTTGCGCGGCTCCAGAGGACGCCCCGCACGAGGGAAAGCCGCCAGCGCCAGAGAAGATAGATGAGCCAGACCGACCAGACGACGAGCCACCACCACGCGCCGGCAAGCTCGCAGAGGGCAAGGAGAACCGCGGAAAGCGGGAGCATCGTGCCCCAGCCCGCCGCGCTGATGGTAAGCGTGCGCGAGAGCCAGTCAAGTCGCGTCTGTTTCATGTAGCCGAAGCGCTCCTTCACGCGAAAGCGCGCGAACCACCCGAAGGGAAGCTCCACGAGCAGCATGAGGAACGCCGTGATGACGACGAGCGCCCATTCGACAATGAGCGTGGTGTCGGAGAGCGTCTCGAGAAAGGCGGCGATGATGGTGAAGCCGTGCCCGACCGTCATGAGAACGGCAAATCCCGCTCCGATGAAGGAGAGAACAAGATTTGCGAGCGCCGATTCCGTCGTGTAGGCCGCGGCCTTTTTGTGGGCGGCAAGCGAGAGGCGGTTTTCAAATCCCTCGGGGACGCTTCCGACCGAACGTTCCGCCGCAATGATCTGACGCGCCGTGAGAAAGCATTCGCAAAGCAGAAAGAGCACTACGGAGATGAGAAAGACGTGCTCTATGAGGGCGGCGGAGAGATGCATCAGGGACGGGAGCGACGGGATGAAAGGCCGGTGAAAAGGAGAATGATGCGGAATTCGAAAAGAATGCCGCGCTTTCGGGTAATCCGGAAATTGTACTTGGATCCGGATAGCACCTTCGTGCAGCCTGTCGGCGCGGCGCGGGTTCTCAGGACCTCATGCGGGAAAACGCTCCCGGGTCCGCGGCCGGGCGTTTACCCGCAGAGGCGGCGCTCCGACGCCGGAGAGCGCATCGGAATCAACCCGAGAGCGCGACCGACGCGGTAGACTTCGGACACATTTTTCAACCGGGCTTACATTTCATGACCGCATCAGCAGATTCCAATTCGGCGCGTGATCCGTCCTATGCCGACGACAACCTCATCTGGATCGACATGGAGATGACGGGACTGCAGCCCGAAGTCAACCGCGTCATTGAGGTCGCCGCCATCATTACGGACCGCAATCTCAACATCCTTCACGAGGGGCCCGTCGTCGCCGTGCATCAGAAGGCGGAAATCCTCGACGGCATGGATGCCTGGAATACGGAAACCCACACCAAGTCGGGGCTCGTGAAGCGCGTGCTCGAGAGCACGGTCGACGAGGAGGAGTGCTCGCGCATCTTCCGCGAA
>ERZ1673737.2877-NODE-2877-length-13819-cov-4.813208_pt1 | contig 13819 bp, 11 predicted proteins | sample MGYA00580211_ERZ1673737 | MGnify/ENA primary metagenome ERZ1673737 (study PRJEB41218, sample SAMN15661789) | gut metagenome | host: Homo sapiens | place: Canada: London | collected 2015-08-20/2019-03-30 | study: EMG produced TPA metagenomics assembly of... | reverse complement strand
ATATGACGTTAGCCACATCATTCTCTTAAATACCAGATTCCTATTAACACCTCATATCTGATAGAAACAAAACTAGATCTATTAGACGTGAACACCGACCCTCAAAATTGCGGTGTTCCACTTTGCGAACTACCGCCCTATTCATCTTACCCTTTCGTAGACATTAATGTTCTAACAGTATCCTAAATGTCAGAATCCCCAAACTGTCTCTCTTTTCGGCACCTCCAAAGAGACCTTTTGACTTCCGGTAATGTTCCCTTGGTAACTGGCATACAAGCCTATTTGGTACCTATAAGGACTACGCTTCTCCCTAGGGAAATTTCCGAGTCCTAGCCAACATATTGGCTGTCATGTGATTGACCTCCTAATCAGGGATAACCACGGGTCATCTTAGTCACACCGGAAAGTGGAATGTCGCTGGGCACTTGTCATTGGTCAATTGTAAGCTGACTAGAAATTATGATGTAAGATGGGCCAGGCGCCAATGGAACCTATCCCGTATATCAACTCATGCAATATACAGCTTGCAGCTGAAATAGCAGGCAGGGCCGTGCTCAGTCAACAAAAGGCAATGGATACCGCACGTGGGGGAACAGTACTGAGAATACAAGATATACTCACGGGTGCAATCACAATACCCCCGAGAAAACCGTACACGCAGTCATCCGACCGGGCAACACGAGCACTCGGCATTAGAAGCAAATTTTCTCTGCCCAGAAAGCTGTATACAGTAGCAACCGGTATCGCCTTCCATGTCAGGAACAGAGAAATCCTCTTTCGAACCGTAACCACATGATACGCTAATCCAATTATGAAAAGCGCGTAATATCGTTTTGTAGCTAACAAGGTAATAGATAACAGAAGCTTAGATACCAGTATGGATGATACAAAAGTCTAGAACTAGGCGCTGGACTACCTGGAAGGTTCGATGTAACTCAGCAAACATAGAGAGAGGTTGCTATCTTGGTGTTCGGCTTGCGTAAAGGATTGGCGCATAGAGCATTTTACTTCTTCGTATCCGCGGTTCATTATCAAAAATACCGCATATGGCAAATTGCTTTCAAACAACTTCTCGTTGATATCCGCTGCTTGTACGCATATGTATAGAAATGTCTTGGTGGTCAACGTGATCCATAGAACCAAAACTTATGGTACCTTACTCCAACTGGATCCCAATTCTTTAATCCACTGTTGACTCCATCTCCCGATTTTGTGCAAGCCTCTCTGTCACGACGAGTACCAACTCGGGGCACGACTGCACGCATACACCCTGACTTTCCGCCAGTCCTAGGTCTGAAAGAAACGCCGTGGGCAATCCTCGGCGATCGATATAATATGCTGTAAGACGTGGTGCGGTGTTGACTATAAGACATCATGGCACAATTTCTCCTGGCGCTCCCTTTCCAAATGCACTAACTCAGGCTCTTCGCCCAAAGTCTTGGGTGGTAACATGTGAAGAGTCAAGGTGTTGAACTCGGCATCTCTTTTGGACGTTTCCCTGGGAAAGGGCAGTCCTTTGTTTAGTCCTGCTTTCAATGCCAATGTTTGGAGTCTCCTAACATGTCTGCAATTTGGGAGCTCGTTATATTCTCGATGTCGGCTGGCAAAGAAATTGGAACCGATCTCTTTTGCCGCCATGTACGTCAATTTGGGCTCAAGGAAATGACAACGCTCATTCCACATGTAGGTGGGAGGACGGTGCAGCACCAAATTGCCAACTCGTGAATGCAGAGCCAGTGTTTGAGCCTTGAAAAACTACGGGCCAGAGTGTCCAGGACATCTTGAGGCTAAGGCTATAATCAGTCGATCATTCTTAGAAGCTCAGGATAAACACATACCCACTCCTTCTTTTTTTTGATATCTCGAGGTTGAGAGAATGATAAAGAAACGAAGTTGCCAGATCATTCATAGCTTTCGAGACGAGGCAGAGACTGGCCAAATCATTTTTGTTCGGGCAGGACATCTATGGTTCATTGAATTCCAAGGCCGTAAGACTTGAATATTTGGATCAACATACGCACACTAGATACCGGGCGTACCACGTTGAGTCTGTGAAGCTGCACTGAGCTTTCTTGGCACGCTTCCTCTCTGAAGCGGGACCTTCAGAAGATGCAAGCCGGCTTCATTTCTGGCCTTAGACTGGTGTTTCTGGTCCTGGTAAGCGATCAGTCAGCAATTCTCGAAGAAAGTCCATGTTGGAATTAGAATATATGTAATGGAAAAAATGCAGTGCAGATCCGGCAATGCGATGCCACTAGGGTCGCATGGTCTCTATTGGTAGGAACATGGGCGGCAGATAATAACCGTAATTATATAAGCCAAGTCCTACGTAACTTAACTTACATCATTTTTTTTTTGGGTGTATTATAAAACTTCGGCTTTGTAACGGATCGTGAAATACGAGGGTAAGCATATACTGGCTTATAACCGCATATGATTAGGGTTTGGGGAAGCTCCTCTGTATTGTCCGGCATGGAAGGCGAAAGCGATCGCTACAGTAAAATATGAGAAGGAGCATAAGCCGCGTGGAGAACTTGGTCCATGACATCTCGAACGGGCTCGCAGCCATTAATTTCCCGACCCAAGGATCGAGTAATCTTCACTCGAGCCAAATTTGGTCTTGTCCGATGTGGCGTACAGTCAATATTTATATCCATACCCGACATAATATACGAAGAGGATAATGGGGCTCAAAAGCCGATAATGTACAGATGCGGCTAACGGGGTCCCCGTAGAGCAGAGTGCCCGCCATGTTGACAGGATGCATCCTTCCGAAGTGGAACACCAATTAACCCAAAAGGCCATTCAGCCGGGTAATTGTCTGTGCACCTGGGTGTCTGGTTCTGAGGGCCGTAAGGGGAAGGTTGCAAGCCTGGTTCCGAGTAATATCCGAGTGCTGTTGCCAGACACGTGCATTGATACAGGGTAGTTTATGCTGGCTGGTTGGGTGTCGCCAAGGGTGTGAATTACCGAGTACAGTCTTTCAAGGCTCGGCATTGGTTGGCATTACTATTGTAGGCGATGCAGCCGCATCAGGCAGCTGCAAGAACCAGAGCTATGACCATGAGATACCGATCGGCATGAATTTCCAGATCATTTCCAGAAAAGTTCAGAGCTTCGGCGGGTATATTTTAACTTTTTCTGATCCTGTTGACTGGTTCCAGTGGTTTTGGCGAAGTATATGGGAGCTCGATGATAGAACAGTAATAAATAGGAACATGGGCAAGTTAGAAGTTCTAAGCAACAATGTTTAATTATGCATATCCAATACTCAGCAGGCCGTACAGTAGTTGGATGAGAGAAAAAGAAATAAGGTGGGATGACATAACTCATACAAACACATTGAGGCCACATGGGAGGGTGGAACCCCCGGAATGATCTGATAGCCAGCCATTTCACCACGTTCCGCCCTCCCGATTCTCCACATATTCTGGCTTACGCGCTCAGAATGTGATGGCTTCGTACTTAATCCTGTGAGGCCTGTGGCCTCTTTTAGTATTTTTTGTTATACTATGGTCAAAAATGCCACTTTCGTTCCTGGCCGATCTTTTTTCTCGGATCCGCTTGATCGTCGCCTCCAGTTCGCATGCCACTTTACCTGTCCCACTTTGACTCTGCGATTTTTTCCTAGCGGGTAGGAGACAATGAACTCCTTCTCTTCGCAAGACTTCCAGGAGTGGGTGGACCGACGCCAAAGTACCGTTTCTTCCTCCACAGTGTCGTCCTCGTCAACGAGTATTCTCTTCCCGAGCCCCGCGACCTCTCCTGGGTCCAGCTCGAGGAAGCAGTCCTGGCAGTTCTACGATGATGTCGTGCGGCTCGAACTGACTCCTTCGGTGCAAATGTCTGTGCTGTGAAACAGGGTCGAAGATCCTCTGGGGAACTCGCACTGACTGGTATATAGTTCGTTTGTGAAACAAGGACAGCTGTTTAAGCTGAAATACACATATATTGATGTCTGCAAAGATGCGACGGGTGCGCTGAGGTGTTTGGAGCTTGGGGGAGGACTTGGTCAACAGACTCCTTTCGTACACGGTTGTGAGTTGCGCGATCTCTTGTCCGAGGAGAGTTGCTAATCAAGTGTGATTTAGTTTCAAATACAAAGCTTCCTGTTCCGCATCTGGAGCATCCGAAATCTGGCGATGATTACCCTCTCCGCGTGTCTTTTATGGAGCAACAGACGATACAAGCAGCACATACGGTGTTTATGACACAACTTTCATATAAATTCGAAAACTGGAATGGTATGCGACCGAGACATCCCGAGTCTTGAGCCTCGGCTTACAGTTTGCAGATTGTGTACGATTCCAAGAGATTCTACTTAGCTCCAAGCTGATATTCATCGGCGGAATGGCCGAGGCCAAATCTAAAGGTCGAGGAGAGGAATGCATCAGCCAAAACCTCCGCATCCTCCGCGGCCACAACGGGAAACGCGTAATGCTTTTCTTCGCTAACTCCCAACGGAGGGAGCTCAAACGATACGTCTCTATTCCACGTGAGTCCCTCTGCCTAGGCCTCACCCCTCTCCCGGTGGCGGCATTGCTAATTTCCGGGTAGTCAACTGTATCGGGGGTATTAAACCGCCGAAAAAAGCTGGGCGACCAGCCACACTGGATCTAAATCCGAACTTCGAGATTTTGTCTCAGATGAGGACTTTTACGGTCCAGTTTCTCGACGATGATGGTCAGTACGCATTGAAGTTCTTTCATTTCAAGTCGCTTACATTCTCTGATTTTAGACTGCAAGGACTTCTGTCAGATGCTATCATACGACCTGACGATTGGATGATTTAATAGATGGGCCGTAATTCCCGCAGTTGACGATAATGAATCTTGCATGACGGAGTTCCTTGGCGAATGGGGGGGACTATACAAGCATGTACATAATACGAGATACCCATGGGCATGATAGACCGTTACCGTTTGAAATTAATTCTCTTTACAAGGCTGATACCAGAACAGTAACAAAGCCGAACCTAGTTGATCCATATAAGTTAAACGAATTAAGTTACAATATAATAAACTCCGTACTTAATCCCTCGTGGGAAATTGACCGGACAATTACTAGTACCCCGGCAGAGATGTCGACAAACCAAGCATCAGAATGGCAGCACGTGGAGCGTCCGACCACAAGCTTTGGCTCGTTCCCGTTTAGACCCGCATTAGCGCGTGCAGGGATAGCCCCAACGTGCGGAACTTTCTCAGATTACGTTATGGCCCTCGTTATGGGTCTTATAGGTTCGTTCCTGCTATTATTTTGCATATTTTATATATGTGAAGCAGATTTTGAATAGTTGAAGCTTCCTTCTTCAACTTATTCATCATGGGCAAGTTCCACGCCCGGTTGTACAAGACCGACCGTGCGCGGGACTTCGACCACGAACAGGTATGAATCCCCCACCTTGTGTGTTCAGGAATGTGCTGACAATGGTTGCGATGTAGGACCGATATGTTCGTATGCGACAGATTTACGAGACGATCGACCGGCAGGGTTTCCAATGGATTGTGGTTCTGGTTGCCGGTCTCGGGTTCTTCCTTGATGGTTATACTGTGAGTAACAAAAAAAGAGGGGGGAACTCTCGATGGAATCCTCGGATCTGTCTTGAACAAATTCTGATATACGATCCAGCTCTTTGCCAGTAACATAGCCCTCCCGATGATCTCCTACGTCTACTGGAGAAACGATACCTCCTCATTACGACTCACATGCATCAACATCTCAACGTTAGCGGGGACTTTACTCGGACAAGTGGCTTTTGGATTCCTCGCCGATAAAAATGGACGAAAGAAGATGTACGGTGTCGAATTGGTGTTGCTGATTACAGCCACGCTTGGTGTGGTGATGTCCTCTCGTGGCGAGGACGGAAGTATGAACGTCTATGGGTGGTTGATCTGGTGGAGGATCTGCGTTGGCATTGGAGTTGGTGCGGATTATCCACTTAGTGCCGTGATTACATCCGAGTACGTCCATCCTCCCTGGGAATGTGGGAAAGGATAAAACTAACGGTATCAGATTTGCCCCGACGAAGCATCGCGCCCGCATGATGGCCAGCGTCTTCTTTATGCAGCCGCTTGGTCAAATTGCCGGTAATATTGTCTCAGTCATTGTGATTGTCATTGCTCGCAACAACAGTACAGGCGATGAAGACCTAACCCGCACGGTCGACATGTTGTGGCGCTGGGTTCTCGGCATTGGAGTTATCCCCGGTGCAATCGCGACTCTTTTCCGATTTGCCATTCCAGAGAGTCCCCGCTACCTCGTTGATATCCAAGACGACCCAGTTACCGCGGAATTCGACGCAACGACGCTTTTTAGTGAAAGCCCCGGGATGGTTGAATCTTCGAGCTGGGGCGTAGGGAGTTCGATGCAATTACCGCCGATCGCATCGATTGCTAGTACCAGCTCTATCATCGACGATGACGACGAAGAGCTTACCCGGCTACCGCCAGCTACTCTTAATTCGCACTGGCGACTCGCACGTACCGATATCATCCAGTATTTCTGGACAGAGGGTAACTGGCGAAGTTTGGCTGGTTGTTCTCTTGCATGGCTCCTGCTTGATTTTGGTTTCTATGGTATTGGACTATCGAGTCCTCAATTTTTGGCTAAGACTTGGGGTACACTTCACATCTCCTCGGCCGCTCCGAACTGGATGACCGACGATAGGCCCCATGCCAACATCTTCCAGATGTTCTTGGAAACCTCCGTACGCGCATTGGTGATTCTTAACGTGGGCAGCTTCGTCGGAGGTATCCTCCTTATTATCTTCGCTCATCGCCTTGATCGCGTCGCCCTTCAGAAGTACATGTTCCTTGCACTCGCCGCTCTCTTCATCGCCCTGGGAACGATGTTCATCTGTCTCTATTCCGGACCCCCTGCTGTTGTGGCATTATACATTCTGGGGCAAATTCTGTTCAACTTCGGTGAGTCTAGCTGGTCCTCTTGATATTGAAACGAAGTCGCACTAACAATCATCAGGCCCCAACGCAACGACATACATGATCCCAGCCGAGATCTTCCCAACCCGATACCGAGCTACCTGCCACGGCCTCAGCGCCGGTGCCGGAAAATTAGGCTCAATCCTCGTTCAAATATTCTCAACATATTACCACTTTGGAGCAGAGCCGGGCGACGAGTCAACCCGCAAGCACGGCATCGTTCTCCTTGTTTTTAGCGCCTGCATGATCATCGGCGCAGCAGTAACCCACTTCTGGATCCCACCTATCCAACAAAAGCGCAATGGTCGCAGCAAGCTCTGGGGTGGAAAGCCTGAGACGCTGGAGAGTTTGGCTCTTGGGCGTATGGGTCGGAAGAGTCGGGATGCCGATTTCAGGAAACGTGCTTCTCGGCATCGTGCGCTTTCCATGAGTGGCTAAGCATTCTTTAGTATATTATTTTCTTTCTGTATTTCTTACCTTCTTGTTATATATTAGGCTTACATCTGCGTGGACTGGACATTATGGGACTGGCTTCCGGGGTTTCAGAGACTTACTATACATTATGGGATATGTGAATATAACCAATAGATACCCTCCAGTCCATTCGATTGGATATTGAAACGGAAAAAAAGGAATTTCGCACACATAATCTATTACTTCATACCTCACAGCAATAACCACCGAGCAACCTCCCCATATCCCCCTCATCAAGATAAACGGCAACATCCATCCCTCCATCCCCAACAGCGGCATCCATAACCTGCAAACACCCCTCCATCCTAGGCATAACAGCATGCACATACCTTGGAGCACCACCAACCGCACCTCCTCCACCCACAAAATCAACATCATACAAGCCCAACCTCGTCCAAGACGTAACAAGCGTATGCTCCCGCCCCAAAAACCCCTGCCAAAGCCGCTGCGGCGAGATCTCATGCGCTGCATCATGCAACATAGCCCCCATAGCCCCGGGCGTGAACCGCTTCATAGTATCTCGTATCTTGGCGGCTGTCTCGCCGAGCGTTGCCTGGCAGGTTTGTGACCCGGGCATGCCCACGTGAGTCAGGAATAATGGTGAACCGATAAATGTCTCCGGTAGTGCGGGTTGCACGCGTGGGCGTGCACCTAGGCTTAGATTTAGGTAGACGGGGGATTGGGAGGCTGCGTATTCTCGTGCTTTGGTGATGGATTTCCATAGGTGTGCGAGGAGGGCGTCTAGGCGGGAGATATCTGTTCTGGAATTTGCATCGGCTTGGGCACGGGCTTGGAGATTGCGTATTTGTAAGCCTGAAAAGTGAAGTAGGGTGTAGCCGATGGGCCGGGTGAAGTCCCATGATGACCAGGGCGCTGGTGTTGAAGGGGAGATTTTATTCTGCTGGATTGCGAGACCGAGGTCTGCCGGTGGTGGCTTGGAGTTTTCTGTCGTTGGTATGCACATTTTTGGATAGCCCTCGTCGGCTGTATCCCACCAACTATAGCGATGCAAGGGTAATTCGCGTGCGGCTGTTGCGAGAGCCAAATCTGGCTCTGGGGCATCGATGTCGCCCGCAGCACAGCTGTCTAGTAATGCAGGATCGAAAATGGGATCTCCCATTATTGATGGTTTAGGCTTCTGGCCAAATTGCTTTTGACTGTTGATTGCCCATAGATGCACGAATACCATCAACGTCTGCGCATCGGCTAGACAGTGTGCCATCTTGATTCCGATCGCGTATCCCCCGCCCTGGAGTAGGTTTATTTGCACTTGCATCCCTGGAAGACAGACGTAGTCTTTCAGGTTATGCAGTGCTAATGGCGTGGATGAGATGAATAGTCCTTGGTTGAAGTCACCGCCGTTCCATGCTCCTGGTCGATTGCCATTGATTGTCGAAGCTCGCTCTTTGGTTGTGGGGACTAACTCGTCCGCTCTGAATGGGTGTTCAATTACCCTCCATTCGACGCCTGGATCAGCTTCAGTGCCATATACAAGTAACGGTCGATTGAAGCGTTCTGTGTGGCTTCCGTTGGGTTGGATTGGTGCCCACTGGAGTTGGCCTGCCCATTGAGGGAATTTCGACAGAGTTTCGATAAAACCATCCCGGAGGTGGCTGATAAATGTCTCCTGGTTCAGATCTCTAGGTTTTTCGTCAAAGACCCAAATCGCACCTGTTGGGGTAAAGCGCGCGACCGTTGCGTCCAGGATTGACAGGGGTGTTGAGGTTGGTGCGGACTGTTGAAGCCTTGGATGTAGCCTCGTAGACTCGATGGTCGTCATCTTGTCTACCTGAGTGAAGTCAATTGCTGATGCTTGTCACATTGACAGCTGATCCCTTTCCCTTTTATCATTTGGTGATTCATGAGTCAAGATGCGTCAACTCTACGCCAAGACGCTAACTAGGACCAAAGCAGAGCCCGAGGGCGAAGTTGATTCTTTGTCTCAGAGAAGACACACATTCGGACAGACAAGGCTGTCGAGATGCGTATCGCGCCATTTTCGAAGTGTCGAGGTCGTGATTGTCGGCTCCGGGTCAAAAATCAACATGGGTTCAATGGCTCTGGGAAGAACTTCCCATTGCGTCTCAGAGACTAGTGAGATACATATGTCCTCAGTCCAGAGTCTTGGGCAGGTAGCCTGATTAGTGATGAAGTCCAACCTCACACTCGGGGAATTCCCTATTTCCAGAATTTGCCGGAATTCAGCGACGGACAACTTGAAAATACCGAGCCTAGAAAAGACCAAGTTGCCTACACAATCCGCGGCATTTTCGCTGGGTGATATGCCTAATAAGCTATGAAGGAAGGATATCCCTCTTAGTTGAAATTGTAGTGGAATTGGGGTTTTTTGCCCAATTAGCTACACAGAAATAAGAGATTTGGCAGCAATCTAGCTGGTGGTAAAACCACTTGGTTCCTAAAGTGGTTAGTACGGTTAGATTAAACTGCTCAGAACATGGAAACCCACTTAAACGTGTCAAACCCATTACGGAAAAAGACAATGCCAACAAACAAGTCTCATTCAGCCAGTCAGGTATACCTGCTGATATATAACACTGTCTGTGCGGCCCTTTGGCTTTATATCCTACTTGCCACGGCTTCCACGTTGATCTCTTCCGGGGATATCTTAGCCGTGTACACGGCGCTCGAAACCTGGACACGATGTGCTCAAACCTTAGCTGTGGCTGAGATACTGCACGCCGCAACAGGTATATACTCCTCCTGACGGCCTCTAAGAATTGATAGCTAATTTTGGGCTATGAACCGCAGGACTCATTCGCTCTCCTGTGTTTACCACATTTACGCAGGTCTTTGCCCGCTCCGTCCAGGTCTGGGGTGTCAACTATGCATATCCTGATATCACTGGGCCCTCGCTGGCTTATTCGGCGATGCTTCTAGCCTGGGCGACAGCTGATGCGATCCGGTATTTGTATTTCGCTATTGTGTTGGCGGGATATCCCGTTCCGCGAGCTTTGAAATGGTTGAGGTAAGTCTCTTTCCTTTACTTCTTTATTTATTTCAAGTTGGGTTTCTTTCTTTTTCTCTTTTGTTATTCGTCTATCGCATAGCCAAATTTGCTCTTGGAGAGCAAGAATTCTAAAATTGATGCTATTAGATACTCTCTTTTCACAATTTTGTACCCCGTTGGCATCAGCAGTGAATGGTGGTTGATGTTTCAGGCGACCAAAGTCACGGATAACCAGCCTGTGGCGGCCCTTTTTGCCTTCTTCCTAGGTCTATATGTGCCTGGTAAGTGACAAGTCCTTTCTCTTCACTCCGGGTTTGAACTGAAAGGTGGCAGGCTCGGTGATGATGTACTCGTATATGCTCAAGCAGAGACGTAAGGTTTTGGCTCGTGAGTAAGCTCTTGGCCTTCTTCAAGTTGCCAGTGACCTAGATGTGGAGAGCCACCTGCATGACTTCAACCTTAGCTAAGAATACTTTACTCTGTGCTATTTCCATTCCCTTGCCTCTGAGCCTGGCAACGTAGATCCATCTGTTAAAAGGCGCTGGCACGCCAAAGTGCTGTTCCCCATCCGTATCCAAGACGATCATACGGAGCCGGCGCGAATATAGGGAACCAAAACCCAAAGATACTTCGTAATAGTTGACTGGAGGCATTTGCCGGCGCCACGTACTCCCTGTAGGACTCCATGACATACTGCTCCATGGCCTGAGTACTGAGGATTACTCCACAGCCAAACACCGCTGCTCCAATGTCGACGACGGTATAGCCGATTGCAATAGCGGCATAATGAACGCCGAGGGGGCAGCTTCAGGCTCAACTTCAGCAGGCTTGAATGGAATTTAATATGCAAACTCGAGTGTCATCTCTGAATGCAGAGGGAAAGTAAGCTAGTTTATTGATGTGCTTGTTGATAAATTGGCATAGTATACAATAGTTTGTACCCATCTTTTTCCACTGGAAGGATAAGACATCCGAGCATAAAGAGAACTACACCAGCGGACAGAAAAGTAGGAGGTATATCACAGCTTAGACTCTGACCATGATACTGTGGGGAGTTTCAGCGGGTGCCCTCCGGCACTAAACACAAAGTCATCCAGACTAATCAGATCAGGAGAGCTGAACATGAGATAGAAATATTTCAGAGTCTGCGACATCCAGAAGCTTGGCATAGAGTCCACGCGGATCGGCTCTCTGTCGACGGTAACATCAATGATAGCAGCGTTGCCATTTTCCACCTGAGTGGCATTTTGAATTGCCTGGAACATATTCCAAGCCATATCAAGCAAGTCCTCACGGCCAGTGATCCGATAAAGAGTAAAAATACTCTCAATTGCCTCCGGTCGCAGATTGTACGCGGTATCTGGGATACTGATGAACCCCCTAGGCAGATGATGATCTTTGATGAAAGCATCCACATTGAGATATGCATCTGGCTCGAGCTGTAGACTGTGCGCTCGTTTCCACACTTCCTGCTTCCAGTGCCACTCGTTCCATGGGCAGTCTGTCTGCGATGCGCAAGGGACTGTATCGTAGACTTCTGGCATGATGCCCAAGGGCATGGTTTCATGCGCCCAGGTGCAGCCGTCGACCAGTTTGTGTGCGATTTTCTTGTGCATAGGAATTTTGAACAGTGCACCTCCTAGTGCAAACATACCACCTGCAAAACAGGAATGGTATTGCACTTGTGATTCCAAGTGCGTGCGTGGCTTTCCATTTTGCGTCGTGAATACTCGAACAATGCCTGCTGTGAGGATGTCCTTTTCCTCTGGGTTCATTGGTCGGAAAAGATTGTGGCCCGCGGCTGTGAATGTGGCTTTTTCGTACATCTTGCGATACATCGGCACGTTGCCTCCAAGAAGGGCATATGCCCCAGGAAGCGACTTATACAGGGAATTTGCTTCTGTGCCCAATGTGAACATATCGCCATCAAAGAGCTCCGCTTTGGGATTCACAGAGACGGGCCACAGGCCTGAAAGCTTAGTAGAATCCTGCTGTTTATCAAATAATTCCATGACTCGCTGGGCGGCGTCAAAATATTTTGGATCGCCCGTGATCTGGGAGAGCCTGATAAACTCCAAGGTAAAAGAACCTAGCTCCGCTGCGAGAATCCCTTCCTCGGCAATCTGCTCTTCCTGTCGAGCAGCCCTGTGAGAGTCCCAATGGATGATTGGCATCCTATTTGGGGTATCGAAAGCAGCATAGAGCATGTCGCCTAGTTCAGTGGCCTTTTTCCGCAACCTAAGATCACCGCTGAGATCGTACGCCGCCAACAGGCCTCCAAGAAGACGTGTGTTAACCTCATGAGTGTTGATTTCGGGCGATGCGGTATCTTGAAAGTCAATGTTTGTGACTGTGGCCACGACCTTCTCAAAGTCGTCACGCATTCCCATGATCCACAACGTATCGAGGTTGTCCACCAATGTCGCACCCCATCCACCAAGACCGTTTGTGTGGGCACCACTAAGCGGCGCAAGCTCATCTGTCGACCAGGCAAGAGCCTCATATGATTTCCAGCATCGTTCGAAGGCGTTCTTCACGGCTAGTTGTCTGCTGCTCTGATGCCATAATGTGAAGTGAGATATTTTCGAGTCTACTGATTGGATCTTGGGTAGCGTGGGCAGTCCCACTGGGAGAGGCTGGGTCTCGGCAACTGGGAATCGCACAGGCAGAGTGCTCCAGAAGGAGTGTGGGTTGTCTTTGTCGTTTGACTGGTGTTCGGATGTATCCTGGACAGTAGATGCAGAATTTGGGGGCTGAACATCCTCAATGTTTGTGCGGTGGGACCGGTATAGCAAGAGTAAGACGGAAGCTGCGAGGAGAATCCCGAACAGTTGACGAGTAGCCCGACCCATGATTTCACACTGTAGATCTCACCAGCATTTTCCATGTGAGATATCGCAAGCATGGAAGTCTAGCAATGCAAGATTACGAAGGATGGAAAGTGTGACAAGAAAGGAGATGAAACTCTCCGCGTTAAAGCAAGCGGAGCTCTGGGCACGTAACGGAGAATTGTGAACATTCTCGGCTTTGCCAAGAGTGGAATAGGAATTCAATAGTGAGGCAGCTTGACGGGGTTCTAGACTTGTTCTAAACTTCGTTCCGATATCGTATACAGCTGACGACGCTTCCTCCGGTGGGCGTTAGTTGCATTAGTTGCATGATTCGCCGCTCTTCAATTTGGGTTAGTATCGGTATTATAGTGTTAAGCTTGGGTATAAGCAGGTTCTATTTATGGGCAGTTTTTCCAGTTTAATTCACGGTAGGAGGATCCATGGGAACGCAATGAAGCAACAGTGCTTGAATCAACTCGGAACAGCAGAAACCACTATGTGGGGCCGACATGTTTCAATGGCCTAGGTGCGACTGTTCAATTTGGAATACTCCAAGAAATAGCCAAGTGAGAAACTTGTACGTATAAAGGAAAAGAGAGACACAATAA
>ERZ1673737.2874-NODE-2874-length-13836-cov-4.526522_pt1 | contig 13836 bp, 6 predicted proteins | sample MGYA00580211_ERZ1673737 | MGnify/ENA primary metagenome ERZ1673737 (study PRJEB41218, sample SAMN15661789) | gut metagenome | host: Homo sapiens | place: Canada: London | collected 2015-08-20/2019-03-30 | study: EMG produced TPA metagenomics assembly of... | reverse complement strand
TGCTCTGTCAAAATCCAGTGAGAATCAACAAGACGGACCATCCAGAGATCTGCGAACAGGAGGCTTCCCGTTGGTAGCTGGAAATTCTTCAACCTCCCACCGGAATGTGGCGATTACTTGACTAGCGTCTCGGCATGAGAGGGGGGCACTGCCCACCAGGCTCTCAAGTATGTGGAAGCTCTGTATGGCTCAATATCTATTGCATGTGCCCCTGATCCAGGTACGTAAAGTGATTATTTTATGTATACTACCGAGATGACATCCAGCCAAGACCATATTTAGCTAGGCCTTATACATCAACAGTTAAAGTTCAGCATTGATCGAGACCAGGAAGCTGTGAAGATGCATGCAGACCATCCGCTGCAATTAGTTCGAGGGCTTGGTAACTGATTAACTCCTTTGATTAACTCCTTGGATTCAGGTTTTAGAGGGTGAATTATTGTTCCAGGCTGTGACATGCTGAGTGAGACCGGACCGAGAAATCGTATTATAGATTATACATGCAAAAAAAGCTAGTAAGGAGCCAAATGTTTGCACCATAGACAGTCATCAAAGCTAATACGAATATCATCTGACAAGGGAATACTGGCTGCGCTTGTAAATTTTCTCTAATCTGGCTCCCGCTTAAGAAGAAAATAAACGAGAGAGAAATCAAAAGAAATAGTCCTCAGTCACAGATTCGTCAGTTAGGATCAACCATACGACTGTACAAAGGTGAGTCTTTAACTTCTACCCCGAGGTATGAAACAATAGAGAGGGATGGCAGGGGTTGCTGGGGCACAGGCGATTGCGGCACGCTGGCCGATGCTCCACACGGAGACAGAGTGTGCAGAGTCCATATTGTGCTGGCATTTGGACATGTATATTATGTGCCTGTTCCGCATCAGAAGCAAAGTTATGTCCCTTTACTGTACCATGCTGGGAACTTTGGAATAATATAGTTTCCCATCCACGGTTTGTTTTGGCTCCAACCATGGATCGAAGGCGGCTCGAACCACGGGGGGCTTGGTCAGCAACAAAGCGAACTCTTCAGGCTAATCCTCAAGCTAATGTTTATGCTCTTCTGCAGACGCCACAGGGCATTTTCACGTTTAAATGTAACGATTTATAGATCAGCTTAACTGCCACAGTTCTCTCCAGTTCTCGAAGGTCAATAATAGAAACACGAATTACATAAGACGATTAAGCTTATCGATAAGACCTCCCTGTCCCGATCGGGACTAGCGGACCACCACCACAACGTAAACAACCTTGACTACCCCAGTAAACAATTGGGCCTGACCGACTCCTTCCACACGCCGACTCAGTTCCCAAGCACATTGGGCAGTCAATTAGTCCCCTCTAAAACCAGATTACCACTCTACCATACAATGCTGATTGACTGAGCGACCGTTGCTATCTAGCTATCCCTGCGACCGTGCGTTTACCCTGCGACCCCATCTGACCTGGGAAGCTGTGTTGGTACCAACCACGCAACACCTGCGATTGATACATCAACTGCCGACCTTGACCTAAAAATCCACTCGCTGGAACTGCGCTACGATATAAAACTGTTGATTGGGTTAACTTCGTGCGTTGCGACCAGACCTTGTTTCGGTGAACGCGATGGCTCAACTGCCAGCGAAGTTCCCATGCTGGTGCCGAGCAGTATACTCTTGGGGCGGAGAAACAACCCGAGACTTGGGATTTGTAGAGGGGGATCTGATCGAATGTCTGAATGCAGGCGACGGACAATGGTGGATGGGACGGTTGCGCCGAGACAGGCGCGCAGTGGGACTATTCCCATCCAACTTTGTCGAGCTTCTGAGTGAAGACTTTGTACCAGTGAGCCGGGATACCAGTCCAATGGTGCTAGCGGGATCTTCCCCGGTCAACAATCCTACGTTTGCGCCCAAGAAGCAGAAAACAGTATGGCGGAAGCCTTTCCAGGCGCACAAGGAAGCTGTATCACCCTCTGCCAAACTAGCCCGTGGCCCACTTGAATCTAGCCCGGCACCCTCGATTCCTCAAACTCCCCCTCGGGATGGCAGTGTTCCACGCAGCACAAAACCATTGCGCACACACGCGTCGGCGGTCAAGAACCAAGGCTCAGTATCCCGTCCCACATCGTCTGCATCGCGACCTTCGTCGCGCGGCGCATCTCCGCGTTCCTCAGTGGAGCCAGAGCGATCACCATCTGCAATCGTGCCACGAGGAAGTGCTTCATCCTCTAGGCCTTCGTCCCGTGAACCATCACCATTCCAAATGCAGGAACGCCCATCGTCGGTGATTCCGAAGAGTAGTGTCTCGTCCTCTCGGGCCGCGGTATCTCGGGAACCATCTCCGTTGCCAATGCAAGAATACCCATCAGCAATTGTGCCTCGTGGCAGCGTCTCATCCTACCGGCATTCATCTCGTGAGCCATCTCCATTGCAACAACATGAATACTCATCCGCAATGGTGCCACAGGGCAGCATGTCTTCTTACAGGGATGCATCCCGCGAACCGTCTCCATTGCAAATGCAAGAACACGCATCTGCAATGGTACCATATGGCAGTGCTTCATCCTACCGTCATGCATCTCGCGAACCATCCCCCTTACAGATGCAGGAGTACTCATCTGCAATGGTGCCACAGTGCAGCATGTCATCCTATCGGCATTCATCCCGTGAGCCATCTTCATTGCAAATGGAGGAGGATCGAGAGGACTCGCCCCCTCCTCCACCTCCACCGCCACACCGTGTCGCTATCAGTCGTGCGGCATCCCATTCTCCACAGCCGCCGATGCACCCTGCTCAGCCTCGCGCGCAATCCCCTCAACCACCAATGCATGCACCTCATAATCGCGCGCAGTCTCCTCAACCACAGCTGCACGCACAAGAGCCCCGCGCGCATTCTCCCCAACCTCCATCACACGCACCTCGCCCTTCACGTTCTCCTGCACCCCTGGTTATGAACGACCGTTATGTCATCTTTGATCGTACTCCATCTCCATCCGCAGCTTCAACCCACTCCGCAATGTCTGAACATTCGGCGCAGTCAGATATCCATGGAAATACCCCATCCCCACTGCGGGATGCCATGGAGGATGTCATGACTTCATTGGAAGATATGGGCCTTCCCCGCCAAGCTGCATCGTCTTCTCCAACACCAACATTCAATGACCCATGGGCGCCAGAGGACTTTGATACCTCAAATGAAAGAACTCCACAAGGCAACAGACGCCGACCATTGACATCAATGGGCTTTGATGGCGACAAAGACCAGCGTCAAGGTGGACTCGTCCATCGAAATAGTGTCTATAGCCATGACCATTATATGGATGGACCTCCGCAGTTGAATAACTATGTTCAAAGAATGGAGAGCCGCCTTCGCCAGCTAGAAGACCAGAACCGACAACCCGAAGACGATCAAAGGGGGCCTGAGGACGATGATGGGCCCCCTCCACCACCACCAAAGCATGCTACCTATCACCCGCGTAACAATTCAATTGCAGGACAGTTTCCTCACCTGAAGTCACGGCGGTCCGGGCAGGCCCTTCGGGGAGATATTCTCAACAGATCATTCACCAATAAGTCTAGTGCGACCAATTCGTCCAGCGGTGTCCAAAGTAATGGTACGTCAATGACGAACAGTACGGACAAGACCAGCCGAAGTCTGATGAGTGGGTTCTCTGCAGGAGGGTTCAGTGCAACGAGCGCGGGTAGCTTTGCCAGACGAGGCGGTCACGAACGGCCAAACACTGCCATGGATACTGTGCGCTCTCGTGGTTTCAGCGATGCTCGTCCAGAGACCCCTTTCACCGGTGTATCCTATCACTCCAGTCACAACTCATCTCGCCAGGGCGCATCCTCTGCCATTCCTTGGTCATCCACTGATCTCGACACAACCGATCACAGTGGAGTTTTTGGTGGCCTCTCCACGCCAAAGACGAAAAAGCAAGGCTTCTTCAAGAAGATTTTTGAAACAGCCAAGACTGGCGCTGCCAGTGCGAGAAGTAGCATTTCTGCCCATGGGGACAGGTCACAGTCTCAATCTCCGACCAAGAGCAGCAGAGGTATAGACGTGGTATCACCCATGCTCACATCTCATGGGAACCGTGACAGTGCTCGTGATATGGGACTCGGCGGCGCTAGCACCATCGACTGGGTTCAAGTGCGCCGCGATGTCAACCGCGCGTCCTCTCCCAGCCGCAATGAGAGGGTTGAAAGGGCAGAACGATGCCAGATGCACGACCACCCTGTGATCTACTCTGTAGAGGAACTTTATGACACTGCGGAGGGCGATGAAAGCATTGATGGTCAACCAATCAGTGAACCTACCAATTTCAATGCAGCGAACCTCAACCTTGTGGACAAGAGTGCGCGGTTCATTAGCAGCCTCCCACCAACAACAAATCCAATGAGTCTTGCGCAAGCCTACATCTGTCGACCATACAAGAGTGACGTCCAACGTCTTCGCGCTATCTTTACCTGGGTTAGCGAGAAGATCGCTTGGGAAGAACCAGTTGATGGCCTCGAAGTCGACATGAAGAGACTGTTACAGGCCAAACGAGGTACGCCGGAGGAGATTGCTCTTCTAGTGCACGAGATGTGTGCAGCCGTTGGCTTGCGTACAGAGATCATCCGAGGCTTCCTCAAGTGTCCCGGCGATGTCCTCGACCTGGACAGTCTCTCCCGTCCCAATCACTGGTGGAATGCGGTTCTGGTCGATGGTGAATGGCGCTTCATGGACTGTGCCCTCGCCAACCCCACGAATCCCCAGCGGAGTCGATTTGTCTCTAACAACTCCGCCGCGGCAGAGAGCTGGTACTTCCTGACGCGGCCCCTTGACCTTTGCTATACCCACGTCCCGCTCTACCCTGAGGAACAGCACATCTGCCCGCCAATCTCACCCGATGTCCTCCTCGCTCTCCCCTCTGTCTGCCCGCCATTCTTCAAACTGGGCCTTCAACTACCAGACTATGACACAAGTCTGCTCCGCATAGAAGGCCTGGAGGTAACGCAGCTGCGCCTTGTCGTCCCCTCAGACGTCGAGTGTGCGGCGGAAGTTGAAGCACCAGCCTTCGCCCGCGATGCAGATGGCGACTTCTTCGAAAGTGGAGACATCGTACGCAAGCGTGCCCTCGTCCAGCCCGATTGGTTCCGCGGCCAAAAACGCATCACTATCAAGGCGGTACTCCCTGGTGACGAGGGGCAGGGTGTTCTAAAGGTCTACGCAGGAAAGAAGGGTTTGATGCACTCAAGCAAAGACATCCCTCACCCCCTAGCATTCGCCCTCCCAATGACCCATACCGGAGAGAATCCCTCATACGACTTCGTCTTGCGCCATCCAACACCACATGCCCAGCGTCACGATTTGTACATCATGCAACCGCAATGCTCGCGCCTAGCAGTAAACAACACCTTCGTCTTCGCCGTGCGCCAGCACTCAGCATCCGCAACGCCTGCCAAGGACGAACCATCCTCCAACGGCCGTGGCTCGCCCTCATCCGTCTTCACCCGTCCATCCAGTGCATTGAGCATGGTCTCCAGCAACGCCGGCGGCTCCACCGTCTCAGGTGCCTCGTATGAATTCTCAGCATCGACCTCTGCAATCTCATCCACGAAGTCCGCCTCTGGACGGGACAAGCCCGCTAAACTGGCCATCCAATCGCCGTCTGGCAAGATTCTCCGTCTAACCCGGAAGGCAGAGCACATGATCAGCGGCGACAATAGCAGCGAATCAGTTACCGATGCCGCTGCCGAAGGAAGCGTCTGGGAGACAGTCATCAAGATCGGAGAACGGGGCATGTGGCGTGGCCTGGTGCTAGCCGACCGCGCTGCACGGTGGTGTGTATTTTGCGAGTGGGAATGCGTTTAAGTACAACGTTGTATGGGCGTTTATTGATTTACTAGATTTCCAAGGCGGCTGCCTGTTTCCCTTTCCTTTTTATTTTTTATTATGCGATTTGCGTGCTTGCATCTCTTCGATTTTTCCTATTACGTCTCGTGTGTGATCTTGTTCTCCTTCCATACTGTCATTTGCATCTGGTGGGCATGGAGCATTGCATATATTGCATTCATTTTTTGTTTCCCTTGTCATTCCAGAGAACAAGGCATTGGTGTTTGAGGGTTGGATTAATAGGAGTCCTTGAGCAATTCAATTCTGCATATTCCACTTCGGTACCGTGTAAGGTGTATTTCTATCAAGTAGATGATATAACAGTTTGTTTACAATTTAGATACTGCGGTCCTAAGCAACGGCGCAACCTGCTTTCTACTCCCAGCAGCATTCTTCTGGATCCATAACCTTCTCCAAAAGGGTGTATCTGACCCATTCAGAGCGGAACACACATCTCCTAGCTCGGAGATATTCTCGCCGTCCAACGGAGACCACTCCACAAGCTCGAGTCGGGAAGTCGTCTGTTCAACAAAAGCCTTGACACCCTCAAGGGCTGACTCATTTTCACGAACCACGCAGACAAACAGCTCACGGCAGAACGAGCCATCAGCTGCCGTGAAGGCCGTCATAACGACGACAACATCTAGCTCCTTCTCAGCTGTAGCCGCAAATGAGCGTACAGCATCCAGGAATTTCTCTGGTGTACCCGCCTTCTGCACAGCCCATCGGATAGGCTTAACAGAAGAACAAAATCCCATCTTAACAGTCTTCCCAGAAGACTGGGAAGTCTCAGTCCAGTCCTTATAATCCCGATCGAGGACTTCATCCAAATTCAAGAGATCGAGGCTATTCTGCTTAGCATTGAGAACACCCTCGTAGAAAGCCTGCAGATTCCATTTGTCTTGAGGAACCTTTGCTGCCTCCAATTTTCCTCCGATCTGAGATTGCAGGGTCTTGACAGCCTCGCGGTCCACATCAGTGACCTTGCCCTCAGCAGTGAGATTCGATGTATCGACCAATACCGCCGAAAGAGCGAGTTTCGCTACTTGCACCATCTCTGCTGAGATTGCTTGCCCATCGCCCATCAGCGTCCGGTTCTGAAGTTCCCTCGTGATAAGGGATGCGCAGGAACCGGGACCGGGTTGAATGATTAGCGGCTGGTTCTCTGGTAGTGATTCGGTGCTTGGCATGAATTTTTCATCGACGTGGTGGTCGATGCATCCCACGGCTCGGAAGGTGACACCTGGCAAACCAGGTAGTGAGCCAGATCCCCTGTCTGTGTCGGAAGGAATCGGCAAGGCATTCCAATCGACGAGAATCGCTTCAGCAAGGAGCTGTTTGAAGATATTTTGTTCTTTCAGGTTTTGCGCAAAATCTGCAACTGTCACGAGATGCAAGCCAAGGAGATTTCCCGCCGAGTCTTGGGCGTTCTCAAATTGCTCCTCGGCTCTCAATGCGGGAAAATTGGTCGACAGCCATAGTGCAGTGGCAAACTCTGGTCGTAGCCGATATAACTCCGGGCCTGCAAGCACGTTGGGAAGATTGAGCAGGGGAATATGAGGTCGCGGGGCTTTGAGTGGGAGGCGGTTGTTCGCGCAGAAGGAATAAATGATCGCGGAAACAATAGAGTCGAGGTCAGCTGAAGGATTGCCAATCACGTAGATTGGAGGTTCGGATAAAGCACCCGAAAGGAACTGGCGGTGCAGCTGGCGCGCTTGTCGCAGGAACTGGAGGAGAGTCATTGTTGAGAAGAAGATCTGATAGCTCCAGCCCGACGTCATTGCCAGGCACGTGCGGAGTTGAACATCTCCAACTCCCAACTCCAACTCCAACTCCAATTCCAACTCCAACTTCAACTTCAACACAACAACACGCTACACAATGAAAAGCACAATGGCCCTCCCCCTCCCAGAACGCTTCTCCCAAATCCCCCGGCATGCAATTCTCTACCAATCCCCATCCCCAATCCACCCCTTGCCCACACTTTCAAGATTAACACACCCCCGCATATCCCTCTTCGCCAAACGCGAAGACCACTCCTCCCCACTAGCATGCTCTGGAAACAAATACCGCAAACTAGAATACATAGTCCCAGACATCCTCGCCAACAAACCCATTCACCACGCCCACGAGAACAACTTAACCCCAGCAGCACCTCTCCCAGGCCCAGCAACGACCCTCGTAACAGAGGGCGCAATCCAAAGCAACCACACCGTCCAAGTCGCAGCCCTGGCACGCATACTAGGTCTGAAAGCTATTGTTCTGTTACACCGCGGTACGGGCGGTGGATTACGCGCGGCTGTTGATAAAGAGGCCTATCTGCGCAGTGGAAACGTGCAGGTTAATCGTCTTCTCGGTGCTGAGGTGCGGGTCTGTGAGGAAGGGGATCCGCTTGCGGATGATGCGACGCCGCTGCTTGAGGGGTTAACTGCTGAGGGGGAGAGACCGTATTGGATTCCTGGGGGTGCGAGTTTGCATCCGCTTGGGGGGTTGGGGTATGCGCGGGCGGCGTTTGAGATTGCTGAGCAGGAGGAGGGGATAGGGCTTGGGGGGAGTGGACGGTTTGATTATGTTTTCGTTGCTTGTGGGAGTGGGAGTACGGTTGGAGGGTTGGTTGCTGGGTTTAAATTGTTGGAGAAGATGAAGACGGGGAGTGGTTCGAGGAGGGTTGTTGGGATATTGAATTCGCCGACGAAGCCGAGGGCGTATCATGAGGAGAGGGTGCTTGCTTTTGCGCGGAGGGCTGGGGGGATGGTTGGGCTTGAGGATGGGGATATTGGGATGGATGATGTGCGGCTTGATGATCGGTTTGTTGGGAGTGGGTATGGTGTTCTTGATGCGGATACGAAGGAGTCATTGGAGTCTATGGCGAGGATAGAAGGCATGGTGCTGGATCCAGTGTATACGGCCAAGGTTGCGAGGGGGATGATGCATTGGGTTGAAGAAAGAGAAATCGTGAATATTCAGCAGCCCTTGGATGAAGTGAATGTTTTGTTCATTCACACCGGTGGGCAAGCTGCTCTAGGAGCGTATGCAGATATCAAATAAGCCAGATTGGCGCACAAGTAAAATCAATAAGCATGGCTGGATTCAACTAGTATTACAGGGTGAGTTGGCAGCAGCAAAAACGATAACTCGTGACAAACGTGGCCTTGGTGGTATGAAAAACAGAAGTAAAAACAGAAGTAAAAACAGAAAATAATTCGCTGGAAAACACCCCCGTACTCGCCAGACCCATCTCTTGTAGTACACCTTTTTCGAAAATTTATAACAAACGAAGCATAGAAGAGGGGAGTCAGATAGGGACAGAAGCAAAGAAAAAGACACTAGAAAAACAGTAAAGACCTGAGGAACATATGGTCGGGTTTTAGAAGAGAAGAAAAATTTCACCGAAAAAAAACATTCAAGGAAGGCATGATCATAGCTCGGAGTGGTCAAGGGCTTCATTTGTGCCTTCATGTTTGATTTCATGAGATTCGCTAGTTTGGATTGGCTCCTCATGAACTGAGCCAGCACGACTGCTGCCATTATCGGCTACCAGAGCTGCGAGGGCCTCGTTCGCATGAGTATTCTCCATAGACTGTCCCTCAGCCTCAGGATCGACATCTTCTTGATTGGTCAAATCCGCAAACACATCATCCAAATTCTGGCGAGGACTGCTGCTTGCGAATTGAGGTTCACGACCGAAACGCGGAGGGCTGAAAAGCGATGTTTCCATACCCTGCTGGGGTGAAGGAGATCGAGGTAGAAACGATGGGGATTGAGAAGCGACGGCGTGAGGGAGGAAAGCAGAGGATGATGTAGGTGCAAAGGCTGGTGTGGAGTCGCTAGCAGGCAGAGAGTAGTTTGCGGAGAAAGGATATGATGCAGTATTGGGGTCTGACATCGGCGTCAATGTTGGACCCGTGCTCGGAGGTTGGGTACTGCTGGAAGTCACAGGTGCTGGCTGCAAAGATGTAGGCCGAGCAGATTGTGACTGAGCATCCACCGATTTCCGCTTAGTGACACCGATATGCTTGGGACGAAGATGCTCTGGGAGATCCTCGGGACGATCCACGCCAAGCTGGGCCATCATCTTCTGTTGCTTAGTAGGACGTGGCTTTCGCGTGGACAAGGACTGCTCCAGAATTGGAGGAGGTTCCGGCGCAACAGGAGCCCACTTATGAATTTCCTGCCGGAAGAAGTTTGTCTCAAAGGTGAGAAGAACTTCAGCGCCTTCGATTTTGCGCAGGTAGAATATCAAGGTAGGGACTTCCTCGGTTGTAGTGCAAGCAGCATTCGTAAAGCCATGCAGAAAATCGCGGAACGCAGTAGCTTGGTTGATAATATTCTCGAGAACCTCTTCCTCTTCGGGCTGGAAAGGTAGAGTTGCAATCTCCGCATGCCAGTCCTGAAGGTCCTCAAGTTTAGGACGAGCTGCATCACGTGGAATCTTCTGTCGCCAATCGCAGATCGGGCATGTGTACTTGTCGAACTCCTTGACTTTTCCCCTCGCAATCTTCAAGCATTTCCCATGGTACCTATACGCTGTAAGTAATCTTATCTCCAATCCATAATGTTTTGTTGACTTACCATTCGTGACAGACTTCACATTCGATCATCATCCCTGCCTCAGAGTGTCTGCAGATACAGAACACATCCCTCTTTCGTGACTTCGGACCCCACACATTCGGTCCGCTGTTGGTATTTTCAAGCAGACCGTCAGGTGAGTTGTCCCGAGAGGAGGGCTCCACGGGCGGGCGGTAACTGTCCTCAAGATCGAAGCAGTACGAATTCCGCTTAGCAACGTATTCCATGTGAGACCTCAGGATGTGCAAAGGGGCGTTGGCCTTGCCAAACAACTTCTTGCCCTTCCTCATCCAGTCTTCGTGTCGCTTTTGTTCCCGCTCCAAGTCAATTGCGCCGATGGGTCGACTGGTCAAATGCTCAAGAGACTCCATTAAGTCCCGGATATCCTTGTACTTGGGTCGATTCTTCAGCTCGGGATCCTTGCTCTTCTCGTACAGAGTTTGGATCCGCTTCTGCGCCTCACGTTGCTTGGTCAAGATGGCATCCACAGCAGTGAGCGTATCTGGCGATACTGGGAAGCGAGACGCCTGCGCAGAGAGAGCTTCCAGTTGCTGATAGTGGACAGCTTCAACCGACATCAATTCCTTGGCCTTGTTCTCCCACGCATCACCGAGGCGAGTCAGTTCCTTGAAATGTAGCAAATGCTCGTTGGTCTCGGAAAGACCTAGCTGTGCAGCGGAAGAGACAAGATCTCGGCAATTCTGAAGAGTCAGGTACTGGTCACGTTTGCGAGCAGCTTCGTCGGTCCATTTGATTTGTCGGGAGACTTGTTCCAGGTGTTCCAGTTCCGGGATTTCCACGTTGAAGTTTCGGCCAGATTCGATCATCTCTTCAATCTCCTGGATCGGTCGTGTGTGCGGGTTCATAAGGGCAGCATTAATATCCTGGCGGAATTTCTCGATTTCGCGGGTCTTCTCTTCCAGCGCAGCCATCTGTGGACAGTCGAACGAAAGTTTATCAGCCTCTGCCAGAAGGGCGTAGATGTTTTCCACTCTGCGGACTTCACGGTCGCGATCGTCCAGCTGCGCTGCCTTGGTACTGGTCCTGCGCCATGCCTTTTCGTTTTTTCTCCGGTTTTGTTGTTTCCGGGTAATGTAGTTGTTGGCTTCTTCCACCCATTTATCGCAACGCTGGACGAAGGCCGCAAGATCTTGAAGGCCAGACAAGTGGTATGGGATTTTCTCACCTTCATTGAGCAAGGTATGAAGGGCCTTAAGCTGGGGCTTTGGTTCATCCTCCAAGGTCTTGTCGAGCTTTTCGGACCAAGCTTCCGGGATCCTGGCACGTTCTTGGACCTTCTGCACGAGCGCCTCTAGATCGGCATCACTCATACGATAACGCAGGGTGTGGTTTGGACCACACAACTTCTGAGCAAAAGTTTCTCCACAGCAGTCGTAGGTGTCCACATGCATCAAGCAAACAGTTTTGCCTGATTTGTGACAGCGGAACTGGGTGAGGTAAGCGTAGGCTTTGCAATGTTGACACTGGTAATCATCTTCAGGGATATCTTCATCCTCGATTACGAACTGCGACTGTGGACCCTCTGCCATAGAGGTAGAGTAAGCGGAATTAAGAGTAGAGATTTCCTTCTGTCGGGCTAAGAAGTGAGCACGTTCACCAAGCTCTCGATCGCGGGTTCTCGCTAGAGCAGGTGCAAGCCACTTAGAGGTGGCAATTGAAGTATCACGCAAAGCCGCCGTCAAAAGCAGTTCGTCATGCGAGAAGCATGGATGTCTGCGGAAGTTCTGAAGACGTTGAACACCGAGTGCTCCATACGGCTCCCAGTCAGCAGGCGCAAAGTTGACTGCTTCATTGAAATTGAAGCCGTGGTTGAACCCAGCATGATACGCTTGAGGGAAGGTGAGAACGAATTGACCAGCGCGCTGATCCACGGCATAGACGTTGACGCCCGCCTTTCGAAGCTTATCCGGGGGCATCAACGTCACAAGCTGGAAAAGGAGGTCGGGCTGTCCTTCAAAGAGTTCCGGGACTGCATCGCGCATAGCCGCCTCAAAGGCCTCGGCATCCGCACCGGGAATTCCGTACCAAGTTTTAGTAGCGCCGAAGTGCTGGTAATTGGCCGAATATGCGTAATGATCCTCGTTGTGCCAGCAGAAAGTTGAGAAGCACATGCCAACATAGACCCAAGGCACTGTCATGCCAGAGATGTCAGACTTGATGTGACGGAACAATGAGTCTCCATAGAACGGGAGCACGTTCAGATTCCAGGGATCAGAAGAGAATGGATCAAGAGGGTTGCGTTCGATGGTAGGGAATCCACTGCCATGAGTTGTCGAATGGATGTCCGCGCCATACTCGACCTCGACGGTTTCATGTAGATCGACAACAAGTTTCCAGAACTCGGCCTCAACATCGTCCTCTGTCTCGCGGCGATGTGTGTTGAGCACGGGATCAAAGGGCATTTTGGAAGCAAAATACTTCTTCTTGAACTCGTTTGCCTTATCCTGGAACTGCTTGAGAGAGTAGATGCCACCATCTTCGAAACCGAATTCTCCTGTGCCAACAAGGCACTTGGGACAATGCCACTCATGTTCCGATGGTGTTGTGGTAGATGGATCCAGGCAAGCTTTGTGATATCTAAGCTCACAACCGTCACACAGTAGGATTGAGTCTTGATCATCTGCACTGCCACAGGTCTCGCATTTCTATTGATGAATCAGTATGAGGTCAATAACCGACACGGAGTCAATGCCTACCTCTCCATCTGGTGGAACACCATCCTTGCGAACTTTAGGTAGCGCAGGCCGAAGTAGAGACATATGGGAACCAGCAACTGTTGGTAGTGAATCTAGAAATACGATTAGACCAATCCTGTTTCAAGCGCGCAGGGAGATATACCTTTTTTGAGGCGCTTGCTGCGTCGCCCACTTCCGCCATCATCGTCACCATTGTCACTCTGAGAACCATTCTCCTGGCTGATGGCACGCTTCACGGATTCTCCAGGTTGACCGTTCACAGGAGTGGATACGAAAGCATGCTCGGAAACAGGCTTGGGTGTCGATGTGCCGTTCTCTCCCTCCCGCTTGATAGGCGGACCGTTGTTCACCGGAGTGTTGCTCCCAGGAGTGTTGTTCGTCGGGGTAAACGGAGAGCGATTAACAGCAGTGAAACCACCAAGGCCAGTATTTACAGGAGTAAAACCTGTGGCCGCGGGACGTGGGGGAGGGGTGGGTTCGACGGGGGGCGTAGGCTTCTCAGGCGATTTTTCCATCGGGGTATGTGAAACTGCCATCCGGGGTAGAGTAGGAGTTTCATCGCGAGATTTCGAAGGTGTGCCATTCTCATCCATTAGAGGCTTGTAGGCCATGGGAGATTGATTCGGCGAAGGGGTGTAGGGGCCACCATGCTCAAGCTCAAGCTGTTGCTGGACACCGGGTTTGGCCC
>ERZ1673737.2871-NODE-2871-length-13843-cov-4.781549_pt1 | contig 13843 bp, 13 predicted proteins | sample MGYA00580211_ERZ1673737 | MGnify/ENA primary metagenome ERZ1673737 (study PRJEB41218, sample SAMN15661789) | gut metagenome | host: Homo sapiens | place: Canada: London | collected 2015-08-20/2019-03-30 | study: EMG produced TPA metagenomics assembly of... | reverse complement strand
GCTTCATGTTTGTAGTCTCCGGGCCCTCCTCGGTTTGTCTCTCATTTCCCCCGACGCGCGGCGACTCCGTGACGCCACTCTTAACAACCGTTGCTTCGCATAGAATAGTCTTCTTGTTCAAGTCGACTGCGCGTGCAGCAGCTTGGATGAAGTCGACTTTGGCGCGCGGATCACGCACGGGTTCGACTATGTTGGAGAAGTCTAGGGATCCGCTTGCTGTGTCGGTGAGGAGGGGTGTGAACACGAAGTAAGAGCGAGGAGAGATGATGATTGGCGAATAGATTTTCGGGGATAGCTTGCGCGAGAGGTTATACCCACCCCAGCCCGACCCGAGAATGACGACTCGTTCTTTTTGGTTGTCGGAGTGAGGGGCCGCGACGGTGTAGTCGATTTGCGTTGCTAGGCATCTTCGGCTTGATGCTTGACTTGAAGGAGCAATACGAGGGGAGAATACGCCTGTCGAATGGACAGGATATCGAGGTATGGGAGCCCGTAGACGTAAGGCCTGCCGGCGGAAAGGGAACATTCCGCTCAATGGCCGGGGATGCATGTCAATGGATTAGCACTGTGTGTCAGTCAGAAGCAAGTAAAAGTTTCTAGCTCCAGGGTTATTTGTATAAACTCGGAGTCGAAGCGAGCTCATATTGCCATATCCGTGGGCAGTATACTGTAGTCCGCTGACCCATCGATGACCTCATACTCGGCAGGTTAAGGAAAGGAGAGGCCCGGAACGGGATCTCCGACCCAAGCCTCTGGCCGGATCCACTTCTTTTTTCGAACGGTGTCGGATCCTCAAACTCCCGTGAACATGTTGAGCTCTGGCTGCCTCTATCAAGCTCGTGGAGAAAGCCGGAACCCTTCGGAGCGATCGGTGAGAAGAGCTAGCACGTGCCATTGGAGAATGTCGGAGATTTAGGCACATGCTCACATGGCAGTGAAGAGTTTTGACGGGTGTTTTTCAGTACAATCGACAGAGATCAGGAAGAGAAATAGACGAATAGACGATGCATGTCGAGGGGATGTTGATAGCATGTGGTAGTCTTGGCACTATCATGTGCAGCACGTCAATTCTGGAGAGTCATGGGAGATCTCTTTATTATATACATTCAAGTGCCCATAGTGGTGCCATACTCAATTGTGGCATGACACATGGTCTTCTCTTGGTCTATACAGCTATGCGAAATTTAGTGAGGCTAAGCTCGCATCGGCATGTCAGCGCTGGGATCCACACAACTAGTCAGGAGACTTGACTGAATGGCAACTATGAGTTCAACTTCATATTTTCTGTCTTTCGTATGCACAAAAATCTACTTGTCAATGGTTCTAATTCCCTTTAAGAAGTCATCGTCTTGTAACACACTCAGCCTTTCCGTCACTTCGTCTGGTAAAGTGAACATCATTGCATCCTAATGACATACATTGAAGTTCCTGTCAAGACGTATTGCTTTTGGCATGGATAAGGCAAGGAATGATATCGATTATATACAACAGTGCACAATAACAGGAGGCGGGATCTCGCTGTATGCCCGAGTTTTCCCTCAGTATCGTTACTTCGCTCCCCATCAAATCGTTTGTGTTATACGTGGCTTCATCAAAATCGCAATATCTATTTAAGAAGGTACGAGAGATATCTCATAGGCATTTGCAGAAGATATTCAGGCCAGGAGCCTGACGGAAAATGAAACCCGATCACAGGGCTGGATTCCTTCGTACTGTGATTCGGAAGGAAGCCCCTTGTGTCGACAGCGACAATCTTGCCACCCTCGATGATAGTTCCATTGACAGGGAAAACCATGGCTCCCGATGTCGCAACGTACAACGTATCGGTATCTCCAGGTAAAGTGCCGAATCCGGGAGCTACAGATCCTGCCAATGTCATCTCATCCGGCGCGCCAGCAACGAAAGTGGCAGTGCCATCTGGGGTAACTGCAACAAGCCGATTGTCTGCATCAGTGGCACCCCAGATGGTGTCGTTATCGCCGGGCCCCAGGCAGAATGTATCAAGATAGACTGCCTGGATTCTTTTGACTAGCTCGCCGTGAGCTCCCGGCGCTGCGTATCCATCTTTGGTGATTGCGATGCGATACACAGATGCCAAGTAGCTATTTGACCAATAGAGATACCCGTTCAGAATATGAAGACCATTGATCCCGAATGGAGTCACTGCCCATGGAGGGAAATGCATAGTTTCATCATCCTTGACGGCGAGTTCATATTTCCGAGTGCGTGTGTCCACTCTCCAGACCAGTCCCATAGTGGAGTCACTCACGAGCACGATACTTCGTGAGTCGGGGAGCGCTTCAATGCCAGCAAGCAAGCCGCCTTCTGGGATGCGCACAAGCTCTTGGATGATAGGCTCGCCACCATGTGCCTTGGGACGAAGATCCAGCTGCCACACCCCAAATGTACCAGGGATTCCCATTCCCAAGCTACTTTGCTTGCCGCCCAGGAAGGCCAAAACATCTGGCTCTGTTTCGACAATCGACGTCGCGGCATTAATTTCGTCGAAGGTATGGACGAGTGATGCAGTTGGGGTGTCTGTGTTTGCATCAGAAACGCAGTATATGGATGCGTTTGGCCATACTGTTGTCACATAGATGTCGCCATTTGGTCGGACGAAAATGCTGTTGAGATAAGTTGGAAGAGAGAACTGATGAACGACTCGTAATGGTAGTGGAAGTGACACGGCCTCTATGCCTATTGTAAAGGCAAGTAATGACAACAAGAGGACGCCAATATTGGTCACCATTGTGATGAACAGGGCGGAGGTAAATCGAATCAAATGACAGTGCCGCCGTGCGCTTGGTTTGAATGATATGAAACAGAAGACCAGAGCTTTGCTAAACAAAAGGAAGATTTCGCATTCTTTCCCCTGGTCGAATTTTCTACATCTGCTGATGTTCGCTAAGAATTCTCCGAACGATGTCTTGCATGATTCCGAATTTCCTTTTTGGGCAGACCTCCGAACATCATTTCCTAGGCTGACCTCCGAATATCTACAGTTTCTATTTTCGCTAGTCGGTTTGATTCAAAGATCATCCTTTCCTGGAAAATGGTCGATTCCGACCGAACCTAGACTTATTGTGCGGAAGTCGGCTGAATTTTCGCAGAAGATATGCCTAACACACTGATGAATTGAGTGTTGTATTTTGGCTTCTATCATACTCCCCGCGGTCGATCGTCCACAAAGACCTCTCAAAACGTTCTTAAGATACAAGTATTTTCGCCTACAACGCGCAGAACTCAGTAGATCAAGCATGAGGACGAAAATCCTCCCTTTGTGCGCTCTCGTGGCATGTGCTCACTATGCCTGTGCCAACGAGATAGATCAAATGAGCCACTGGATAGATGAACAGCAACCTTGCGAAAATACACCCACGAGCCGCAGTTGTTGGGGACACTTCAACACCGAGACAAACTACTACACCACTGCGCCGGACACTGGGGAAACCGTGGAAGTGTGGCTCTCTGTACAGGAGGGAATCTGCAATCAAGATGGCTATGAACGTCCTTGCATGACGTTCAACGGGACAATGCCAGGACCCCCCATTGTCGCCAACTGGGGCGATAACCTCAAAGTCCACGTCACCAATAACATGGAGTCAAATGGCACATCAGTACACTGGCACGGTGTGCATTTGCGCGGAAGCAACAAAATGGATGGAGTGCCCGGCGTCACTCAATGTCCCATTTCACCAGGAGAGTCATTCACCTACCAATTTAGAGTCACGCAGTACGGCACGAGCTGGTACCATAGTCATTTCTCTCTCCAGTCAACCGAGGGCCTGTTTGGTCCCCTCATCTTCCGCGGTCCGGCTACTGCCGACTATGATGAAGATTTAGGATCGCTTTTCCTCCAGGATTGGTCGCACAGTCCGTCATTCACCGACTGGGACACCAAGCAAAAATTCGGTATCACACATTCTCAAACCACGACATTGATCAATGGAACCAACACCTTCGACTGTTCCAACGAGTCGGATGTCAAATGCGTTGGCGGCGGAAAGAAGTTCGAGATGCTCTTCGAAGCAGGCAAGAAACACCGTCTGCGTTTGATCAACGTCGCGGTCGACAGCCAGTTTCAATTCAGCATCGATGATCACAAACTCACAGTGATTGCCAATGACTTTGTTCCCATTGAACCGTATGTCGCCGACAGCGTGATCGTCAACGTGGGTCAGAGATACGACATCATCGTCGAGGCCAATGCCACACTGGGAGATTACTGGCTGCGAGGAGGCTGGGTCAAGTCTTGCCAGGGTGTTGCCAACGATCATCCTGAATCTGCAACGGGAATCGTTCGCTACAACGGTGGTAGCACCCTGGACCCAATCAGTACTACCTCTATTGTGGCCCCGCTGTCTTGTAATGACGAACCGGAAGCCCATCTGGTGCCGAGATTGAAGCTTGATGTGGGAAGCATTACTGAAACGACCGTGGAGGACATCAATGTTCGGCTCACTCATGCTGCATTGTTCCAGTGGACTATCAATAGCAGTAGCTTGGTGCTGGATTGGGGAAAGCCGACTCTTCAGCGAATCTTTCGACAAGAGTCCATATTCCCAACGCCCTACAACGTGGTAGAGATTGAGGTGAGTAGTTCTCCTTTTTCATCTCTATTCGTTCTTTCCGTCATATCCCAAAGAGTGAGATGACTGACAAATATTGTAGAAAAAAACAGATGACAAGGATGAATGGGCGGTCTTAGTGATCGAGAACAAGGCCGCTACCTTTTTCGGAGGGTATGTTAATAATCTCTTTGTCCCTAATGACAAACTCGAATAATATAACTGACATGATGCCAGCATCGCACATCCTATTCATTTCCACGGACATGATTTCTGGATTCTCGCGCAAAAGAATACCACCTGGGACGGGACCTCGTCCTCATTCCAGACAAAGAACCCAGTCCGTCGGGATACAGCGGTACTTCCAGCACACGGATATCTTGCTCTCGCCTTCCAATTGGATAATCCTGGGGCGTGGCTGGTTCATTGCCATATCGCGTGGCACTCGAGCATGGGCCTTGCGTTGGAGTTTGTAGAAAGACAAGATTCCATATCTGCTACCATGGGCGATTGGAAGAACCTGGACAGAACATGCAGTAAATGGTCGGCTTGGTCGACGGGTGCTCCATATGAGCAGGATGACTCTGGAATTTAGTATAGGGGTTGGAAAAAGCTATAAAGTGCCTCAGCGAAAATTTAACTATCCTCGACACTGCTTTACAGACCATGAATGTCATGCCAGCTCTAAAGTATATTTCCGCGCCGGTATCTTCACGCGTAATTGATATACCTCAAACCTGATCAAATTGCTGGATACACATGGGAATACCATCGTTCTATAGATCCAACATAAAGTGGAAATTAACGAGATCCAAGTTGAGATAGAAATATGTACAAAAAACCCCACAAAAGCTCAAGGCAAAGGCACGCTCCAACATTCCACCTGTCCGATCGTCCGATCTTCATTCAAAGTGGGCTGTCCCAATATGTAGAGTTGCTGCAAACCCTCATATTTCCCACTGACTTGAATAATCAGACGAGTGTTCTGCGTGGCAGTAGATCCGATACCCGCTTCCTCGATGTAGAACGGTGACCCATCGCTTGCGTGGCCGTAGGCATAGATGAAAGGGATTTGAGTGGTGGTCCCATTGTTCGTGACGACGATCGGAGCAGCGACTCCGCCGTCGATGGTTGCGTTAAATCCGGGCCCGTAGATGGTTCCTCCGGTAATAGGCTCGACGACGCGTTTTCCACCTTCCAGGAGTGGAATGGGAGTGAGAGCTTTTCCCAAGTTCACTGTTGCGCTGAACAGATAGGTGGAAGTCAATGGACCGACTTCTCCGGATGTCATTTTGGATAGTATAGGAAGATTTGGAGTTGTTTTGGAATGGCAGGGCAGTAAACACTTGAGAATGCTCTTTAGCTGAGATCATGGCACTTTTTATTTTAGTCTATGGGTAGTCAATTGTTGCACTAATCGCAGTTTGAAGAAATCACACACCGAAGTTATTCGGTATTCATCGATTCCGTTGCCGCGGAGAGGTTGTGATAGTCAAAAGGGGCTCTCTCCGATGCTCCGTTTCCTCCGACTCCTCCGTTGCCGCATCTGGAAAACGATATAAGATGACCGATTATTGCATTCAATCGGAAGTCGCCATTCTATCTTTCGTACCCTGGTAAATTCTGATGCAATGGTTCCCCCACTTCGACTCCCGCACCGCGCTTCGGTCGCGCCTTTGCATGCGCCGAGAACTAGCTTGACCAGCTCGCGAGGGCCTGCCATCGCATCGCAGACATGTATAAGGCCGACATCTCGCCCGGCATGTTCATCCGGAATTACTAGCTGTTCATCCCGAAACTTCCCATTACATCCAAATCGACTTCAACTCGCACCCATGTCTACAATGCAGGCAACTCATGGCCACAGCCAGGCCTGCTGTAATATCCCACCTGTTGTCTCGGAGGGTTATGTCCCTAAAGGCTCGTATGAGGAGCTCGGTGGACTAAAAAGCTGTAAATGCCGACGGCACTCCTCTAGCTTTGCTACGACTCGGGCTAACATAGACCTATACAGATGTGACCGGCCCAGAGGAAGCTACCAAAGGAATTGTTGCTATTTTCGACATCTTCGGCTACTTTGATCAGACTCTTCAAGGCGCCGACATCCTGGTAGCTAGCGATCACCACCAGAAATACACGGTCTTTATGCCTGACTGGTTCAACGGCAGCCCATGCCCTGCTGAATGGTAAAACGTGCTGTCGCCCACTTAAAGGAGCAACCGCTAACCAAGCCGGAATTAGGTACCCCCCTAACACCGAACAGAAGCAGAAGGACTTAAGTGGGTGGTTTGGTAAGAATATGCCACAAGGTCCTGCGGCTGCTTTGCCTGGTTACGTTGCCGCCCTTAAGGTCGCAAATCCATCTATTACCTCCTGGGGACTCATCGGGGTGAGTTAGCTATTTTTTACACTATGTCAGCTTCTCAATACTGACTGGAATAGTACTGCTGGGGAGGTAAAGTTGCTGAGATTGTGACGTCTGGCGAGGACAATCCTTTCAATATTGCTGCCGCCTGCCACCCGGCCATGGTTGATCCATCTGGGGCGGAGAAGATCCCAGTGCCGTATATCCTCCTGGCGTCGGGGGAAGATCCAGCTGAAGATGTCAAGCAATTTGAAAATAAGCTGAAGGTGCCTCATCATGTGGAGACTTTTGGGGATCAAGTCCATGGCTGGATGGCTGCCCGTGCTGATCTGTCTGATCCCCGAGTACAGGAAGAGTACATTCGGGGTTACAAGACTGTGTTGGAATTCTTTGGCAAGCACTGGAACTAGATCAGACTAGGCTATCTGTATCCAAGTTTGTAAGCTGTACGGTTTTATCTCCAGAAGCAAAGTGTACCAATTGAATTTCTCAGCATTTTGTGGCATCATTTGAATCAATCAGAATCTCGTCCAAGCAGAGTAAGCTTACCTGAAGGATGCAGCACTTCCAAGGCTACTCTCTCACTGGCCTTTGAGGGAAACGTCAAGCTCAATATATATCAGATCACTTGCTGAACAACGTTAGAATCATTGCCATGCTCACGAACAAGAGGAATATATCTACAAATGGTCTCTATACTAAAACCATGGAATGCGCACCGAATCTGTCAACAAGGATAGAAAAAGCCTGCATTTCCAATGCCAAGTCTAACGATCACCTACACCAAACCGAGTCGATGCTGAACCATCAACACCAGATAGGCGATTGCAACCCTACAAACTTCCCACACAAAGCCCAATCCAGTCAACCCAATCAACCGATTCAACAACAAAAGTCGCTTAGAATAAAACGTCGCTTCGCGATCTCTCTCCTCCTGCGTGATCTCTCCCCTCCAAACACGATCCATCTGGAAACAATGACGCGCCGCCTGCTCGGACGCCATCCCCAAATGAGAGCGGAATCCCGTGAACGCATCCCCGACCAGCACAAGTCGCCCATCAAAGAAGCTTGACTGGGTGGCTTCAGCCTCACCAACTTTTGTGACGAACGGTCGCGGCGTCTTGGTGACAATCTCCGCCAAGTGTGGTGTCATAACTGACACATAACGAGCTATCTGCTTGGACCAGACTTCGGGTCTGATTTGCCCGTGTGGCACGGTGTTAGTATGAGTCTTTCCTTGAACATCTGTGAAGATCTCTTCCATTTCTCGTGATCCTTCTGGTACGGTGAAGTACCAGACCCAGTTGACGAGGCGTTTACCGGGCTGGATGTCGCCAGCTTCGGTTGGGATGAGGTAGCTGTCGAAAAAAAGTTAGAACCGTGGCAGCAAAGAGAACAAGAAGAAATGACTCTCGGAGGGGGACAGGTGGTTCTCGCCTTACCTAATGAAATATGTCCCCTTCATCAATGTGAAGTTGAGTCGATTGGAGAAATACTCCACCGTTTCTTTGGATAGCAGTGCTTCGGGAACAGTCCCACGCCATCCAATATACCCAGCATAATCCCTACGTGTGGGGACCTGCAAAATCTTCCGAACAGTGGAATGCACACCATCAGCAGCGATAACCATCTCTGAGCTAACACTGCCGATGTCCCCCTTCAAAACATCCACATACTCGACATGAACAAGGCCCTTGTCCTTATCATAGGTGACACCTGTCACACGTTTGCCAGGTCGATACTCAACCAGACCATCCGTTTCCTTCGGAGCCGGTGGCTGAGGCACAGTCTGTGATTCAAAACCATCAAAGTTTGCACGCAGAATGAGGTAAAGACAACCCCAGTCGCTCATATTATGGTTCCAAACCATACTCGCAACGCGAAGCCGTTGCCTCCATGCAAAGCTGAGGAACCGAGCTGGGATGGCGGCTGGTCGACCTGTGGCGTCATATTTTTCCAACAGTTTCACTACCGTCGGTCCAATTGATACACCTGATTCGTGGCTGTGGCGGTCTTTGGAGGGATCCTGCTCAAGGACTATGACGTTCGCCCCTTGACGCTTTAGTTGTAGACCTTGCAAGAGACCGGCAACGGACCCGCCGATCTGGATTGTTTAGCAGGTGTCGATTGCGTTTTGGGCGACGGGTACTTACAATTACTGCAGACTTAGGGATTGGCATTATAAGTTTTGCCGTTCAGAAGTAATTCCCTGGGTAGTTATTGTATACGATATTGGTGTATCAACAGTTGCGAACCACAACGAGGAATTGCACTCTCCTTCTATCTATGAAAGGTATGATCCATACCCAGCATGACCCTCGGGGCCCCGGCCAGTCGATAGTTTGATATCCCTTTCAGGTAAAACTTTGGCCGACGCCGAATACCAATATCAGACCACAGTTTGCTGGAAATTCCATCGGAACTTCAAAAGGAGTGCGCCTAATCAGGCGCCGATCCCGACAAACAAGGCCGTAAAGGGCTTGCTCCGAGCCACAGCCAACTCGTCAACCAAAAACTTCATTTTGGAAATATGTGCATTGGCCAGCCACAACTGGCTTGATCTAAGTCAATATCGGTGTATGAAGTGCTTCGCCCGCCGGCGATTGGATGTATACGGCTTGGTTGTAGAGAAAAATCGGCACTGCGTTCATAGAGCTGTTGAAAAACTTGAAGGCTGCCTGGGCTTTGTTCATGGCAGTCTTCCTTTTAGAGAATCTATCTATCTAAAGGCATTCGGACTGGATTACATCTAGTATTTGGAAAGCAACCATCTAAGTATTGGCTAATAGACTACGCAGCAAATAATCCACATCCTCAACTTTATCGCATAACTGCCGCTCCTCTTCTCTTATCTTCTTCTGCCATCGTCCATTCTCCAACCCCGTCATGACACTTTCATCAAATAGGGGCACCGTATCCACCGTCGTCCCCTGAGACATCTCTCTCGACACCTGCGACTGGACCGCCCGGAATGTCCCCGGCAATCCCAGAGCTCGCTCAATATCATTCAACGCATCTAGCAACATAGAAACAGCTCTTTTAGTACGCATGGCTGTTTCAAACCCAACGCACATGCAGCTTGTCTGTAGCTGACCCAGTCGCAATCCCTGGTAAGCATTTATATCCGCCATCAGAGAATGTGGGAAGTGTGTGGGTCTGTGGGCAGAGCACGGGTCCGAGGGCTTTGAAAGGTGCTCTCGGAGATAGGCGAAAACAGCGGAGTATATTCGTGTTTGCGTGATATAGCAGGAGAGTGTGAGCAGTCTGCTTGGCATGTCTAGGTCGGATGAAACGTTGATAGTGGGTAGATGGCTATGGTCTGTGATAATCGCGTAGAAGCGCTTGGAGAGAAACAGAGCATCCCCGATTGGATAGTTTTCTAGCTTGCTCCCGTCTAAATCTGCAAGCTGGGTTTCGTAATGGGCCATTTTTGAGAGAAGAGTGGAGAGATCGACTAGTAGGTTGGGTCTCTCTCCGGCAAGGGGATCCATGCTCACTCTCTTGTCCATATCCAATTGCAGGGCTAGATCCGGGTCAATAGTGTATGGCGGAGACGGGCAAGGGCCTGCACTGTCTAGGAAACCAGCTAAGTCGTTGTATGCTGTCCCTGCAAGCAGGTCTATGCTTTCCTTTGTGTCGGAGCTGCAGGGGTCCTCGTCCGGTTGGCCAGTTACGGACTCAAGGTAGGCAAGCTCATCTATCTGGTCCCTCTGGGCACAATGAAGCATGAAATTATCTTGACCCCATAAGCCTCCCAAAAACGTGACAGATGGGAAAGTCTCATGTGTGTTATGTTCCTGCCCCTTGGGTGACGGCATATTCGGCCGAGCCAGTTCATCTGATGCAGTCTCCGGGGTAGATAGACTCGATAATGTGAATACGCTCATGCCCGGCACGGACGTTTTGGATGCGCTCCGCTCCCTGCGCGATAGACCCGGTCGTTTGTCCGACTCTCCGTTCCCCCTCGGCTTTCCAGTTCGTAGTCGTCGACTGAAGGTGCATGATTTAGGTTCTTTAGCCTTCAGACAGCGCTGACATGTCGAAAAAGAGTCCGTTTCGGAGGAGGGCACACATCGTAGCTTTTGTGTACGACATCGATCGCATGATGCCCGCAGTGGCGTGGCAGCAGAGGAACAGCCATTGGGAATTGGGCTTAGTGTGCTCATCGCGTTGACCACACAATGTAGTTCTATTCAACGTGGTTTGATTTGTTGAATAAGTAAATCAAGTAGATGCCCAGGTTCCCAGGTGACATCCCCCCGGGGTTTTACCTTACGAGCCCAGAGCATGTACTTAGTGTGTTTGCACTCTCCGTCAGGCCAAGCCTTGTCTGGACACGCCAGATCGCCTAATTGTTAACGCAGGGAGCTATTGGTCGATGATAACATATGATATGCAGTCACTTGCACTGGCAGATACGGGTCCATTGAGGCCTGGAAGAGATGAAGTTGGTGATTCGTGGGACGCGTCGATCAGGCAAACCAGAGGCTGAGGCGGGACAAGTCAAGGGCTTCCCACTTACCCGCCGATCCACCTTCGTCGGTCTTGGCGGTTTGGTGGACTGAAGATGCTTAGGTAGCCTTCGCATATACGAAAGAACCCTCCGTAAACTGTCTTCATACTCCGAATAGGGACTAGACTAAGCTTGCAGGTTGCATATGGTGACATCGTGAGCCTCGTGTCTAACTTAATTTTTCAATCCACTCTAATTAATTGGTCCATCGGGAATTTTCGCTATACTAAACGATGTTATCCTTGTAGTCTCCGAAGCTAAGGCAAGTACATCGCTTGGGATCCGTCAAGTTATTTTAATCTACGCGCTCGCCTTCGCACGGAGCTGCTCTCCGTACTTGTAAAAGAGGACAGGCGCTGGAACGAATGCCAACGCTATGAACCCCAACAACGAATTTCCCCACCCATAGTTCAGACTGCTGTACATGGCGGGCCCAGCAAGGGGCAAGAATGTGCTGGAAATATACCGAAGTAGGTTGTTGGCTCCCAAGGCTGATGCCGCGGCCTCAGACCCGAAGACATCGATCAGGTACAGTTGTGCAGGTGTCTAGATTGAAACATTAGCAACAAAAATCGAGGCTGTGACCATCAAGTAGAGAAAGCTTACAATAACGAAGAAAGCACCAAAGCCCATCAAGCTTGTGCCAAAAATGGGAACAAACCAATGGACTTTATAGTATGCCGTCCAGCCATAGAGGAACAAGCCTCCGGCCACGAACGGACTAAACCAGATCATGAGAAGAAGACGGTACTCAGGGCGGGGTTGTTGCACGCCGTCGGCTTTCATGCGTGCCGCCTGAACGCGACCGTTCAGCAAGTTGAAAAGCACCATGCTAATCACTAGCGCCACGCCGAGTCCGAGATAGGTGAGCCCCGAAATGGAGGTCGAAAATCCATACTGACCCTCGAAGACACTGGTGAATGTGGTGAAGAGCAGATACATCACACCAAACACCAGTGCCACGTAAAGGGAGATCACGAAGAGAACGGGTGAACGCACAAGAAGCATTACTGGACGGACCAGTACCTGCAGGAGGACTTGCCGAGGTGACAAGGTGCTGTCTAATTTCGAGCGCCAATTGGAATTCCCCGTACTAGCCCGCAGATAAGCGGCCTTCTGCTCTAGTAGTACTTTGGGGTGTGTTTCCCGCAGAACGAGCACAGCAGTGGACCCGAAGAACCCGCCTAGAATGGCAAGAAGCCAAAATGTCCAACGCCAGCCCTTACCGGCCGCCACAAAGCCCCCAATGACGGGACCGAGCACCTGAATAAGCGAAATTAGTTTTGCTTTAGACTTGGCAGACAGAAGGTAACACTCACTGGCCCCGCAAGTGGGCCCATACTGAACAATGCCATCGCTACCGCCCGTTGCTGCACGCTGGTAATGTCCGCAATGGTTCCCCCACCCAATGCCATTGGAGTGCCGCCTGCACATCCCGAGATAAATCGAAAGAGCATGAATTGGGCGGTGGTCTTGCTCAAAGCGTTACCAATGATGAAGGCGACAAATATGGTCGTGGCAGCGTGGTAAACGGGCATCCGACCGTACATCTCACTCAATGGTGACGTGAACATGGGGCCAATTGCGATGCCAAGAACATAGAGTGTTACAGTAAGCGTACTGACAACTGTAGAAGTGATATGGAGATCCGCGGCGATATCCTTCGCCCCGGGTGCACACATTGTGGGGGCCATGTTGCTTTTCAAGAATACGTAAGCGACTGTCACAAAAGGCATGGATGCAGTGGAGAAAAGGCATGGATGCAGTGGAGAAGTAACAAGGGTACAAAAGCACGACATGTGGTCGCTTCGATCAACGAGGAACTAAGCACGGAGTACTGAAACATACGTAATCAAGGCCAATATCGAAATAATAACAACGTGCCCCCATCTTTTGCGCGGTGACCAGTTTCGAGGATTCTCACTGTCATCAGGTCCTTCCCAGTCGACAATCATAGAGTCGTCCTTCTTTTCTGGGCCAGCCTCCAGTTGGCTTGGGGCGATGTTGGTGGAACTTGCGGTAGAAGACATTCTTACGGCAAGGTGTGAAATAAAGTCAAAGTAAAATGCTCTCTATGAGCCTATCCAGCGTTGCTCTGCCATTTAAATTCTTTTTGAGCCAAGTGATTGATCTCCCCTGTGGGCTTTCTTTCAGGTGGATCACGGAAACAGGGATTAGTGGGCGACCGAGCAGCTTCAAAATGAAAGAAAGATGTATGTGTTGGCTTGTCGGGCCCGGCCATGGTGCTCCGACGCTAGTAGGAGATCAGAAACGGAAGAAACGGAGAGATGACCCGAGATAGGAATACATATAGACATATAGACAGATAGACAGATAGAGAAGCCGTCGTGGATCTACATAGATCTCAGACGCACGGACCAGACGGACCGGACGATC
>ERZ1673737.2869-NODE-2869-length-13850-cov-4.220225_pt1 | contig 13850 bp, 7 predicted proteins | sample MGYA00580211_ERZ1673737 | MGnify/ENA primary metagenome ERZ1673737 (study PRJEB41218, sample SAMN15661789) | gut metagenome | host: Homo sapiens | place: Canada: London | collected 2015-08-20/2019-03-30 | study: EMG produced TPA metagenomics assembly of... | reverse complement strand
CATGCCGGGTTTTTCGGTCCTCCTCCGAACTGGACGTTTGCAAGCCCAGATGGGCCAGACCAGATGTTGATTAACATGAGCGACTTCCCGAGACGCGACACGCCAGAGGACGCCATGAACGTGGCAAACGATTTGGCCGGTAAACCCACATTCTCGTGTATGCCTGCTGTCATGGACCGCCTGATAAAGATCCTTGACAGCGAAGGCGATATTGATGGAGTGATTGGCTACTCCGAGGGTGCTCAGGTGGCTGCATCGCTCTGTCTTGAGGAAACTAGAAGATTGGAAGAATTTGGCCGGACTCCTCGATTGAAATGCGCGGTGTTTTTCTGTGGATGGCCTCCTATTCACCCGGCCACTGGGAAACTTGTTTTGGCTACGGATTACGAGCAAGATGCCATTACCATTCCTACCTGCCACATTGTCGGTGCCTCTGATCCATTTGTTGATGGCTCTATGGCGCTGTACAATATGTGTGATCCGGACACTGCTGATCTCTTTGACCATGGAGGTGGTCATGTCCTTCCAAGAGGAAAGAAGATACTCGACGAGCTGGCTCCAATTGTACGCGATATGATTGCCTCCGTGTCTTGATCTCTACTGTTGTATACTTGCTTTTTCCCCAAATATAAAAAGAAACGTGCTTATACTTACGCGGTGCTTGAGCTCTACACTGTGTAGCACTAGATCATTGTTTGAATCCCACATAAACATAGATACAGATATAGCAATACTTATCAAAGACTACACCAACAACGGCCTCGTTTCCGCCTCCTCCCCGTCTTCAACTTCCGTCCGACGACCCTTTCCAGGAAACAAAGCAAGGAAAGAAACAATCCCCAAACCCCAAGGTCGCCGATCATCGCCACCCTCCCGATCACTAACCCGATCATACTCAGTCTCTTCCCAACGCCGTCTTACACACTGTACAAGCCAAACAATCCCAAATACCACCCCGCCAAACGCCACCGTCCCCAGAATAGCAATCATAACTGACAGAACAGTCGACGTACTCGCATGACAGCCTAGCGGCAGCGCCCTAAGCTCCCACCTCTCCTTAGAACCAAGCGGGCAAATAGACTCAGAGCCTATAGGCGCGAATATCGGAACCCGCGCCGTATTCGGCACGCAAGTCGAGGACTATAATGCATCAACCCATAGTCAGTCTCGTTCTCTTTCTCTATACTGTATCACTTTCCAGTACGGTGAAGGGGCTGATCATGCCGATCAGGTACGGATCCCGGTGTATATCTCTCCCTCTCCCCATCCCCATTCCACAGGCTGGGAAGCAAGGGAGCACGATGTGAAACAACAGTGGGGAATTTGGCCGAATAGAATGTGGCCAAAGAAGGGAGAAGGTAAAAAGTCAATTCAAATCATTGACGGGCGCATGCATGTAGCCACGGGATCAATGCAGTGTTGGGTTGTTGTGGCTCGAGGGTTTGGTGTAGATGGGAAGAGGGTGTATTGGTTGACCTACTATAGCGCACCAACTGCAGGGAACGTCGCCTGCTAAACAGCTTAGACAAGACTGTCGACGCCAGCAAACATGGAATAGGGGGTCGTTGTCTTCAGAGACGTTCAGGTAGGTGCTGTTGTTTCCTAGGAGCTCGAGGTCCATTGTGGTGATCTGGGGCACATGTAAGGTGCTTGAATGTGTAGGGGAAGGTTGGTCCTATCTGTGCCTGGTACTAATTCTGCTATTCTCCTTGCATTTGTGGAAGGAAATGGCGGAGAAAACAATGAAGCGTTGGACTAGAGACGTCGGGTTCTCTTTGTTTGCGGGGTGATGTATACTCGTCAATGTGAGCCAAACCCTGGAGACTTGACCGAAAAGACTGGACGGAGCTTCTTTGGCTTTTGTATATGCAGGGCTTTATTGTATATACCCTATTGCATATGCCCATGTGCAATTAATTGGATCCTGGAATTGACAAATAGTAGCATCCTTTACAAATAGTAGCATCCTTTATAGACCGCACATCTACAACCCAAAGATCACCCGTTCACTGTGCCCAGGTAGTAGTACAGGTTTATATTATGTAGACTAAGGATGATCGCATGACACCATAGCGTGAAAACGTGATAAATTTCCTGGTGAATTGCACTGGGAAGCCCAGCATGTTCAAATCCACCACATATTCGTCCAACATCAGAAAAAAGACATTCAATCCGAAGTAACGACAAGTCCAAATCAGACCACACGCTTGACCTGCAGATCAAAAAAGAATTAGCATGCCATCTCCATCTTGGGTCACAACCGAATTGAAGAAACCAACATACCTCGAAGAATCTCTTGAGCCACCACACCTGGAACACACCCTCACCAATAACGACCGCCAGCTGGAACATACTCCACCACTTCACACGGCCGTTGGTGCTCTCGGCCGTATTGCGGTGTACCCGCTCACGCACCACAATGTACGACTGCTCGTCCTTCACCTGTGTCAACGCTTCGGAGAGTTTGCGAACTAGATATTCCAATTGATCAGTCCATGGTTCTCTTCCAACAATTTTCCTCCCACTCTATCCAATATGCGATATCCTATATCCATTGTGGCGCTTACCTTCGGCCTCGAGGGGATCCTGCGACATCTCAGATTCGGGCACGTAGACGATTCCGTGAACGTTGAAGGAAACCTCCTTGGAGTTGGAGGTCCAGCCCTCATTGCTGAAACAGTAGTTGTATTTGCCGTCGGCCTGTGCGGTGAACGAGTAGTCTTCGGATGAAACGGCTTGCTTGAAGTACTGGCGGTTCCTCAGGGGATCCTCGACCTAGAGCGTGGCGAGCGATCGTTAGCATTGAGGCCAGAAAAAAAAAAAGGTCTCGCTGAGTCGAATTGGATTCATCGTCCATCGCTTGCTCCCGTTTTGAATGGTATATGCCCCTCTCCATCCTATTCAATCCATCCAGTCCACCATTCAAGAACCACCAAGCGACAGAATTGGGGGGTGATTAAGACGCCAGAAGGATGCCATACCCAGAAATCAATCTCGAGGTTTCCACTTCCTCCAAACTCCCGGTCTCCAACCTGGAAGGTAACAGTCATCACATCATCGCGGTGCAGGTTCTCGTGGAAACATTCTCGTGAGTGGGCCTTGAGCGGGATGGTGTGTGCGGTGGCGGCGCTGAGGTACCCCAGCGCGGTTACTAGGATAGTTGTTGCTGAGAAGCGCATTGTGACGGTGTGATGGATTGAGGTGAGGTGTGAATCTGTGAATCGGGTTGTTAACGCGCAAGGTGTCAATTCGTGACGCTCGGACCATGTCAAATAAACAGCGCTCCGCCTTTGCCTGGGTGAGATACATCGGGGATACTGTAGGAATCTTGGTTTTTTTTTTTGTATTTCTAGGGTCAATGTATGTGCATTTGTTAGACTTAGCATATATAGAAGTAAGAAAAAGTATGCAATCAGTGACTTTGTAGAGGTGATTCTGCAAATATATATCTTGTTCCTCTATGCAACTGCCACACTAGAAAATATACATATTACTCTGCAAGACCGATGATTCCAAACGTGACACTTATTATCCGTTTCGATCCAAGAGAAATGTCTGTTAAAACAACAACACAAAAGTACAAGTCATTTACGCATAAGTGGATAATGAATAATGTACTGGTGGCAGAATCCAATGATACAGTGCCAGCTCTAACAACAGCACAGCTCTAGTGAACAAGAACCAACATAGGAAACTCTCATAGATTATTACTCGTACAATAAACCACAAAAAGTCTAGAATGACCTCGGTTTAACATAAATTCAACAAGAAGCAGCTACAAGAAGTAGAAAACACAGGGTAGCAATCCACAAAAACATCCAACAAGGGTTGTAGAGGACATAAATAAGGTAATATAGTAACAGGACGAAGGATAAAAGAGTGACACAATAACTATTAATATGTATAGAAGTGGGAAGTAAACGATAGGACAGGAGAAAAAGGGGTGTGTGTAAGTGTAAATCAAATCAAGATAGATAATCAATGTACAAGTTTTGGGGAAGAGAAGCAAAATCAAACAAAAACGTAAGCAAAAAACGGGGTGGTATCAAATCCGAAAACACGCAAACATCGATCAACACGGGGATGAAGCCGAAAGATATGATATGTATGTCGAGACAGGGGAATATGGTAGATATAATGAGAGGAGAGAAATTGAGAATTGGAGGAGAGGGGAGTGGGAGAGGCAGCGCTGTAAGCAACGAAGAACGCAGGAGATAAGGTGGCAAGATCTGATAATAGAAAGGGAACAAAAGAAACAGAACCAGAAGCAGAAGCAGAAACTCAAGACAAATCTATACGGGAGAAGATCAACAGCTAACGGCTTCTGTCATCACTCATGCTCAGCAGGACTCGGACTCAGCTCGTCTTCGCCTTCTCCTTCACCTTCAAGCTCAGCCTCCTCATCCTCATCTTCAGCCTCAGCAATCTGAGGCCCAAAGGGACCATCATCCGTGCCCTTCGGTGAAGCCGAAACCATCCCATCAACGGTACTCTCGTTCTCATCGAAGTGCCCCTCCTCATAATTCGCCGGCTCGGCATCATGATCATAGCTTGAGCGACGAAGCAGAGGCGGAGTCTTTGGTGGTTCAGGGACGGGGACATCCTTACGAACAGAGCCCCGTCTCGGGGTAGAAGTGAAGCCTCTCAAGGGCCGCGTCTCGGCGAAACGCGCAGCAGCGCTGGTCTGGGGTGCGTTTTGGCGGACGTGGGAGCTTGGGGGTGTCAGGAGGCCGGATAGGAAGGTACCGGCATTACTGGGCTTCGATGGGGTCTGGTCGGATGGACCTGTGGCGTTGTCGCGGGCCTTGCGCCAGTTTCCCCACGCTGCGGCTGCGGCGAGCGGGAGAGAGCGGGGTGAGGCGGCGAGGTCTGAGAGGGATGGGAGAGCGCCGGATGTCATGCGTTCCTTTTCTTGCTGTTGCATTTGGAGGTTGGCCTTGAGACGGATGGCTGCGTCGCGGACGGCGTGTTGGTTAAATGAGGGCTGCGAGACGGTCTTGATAATATCTTGTAGATCGTCGATGCGGACGCCTAGAAGCTCGCGTAACCAGGTGATTTCAGTGTCCCGCTCCTTGATCTTGGTTGGTGCATCCTTATCCATCGTGGAAATCTCCTGCTCGAGTTCCTCGATGCGGGTCTCGCGCTGCTGGAGCTGATCCTGGAGCACGAAGATTGATTCACGCAGAGCTTGAGGGGAGATCCGCTCGGGTTCTCCAGATCCCTTGCTGAAAGACATTGAAGGCGTCGCCCGAGAATGCGAGGGCGCTGGAGTTGGGGCCGATGATGGAACAGGGCTTGCCTTGGCACTATGAGCTGCCTCAGCAGCAGCACGAGCAGCAGACTGAGCAATCTCGAGCTTCTCCTCAAGATGCTGCACCCGCTCCTGGAAGTGCTTGGCCTTGTCCTCCGCCAGAGAGACACGCTCGTTGGTATGGTGCTCACCGCGCTGGCGATCCTCTGAAGAATTGTGCAGAGCGCGTGCGTGACGCTCACGCAGGTCATTGAGAACCCGCTCGTGCATCTTGCGCGTCTCGTCGATGGCAAGGTCCTTGGCAGCCAAAGCGCTGACCTTGGAGTCCCTGGCCTCCTCCAGGAGGAGTTCATAACGCTCCCGGGTGGTATCAGTATCCATGCGATTATTGTCAAGCTGAGACTGCAGACGAATAATCTGAGCCTCGAGCTCAGCGCGAACAATGTTGACCTGGCTGTTGGAAGCCTCCAAGTCTGCCTCTAGTGAGGTACGAGTACGCTGGATTTCCACACGGCTGCTCTCACGAGCTTCAGAGAACTCACGCTCGAAGCGGCCAGCCTTCAATTGCAGATCGTGGTTCTCGGTCCGGAGACTGGTGATCAGATCCTCCAGTCTACCGTTCTCCTGCTGGCTTTGTTCATAGAGGAACTTAAGCTTGGCAGATTCCCGCTCCTGCTTCTCGAGCTCGCGGACATCCTCCTCGAGTTTCTCGCGAAGCTTAAGCTCGCGGGCATGAGAGGCGCGCAGTTCGTTATTCTTGGCAATTTGATCCTCTTCCTTCCTGCTCCAGGAAGCCTGGTCACGAGTAACATCGGCAGTCAGGCTGATCATGTCATCTTGGAGACGATCGAACTTCTCAGTGAGATTCTGGCGAGAGACCATGCTGTCTTCAATGCGAGTCCTCAAGTGGTCGATAGTCTCATGGAGAGACTTATTCTCGCCCTTGACGATATCGAGCTGACGACGGAAGTTATCACTAGAAACACGGTACTCATCTAGAGTGCCCTCTAGCGCGATGTTCTTTGTGGACAGCTCGGCGATAGTGACCTTGAGAGTCTCGGTCTCTTCTGCAAGAGACTCAGCGCGGAACTGCATCTTCTCGAAGTGGGGAATCTTCTCTTCCTTGAACTGAAGAAGACGAGACTCGGCATCTTCAGCGGCAGCACTGTGACGGGCAGCATCCTCCTCGGCATACTTCAGGAGCCGCTGAAGCTCAGTCATAGAGTCCTGAGCCTGGCGGCGATCCTTGTACTCCTGGTCGGCGCGCTCATCAGCGAGACGCAGCATGCTCTTGAGTCCATCAATCTGAAGCATCAGACTGTCAGCACCGATCTCCTCCGCCTCTGACAGGCGTGGAGTCAACTGGGCCTGGTGAGCCAATTGCTTGGCCATCATTTCCTCGACGATCTCACGCATATCACCGACGGGGTCCTGAGCAAGCTTCTTGATAGTCAGAGCTTGCAGTTCAGCAATGCTCTCCTTAAGCTGGGACATCTCGCTGTGGCTGGAATGTGGCGCCACACGCTGAGGAATGTCGTGAGTGATCAGGGCTTCCATGACGACGTTCTTGAGCATCTCCAGCTTGCGCTCTCTAAGGTTGTGGGGCGACCGATCTCTAACAGAGGCGGCCTCATGCTCACTATCGTCTTCGTCATCAGCATCGCTGTCCTCCATTTCGGCGGAGGTGCTGCGAAAGACGCGTCGGCTTGAAGCACCTGTGGCAATGGAAGCCACGGACTGCTGGATGACAGCCAGAGCACGCTCCATGGGGCCCAGGCGATCATCAATGGCGGAGCCGACAAGGTCGTTGATGCGACGGTCGAAGAAGCGGTTACGGTTCATAAACTTCTCGTCTTCACCTTCAGAGATCATGTCATCCCAGTCGCTGACGTGGTCATTCTCAGTGACAAGCTGGCGAACAGGGGACTGGAGACGAGAGATGAGGCTCTTCTGAGGAGAGAAGGTAGCGTTGCTGTTGGCATCGATGTCCGAGCCAAGCTTGGGGATGGAGAGCTTGTAAGTCTTGGGGGCACCGCCGGGACTGGGACTAGGGGCTTCGCTTCGGGCCTCTGCAGAGCCAAACGGCTGCTCCTTTGTGGGACCACCCATGGACTCTGTGAGGTGTTCCTGTCGCTGTTGGAAGGGAGTCATATGGGCGGGAGTCGCATAGGCGGGAGTCATGCGTCTTTCAATGCCAACATCCGAGTCATCATTGAGCTGCTCCATGATTGCGTTCAACTCTTCATCATCAGGCGAGTCGTTTTCAGAGTCCCAGTGGAATCCAAGACCCTTAGGTTCACGAGTGATGATTTCTGGGTTCTCAGTAGATTGAGTGTCTGCCTCAGGCTGAACGGGAGAGGCAGCCTTCTTGGGTGGGCTAGCAGCAAAGCGAGAAGCCATAATGCCGCCTTGAGACTTCGCAGCAGGCTTCTTCACAGGGGTCTCAAGAGGCTTTTCCTCGACAGCCTTCTCCTCAACGGGCTTCTGTTCGGAGAAGCTAGAAGGCTTGACTGAGGTAGGAACAAAGTTTGAAACAGCGGGCTTGAACTCGAATGGTGGAGCTGTGGGCGAGAGCATGGTGCTCTTGATGGAACTCTTGGATCCTTGAGGAGCATGGTCAGGACCCTTTGCGGGGACGGCTTCATCCGCAGCAGGCTGCTTCGGCTCACGCTCTTCGATGAGGATATCCTTGGGCTCTTCAGCGGGCTTCTCCTGGACAGGCGAGGCAGCATTGGATCTGTTTTCAGCTTCGTCCTTTGCATCGAACAAGGTCCAAGTATCAGCCTCGCTGGCAGGGGTGCCTCTGCGCTCGACAGGGTTCTTCTCATCGGGCATGCCGGGCATGGCGTTCTCCTTGCCTTCAGCGACAGAGTGGAGGGTGTTAGAAAATTGGGCGTTGCCCGTCTCGCCCAGAGGGTGGGTCGAGATGCTGTATCTAGCCTCGCCTTCAGCGTGTCCCACACCACGGCGAGCACGCTTGTGACGATCAGTAGGAACAGGCCGGCCATGAATGTCATCTTCGTGGATTTGCTCTTCCTCCTTGTTCTCCTGCTCATTCTCATCCGGCCGGACAATGGGAATAGCCTTGGACTGCTTCGAGGGCTTGGAGATCTCGTTGATATCAATATCGCCGAAGATCTTGGTACGGTTGGGCGAGGGCTGGTCGGAGCCGGCGGTCGACTGGAGGCTAGCAGAGGGGTTGAACACAGGAGCATCCACGTTGAATGATGCGGCAGAGAACTTGAAGCCACCGGTGTTGTTACGCGGCTCAGACTGATCCGGGCCATTCATGCTGCTACCAGGCTCGAAGGCGGGAGGCGGAACAAAGCCAAAACCTTGCTGGCCCATGCCGCCAAACTGGAATGCATTGTTACCGAAAGGTACAGGCTGAGTAACGAAAGATGCTGAAGGATCGAATTCCTTGGCCTCCACGTTGAGGGATGAAGTCGAGAGCTGCGAGCGATGGCCGTGGTAGGAGTTTCCGCTGGGCTGGGTCTCATGCCACCGGCCTTGGTTGGGTATGGCACCACGAGTTTGTGGGGTTCCGGAAACACTGGGGTTGGTATCGAGATCAGAGCCGTCGTGGCCGTTGTGCTGGTATTGCTCGTAGAATTGGTTGGGATGCTGGGAGAAAGAGTGAGACGCCTGACGAGAGCCGTCTTGGGGATGCTGCTGGTCGTGTGGTAACGCCCAGCGCGACTTGAGCATGCTAGCATTGAGACCCGCATGGTTGACATCACGGTAGTCATCTTCCAACTGCCGGTCGATTGAGTCTTCCAGGTGGTAGTCGGAATGTGTCATCTGGTCCAATCCTCTCTGAAGCGTCTCGCTGAGATTATGGCCATGTCCACGAGGCGTGGGGTGAGCAATTTCGACATTAGATGCGTGGAAGTGGTCCGGATGCCCGTTGACAGGGGTCTGAGGGGTTTGGTATGGTAGACCCTCCTGGTGCATGTCCGGGTGCATACCATGACCGAATTGATCATCGAAGACACCTTTGTCATTGAACCCAGCATGGAAGGAACCTTGCTCGTGCATTGGCGAGACCGGCGAGAGCATGGATGCGAACTGGCCCATTGCACCTGGGCCTCCTGAAGAGCTTGCCTGTCGGGCATTGATGAAGCCTTGTGGAGTCATGGAGCCCTGGGCAGGAGGTGTAGGCTGGAATTGGAAGGGGTATCCTCCCATCATATTTTGTTCCACACCCATGTATGGAGTCTGGATCAAAGGCGAAGCCATAGAACCCAAACCAGGGGTAGGAATTGAAGGTTGACCGAATGGAGAGAATGTATGAAGTTGACCAAGAGGGTTGCTCGCTGCTGATCCAGTAGGAATTGGTGGCGATGCCACAAGACCCGGGAAAGGAGTGTTGCTCTGATTGACAGAGTAATCAGGCGAAATGGAAGGTTCGGGCTCAGGGTCACCAAACGATACTCCGAGAGCTCGTAGCTTCTCCTCTTGAAGATTGGCGACATAAGCATCCCAAACGGCCCTATCGGGGAAGTTGACGACTAGCTGTTGGACCTTCGATTCCTCGTGGAGCTCATATGGTTCGGGGTAAAGGGGTCGGCTCAGACCTCCCAGAGCCGTTGTTTCAGAGGGATCCTCAGAATCGCCAATGGTGAATCCACGGATATCGTATCCTTCATCCTCCCATTTTTGCATCCGCTGTTTGACGTCTTCAGGTGTCAAGAGACTGTAACCAGATCCATCCGAGCCTCTTTTATCCTCCAACGGCAATTCAATGATGCAGGCTTTCCCTCGCCAATTGAGTTTCTTCTTCCGTCGAGGAGTTTGGGTAGCTGATCTGCTGATCTCCGAAGCCTGTGTTTTCAAGGGACCCGGGTTGGACTGTTCTGTGTTTGCTGACGGGCCGTCGTTCGCATCTGTCGGTGGAGGAGGAAGCGGCTTTTCTACCGGCGAATTCGCCTCCATGGTAGGTTGTATGTCCGACATATTGTTCTGTGGGGGATCTTTATCGTAAGCAAAACCCCAGAAATCCTCCTGGCGCAAAGTATCCGCGCGTTTATGCAGAGTCTTCTTGGCTTTCGCACGAGCCGCGGCTTTCCTCCCAACAAAGTCAGAAAGCGTAGGCGTCTTCAGGAGATCGTCGTTGCGAAAATCGTCCTCCAGACCAAGCCAGTCGTCTGAAGCGTCGTCTGCAAAGGTATTCTGCGCGGTAAAGAAGGAAGGCGCTTCACTGCCAGAGTCGTCACTGAGCCAATTGCTGCGTTCAGTCCTCGGCTGACCAGTGAGATACTGATTGATCCAATCCTGGGTAAACTCGCGAATGGATTTCTCTCCGTTCTGACCAGCAAGTTCCCGCTCCGCGGTCTCAAGCGTATCGTTCGTCGCACTCGATCTCCGAAACTCGGTGTAGTTGGCTACCGACTGAACTGGGGAGTTATCTCCAGATGGGTGATCGACGCCGGTGAGTTGGCTTTGGGTCACTGATAGTCTCCGCGAGCTCGGTGCAGCATACGGGGACCCCCAAGCAGTGGTGTAGTAGATGCTGCTTTCCGGCCTCCGATTGACAGGTGACGACGTCAGAGAATCTCCGTTCCGGTATGTGGATAAGAATGGCAGCGGCGGGGGATCGAGGCTGATGCTCTGCGGTGAGGTATGTTGACCGGGGGAACCGACGGTCGACGGGCTCGAGTCTCCTGACGGAGAGGACAAGAGCAGGGCCGGAGCCAGGCGCGGTTGATCGCGTTCAGGGCGCGTGTCTCGTTGAAACGGTGGGGAAGAGGCTGAGATGGAGACGGAGGGATCTAGATCTGCAGAATCCATCCAACGCGGTTAGATTCGCATATTTGGAGGGGTGATTGCAAGGGGAGGAATGATCAAGTTGAAATCGCGTGGGAGAGACCTCCGTGGGAAACTCCGCAGGGGTCACTCCAATTCCTATGGGGAAATTAAGTGACACTCACCTTCCGTGTCGACTCCTGCAGCAAGCTCTTGCTTGCCGCTCCGCTTATCGTCCAGAATGTTGACGCATGGAAATCCAACCGGATTCAGGGACCAGTGGCAGGACAACCTGGGGATGACAGGCTGTTGAGTGGTACGTGTATACGTTGAAGTCTGAACGCGAGAACAGGGGAAAAACTTGGCCTTAACGTCAGTGGATCGTGGGTACTGGGTACCTGCTAGAGCGTGGGTAGCGCTTGCTAATGCGGTGTACAGGGTACTTTGCGTCCGGTGGAATCCGACGTCTCTTACTCGTCCAACAATGACCGAGGCCGTTGAGGCGCGTCCCAATTGAAGCCCTCCACGCTACGCATTTAGGCCCAAATTTGACCCTTACTGCAGATCCAAGGGGAAGCTTGACCGCTCACACTGTATGTGTCTATTCTTTTTACAAAGTCCCTTGCTGGGTTTCACATCAACAATAAGTTACCAATATCAATAGTATGAAAGCAGTTCATCGAAGTAAACAAAGAACATTTCAGGGGTAAAAGAACCATGGGACTGTACATCACGTGATAGGCCCCAGTTCTGGAGTGGCAGCCAATCAGAGAATACTATTGCTACGGTACTTAAGAGGTATCAGTTGTGAATAACTACATGTAACGTGAAGTTAGTGGAAACTTGTATCTTGTAGTCTGAGATTAACTTTCACAGTCCCAAATGCATACATCTGAAAGAAACTATCTACTAAAGATCGATACTAATCTCCCAATCTACGGACAGGAGGTGTCGAACTTGGTCTTGCGGTCGGCAGTGAACAGACCCCAGTGCTGCTCATCCTTGAGCTGACCGTTGTCACCCTTGGTATCGGGCTTCCAGGACTCATCAAAGGCCTCAAAGTAGAAGAGATCTACACCCCAGTCCAGCATACCGCAGACACCAGTCTTCCAGAAGTTCTCAGCATTCTTGGTGCCAGCCTTGGCAGCCTCATAGTCCGAACCACCATCGGTGGGCCAGCCAGTCTCGCCATTGGCAATGTTGATCTTGTTGGCGTTGTCACCGGCAACCTTCTGGATGTGCTCCATGGCACCGGCCATGTCATCGAAGTAAGTCTGGTAGGCCTTGTCGGCAGCAGTGCCCTGCCAGTACGCAAAGGCGTTGGCCAAACTAACAATATGTCAGCATTGAAAATTAATGTTGTGTACTGTATGCACTTACACATAGGTCACAATGGGCTCCTGGGTGAACAGATCATCGCCGGTACCGTCGGCGAACTTGTTCCAGCTGTCGGCGGTACCAACAAGGATACCCTTGGGGACACCGTCCATGACATGCTTGATGTAGGCATGGAGCTGGGGTCCGGTCAGGTCACCGCGGTAGAGAGTCTCGGAGCCAACGGTGATGGCGTGGATGACGTCCTCGTAACCGGGGATGGCCTTCTGGATGGCGGACCAGTCCTTGGCGAAGGAAGTCTCCGAGAGCAGGTCGTTGGTATCGGTGGGCTTGCCGACCCTGTAGAGAAGGAAGAATGTGTCAGAGCAGTCTCAATGTGGTGGGGTAAATCCTCCAGACTTACCACATGCCCAAAACAACCTTGAAGCCCTTGTTCTTCGCGGCAGGCAGGATATTCTGGGGAGTGTCACACTCGGTACCGGAGTAGGTACGGACGAGGGTGGACAGGTCCTTCAGAGCGTCGAAGTCGGCTTCATAGTCGCTGGTGGACTTGCAAGTGCCATCGGCGTTCTTGTCACCGAGAGAGAAACCCAGAGTGCCCTTGGCGGAAACGAGGGCCGGGGCAGCAGCCAGGAGAGAGAGGATACCAGCACGCATGATGAAAAGTAGAGAAAGAGAGTGTGGAAAAGAATGCCAGAGAAGAAAGTAAATGAGCGTGGAGGCAACTCTTATAAAGGCAGTACGTCAGAAAGAAAAATGGAGAACGGGGAGTTGGGGGAAATTCAGGGTTTCGGGACCCTGAGGGTCTTGGAGTCTGGGACCTGCATAGGGGCAGACCGTGTACTACGCTATTCTGGGATCCAACCACTGGGTCTGGACTTCCTCCGGTGGCGTGGTCTTCACCATTGAAGGTTAAGTTAACTGTCTCGTTACTTTGACTTTGTACTACAGTTAAGATCGATTTATTACTCTAATCTCCAAGCTTCTTCTTTTGTTCCTGGCTTTTCCTCTTTCTCCCCTTCAAGCGGCTCCATTGTCCGCTCTCCGCGCACCTACCCATACCCTCCTCACCATACAATGCCATAAAAGTCGTGATGTCACCTCAACCCCAACTCCAGATCAACCCTGGAAAAGGGTCCTCCACGGTGGAGAATTCGGGCAAACAATAGCATCAAGTTGCTCACCGCCCACCGCCGCACCGCTCCGATGTGCCTCGGAAAAGAGAACCGCAGGGAGGTGTATTTTGGATTGGATTTTCTATGGCTCGCATGTTGGCCAATTGGGATCTCTTTTAAAGAGATCCCATAGAAATCCCATGGATTTCTCTGTGTTCGCCTCTTCAATACGCTGACCCAGATCATGAGATGGCCCGACCTTGTGTCCCTTGCGGCCGAAACGTGATACGTCGTTCAAGGGGTTTTGCAATTAGCAAATCATTATCGTCAGTCGGGTTCTCGAACGTCTGCAGAGGATTCTGTAATGTTCCAACCTGATTAGGGAAAGATTATCCTGCGGTAAG
>ERZ1673737.2867-NODE-2867-length-13858-cov-4.244947_pt1 | contig 13858 bp, 11 predicted proteins | sample MGYA00580211_ERZ1673737 | MGnify/ENA primary metagenome ERZ1673737 (study PRJEB41218, sample SAMN15661789) | gut metagenome | host: Homo sapiens | place: Canada: London | collected 2015-08-20/2019-03-30 | study: EMG produced TPA metagenomics assembly of... | reverse complement strand
CGGTAACTCCAAGAACCGTACCGAGCTTACCAATGTTTTCCTGGATGAGCTATGGAACTCAATTCCTCACCCTCCTCTTTCGTAAGGATCCACCAATTGGAGGACGCCTTGCAATTGCGCGCTAACGCTGGGAATAGTTACATGGGCGACGACTTCAAGTACCGCTCTGCTGATGGCAGCAACAACAACCCTACTCTCCCGTGGCTTGGAGCTGCTAACACTGCATACTGCCGCACTATTCCTCCCCTCACCATCCAGCCTTCTGGACTTCCTGACGCCGGTCTGATTTTCGATACCCTCTTCGCCCGTCAGGAGTTTACTCCTCACCCCAACAAGGTCTCCAGTGTCTTCTTCGATTGGGCCTCTCTGATTATTCACGGTAAGTCTGCTTCGGTGGCAATTGACATTCACACGCTAATGCGCTAGCTTCCTAGATATTTTCCAGACCGATTACCGTCAACAGCACCTGAACAAGACCTCCGCCTACCTGGACCTCTCCATTCTCTACGGTGATGTCAAGGAGCAGCAGGATCTCATCCGTTCCCACCAGGACGGAAAGCTGAAGCCCGACTGCTTCTCCGAGGGTCGTCTTCAGGCCCTTCCTGCTGCTTGCGGTGTTCTCCTGGTCATGCTGAACCGTTTCCACAACCACATTGTTGAACAGCTCGCCGAGATCAACGAGAACAACCGCTTCAGCAAGCCCCGCCCTGGCATGTCTGAGGAGGAGACCAAAGCCGCCTGGGTCAAGCGTGATGAGGACCTGTTCCAGACTGGTCGTCTCATCACTTGTGGTCTGTACATCAACATCACCCTGTACGACTACCTGCGCACCATTGTCAACCTGAATCGGACCAACTCCACCTGGTGCCTGGACCCCCGTGCTCAGATGGAGAAGGCCGGCGCCACTCCCTCTGGTCTCGGTAACCAGTGCTCTGTCGAGTTCAACCTGGCCTACCGCTGGCACTCGACCATCAGTCAGGGTGATGAGAAGTGGATCGAGCAGATCTACTATGACCTCATGGGCAAGCCCGCTGAGGAGGTCACTATGCATGAGTTGCTTCAGGGTATGAAGAAGGTTGAGGGTAGGCTCGATGCCGATCCCTCCAAGCGCGAGTTCGCCGGCCTTAAGCGTGGCGAGGGTGGCTTCTTCAAGGACGAGGAGCTTGTCAACATTCTGACTCACGCTACTGAGGATGTTGCCAGCTCTTTCGGTCCCCGCAACGTGCCCAAGGCCCTGCGCTCCATTGAGATTCTCGGTATCGAGGCTTCCCGTAGATGGAACGTCGGCTCCCTCAACGAGTTCCGTAAGCACTTCGGCCTGAAGACTTACGACACATTTGAGGAGGTCAACTCCAACCCCGAGATTGCCGATACTCTGCGTCACCTGTACGAGCACCCCGACTACATTGAATTGTATCCCGGAATCGTTTCCGAGGAGGCCAAGGAGCCCATGATCCCCGGTGTTGGTATCGCCCCTACCTACACCATCTCCCGTGCCGTGCTCTCTGATGCCGTTGCCCTCGTCCGTGGTGACCGTCACTACACCATTGACTACAACCCCCGTAACTTGACCAACTGGGGCTACAACGAGTGCCGCTATGACCTGAACATCAACCAGGGCTGTGTCTTCTACAAGCTTGCTACCCGCGCCTTCCCCAACTACTACAAGCCCGACTCCATCTACGCCCACTACCCCATGACCATCCCCAGCGAGAACCGCAACATCATGAAGAACCTCGGCCGTGAGCAGGACTACTCCTGGGACAAACCCGCCTTCATTGAGCCCCGCATCAACCTGGTTTCTCACCAGAGCGCCAAGCTGCTCCTCGAAAACCAGAAGGATTTCCAGCCCAGCTGGGGCCGCTCTATGAGCGAGCTCTTCGGCAAGGGTGAATTCGGCGCGGAGCAGCGTGAGGCCATTGGCAAGGCTCTTAACACCGAGGAGTTCCCCAAGCTCGTCAAGAAGTTCTACGAGGATATCACCGAGCGTCTGATCGCCGAGAAGGGTGGCCAACTGGGAAAGATCAACCAGGTCGATATCACCCGTGATGTCGGTAACCTGGCCCACGTCCACTTCGCCTCGACCATCTTCGGTCTCCCTCTGAAGACCGAGGAGAACCCCCGCGGTCTCTTCACCGAGCACGAGATGTACATGATCCTATCGACTATCTTCTCTGCGCTCTTCTTCGACGTCGATGCTCCCCGCTCGTACTCGCTGAACCGCGCCGCCTCCGCCGTCTCCAGCCAGCTTGGCGCCGTCGTCGAAGCCACCGTCAAAGCCGACACCAACAGCGGCCTCTTCTCCAGTATCATGGACAACTTCCGTCCCCACGACAACGCCCTTCGTGAGTTCGGCACCGACGCCATCCGCCGCATGAAGGAAGCCGGCTCCAGCGCCTCGCACATCACCTGGTCCGCCATCATCCCCACCATCGTCGGCATGGTCCCCAACCAGGGCCAGGTCTTCACCCAGATTATCGAGTACTACACTGCACCCGAGAACAAAGCCCACCTGGCCGAGATCAACCGTCTGGCCAAGGACGACTCCGCCGACTCCGACGAGACACTGTACCGCTACTGCCTGGAAGCCGTCCGTCTGAACGGCACCTTCGGCGCCTTCCGCGAGGCCAAGGTCCCGGTCACCGTCGAGGAGAACGGTAAGACATACGGCATCCAGGTCGGCCAGCAGGTCTTCGCCTCCTTCGGCGAGGCCAACCACGACGCCGGCGTCTTCCCCGAGCCCAACGAGGTCCGTCTCGACCGGCCCATCGACTCGTACATCAACCACGGCCAAGGCCCTACCACCGGCTTCGGCGAGCAGATCACCAAGATTGCTCTCGTCGCTATGCTGCGCGTTGTTGGTCGTCTGCAGAACCTTCGCCGCGCTGCTGGTGCCCAGGGCCAGCTTAAGAAGATCCCCCAGGAGGGTGGTTACTACAACTACCTCCGTGGCGATGGTACTGCCTACTGCCCCTTCCCCATGTCGCTTAAGCTTCACTGGGATGGCCCCTTTGAGAAGAAGAAGCCTGCCTCTTCGTAAGCAAGTCTTTCTGGTTTGAGGCTCGACGAGGTGTAGTCGGGCTTGTCTGACTGTGTCCACCTAAAAACGCCGTGATTGGCGATGTGCAATATTATGTGGAGGTAATATCGCTTGGGGTTGGCTATGAATTCATGTTGCCTTGACTTTTTTGCTGTTTTCGGGGACTTGTTCTTGTTTAGTCGCCAGGATATCCAGAAATTGTTGATTTTGTTATTATATTATAATGTATAGCTCATGAATCTTTCACTGTTATGAATTTCTCTGATAATATAGTAAATCCCTGATAGAAGACGGTGATTGCAGCTCCGAACGTCCGCCTTGCCTAGCTCTGACAACTCGGCGATCTCCAAACCCCGGAACTATGAGCTACCGACAACACACGACCTGCCAGGTACTCCTCTTGTCAGATTATTTTTAGAGATCTGAACAGTAGTGGATCAGTTACCCGTCAAATCCGTGAAAAGGGTTTCAAGTACATTAAAAGCATTGCATGTCAAAAACCCCGCAAAACCCGAAAGCCGCAGAGCCCGACTCCGCGTCGACGTCATATAATCCCCAACTGCCCATGGCACATGACCAAACCCTGCCTACATCATCCCCCTGCAACACTCTCACCCGTAAACCTCCTCCGAAACATCAAGACAAACCCTCAACAACATGACAACAGACGTCCGAATTGCCCAAGCAATTGGGACCATCGGTTGTGCCGTCGCTGCAGGTACATAATCCTCCTCAAGGGGATACCATACCCATACCCCATCATCTGCAATCAGCCATCTATCTATATCTATACTATACACATCCATCAACTAACACAAACGCACTCCAGGCGGCATAGCAACCCTCTCAATAATAAGCATCCCAAACCTAGCCCTCCCACCCCGCCACCCAACCAACAAAACCCTAACCCAAGACACAACACCCGGAACACCAGCCGCACACCTAACACACCAATGGCTAGACATCTACGACCGAGGCAAGAAGATCTTCCCCGGGCTGGCAGGCACAGCCTCCCTAGCAAACCTCTACACCATGTGGGCACTACGAGACAGCCCCGCACCAGCGCCCATCATCGGATCGAGCTGGTCAACTGTTTATTTGGTTGCCGTTGTTGTTACTATGGGGATTGCGCCTTTCACGTTTTATGTTATGGGGAAGACTAATGGCCGGTTGAGGGAGCATGCTGTTCGCGGGGATGGGGCTGAGGTTGAGGGGACCGAGGGCATGGTTGTTGGTGCTAAGGAGGAGGCCAAGTGGGGGAAGGAGGATGGGGAGGTTCCTGCTTTGCTGAGGAAGTGGGCTCGGTTGAATTTGATTAGGGCGGGCTTTCCGCTTATTGGGGCTGGGATTGCGTTTTATGCTGCTGTTAATTCTTGGGTTCTTCCGTGATTTGGGGGATTGCGATTGCTCTGCTGTATACGCGTGAAGTTAATCGGGTGTGTACGATTATGAGATTGCTATTTTGTTCAAATTGATATGGGTATCGTTGGTTTCTATTGAAGGTGTGAGTACGCTATGTACTGCGGCTGACTCGTTGATGGCTATATAAACATGTAGAGAAGATAATGGGATGTTCTCCCGGTAGGACATTCGGATGACAAGCCGTGGATTTTACGGCTGCGGTCATGCCGAAGTGGGCTTGACATCTCCGTTTGTTTCCGTGGTTTCTTCGTCTTCTTTCTCAACGGCTGACCATTGGTTTGAATGCTGAAGGGACTCGTCGGCAGTGATATCCTCCAACGGGCTGGACTTTTCGGAGTTTCCTTGATCATGATCGATCCCACGAGCCTCATCCGGCTCCTCGTCCATGGCAAACCCGACAATCTTTCCTGTGCCAGGCTGTGAGCGGGCCTCTTCAAGGACATCGCCATTCCAAGGCTGACACTTCTTGACAATTTCACCACAACGGAGGCAAACCCATCCTTGGCCCTCTTCGCCTTCCAGTTTCTGCACGATGCAGACGAAACAGTAGATACAACCACAAGGAACCGTCTCATATGGATTTGTGATGTCTGTCTGGGCAGATCCAGCAATGCCACCCGATGTAGAGGCCGCCATTACATCTGTTTCAGTCGTCGTGGTTGGGTTCTGGTCGCGGTAGCAGATGGCGCAAGTCCGTTCCGGGAGGAAGGCCAGCTCCCCTTGCTTTTCGGAAGGCTCGTCATCCTCGCCGCTTGACTTGACAGAAGATATCATCTTTCGCCAAGCGCGAGAAATCCACCGCCGCCAGCGACTGATTCCAACAAGAGGAAGGAGGAAAAGAAGGAATTCGGTAAACGCGTGCCATACAAGTTGCCGATTCAGGTATTCGAAGGACACCTCCCGACTGGCCTGTGCAGACGGTGGAGTAAGGCGGATGCGGAGGATGCGATCGACCAGGGTGCGGTATCGGCCGTTCACAAGGAATACAAGGAAAGAGACGAAGGCGGCGATCGAGTGCGAGGTAGAAATTAGGTCCGTTAGTCGGGACAGCATGCGGATATCCTGTGATGGCTTGGTGACTGTCAGTCTGGTAGGTTCAATGTAAGCACTTGAGTAACAAACCTCATCGTAGCCGCCTTCCTGTCCGATCAACCAACTCTCCCACTTGTCCCAAGCATATCGCCCTCCAACTGTCAATAAGCCATATATACTCTTCTGCCATTTCGTTGGAGATGAGTAGACTGGGCCCTTGCTGCGACTGTCGGTATACTGGAGGCCCTGCAAAGCCGCACCATATGAGGCATTGTGGTCCCATATCGATAGTTTGAAGAGAATCGCCCGCAATGCGAACAGAATCTCATGCGACCAATCTTCCCGCATCTGAGGCTGTTGCCATTGTCAGCTTCCGCTACCGCCATTCTCTGGGCTCGCCCCGACTGTTCAAGCATACCCCGAAGTATTTGAGGGCATCCCCGACCTGACCCTTCATCAAGCCGAGCAGCTCCTCATCTAACAATTCGGCATCCACCTGTCCCACGCGGAATGCAGGTTTCGTGCCATCTCGCCCATTGATAGAATTCCATATCCGCCATCCAGAGCTTGGCAATCGATTCAACGGGTATGGAAGACGCTGGACGGTGGCCGGGCTTATCGGAGCCGCCCGCTGCTGAGCTGCATGGCGTGCGCGCGCTTCGGCTTCTCGTAGACGACGACGTTCAAGAACTCGCTCTTGTGCGGCGGCGAAGTTGGTTGAGCTCATCGTGAGATCATGGCGTGGATGTGGATAAGAGAGAAAGCACGGGGAAATGGGCGGAGTTCATACACCGCGCTCGGTTCCCCAGACGGAGAGCAGCCGAGGTATCTCACGTGACTGTCCCATTTCCGTCATGTTCTAATCGGGTTCCTATACTGGCAAATGGAGTAAAAATAAAGACCCGTAGAATTAGGAGTTGTATATCGGACAATTAGAGGCTCTGGTTGGCTTGGGGGACCCTGACGTTTGATCGGCTCAGCATATACGTATATTCAACCGTTACTGATTTCTCCACGGCTTTTCTCCACAGCTAGCGGATTTCGATACTTTATTAATTTACGGATACAAACGCACTGGCTATTCCGCTATTGAATGCGTAGATTAAATGCTCATTTATAGATATAAAATGGGGAGGAAACGGTCCCAAGAATGTGGGATGGGATACCCGTCGACAGAATTACACTACAGTAAGCCTAGAGCCAATATCATCAAGAGAATGCAACTATTTGGTGATCTGAACCTCGCCGGGTTCCGATTTGTACTTCCCGAGCAGTTTGAGTTTTGAAGCTATCCCGAGACACCTGTCAGCCTTATACGGCAGGAGTCCAACCATGGGAGAATTAAGCATCAGCCCTGGTTCTTGGCTGAGGACAGGAACAAATCGAATGGACCAACCAGAGAGCTCCTTTATACCATGTGCTCCTGCATCTATATTTTCCCATAACAATCCACACGGAAGGTACCTAGGCGGTACTGGCAAAATGCCAAGAGATATGATGAGACACTGACAGGATGAGAGAGCCTCAAGTACACATGGGGTATACTTTGTTCTAAAGTCTACGATGTCACACGCACTGCATCATCTTCCAGATCTCCTGCTGTGCTCAAAAAGCCCCCTTGGCGGCTTCGCTATTTCTTTTTCTTCCTCTTCCCCTTACCCCTCTCACATTCTTCACACATTCCCCCTTTTCCATCGTGGTATTGACTTCCACTGACACAGTCCATCCCAATGAAGGCTATCATCGCGGTTGTCTTGGCTGTGGCCATTTCGGTCATGGCTCAGATTGCCACTGTCTCTGAGCCTGCTCTTGCAGAGATTCATGCCGCGGCTGCTACCATCAAGCCTGAGGTGACCACCTCTGACGTGAAGGGGCTGGTGTTTGATCGATTCTACCAGGTCTGGTTGGAGAACATTGTAAGTGATAACACAAGCCATAGATCTGAAGAGGTAGCACGACTAACATCTTGGTAGGATTTTGAGGACTCTGCTGCGGACGAGAACATGAAATGGCTCGCATCTCAGGGAATTCTTCTGTGAGCGTTGAATGGTTCAAACACGGTGGCATAATTACTAATATGCCTTAGGACCAACTACTATGCCGTCACCCATCCTTCTGAACCCAACTACTGCGCTGCCGCTGGTGGTGACACTTTCGGAATGGACAATGACGACTTCAAGCAGATACCCGCCAACATTTCTTCTGTTGCAGATCTTCTTGCTACCAAGAAAATTTCCTGGGCTGAATATCAGGAGCACATCCCTCATGCTGGTTTCCAGGGAAAGAACTACTCCAATCAGGAGACTCACGCCAATGACTACGTCCGCAAACATAACCCCTTGGTGCTCTATGACTCCGTCGTTTCTGACAGTAGCCGTGCACGTTCGATCAAAAGCTTCGTGGACTTTGAGAACGATCTCAAGAACAAGGAGCTCCCTCAATGGGCTTTCATTACCCCCAACATGACTAACGATGCTCATGACACCAATATCACCTTTGCTGCGAAGTGGGAGCGTCGCTGGATGGCAAACCTGCTCAAGAACGAGTACTTCATGAATAATACCGTCGTCCTTCTGACCTTTGATGAAGATCAGCACTACGAGCACGACAACCGCGTTTTCAGCGTGCTTGTCGGTGGTGCCATTCCCGAACATCTCCAAGGTACCGTCGACGACACCTTCTACACTCACTATTCGAGCATTGCCACTGTGTCTGCCAACTGGGGTCTTCCATCTCTGGGCCGCTGGGATTGCGGTGCCAACATCTTCAACATCGTGGCCAACAAGACTGGATATGTCAATTACCACGTCGATAAGACTTACCTGACCCTCAACCAGACCTACCCTGGTCCCATGTCTATTGGCGATACAGAGAACGGCCCGACCTCCAAGTTCTTGGCTGAATGGCCTGTTCCTCTCACCGAGGGTGACTGCTCGGCTGGACATGGTATCTTGGACATTGTCAAGAAGACCTACGGCAATCTGACTGCGACCTACAACTACACCAGCCCCTACCCCTGGGACTCCAAGCATGATTACAACGTGAAAGTCACTGCCACCCGGACCGGCAATGCCTCCACCTCCAACGAGAAGAACGCGACATCTGCTCCTACTGCCCACACTGGTACCGGGGTTGCTGCCACAATTCCCAGCTTGACTGTTGTTCTCGGAGCTCTGCTGGCTGTTTATTGCCTTTTCTGATTTTCAACACATTAACTCACAGCTTCCAAGCAGATGCTCGGATGGAGCGATGAGTTTGCGTTTTTCTATCTCGTTTGGAACTACGCAGACCCTGACACTGCCCCAAGCGACCATGGAAGAACGAGTCCTCACAACCCTGAAAAGAACCCAAACACCAAAAATACAGTGCCTTGAAAGGCCATTAATTTGCTACCTGGTTGTGAGATAATTCAGATTACAATTAATGATCTACTGAATCAAAAATACCCGTCTACGTAGACCTAAGTAACAAGTAAAACATATAGCCATTCATCTAACCTGCATACAAGCCGAAGTCCGTAGATCCATCACAGACGCGCTACCGCCTTGATCAAGATGGTCTTGATCTCAAGGAAACTGTCAAGACTATGCAACAACCCCTCACGACCAGTGCCACTCGACTTAAAGCCCCCAAAAGCACAATCCTTCGCCCCAGTGGGACTAGTACAATTGACACCAACAGTACCAGCATCCAAAGCCTTAGACACACGAACAGCCCGATCAATGTCCTTAGTAAAAACAGACGCATACAAACCAAACTCAGAATTATTCGCCTTGGCAATCGCCTCCTCCTCAGTAGAGAAGGTATTGATCGCAACAACCGGTCCAAAAACCTCTTCCTGCATCAACCGCGAATCCTCAGGTACGCCCTCAAAGACAGTCGGCCTCACAAACAAGCCATCCTTCGCATCTCCACCAGCAGTCAACTTCCCATCCTTCTCCCCAATAGCAAGATACTCCTTGATCCGCTCATACTGTATCATATCAACCTGCGGACCGTGTGTGGTTGTAGGATCCATGGGATCACCCATCTTGACAGCAGCGAAATGTTCACGGAAGGATTTGATAAACTGCTCTGCGATAGATTCGTGCACGTAGATTCGTGAATTTGCAACGCAGATTTGTCCGCTGTTAAACTGGATACTGAATTGTGTCTGTGCGGCTGCTGATGCGACATCTGCGTCGGGGAACACGATCGCTGGCGTTTTACCGCCTAGCTCCATGTGCACATGCTTCATGTTGGACTTGGCGGATGCGACTTGGATCTTTCGTCCTGTTGCGGAGGAACCTGTGAAACTGATACCGCGGACGCCCATGTGCGATGCTAGTGCTGAGCCGGCTGGGTCACCGTGGCCTGAGAGGATGTTGACGACGCCTGGGGGGAAGCCGGCGTTTTGGATTAATTTGGCCATGTAGAGGGACTGGATGGTGGTTAGATGCGATAGTACCAGGAAGATGGGGGTAGACAAACCGTCAAGGGTGCTTTCTCGCTACTCTTCAACACAACTGTATTACCAGCTGCCAGCGCGGGCGCCATTTTAAGAGCAAACATTATAAGTGGGAAATTCCACGGGATGATCAGCGCCACCACGCCGAACGGTTGCTTGACTGTCAAGTTCAGATGGTCGGGCGTATTGAGACTGGCTGTTCCCTGTGCGCTCCAGCCTGCATCAGCGAAATACCGGAAGTATTCGGCTGCTAGGCCGGCATCGAAGAATTGGGTTATTGGGCGACCGATGCATAATGTCTCTAGCTTTGCTAGATCATCGTTGGACTCGAGGATCAGCTGGGATAGTTTGCGTAGGTAGTGTCCGCGCTGTTCTGTGCCTAGGTCGCGCCAGGCGGGGAAGGCTGCATTTGCTGCGGCTACGGCGTCGTCAACGTCTTTGATATCGGCTTCTTGGACTGGTGGAGATTTATTGTTAGGGCTGTTTTTGGTTTGGGTGGAGAAGGTGGGTGTATACATACCTTGGGCTACGACTTCTTTGGTGTAGGGGTATACCACTTCGAATGTTTTGTTACTCGATGACGGGCGAAACTGAAGTTATTAGTACGAAGGAATACTCCATGCATCGGGCTTTGTGTCAAAGGTGGTGATTGCCTACCTCATTGTTGACGAATAGCCGAGTCTCGATAGATTTGAGATCAACCGCAGCAGATGCCATGTTGGATAAATAGTTTATTTAGACCGTGTAGAGAGGAGTTAAAGATAGATAATGAAGCACCAAGAGGAAGAAGGCAGCTAGTTTATAAACACGCCACACAGAGCAGGGGTCAATGTTTCGACTGGTGCGGCCAGTTGTAAACCAATAGTCGGTTCGGCCCCAAAGCCAAGGTCTCCCCGACATCAAGCGCCGAGACAAAGCTATACATGAATGTAACCTATGGTAGCACAAATAGCAGGTACTAGCCATGCATGCCAGTGATGTGTATGAGAAATGGGTTAATCTGCCTAGGCTAAGGGCACCCGAGATGTGCTGATTGGGCTATCCGTATGCAAAGGCCCCGAGCTACGCGTGCGGGGTATATCTGTACTAGTCGGGGAGATGTCGGTGGGTGGGATGAATATCTTATTCTTTTAATGCATGGAACTTATGAAGTCGGTATGTATTGATTCCGAACTGTATAATTGGTCGGATATAGTTCAGATATTGAAGCAAACGATATTTGATTAACATTCCATTATCGTAGATGTCGTCAGGTTATCACTTTTATAATGTACATGTTTATTAAGCAAGTCCGCGGCGCTTCAAGTCCTGCGGGTCCAGAGCTTCTTGGTCGCCAGGGCGGTTCTCGGAATATTGCTTCACGCCGCTTTCAGGGCCGTCGTCGCCCTGGAAGTGCTCGGCCTTGGGGAGTCTAGATAGAGATGGCATATTAGCTTTGTGAAAGATAAAAGAATGCTGTGATATATCTTACCTGTCACGGTCATCACGAGTGCCACCCTCATCTTCGGGGATCTTGCGGTGGTCGCTACCAGAGGCGGTTGAGCCAGGGCCGTACTTCACGCTAGTGGGCTCGGAGAATCGCTGGTTGACCATCTCGTCGACACCGGACTCGAGAGCTAAGAGATCCTGGTTAGTATCAATGGAAGACACCGGATTGCATCATTCCATCTTACTTGAGTCACCCTTCTTGCCGATGCCCTGCTTGGCCTGGTAGGAGTTAAGGTCATTCTCAGCCTTGTAGGCGGTCTGTCTGAGGTCCTCAAAGTGCGCCATTGTGTGTGTTGTGCAAGGAAAGTTAGATGAGAATATTGGAGATAGAGAAGATTGAAGATGCAGAATGAATTTGAACTTAAGAGAGTAGAGGTGCGACTCTATTACAGTTTATATACCTTTTGTCTCCATCACGATCAAGTCAAACTAGGATTAGGAACTGTTGTTGCATCATGATACATCATAGGTATGTCACTGGAAGGGAGTGTCTAGGTGATATGGAACGGTCTTTCTGGCTCCATAGTTGCTCGAAACATGGTTGTAGATCCCGTTTGATAGGCCCTTACCAAGTTAGACATCTCTGACTTCATTGTCCCCACCAAGAAAGCCCTAAGTCCATGTCCGAATGGGGAGGATAAGAAGGGTCCAGCCCTAGGGTTGGGCGGAACCGGCATATCTATATTCCGGAGGCGGGGAGCATCAAAGAGCTCCAAGGCGGTATGTTGTTATCGCCTACTTCTTTGAAAGCGCGTTGTTTCCCTGTATATGGGCTCCGTGCAACTCTCGCGCATACTTTCTCGGCTCCAGAATCTATCTCAAAGGCGCAGATTTCAACGGTCTATCTCACGCCCTAAACAGAATCTGCCATGGCGTTCGCCATCGAGGTCGAGGGCGAGGCCAACCCATTGAGCGCCCAGAATGTGCTGAATGCCCTGGTACTTGCGGCAAGCTCGACCCAGCAGCAGGTTCAAACGGGTACTCAGCAGCTCCAGAACTGGGAGAAACAGGGCATGTACTATACATTCCTACAGGTATCAGCCCGTCACCCAGATTATTCATGATTCGCGCGCTAACTTGGTGTTTCGACTTGTAGGACGTTTTCCTTGACCATTCCGTTCCCAGTGAAGTCCGCTATCTCGCAATTATCCAGCTGAAAAACGGCATTGATAAATATTGGCGCAAAACAGCAGCAAAGTACGGCATCAAATCCCTGCATGGAAGGCGACATGCTAACAATGATGCAAGTGCGATCAAAAAGGAAGAAAAAGAACAGATCAAGACTAGAGCCCTCGAGGCAGGTATTGTTGAGCCTGCCCCGCTGTTGGCCCTTCATAATTCATTGATGATTGCCAAGATTATGCGTTATGAGTTCCCCCAAGATTGGTACGAATACTTATGCATTAATTGAGGCCGCTCATGCTAATTCAAACCAGGCCAGATGCTATTTCTTCCGTTATTTCTTTCCTCCGATCCTCCATTCAGCCTGGTGCAAACCCACTCCAAGTCTCCCGAACCCTCCTCGTCTTACTGCAAATCATCAAAGAATTGTCCACAGCTCGAATCCAGCGAACACGTCACAATCTTCAGTCTGTTTCTCCCGAGATATTCCAGCTACTTGGGGGAATTTATGTGGACAAGCTCAACAAATGGGTCGCGATACTGGAGCAGGGTGGCGCCGGCGAAGGGGAGTTGCTGGACGCACTTGATCAGAGCATGGTGTCTCTCAAGGTTCTTCGACGGCTAATAATTGCTGGATATGAACACCCGAGCCGCAACCAGGAAGTGCAAAGTTTCTGGGTATTGACCCATTCTCACTTCAGCAAATTCCTCTCTTTCGTGGATGGGTCTACCAACCTGCCCGAACCAGTCCACAGGGCCATCGAGAAGCACTTGCTGCAAATGTCCAAGCTGCATGTTGAAATGGCCAAGACACACCCTGCATCTTTCGCCTTGCTGCCAGACAGCATTTCCCTTGTTCAGTCGTACTGGTCATTGGTCGTGAAACTCGGGGAGAAATATGAGAGTCTTGGTGCAGGCGATGAAGCCGAAGGCAAGTCCTTGGCTGAGAAGACTGGTCTCCGGGCTCTGCTCCTGATTCGGGCATGCGCGAAAATGGCCTTCAACCCTGCTCAGACATTCAAATATCAGACGCCACAAGATAAAGAAGAGCGGAAACAATCTGTTGAGCTCGTCAAGTCACAGCTCTTCACAGAGGACTTTGTTGTCAACGTTATGGAGCTACTTGTCACACAATTCTTCAGGTTCCGCAACATCGATTTCCAGGAATGGGCGGAAGAGCCAGAAGACTGGGAGAAGCGAGAGGAAGAGAACGCCGATGCATGGGAGTTCTCCATCCGCTCTTGCTCCGAAAAGCTCTTCCTTGATCTCGTCATTCACTTCAGAGATTTACTCATTCCCCGGCTCCT
>ERZ1673737.2863-NODE-2863-length-13869-cov-4.253583_pt1 | contig 13869 bp, 16 predicted proteins | sample MGYA00580211_ERZ1673737 | MGnify/ENA primary metagenome ERZ1673737 (study PRJEB41218, sample SAMN15661789) | gut metagenome | host: Homo sapiens | place: Canada: London | collected 2015-08-20/2019-03-30 | study: EMG produced TPA metagenomics assembly of... | reverse complement strand
TTCTCTGAAAGCACTCAAGAAAGAAGGAGATATCTACTCAATCGCCGGGTTGGAAGCATCACAGCATCACTCCCATTCCTGATGCCATATGCACTTCAAACCAGAGAGATGGCTAAATGATCCAAGTGCAAGTAAAAGCCGGTTCCTAATCCAGTTCAGTATTGGTCATAGAATGTGTGTATTGGGCGGACTTTTGCAATAAGAAATATTTTGAAGACTGTTACTACACCTGCTACTATGTTTCATATTGAGCCTGTCGAGGCGAGGAAGGATGGGGGGATTGGGGAGATGGAGGGGACTTTTTTGTGTCGGGTTAAGGCGAGGGGAGGGGTTGAATTATTTGATTGTGTACTTTGATAAATAAATGTGTATTATTGGGAATGTTGAAGTATGCTAGGTATGCCCTAGGCGTAGTCTAAATCCTGAGGGTAAGTGTCTTTAGCGTGGACATGAGTTAAAAAAAATACTACGTCTTCCCTAAGATATATTGGTTATGTAAACAGGGCGTATATTTTATGAAAGACTAGGCAGGAGAGCCGGGTGTAGAAGGTAGGAAAGAGGTAGGAAAGAGGTAGGAAAGAGGTAGGAAAGAGGTAGGAAAGAGGTCGGAAGTATGGAGGTATGCTGAGCAAGGGTGAGCGAGGGTGAGCCGGAGGGTGATTTCAAAGTACGAGTCATCGAGCTTTCCCAACAAAAGGGAAAAAAATGTCATCGCATCGCGAGGATCGAACGGGCGCGAGTTGGCGTCATGCCAAATTAGGCGTGACGCCACAGCGAGACCGCTAGGCCGTGGCTACGGAAACGGAACGACAGCTCTCGAGATACCGTCATATATACGACAACTACAAAGAAACAAACAAGGAGAGATATCTCCTAGCTGGTATAAACGCAGAAAGCTTTTCTTCCATTCTAGAAAAAAAGAGCAGAGGTGATCAGCCCAAACGGGCACCGGATCCCCATTTTGAGCTCAAAGCCTCAAAAGAAACGGGATGGGAATAAGGGAATCATCGAAAGAAAAGAAAAGCGCAGAGAAAGAAGAAAGCCGAAGAACTCATAGCCCGAGACGATCGAACCCCGGAAAACAATCATGATGTGCAGGCGTGCAGACGTCCACGGGTGCAGAAAGACCAGATTACATGATCTGGTCCTGGGTGAGGCCAGATGGGTGATCCTGCTGGCCTTCCATCATGTCGTCATGAGGGGCGTTGGGGGTCATATACTTGACGAAAGTGATTCCGAGGGGACGACCACCGTACTGGTAGCCGGAGAACTTAGCTGTTTGGGAGTTAGAATATGGGCTGTAAGTGCTGGAGATGGGAGTACATACAAATGGCTGTCTCTGCTGTGTCTGCGGTATCGAATTGGACGACGCCAGTACCGCGGGAGCGGCCATTGGGCTCGTACTGGATCTCGGCACGGTCGACCTTGCCAATGGTGGAGAACAGATCAATCAGGTCATCGTTGCAGGTAGACCAGGGCAGCTGTCATCATGTTAGCACCTCTACCTCTCGCTGTCGGCGTCAACACTTACGTTGCGAACGTAGATAACACTGCTCTTGTCGCCGTTGGAAGTAGCAAAGTCAGTGAAGGGGTTTGGAGGTGCCGAGGCAACAGGAGCACCGCCCTGGTCGAAGCCACCACCGGGGAAACCACCGGGGGGACCACCGAAACCGCCACGGCCACCAAAGCCACCGCCAAATCCACCGCGGCCACCAAAGCCACCACGGCCACCAGGAGGACCGCCGAAGCCGCCACGGCCGCCGAATCCACCACCAAAGCCGCCGCGTCCACCGAAGTTACCACCGGGACCACCGCCAGCAAAACGATCCTCGCGGACCTCAAGGTTGCGGCCCTGCCAGTCGTAACCGTTGAACTGCGTAATGGCATTGCGGGCATCATCAGGAGACTCGAAAGCAACAATACCGGAGCCCTTGGGGCGTCCACTGGGGTCGGTGTGCACATCGGCACGAATGACGGCACCCTGCTGAGCTGTGATAGGGAATTAGGGTCAATTCCATGGGCTCACACTAGACAAGAAACGAGTCAAAGTCGGGGAATTCCAAGTTGCACTTACCAGCTTGGCGGAACAGATCCTTCAGGTCTTGCCAGCCAACGTTGAATGGAAGCTACAAAAGTGTTAACCGATTCCAAAAGAGTTCTTGACGGGATGGGGGCAAAAGAGAGAACAAACGTTTGAAACATAGATTTGACGGCCAGCATTTCCGGGAGCACCGCCGAAGCCACCACCGAAACCACCACCGAAGCCACCACGACCGGGGCCGAAATCACCACGAGGAGGACCACCGACGAAACGGGGCTCGGCTTCACGGTCCTTTCAAATCGGGTCAGTCAAGTTTGACAGACAGAGTGACATAACATACCTCGCGAACGTAAACGAGACGACCCATCAGGTTCTGGTTGCTAAGCGTGTTGACAGCGTTCTGTGCTTGCTCCCTGGTTGCGTATTCCACAATCCTGATATACTGTTAGCAAACGCCCTCGATTTGAACAGAGACATCACTCACCCGCATCCCTACAATATCCGGACAACAATGCCCAGCCCGTCAATCCAACGTCCATGCAAAAGAAAAAACCAACCACGAAAAATCAGGGAGTAGAAAGGAACCAGCCACTCTACGTATAGGCGCCCACCTTCGACATTCCATTAGGAAGAAGCAAAACATCGGCGAAGAGAACTTCTCCAGCTGTACAGCGTGGGAACACCCCCCAGTCAGCCTCAAATCAAAGCAACAACTCTCAATATCACCCCCAATTGCAACGACCCTGCTCACCCTGTCTCATAAAATCTTTAAGGTGATGCCACTTGACATCGTAGGAAAGGTTGCCCACATAGACCCGACGGTCTTGCTGGGACGAGTCGCGAACGGTTTGCATCATGTTCTCTTTGGCGACGGTGCGATCCTCAAATCTGGCAGGCGGATAACCACTGCGTCCACCGTAAGGCGAGCCCGACGGTCCAACAGCACCGGAGTTGCTCAATGGGGAGCGAGAGCGACGTTCGGGGGAACGACGATCAGGGCGACGGTATTCGTCACGGTCACCACGGTCACCACGGCTGCGAGAACGGCTGCGCGGCGAATACGAACGACGGGCACGTCGGGGACTGCGAGAAGAACGACGACGAGGAGAACGAGATCTCTCGCGCTGTACGTAGTCAGACATGACGAATCAGAGATATGAGGGCGGAAATAGAGATGGGAAAATGGGGGAAGGTGGTGCGGAAGGCAGTCGCATTGCGCTCCGAGGGGTGGGTCTGGGTCATGTGACCCGCTCTGGGGGAGGTCTCAGTTGAGGACCTTCCGGGGTTGGGAGCTTGGGGGCACTCGCGCACACGTTCCGCGCACAGCGCATGAGCTCTGAAGTCAAAAGCGGTGCCATGGAAGTTATTTCCTTCCAGGCACCGGATCACATCCGGAGGATATCTGATCAAAGACGTGGCGGTTTCCGCCCCCGCACTGACCACACCTCATCCGGAGTTCGCAGTTCGCAGTTCGCAGTTCGTAGGGAGGTATTGTATGTTGAACCCGAGGGGAGGTGTAGAAGAAGAAACGAGATCAACTTACTTGGTATGGTCGGTAGACGTCTGCTTGGGAAGGTAGTCAATATCCAAGAAAACGAGAAGGGGGATGAGAAAGGAGAGGGGAAGGAGATGAAAGGATCAGGCGTCAAGGTTGGGGGGTTAGCAGGTGATTGGATGGGGGAACGACCGGGGACCTCGAGAATGTAGAGTAACGAGTAATACAGTACGAAAAAGAAAAGTGTAATATAACTCACCCATGGTGTCGAGATGCGTGGAGGTAAGAACGAGGGAAGAAAGAAAGCGGAGAAGAAAAGAATGAAGAGTGAGGAGTGAAGAGTGAAGAATAAAGGCGTTGAGGATCCTCAAGTCTCAAGGTCTGAAGTAAGGAAGAGAAGAAACATGATCTCTGATACTTGACACCTCGGGGAAAACCCGTCACCGCCCGGGCCAATGTAGAGCTATAGCTCTGTAACAGCTAATGAGCCAAGTTACCAGTATAACCAGTATGGGAATATAATTTTTTGTTACTGCTGTATATGTGAGGGAGTAAGTACTCCCTTGGTACCGATTATATGTATGCCACCTACAATATCTACCTGAACACTACCTATCACGTGGCGGCCCTTGCCGTGGGCCAACTCCTGCATCTACATGTACTGGCGGCACGTATTTCAGTTACTTCAAACTGCCACGGCCGGTATTGACCGGCAGGATGCAGATCAAACAGAGACAGTCGTGTTCCATTTCATCTCACTAACTCAAAGCGTAAAACCCCTCAAATCCAAGGAATGGGAATCAAAAGAGACAAATCCAACTGCGCCACACCCTGCCGAAAACGAACGCCTTGCAGCATAGTTAATGCTGTAGAAACGAGACTATAACAGTCTGAACGAGAGGACCAAAACGCCTAAACGCAACTAGGACGTGTTGTGAGAGGCAAGGTCGGGGTACATGTACAGAAAAAAGAAAAGATGAAAAAATAGGAAAGATGGGAAGAGATGCGGGAAAAGGATACGGAACGGGATGCGGAAAGAGTATCAGAAAATATAGAGAGAGAAAGAGGCGGGAGATGGATGTGAGAGAAGGGACCATCTATGCAGCCACATTGGTAGGGGGATAACGTCCAGGAATCTTCATATCCATGGCGACAATGCTGTCAGCCTTAGGACGAAGCAGCTCGGGTGGGATCTTTCCAGGAACCCCACCAGAAAACTGGATTGAATCATCTGCCAGGCCACGGTATGGGACTCCAGCAGCCAGAATCTTGGGAACCTCATGGTTACCATCGACCGAGGTAGCGTTGGTGTAGTTTGTATAGTCCGTAGTGTTAGTGTTGGTGGGTGCTGTTGATACGCTTTCACGACGGGCCACCTGGGGAGGAGCCGAGTGGTCACGACGGTCAGCGATACCAACATTCGAGATGGCAGCAAGAGAAGCGGCATCTCCGTCGGATCGGATGGCCCGTTCATCTGGGTTGGAAGTCTCCTGCTGTGCCTGCTTCTGCTTGGCCACTATTGCTTCCGGTCCGATCCAGTCGCCGTAATAGCTATCGTGTTGAGTTACTGGGGGGCGAGATCGCTCCGTTGATTCCTCATTTCCCTGGTAGGCCCGGTAGGAACTGGTGTCTTTCTCGCGGCTACCCGGCGGCCGTGAGCCGTCGTCAATGGCACTGGAGCCGTCACGGTATGACCCGGCCGCGGCTACCATATCTCGACCGGCGGAGCTGTCCCCGCTTGATGGAGACAAGGGCGCCTGGGGGTGACGGTCGATTTGGACGTCACTGGGAAAGGCACCCCCGGGCTGTCGAGTGGCAGTGGTTGGTCGTTCGGAGGCCAATACCACAGAGCCCGCGGAGTATGGGGTGCGATCCGCCTCATCATCCTCCATCACCTCATTGTTCATTGATCTGCCGCTCACGCTGCGGACGTGCTTCCGCACAAAAGCATTGCGCGCTTCACCTGTCTTGTTGCTCAGGCTCTCGATGTCCTCGTACCATGACATCATGGTCTCGTGGGACTCGGCGCGGAAGACCCACGAGTGGCCCCGGTGCATCGCTCCAGTCTGTCGGCCTTTCAGCATGAACTTGTGAGAGCTCGAGTCTTCCTGTGAGTGGGAGCCGAGCTTCTGCTCTGGCAAGTAGAGCGACATGACTGGAGTCTGCCATGCCACACGATCCGCCGACTTGAACTCATGGAGATGCGTCGGCGACAGAACATACCTGGGATTGATTAGCCAATGGCTATAACGTGCTCACAGTAGGGGACGTACCATCCAGGAGTATAACTCTTGAGATACTTGCTCTTGCGCTCCAACATTCCAGCTCTGATCTCGGCAGCAGCCGGATGATCCTTGCCGGGGTAGGTGATGTTCTCCACATTCCGGAGGGGAATCCGAGGATCAACCAGCTCGTCGGTGTCGGCGACAAACGAGTTCCACTCGTGGTCCTGGGGCATGGAGATCGGACCCGTCTGGAGCTTCTCTACGGTGTCGAGAGCCTCATTGGCCTCGCGACGGAGGATACTTGCGTAGGCATTGTATGCTTTCTGGATCTCGCTCACGACAATCGACTCAAGCTCACGGCCCGAGTTCTCCAAATTCAAAAAGGCCTGTAGATACGTTAGTTCCGCGGTCAATTGGTACAACGTAAGGTATCACGAACCCGGTGTAGGTAGTTCTCCTCCTCAATCTGCTTCTCAACCTGTCTCTCCACATTCAGACGCATGATGAATGGATCACCCTTGCCGGATGTTGCGGAAGGATCAGTATCGACAAGCCCGAGAGCCTCGTGCAAGTTTCGCACAGACTTGCGTGTACCGTCGATCTCCTTCTCAACGGTATTCTTGAAATCACCCGAGAGGTTCTTGATCTCCTTGGTCTTCTTCTGGAGATCGCTACGCAGACCAGTCAATTGGCTGATCACTTCCACCTCCACCTCAACAGCCTTGTTGGCCTCCGTGTAACCCTGTCGGTGGAAGTCACGGAGGATCTCAGTCGCATCGGCCAGACCACCAGACTCCAGGAATCCCGGCGGCAGACTCTGGTTATTGACGACATTGGAAGCAGATAGGAACAGCTTCGCTTTAGTTTCGTAAGATTTTTGCACTTCCTTAAAGAAAAGAATCAAGTCCTTGAGGACCTTGCGCCAAGCTACAGTACTCGTCAGCGAGGTTCCATAGGGTACGCGCGAATGGGGTCAAGCCCACCTCCAAACCGGCTTGCCAGCACTTCGGTCGGGTTTCCAGTGGTCGGGATGGGGACCATGAAAGCGCTATTGGTATCATCTGAGCCTTCAGTGTGATACTTTTCCCTATCGCCCAGGCTCAGACTGCGCACACTACCTGCGCGCATGCTTCGGCGGCTCCCATTCCGTCGCAAGCTGCCCTTCTTGCTCAGGGAAGCCTTCTTTCGTAAAGTACTCGCGCGGGATGGGGTCTCGGAACGCACGCGGGACATTTGCGAGACCGAGCGCTGTGGCGCCGGGTTATCGAGGGCGACCGAACTGCGACGGCTGGCGGTATCGAAATTCTCCCTAAACCGGGGATTGTGGGGAACTTGGGTTGACTCGAGGGCACCGGTGCCGTAGTACGCTGAACTGCCCGCGAACGAGTTGGGTCGGGAGGATTGGGATCCGTATCTGCGACTCAGGGCTCCTGGGTCGTTGGGCTGCGGGATCATGTATGCATCCTGTGAGGGCGTCTGCGGCCGCGCGGCCATCGCCATGTCGGGAACGTGGTTTACAGTTTATGATTTATGCCGGTCGGAGGATAAGTTGAGAATGGTAGGTAGTCGTAAAGGGAAAGGAAAAATCAAGGATCTTAGCTCCAGAACTCCTGAAGTGGCGCCTTTTGGTTACCAGGCGAACGGAGGCAAATATTGCGGGGAGTAAAGACCCCACTCGAAGGTCAGGGGAAATAGGGAGACGATCGAAATTGCAATCAATGTGCATGCGAAATGTAAAATGCAAATATGCAGAGCGATATAGGGAATTTAGGAAATCAAGAATGAGATGACGTCTACGGCTCTCAAGAGTGATGACGCCCAAGATCGGGATGCCCGGGAGAGGGGAACTTAAGTCTTTGACGTATGGTTCGGAATTCGAAGCCGATTCCAATTGACTAAATTATTGACAAGTTAATTATATCATACGTTACTTGGTATAACCTTACTGCTAGTTCAACTGCTATACTGTAGCTGCTCAATTTGGCTGCCTGCTGTGGCTGATGAGCTCCGCCCCTGACTATATAACTTAAGGCCCAACTTCTCCAGTTCGCTCCACTCAATAGGGGCTAATCATTGCCACCAACCCCCCTGATCTCCAAGCGATGAACAGTGCATGACGTCGAGATCTGGGGAGAACACACTTGGAAGGCACTTCGAACTTTCGCCCCTTGCTCTGCTCTTCCGGAATACCTTCATCTGGGAATGTACCTCATATACTTCGATTTATGGTTCTTGGGTTCCTGTCTGACTCGCAACTATACACCGAACCAACCATGCCAAACCCAGAATGTAGGTTCAATGGTCGACCCAAGGGGCCCGGGCGTACCAGGATAAACCTGCTTCGTAGTTATTCCATCATATATCTTGCTTAAGTTAACTGTAGAATGAAACAAGTCATGGACTTGGGTACATAGCGCTATTACATTCGCCTGTAGGGCTAGGTTCATGCTGCCAAAGCCCCACAGTATATCCACTATAATACTTACAGATTTTCTGCTAGATCCAACCATAACCGCGTGCTTGGTAGACACGTTACCGTTCTTCAATTATCTATGAGTTACTATACCTAACTCGACTTTCTATGTGCACTTGAACAATATTGCGTTATCAGACTCACTCAGGGCAGTCCGCGTACATAACCACAAGACATACGTAGCTTGGCGATTCAAATCCATCCACTAGAGAAAACGATAGCTATGGTGTCATGTTCAATGATAATAGTTTCAGAGAGGCTGCGTTACTTCAAGCTACATTTAAAATATCCAATGGCCTTGTCTTGATCACCGGTGGCACCGGACATGTTGAATTCAGAAACCTTGTCACTGCCTTGAAGGCTGGCTACCACGTTCGAGCTGCAATCCGTTCCGAGTACAAAAAAGACTGAGATTCTCTCTGCGCCATCCACTAAAGCCCTCAATCTAACGGACGAGCTTATCTTCATCATTGTACCAGACTTGATGGTTAATGGCGCATACGACGAAGTAGTGAAGGGCGTAAATTATATCATTCACCTTGCGTCGCCCACCATGCTCAAGGGAGAGACCAACCCGGAAGACTATGAAACACACTTGTTGAGCCTGCCGTTGCGGGAACAGTCAATATCCTGAAAGCAGCAATCGATTCGCCTGATATCAAGCGTGATGTGATCACGTCCCTCTGTTGTTGCAATCGCTCCCGGAGGGTACATTTTCGAGAAAGATGCCCCTGACGGACTAGTTATCGGCCATGAGTCCAGGTTGCCTTCTCCCTCCGGTCCATACCCATCTGACTTCCATGCCTATAACGTCAGCAAAGTTGCCGCTCTTCAGGCAACCACGGCCTTTGTTCGAGACCACAAGCCCACTTTCTATCTGGTAAACATCCACCCATCTTTCGTCATTGGCAGAAATGAACTTGTGAAAGACGCCAAAAATATCACAGTCGGAACCAACGCTGTCGCCATTGCACCCCGTCCTTGGGGCCAATTCCGATAACCCCCATCCCTAGATCTAGTGTCCACGTTGAAGATGTTGCATTCATGCATGTCAAGGGCCTTGACCCTGAAGTCCCGGCTGGAAGCTACATCGGGAATCTGACGACTATGCTGTAACTGTTTGGCAGAATGCGACAGAGATTGCTACTGAACACTTCCCCAAAGCAGTGGAGAAGGGCATCCTTCCTATAATGGTCTACAACCTACCAGGAAATTCCGGGCGGATGCGAAGAAGATAGAGGAAGTTATGGGTGTGAAATTTCTCAGCTTTTAAGAACAGGTCAAGAGTGTTGTTGAGCATTTCCTTGAGCTAAAGGGCGAAAAGGCTGGGTAGCTGATCCAAGCACATGGATCCGCTCACTTGGGCCCTGTGTTAGAAAGGATATTCAGGTGCTGCTCTTGATTTTGCTGTTTATCTGGATTGCCTCCTCAAAATAAGACAAGTTCAATTCCACTCGAGCTAAGGGCTGCGAAAAGAGTTTACTCCAGAGTGATGTTGCTCGTGGAAATTCCGCATCTTTCCTCTGTCTCTCACTAACAATTTTGACACTATCCTTGTTCCCAATGCCTGGCTTTCGGTCTCTTTGTCTTCTTACAGGGCCTCTGTCTTCTTTTGTCTTCTTACAGGGTCTTTGTCTGTATGGTCACACTTCATTGTCCTGTTCCACTCGCAAGGCTTCTTCTAGTTCTTTTGCTCCTGTCCGTACATGTAGATAATCCTAATTGCATGCTAATAGGAATAATCCGAGGTATATAGTGCGCCAAAGTCCGTCACTAAGTAATTATATCAAACCTATCAACCACACAAACCCAACAAATTACTCAAATCCATCAGTTACACAAACAAGTAATTGAAATCATGGCCCCGATTATCAACAATCTTCCTTCAGACAACCTTCCGGCGGACGTTGACTACCCCATGGAAGCTGATCCTATCAAAACAGCCACTGACCCAATCGCTGGCTACCAATTCGGTAGGTATCAAATCATGGGAGCTGACCGACAGATGTGGATAGAAGATCCGAGCACACCTATGTGTCCAGTAGAGCCCTCATTACTTGACATTATGGCGATGATTACGGCATTCAAACGGGGACAACCGACCTGGTACATTGAGTATGATAGGATCTGGGATCCCCCTTTCAGGATTCTCGTTGACCTGGAGAGAATGGATCTCCCAACAACTGGCCATTACCATCAGTTTACGATTTGTAAGGAAAGCACTAACAAGGGCAGGCGGCCTGTCCCCAACCACCATGACTTGTTCACAGGACCGGGCGTTTTGGTCGTGGCACTAATGTACAGAGCCGACGGGCCCATGTGGTCTGATATTGCCATTGCGCAATACAAAACCCGCTTCCCGATCGATACTCTGCGACATATATATATCGACAACTGCACCAATTCCGAGACTGAACCATTGGTCACTATGCTTATGGGGGGTCCTCAAGACGCATGGTACGGTATTACTCCTCAACAGTCCAAGATTCAGGTGCCTACGGTCTTTGACTATGGCACACCTTCTTATCAGGCTATTCTAGGATCTGCGACAGGTAAGGCAGTCGCTGCCCTTATTTTGGGGGCTTTCCCAAGAGGTACGTGGCGCATCGCCAAAATTGCTTGCTGGTACTACTGGGGTATCAACATGCGGTTCGATATTGAGCCAGTCCCTCAACCCTCTCTCTACACCAAGCCTTGAATACCCACACCAAATGGGTTTCTTAGTTGACATAGACAAGCTGACTTTTTATTTCCTATGCAATTTCTTTAGATAAATGGCCCGATCCTATCTAGAAGTATTATTTAAGTTTATTTTCCTAAATGGATTTTTTTTTGTCTCTTCACATAATTATCCAACAGTATAGATTAAATAGTTGTAGTTGTAAGTTCATTGGCCATTTTAATAGCTTGACGTTATAGTGTGGCGTTACAAGTAGATACCTTGACTCTTTGATATGCGTGCGCTGTCATTGGCCCGCTGGCAGTCCGGGGATATTCCCCTCATTTTAGACCTTAGGGTATTGTACGGCTCATGATATGGGCTAAATACTTAAGTAGTCAATTTTGCTTGCCTTGGGGATACACACGTTCCCGAATGCTGTGTTCAAACCCGGGCTCTCCGTCCAAGTTCTACGGCTTAATTAGACCGCACTACCCGGGTCATGTTTCAATTGGAAGATGTGTATTGTTTGAAATTTCCTGAAGACAGAAGAAACCCTAATCGGATTGACTTGTCCGGCATGCGAAGTAGGTGGAGTGATGTGGGGGGATAATTTACACAAAGCAACGGGGAAAGGCGGATTGAAAGGAATGCAGGTTTATGACGCAGGGACTGGGGATGTGGGAACCTCAACACCGTAAGCCTCCTTAATGCGCTCAGCGCGTCGCTCCTCATAGCCGGGGCCGTAGATACCTGACAAGTAGAGTTAGTACCAATATATAGCAATGACCGAACATATAGACATACCACGTCCCTCGCCCAACTCGGCGACGGTCTGCTCTCCGGGAGTCTGGAACGCCTTGCGCAGCTGCTGGCGACGGTCAAACTCGTCTACCGATGTGTCCTTCTTGTATCCGAACAGAGAACCGCCGGTGTACTCGAATGCGGTCATAACGGCCGAAACGGCGACACCGTATCCGAGCAAAGCGGGGAATGTGCGGACTGTGAATCGCGACCGTTAGCTCTTCCGAAATCCCATAGCGGACTCAATTGAACTCAAAACTCACGTCTCAGACCGAGAATGGCACCGGAGAAGAAGCCACCAAGCGCGGTGTTGTAGTGGTCCTCCTTCTCGCGCAGGTTGGCGGATGCAGTCTTAACGAACGCATAAGTACCACCGACGGCAGCTATCGAATGACTGAGTTAGCAATTGAATAATGCTAAAGCGCATTTCACTCGTTTCTCATACCAAAGACACCAATGGTGCCACCGCTGCGAATGAAGATGCCCAGCGGTCCGTGGTTCCGTCTGGAGAGGGTGTTCTGAGCGGCGGAACCGAACAGACCAACAGCACCAGTCAGCATGGTAGCCTTCATGGCAACTGACATGGCATCTTGAGGGTGATAGCTGTGGTCTTCAGCGTGGTGCGCCATGATGTCTGATAGTAGGGATGGGCTCAGTGCGACGGATGTGGTTGGCGGTTAGGATTTTGGGGGTTCGCATCTGCCACTCTACACCGGCATCCACACCGCCCGCGTCTCTAGAGCTCTCACGATACTGAGATGCGTCTTGGTGCTTGCTCTTGGTTTCATTGATTCATGTCAGAAAATCATTTTGAATTCTTGCATCACTTGTTTCCATCGCGTTTAGTCCCAACCCCTAGTTTATTGAGTGACAAGAGCCCTACAAAGCTCGCCGCTGCTTGCTGCCAAGCAGCAGGCTCCCCGCTGTCTCCGCCTACGCGATACCATCATTAGAGAGCTCACTCACCATCGCTGAGGTTCCAGCTGAGAAATCCTGCATTTTGATACTGTTTGCGGGCCAAAATTCCCTCGGGAACAGAAATACTTATATTTGGCGAACAAGATATCCAAACTACACGCAAGGCGATCGGGGCTGAACATCATACCTCATGGCGCCTATCCAGAGGGCAGGTAGGTCATGCGACTTGACAAGTGTTGGATATATCTACACGCAAATAATTATACTGACTGCCAAACTATAGGTAAGACTGCACCTCGTTTGGTTCACGATATCCAACTCTATGACCCAGCACACATACCCGACACTGGTCGCAACCTACTCGCTCAAGTTCCTCCGGTATACTCTTACCCAGAACCGTGGCAAGGGCTTCCTGGATTCATATCACCGAAAGCATGTAAACACAAATATGTGTTGAAGGCAGATCAGACCTTCCTGGCCCAGGCTGAACATCGGAAACGGCCAGGCACGTCATCCAAGATTGCGGCTGTTTGCTCAGAATGTCGTTGTCATCTTCAAGTGGTGGTCAATTACACCAACGGCATGAACTCATTCAATCAGAACAAGGAAGGACATATGCATCATCTGGTCTACAAGTCAGGTCGACAGAAGAATGGCATGTCAATGCCGGAGAGAACCGATAAAGGACAGGTTGCAGAGACATTTCACTATCAATGTTCTTACATATCGTGCTCAGCAATGGTCTCATTACGAATCCTTTCGCCAATCTTGACCCCTGAATTGGTTCGTTTGATGGTCGATCCAGATTTGTTACATGAACGAGCCGAACAAGCTCTTGCAGCATATCCCGAATCAATGGAAGGCATGGGTGATCCTCAACCGATCAGTGTCTTGGATAATTTACGTCTTTACATCAGCAATGCACTTCGAAATGCCCAACGTGGAAAGCCCATATCGGCGGTTAACAAGAGGTTCATGCACTCGTTTGGTGTGGAAGGCGCTCCATGTAAAGGGTTGCTGGAGTTCCTAGAGTTTACTTATAACAAGGTTCATATCTAGCCCTAAGTTAGGAAATTTCTCGTGAAATTACGTCGTCGCTGACAGTTCAACAGGAGACTGGTGCCTGGACACCACCCCAACCAAACGTCAACGCCGACAAGCCTTACCAAGATCCGCTTTGCACCTTCCTCGACGACGTCGCGCATGAGCTTTTATCGTTGATTAACCACCGCCCTCCTTCAGAGCAACGTGGTT
>ERZ1673737.2862-NODE-2862-length-13870-cov-4.520014_pt1 | contig 13870 bp, 10 predicted proteins | sample MGYA00580211_ERZ1673737 | MGnify/ENA primary metagenome ERZ1673737 (study PRJEB41218, sample SAMN15661789) | gut metagenome | host: Homo sapiens | place: Canada: London | collected 2015-08-20/2019-03-30 | study: EMG produced TPA metagenomics assembly of... | reverse complement strand
TGGCTGATCCGGTAGCCTTTGCATCGTATGTACTCCATCTACCATGATCTATGATGAACAGAGATTTATCTTCATTTTGTGCCTATGTGTGAGCCAGCTGACACCCTCTAGTCCGGATGCCTTGAAGTCATGGATTGTTCGCAACACCTCTATTCCGCCTCAAAGGCAAATATTGATGACAGCTCGTGGGAAGAACGTTAAGATTCAAACGCTTGCCACCGAGGTACGATACCGTCTATCCCAGAGCCTAGCTTCCCTTGCAGTGTGCTAATATCTTATTATCACAGAACGAGATCTTCGTATATGACCGGCAATACATCAGCGATCCCGGCGACGTCGAATTCCCGGAGCTTCCTCCGCCAGAACGTTTCCAGCCTGGCAGTCCCCCAGCGACCCTCAAAGACCAGAATGACCTTCAGGCGTGGCGGAACCTCTACATGGCGCGACGCAGCTGGGCAATGGACTTGTCCAGCCGCTGTGGCTCGATTGATAAAAGCCTCCGAGAACATAATGAGCGGACCGATGTCATAAATCGTGCGGTGGGCGTGGCTCTCGAGAACCTCAAGTCCCACGTGGGGAACCTGGAGCACCGGTTCCAAGAAGCACAGTCATGGGCGAACAACCTCCTCGAAGAGCAAAAGGCCGCTCTCGATGGCTGGCAGCGAGCTCTTTCCACGTTGGATGACATTCCGGCTCGCAAGGACTTCCCACTTCTTGGACGCCCGTCCACACCTAAGATGGACAAGGATAGACCAACCGGGACACTCCGTGACTTTGTCGATGTGGGTGAGGCTCAGCGGGCCGGGTCGGAGGCAGAGGGCGTGTCATCGGCCTTTAGAAGCAACGTCCATGATATTGGAAACACCATCGCTGACATTGCCTCGGATACCCAACGATTGGTCGACGAGGCGTTCTCTTCAAATGGAGACAGTGTAGACGGGCTGTTGGAAGAAATGGAAACGATTGCCAAGAAGATTGGGTCGGATTATGAGCATGTCCTCAGCCTTCCAAACAATCAGAAGAACTTGGCCAATATTTCCAGACTTGCATTCAGTCATACGCAGGACCTTCTTCCGTCGTTATTGGAGATCAGTACCGAGCTTCAAACTGCACTGGAGCATGCTGTGCAGCGTCGAGGGACCGCTGAGAAAACTGCCATTGAGCATATGCGCGCTATCTCCTCACTCGAGTCCCGACTTGCCGATGCCCATTCACGATTGGTCAATTTGGACGTGGGTAGCAACGCATTTGATGTGATCTACTCTGTCTTCCAGATGCCAATGGTGTATGGGTCTATTCTCATTGAATCAGTGCGGCGGCGGGAGTGGAGTGATAAGATCAAGACTGACTCACTGACGCTGGCCGAGGAGATGGCCATCTTGCGAGACGAGGAACAACGCAGAAGAAAGAAATGGTTGAAAAGCATGAGTGATTTCGTTACCGTGACTGATTCCACAGCTCCAGGTCTTGAAGTCAACCTCCAGGGCCAAGATGACGAATGGCCGGAGGTAGCTCGCAAAGAGATCGAGTGCTATATCGACGATCTGAAGACGAATCATTCCTTGACGAAAGTGGCAGACGACTTGAGTCAGCAACTCAAGGAGCTGGATGCACCAAGCCGACAGCAAAGACGACGCGCGAAAGCTTTCAAACAGGGAAGTGTGTTTGATTTGAGCCGGAGCTCCATTCTACGCGCCGATGACTCTGTCCGTAGTCTGCAAGAAGAGAAGACAAAACTGGAAGAGAAGCTCAGAGGGTCAGACAGTCGTGTCCGAAAGCTGGAAGATCTCCTCCATCGACAGAGTCATCTTAGCCGGCCCTCAAGCGGCAATTTTGGCGCACCGGACTTCCCTAGTTCACCGGCATCTCCGCATCCTGATGCACTCTCAAGACGATCTTCGGTCTCCTCAAGACGGGTCTCAGCAACCCAGTCCCCGGAAGACAAAGCACTTGTCCAGCGCATTGTTGCCCTTGAAGCGGAGTTGGCGACGGAGAGAGACGTTGTCCAACGACTTCACAAGGAAGCCCACGCTGAGCGTCAAACTAACTCTGACAAGTATCAAGAAGCCCAATCCACTAAGAAGGACCTTATTGGCAACCTAGAAGCCCGCCAGCGCGAGTTCGAGGATGAACGCCGATTCCTGGACTCGGAGCTAAAGAAGTACAAACTCCGCAACGAGGAAATGGAAGAAGAGCTTGATAGACTCATGGATAGCCGAGAGCATGGCAAACGAGAGACAGATGAGCAGATACACCAGCTTGAGATTGAGCTCCAAACTGCTCATGCCAATGCCGCTGATGAGGCACAGAAGATCGTCGATCTTGATGCGAATATCACTGGCCTCAATTCACATATCAACGATCTTAATGCGCAGATACAAGCTCGACAAGAGAATGAAGATGGACTGAAGATGAGAATCGATGAGTTCGAACATCGCCAAGCGGAGTTGGAGCAAAAGAATCAGGACAACTACCAGGCTCTCGAGGCCATCTTCATGAACCTCTCTCCGGGAAGCACCGTGCCCACCGAACTTCCCGACATCATCAAGTCTATTGAAGTTCTCTCCGAGGGTCTTTCGATCCATGCTCGCAGCGCGGAAACGAATGCCACCCAGGCTATCGCTGAGAACAAGATTCTTGAAGAACGGATTGCTCAATTCGAGACGGAGGCGGAGGAGCAGACGAAGAACTTCCAAGATTGCGAGGCCCAATTGTCTCTGTTGAACGGAGAACTATCACAGGAACGATTAAAGCTCGCAGGGTTGACTGGTGAACTGGACCAAGAACGCTCAAAGTTCAATGCTCTGCATGATCAAATAACGGGCGAAGAGAGTAGCCCCGAAGCTTTGCGCGAACGAATTGCTGAAGGGGAACGAAAACACGCCGACCTGTCACGACAACTGGCTGAATCTGAGTTCCAGGCCCAAAGCTTGAAAGATCAAGCGGCAGAATGGGAAGGCAAAGCCGGCATGACTTCAGAGACGGAGCAGCAGGCCGTGGCCCGGCTCGAAGCTCGAGGCACTAAGTCCCACGAGCTTTCAAGGCAGCTTTTCGCGCAGGTTGAGAAACTTGGAAGAATGCTCGAGCAGTTGGGTTTCACGGTTGTTCAACAGGATGGCCAGCTCACTGTCCAGCGCGCTTCCAAGCTCAGTGCCTCATTAAGCTTGGGTGAAAGCCTCGCCCAGTCAGGAATTGTCTCTATGAAACCAGATGCGGTGCTTCTTAGCTGGATGCAAGCCGAAAGTCCAGAGGACGAGGAGACTCAATTTTCGGCTTTCATGCAAAACTTGGCTCAATTCGATGTCGCCGTGTTTGGAGATGTCGTCGTCAAACGCGTCAAGGATATCGAAGTGTTAGCCCGTAAGTGGCAGAAGGAAGCTCGAGGCTACCGTGATAAGTACCATCGAGTTCAGAGCGAAGCACACGACAAGATTGCCTATCGATCTTTCAAAGAAGGTGATCTTGCTCTCTTCCTACCCACACGAAACCAAGCTATCCGCTCCTGGGCGGCTTTCAATGTTGGCGCGCCACACTATTTCCTGCGTGAACAAGACACGCACAAGCTCCAGGCTCGGGACTGGCTTCTCGCCCGCATCACGAAGATCGAGGAGCGCGTGGTTGATCTTTCCAAGTCCTTGAATGGCGTCGCACCGGATCGTCGCTCACTTGGAGACGCCAGTGACGGCGCCTCCCTAGACGACGAAAATCCATTTGAACTATCAGACGGTCTACGCTGGTACCTCCTCGAAGCCGTAGAGGAGAAGCCCGGGGCACCTGCGACCCCAGGTCTAGCAAAGAGCACAGTTGCCTCCAACAATGTCGATGCTAAAGGCAGCATTCGCCTGAAGCGACCTGCGGACGAAGGTACTGTTGCAAAGACCCTCTCAAGGAGCCTTGACAGCCGCCGTGAAAGTGCCAACTCCAAACGTGGAACGCCTACACCGTCTCAGCACGCCGTCGAGTCCACGGCGGATCTCGTGCGCCCTGCTGAAGGTGATGCCAGCTCGCAGCCTCGAGAGGCTGCACCGATCTTCGACGAGGTTCGCCGTGACCTACTCTCCGGCTCGTGAAAAGTAGGATCTAATTTGATTTCCATCTTTTCCCGGGTCTGCTTCTTTTTTTTTTTAACTTCGGGTCAAAAGCTAACACGCTGTCTTTGCCTCAGGATCTTGGGCACTTATCGGTCAACCCCACAGGGGATGCGGCTTCGTCGCCCTCCCGGTCGACGTCCGGTCGTCGACAGAATGGCCGATCTCGCCCTTGGGAGAAATTGTGGTCGCTTGATTATCGATTTGAGGGTGGCGCATGAGGACTGTCGCCCAAGTTGAAACGGAGTAGCGGAGCATCGTTCTGTTTCATTTCGCTTATACATTTTTCTTTTCTCCAGCATTGAGGCTGCGGCTGTTGGTTTTCATATACGAGTCATTTGCTGTTGTCATTATATTTCAGATACCCAACAATGCAATTTACATTTGAATCTATCGAGCCGGGCATGGTCTGTTAGGGCTATTGAATCTGCCCGACAGCACTATGTATTCCCTTTTGAGTAGGAGTTCGATGCAGCTTGAAAGTGAATGCAATATGACACCTATAAGTCGCTAATCTAATTCACCCATTCCTTCCATACCGCCCATGTCGTCCCAGAAACTGCTAAAGTCCACATTCTCATCTTCGAACAGTTGCTTTGCTTGGAACATTGCAGACCGCTGCCGTTCCGGAGTGAAGCCACCGGGTTGCGAGCTTTCCCACTGAATCAACTCAACCCACCGAAGGAAGAGGTCTTCCTTGCCCATCTCAGTCAACTTATCCTTGAAAGCAAGGATCTGATCACGCTGCTCAGAACGCTGACGACCAGCAGGAGTATTCTCATCCCCAACACGCCAAATCAACCAGCCATCAGGATCAGTATGGACCAATACCGCAGTACGGAACTCATCCATCTGCACGCCATCTCCCTGCCTCGTACGATCAACAAGTGCATGAGCCCGAATCATGGCATTATAATCCAAATTCCAGTCCTCATCCACAAGCAAATACCCCGTCTTCCCAATGCGCTCCGGCGTAACAGCAGCAATGATCTTATCACGCCGCGCCTCATCCTCCCGAATCCACTTATTGCGCTCAAGCTTTCGACTCCAGCTCCGGTGGCTGCGACGCACGATGACCTCGCGCTCACGGAACCCCACCGCGCGCCGCCAACGCACGGGCCCCTTAATGAAATTAATCGGCCATGACAGGAACATCGTCACGAGGAAGTAGTCGATCAGCAGGGTTCCCGTGCGCCTCAGCACGATTTGTAACCCCTCTGTCCACGGGGTCGTGGCTGTGTCCACTGTCATCGAGCTTTGTAGTCCGATTAGCGTGGCGATGAGGGCTGGGTATGTGCTGATTCCCTGGTATACGCGTAGCGCGATCACGGCGCCGACTACTAGGTTGACGATGAGGGGGACGGTGAAGGTTTGGCGTTTTAGGTCTTCCGCTGTTATGTCCAGGTGGACTAGGTATACTTCTTTTGGGGAGAGTGGTTCGACGAAGGACTGCAGCGCTGGTGGGACTTTGATGAAGGGTGGAATTGGGCCTGAGACGGAGCTTGGTGTTGAGGCGCCGGATGAGCCTGGTGTTGAGGCGGGCGTTTTGCGACCTGATCGCCTTGCGGATTTTGCCATGGTGGGCTTGGTTATCGGGTAAGGTTGGAAGTTTGAGGTGAAGAGTGAGCTCTGGAGCTTGAGCTTGGGAATGGGGTTGCCTTTAACGAAGCTCTCGAGGTCATAGGATCGACGCGTGTGGAGGGTCACATGTCAAGATGAAGGGTCATTTGCGCACGAATTGTACTGTGAGCTCTGATATATCGCAAGGTAGAAATAAATGTAGACAAAAGACAAGTCGAAGACAGTTGGGAGTGAAGACGTAATTCAGAGAGGATTCCACAGGCTAACCACATCCGGGAATGAGTGGCCTCCGTATTTACTCCGGTCACTCTCTCCGCGCGTCTTCCTCCTTCACCACTCCTACTTTCGCGTTTCCTCTGCAAGGGGCGACCCTCGTCATGTCATCCGACAGGAGAAACCGAGTCTCTCGAGAGAAAGCGCCGCGGTCGCCTTTCCAACACGCCTCCAAGTTCGATATAGATCAGTTCCCATCGAACTTCAAGAATGATACGCACCGACGAGGCGCTCCCCGTCCCGGATCTTTAGCGGCAGCATACCACACTGCGTCCAGACAAGACATGCCCTTCACAGCCAACGAATTAAGCCCACAGGCAACAACACCCAGCCCGCGACAGAAGCGACAGTCAATGAACGCGTTCTCTTCGACGTCCCCGGACTCCCCTCCGCCTCATGAAATCATGGACTCCTACAGACAGATTGAAGAAGACGGTACCCTGGCCGAGTTTGTGCGCGAGGATTCTTGGGAGCCGAAGGCTCGCTCCCCAGGTCGACTGAGTCGCTCCTCTTCTCGCGCAAGGGAGACGAACCACGTAATAGGCTCCCCAGAGGGCAATTCTATATCCGGTGCCAGTCTCAACGGTGATCTCGGCGCGTATCGACCTCCCAGGGCTCGGGACTATACCGAGGATGAAAAGCGTCTCAATCGCGTTACAAAAAAAGGATCGCCGGTTTTCAGCAGGGCGCATATGGGACGATCACCCTCATTGACGGCGGACAATCTACAAAGGCGTGAGCAAGAGAAGATTGAGGTGGAACAACATATTGTGGAGGATGATGGGAGCCGTGGTCCTTCGCTGAATCTACCTTCCAGCTGGGGCAGTCGGGCCAATTACCCACACGAATGGCAGAGAAAAACCAGTCAGCCTAGTGTTTTCGAGAAACAAGAGGAAACTAGGCCATCAAATCGCCACACAAATGGACAGCGCGACCCGATTGCTAGGCCTGCTCGCACATCTCCTCGTTCTCCGGTGCGGAACGGTCTTCCTGCTAGGGGTGTTCTTGAGGAACGCACCGCTAACTCTCTTATTCAGGCACCGCAGGAAGATCTGGCATGGAAACAACCTCCCACCAAGCCTATTTTCCCTCCTGGCGACGGAAACCCCATTCCCAATAGCCCCGTGACTGTGTTCAAGAACGACACGGCGTATGAAGGCTCGAAGTTTACACGACCTAGTCCCAGCAAGCGAGGCTCGCGAGATTTGCTACGGAGGCTGTCCAGAGTTGAGACGCCCAAGCCTGATCATATGAAGACTCCCGAGCCATCAAAGCTCTTTGGGGGTAAAATCTACGACCAGACCCCTCGGGTAACTGGGGCATGGATTGATACTCCCATGACTGAGCGGGTGGCAGATCGAATGCCTGAACTCCCTGAAGATTTGACTAGAGACATTGTTCCTCCACGGGCAGCAAGTGAAAAAAAGGCCGTTGCACCGCCTGCAAAACCAGCAGAGCCTGTCACGTCGAAGCCCGAGGAGACAAAACCAGTCGAAAGCAAACAAGAGCAGCCTCCCCCTGAGCCCAAACCCGAGAAACAGTCCAGAGCCCCGTTGCCTCGGCCGCATCTGCCAAAAAGTGCATTGGAGGCTGTCATTGAAGATGCAAGCTCTGGCAAGGACGATGAATTCGGAAACGACACCCTTGAGTCTCTCCGAGGTATGATGGATGATGACGATGGACCGGCCGAGCTCAAAGTCGAAGAAGAAGACGAAGAAGCGTACGAAAAGGCGGTCCTGGAGAAACTCGCACAGGCGGATACAGCACAAAATGACCAGGTCGATCTGGATTCAGTTAATGACAAGTTAAACTCACTCATGAGACACATTAGCGAAGTGAAGAAAGGACTGGACGGTCTCGAAGGCCAAGTCAATCGAGCTGCAACCATTTCAAAATCGAGTTCTCCAACAGAGAAGGGAAGCAAACAACCATCACACATCCACACAGGCGAAACCTGCAAAGACTGCGGTACGCACTCGGATGGACGAGTATACGCCGCGCTCCCTGTTCCCCGACTGTGGAAGCGGAACCCGACATCTCGACGCCTTCAAATGACCAACCTCGGCTGGTTTACTCTCATTTCACTCTCGTGGTATATCATCGAATGCCTCATGTGCGAACAATATAGCCGTCCCGAAATAACTGAAACATGCGAGGGCTATTGTCTACGCCCCGATGCACCCTCCTTCCCATTCGTGACGGTGACAATGCTGTGGCGCTGGTCACATCTATCGACACTTCTCACGCCTGTCTTTGCTATCTGCGTTTTTGTCTTCCGCCTATTTACACAATTGCTAGGCTTTTCTGATGGCTATGTGGAGGAGACTCCTCAGCTTACGGGCCTTGTTGGTGAAATTCGTATTAACGGCACCCCTGTTGCTTTTCCCTGGCTGTCGGCGCCGACGGCTCAAGCTGTTGTTCATGAGCCTAAGCAGTCTATTGAACATGTGCGGCCTGTGCAGCCTGTACAGTCTGTATGGCCACCTCGGGATGCGCATCCACAGCGGTGGGAAGAGGACCAGGCCTCGATGGACGATGATGAAGTCCTTTAGCTGCATGAGATTGTGTAATATCTTGCAGCGTTTTACTTTGTCTTTAGCACTGTACGTCCGCTTAGGATGAGGTGGACGGTCATATATTGCGGCCAGTGGAGACTTGATCAGATAGACCAGCGAGTCGTTTTCTCGTGAATTAGCCCATTGTGATTTTAGTTACTGCCCAATACAATCGCAGATAGCGACTCGTGCTATGTAAACATTCATTTAACGGAAATCTAGTACACAAAGCCGATGCACAAGTAGAATAGAAACCCACTAAGAATCAAGGCTATATCATTATAATGCAAAAACAGGGTATACACCTTCAAACAATGCAAAGCAACCAAAAAGAAACACTAAGGCCTCTCATAGACGCGCTCTTTCATGCCACTCCTTCTGCATCTCCTTCTCCCCCTCCAATCGCCAAGCAGCGCTCCTCCGCATAAGAGCATCAGCCTCCTCATCGGTAGTCTCACAAACCTTCTCAATAGGAATCTCCTTTGTAGACTGCGCCTTATATGAAATATAAGTGAGGTTACCGGATGACGCAACACGACCAGCCACAGCATCACGACAGAACCCAGCAAAGCTCTCGAAGAAACGGCGGCCGGACGGCGTAGAGATCATGAGCAAACCATGGCAATGCGGCATACCCTCGAACACCTCAGCGACGAGAGGCACACCAGCCTGGTGAACACGGCGCGCCACGATCAAACCCTCATCTGCGAGGCCTTCCTCGCCAGCTGAGATCCAGATAGGAGGTGCGTTCTTCCAGAGCTCAGCTGGGGCAGCGAGCGGAGAGACTAATGGGTGCAGAACCATATTGGCGTTGCAGAACATATCCACGCGCGGCGGGGATACAGGCCAAACCTCATCTGAGGGGAAGGGGATTGGCTTGAATGGAGTGTCTGTGCCTGGTGGTGCATCGAGGTAGTCGAACACCGCATTCTTGCGGATTGATGGCATAGAGCGTGTGACATCGCACCATGGTGAGACGGTTGCTACGCCGCCCGGTAGTTCGATGGGTATGTCTTTGCCGTGGAAGCGGATGGTGTGGGATGCGCGGTGGAGGGTCAAGAGTGTTTGGAGGAGGACTAGTGAGAGGTTGCCGCCTGCGGAGTCACCTGCTAAGACGATCTTGTTTGCTGGCACGGGCTTGTGGAGGGAGCCCGCTGGTGGGTGGATGAGCGAGAGATAGGCTGTTAGGGCATCGACTAGACCTGCTGGGAATGGGTTTTGCGGTGCTAGGCGATAGCGGACGGACAGAACTGGGGCACCTGTTCGGTGGGAGAGATGTGCGACGGGGACACGGTGAGAGCATGGGTCCATGAGGCTGTTGGAATATGTTAGCTGGATATGTTTATGCTAAAGCGTCGACGGGTACTCACAAGTAAGCGCCTCCGTGGAAGTATAAGATCGTCATATCAGACGGCGATTCCTCGCGCAGCTTGTGATATTTCTCTTCTTCTGAGATATCTGGTTGCGCTGTGCGCTTTCCCACTTTGCCGCGGTAGCCAGTCCATTCGGCTTCGACGGCAGCAGCGTTGGGGACATCATAGGTCTCGTCGCCGGTCTTGAGGTCCTCGATTGCGCGCAACACAGCGTCGCGCACGTCGACCTCAGGCTGCGGCAGGGTCACTTTGGACACCCACATAGGGCCCTTGATCCCAGGATCGCGCATGCTGTCTTTCTGCAGTTTGCCGACCGGAGTGCTAAATGTAATGAATGAGCGGATAATTGCGACCGTTAACTCAGTGCGCAAGTCTTGCTTTCCCCTCACGGGGGACATTCGAGCGCCATGTAGGAGAATGGTCTTTAGGATCAATGGGATCCTGACCAGCATCGCCTTTAAAAGGGCGATGGGCTGCTTGGGCAAGCTCATGGCAACAAAGAGCGAATTGGAGCACTGGCTCCAGCAAGAATGAAAAAAAAAAACAAATGGAGAGGGGAAAGAAGTATAGAGATAGAGACAGGCCCTAAACCGGATTTAGCCGCCAGTGGCGTCACTGCCGAGGTCCACCGTGAAGGCATAAAATGTATAAGTTTGCATTGTAGGTCACTTACTGTTGTGGGAATATGATTGAATTTGAGATTTAATTATACGGTATGTACGGCGTGCCCCTTACGGCTTTTTGATACATCATTGAATATGTTCAAATCATTGTCCTTACGCATGTCTGCATGCAAGGTCTCCAGGAACAAGGCGAAGGACACGCATAGAACCGAAAAGTGCCAGCCATGTGAAATGCCAAAACACCATGCAATCATATGCGCACCTAGAAAGTCTAGGTTTCTGCGATTTCTGGCTTCACTGAAGCCGCTGGCTGTGCAAGGTCCGACACAATTTGACTGTCCGGCGAGGAGGTCTCATTCGGCCGGCGAAGAGGACTTAGCTCCTTCTGGTAGACATTTTGCTCGGAGTCTTTCAGTCCCGACCCAGTGGGATCTCTCCGAATGAGGAAACCCTGCACACGAGCATCATTCGAATCCATCTGCTTGACGGTGTTGTCTTTCCGGCCATGCAAGAAGCGCGCCGACTCCTCATTGACCTGGCGCAGTTTATCCTCGAAACCAGTATTCATCTTTCCGATCCATGATGCTTGAACAGCGCCTCCGAAGAGCACCAAGAGGATCACTAGCCGGGTGAAGGTGCGTTGGTCGACAACGTGCTGCTGCGGGCCGTTGTGGCGGTTATTCCACCGTTCCCAATCTTCCCATGTGGCATTCGCATATATACTCGGTCCATGTGTGTTCCAGCCCGCTGTATCTTGTACTGCGTGGTTCCATCCAGTGCCGGCTTGGTCATAAGCAGCTCGCTTGATGGGATCGGAAAGGATCTCATGTGCGTCCACCACGATCCGATAGCGCTGTACCCGAGCTTCGGCGGTCAATTCTCCAAATAGTGGATGATCTTTGGTGAAGGGTCGATCGGGGTGATAGATCTTAACAAGGTCGTAGTATGGTCTCTTCGAGTACGGAGCGCCGCGGGGAATGTTCAGGACGTCGTAGGGAGTGAAGGACAGATTGCTGGGCCATACGTAGTTCTGATAAGAGAATTGTGAGGCAGTTGCATAGCTCCTGCTCGTGTGTGGTTTATGTAGTTCATGAATTGGAGCAGTTTTCCTATTGAAATGGGCAAGTGGCGAGGCTGTCGAGCTCAGTAGTGGCAGGCCACTCCCACGAAGAAGGTTGGATTTCTTGAGCATGACCGCATCATTCGGTCGAAAGAGAGCACGGGGAGAATCCGTTATACTCTCTTCTCAAAGTAGTCGTGTTGAAGGAAGGAAAGCTCCCCTCACTTAGCCTTCGGCCCGGCCGCGGAGATGATCACGTGCGGCCGTTGGAGCTCTGATTAAAGATCTCCAATGCAATACTTATTGCCTCTGCCACCACACTTTCCTTTTCGCGCAGACCCTTTACATCGGGAAGAATGGCCAGGTCTGACGATGAAGACCGTCGCGAGCGCCGGCGAGGTTCATTTACCTCGCCATCAGACATAAATCGCGAACGGCGGCGAGATCCACCCCGAGACGGCGATTATTCAAGCTCAAGACGACGTGACGACGACCGCCGAAGCTCCCGACGAGACAGCCCTCGACGGAGATCCTCTCGCAGCCCCCGGCGTCAGCGCAGGGAACGGTCAACAAGCTCAGCGGGTGACCGCCGCAGACGTAGACATTCTCGCAGTCCCCGACGGGAGCGCAGAGAACGATCAACTAGCTCCGCAGCAGAAGACCGCCGCAGACACAGACACCGCAGCCACCGACACCGTGATACCCACGGAGATGAAGAACGATCATCTAAGAGACGCCCACGATCCCGTTCTCGCTCACCACGACCATCACGCAGCTCCCCACCGCGTGCATTGCAACGCAGCGGCCCGCTGCCTTCACAATCGGATGCTTTTACCGATGTGGCACAACCTGGAGACGCACCTGCACCAGAGAAACAAAAGCCCAATTTCAGCTCTACCGGCAGATTGGCGGCAGAAAGCAACACAGTTCAAGTCCAAGGTGGAGAAGGAATTGTTCTGAAATACCATGAGCCTCCAGAGGCACGCAAGCCACCAGCCAAGGAAGCTTGGCGTATGTATGTCTTCAAGGGAAAAGATCTGCTTGAAACTGTGGAATTGTTGGAACGCAGCTGCTGGCTAGTCGGCCGCGAGCGATCCATTGTGGATTTCCCTCTTGACCACCCCAGTTGCTCTAAGCAGCATGCTGTGCTCCAGTTCCGATTTGTCGAAAAGAGGAACGAATTCGGTGACCGCATCGGAAAGGTCAAGCCTTACCTCCTTGACCTTGAGAGCGCCAATGGCTCTAGCGTCAACGGGGAAACCGTTCCAGCAGGTCGCTACGTGGAGGTCATGGACAAGGATGTGATTCGCTTTGGATTGAGCTCCCGCGAATACGTTCTCATGCTACCCCCTAGCTGAACTCGGATCATTCCAACTTAAATTTAAGAGACCTGGAAGAGCCCGAGTGGATGAAATCACAACTGAAATGAAAGATTTAACGGCAATAATATTACACTCGATAATTACCAGTTCATGCAAGCTCAACAGATCTGCGGCAGAAGATTAAACCCCTTTACATGCGGCTCTTAGCCTCCTTGGCCTTCCCTTCAACCGTACCCATTGCCTCTTTTGTCTTTCCCTTGGCCTCGCCTAGGGCTTCCGCTGCCTTCCCTTGTCCTTGGCCAGCAACCTTCGCGGCATCGCCCTTGGCCTCCTCTCCCTTGACCTTAGCCTGCTGGGTGCCTGCACCAACAGCCTCTTTGATGGTGTGGGCAGCTTTCTCTGTTGTGAAACCTATGTTAGCACCTGTCTCTGTACATCTACGGGATCTCTGCAATGTAAACATACCACCCTGGTTAATTCCCTTCACTGCTGCATCAGATACTGTCCGATCAGCCTTCTTGAGTGTGTCCTTGGTTGCATCGATAGGTCCCTTGTTGTATGAAGCTGTAGCAGAAATAGACCGGATCGCCTGGAAGCCAGGAGTGGGTGCTACCACACGAGTTCTGAGGAGGGGAGCGAAGCGTGCTGTGGACATGGTTGCGGAGATGGTTGTTGTGAAGAGTAATATGGTGATGAAATTGTTTGAGAGTATGGAATTGTTCGAATGTTTAAAGTCCAGAAAGGTATCAAGCAGTCCTTTAAGTAGTCGCCTCATCAAAATAGAGACTGGGGGTTATGCTTTGTCGCCGCTTTCGAAGAGTTGGCCTTCTCTACGTCATCAGTATGTAGTGTCTCTTACGTCAGACTGGTTTTTCTCCAACTTGGTTGGATGGTTAAAATCAGGTTTAACATTGATCACTAGAGATAATTTCCATCGGAAATCATATCTGGTAAAGTTCCTGGTAGCTAGAAAGCGTATAAGTTAATCCTTTGGG
>ERZ1673737.2860-NODE-2860-length-13877-cov-4.330632_pt1 | contig 13877 bp, 19 predicted proteins | sample MGYA00580211_ERZ1673737 | MGnify/ENA primary metagenome ERZ1673737 (study PRJEB41218, sample SAMN15661789) | gut metagenome | host: Homo sapiens | place: Canada: London | collected 2015-08-20/2019-03-30 | study: EMG produced TPA metagenomics assembly of... | reverse complement strand
GAGCCGGTAACTAATAATCAAGCAGTCAACGATTGCAAGTTTCCAGCTTTCCCTGCGCGAACGAAGAACAAGGTCGTCCGACGCGCAACAACAGGGGCTATATGGTTCGGCCTTGTGGTTTTAGCGTTTTAGCCTCTTTGATTGGAATCGCAGTTGCCGTCATAGTCCTGTTTGCGGTCAAGACAAACAATAACGGCTTCGACCAGAACAGCTCGGAGTACGCGCTGTACAAGAACTCCATGTTCAAAGATTGTTACAACGTACCTCCGCCTGTCGTCAATAACTGCACTGCCATTGAGTCCATCTTGAGACTGGGCCAAGATGACATTGTGGCCCAAAATTTTGGCTACGTATCAAAGCTCAATATATTCGACTCGACCAATTCGGAAACTCGAAAGTCCTCTTACGACTGGTGCGAGGTAGTGAGCTGCTTCAACGAATTCAAGATCGTCCCATCTTCGCCGCGTCCTTCGGCCTTTTGGGCGACAACTATTGCCGCGTATACCAAAGCTGCCATGATCTTCCTTTTTGCCCTGTGGCAACTCAGAAAGCTACAAAAAGCCCTATACAGCAACAGGAGAGACCCATGCAAGAAAATCGAATGGGATGTCTGGGCTATCATGGCTTAGGATGTGGTCTCGGCGGTTTGGTGGTGGATCGACTTTGGACGACATCTCAATAACCCAACAGAATTCCCTGCGCCTGGGATGCTCAGCTGGGTATCACTATGGAAATATGGTTACCTGATCAACTTTCATCCATACAATTGTGCTATCGAACACGCCCCTACAGCAGCATGGGTTACAAAATGGACACTATACACATTGGCCGTCGTTCAGTGGATAGCGTCAGTATACATATGGAAAGCCAGTGCGGATACGGTCTCCAAGTATCCCACATACGAATGTCTTGCATCCCAGATTTCGGCTGCACCTGGGACCTCGACGTGCTCAGTGGACCAGATTTGTTCCAGAGAGTTACTCTTTCACGCCTATCACTTTGCATTCTCCAACGAGGTCATGGACGTAAAAGACCCTAACTTGGGGGTTTTCGTCGTTTTCATTTTTCTTACCCTTGGGTTTTTTTTACAGAGTCTATATGCTCAATTCCTTTGCGTTGGTGGAGTCTGGGTTCCATATGGAGCGCTTCAAGAAAGCGAAGCAGGAGATGTACAAGTACGATTTTGGCTATGCCGGTAGTATTGGTCTCTCGGCCTATATCAGCATCATATTCGGGGCTCTAACTGCTGCCGGCGCAATAATGGCCTTCCAGAATGGTCACGAGGCCGCTGTTGCTGTCGACTGGGATTGTCAGACGGTGCATGTTACCTTGAGTCCCTGGAGATACTATTTCGATGTGCAGTATCAGTTACCGCTGCGTGCGGTCAAACTGTGGTTTAATGTATGAAGTGATATAATGCGGATTTGGATTTTGATATTCATTGTTACAGTCTGTCATCTTTTACAGTTTAATCATTTTGCTGCGAAGACTGTGTTGGCTCCCGGTACAGCTAGCAGAGCACCATAAAAGCCATGTCACTCTAATATTGTTACTCATGAAACTGCCAAATAAACCACTCAATCTCCCCAAAGGCATCCTACTCTCAACGGTACTGCAATTGAGAGGTCTCATATTCGAACCCAATAATACCAAGACCCTCCCCACGGAAAAGCTTGTTGCGACTAATAGTCGTTCTCCGCGCGAGAACAGTCTCACGAATCCTCTTGGCCAAGTCATACGCGCATCCGACCTTCTCATGGGGAGAGCCCCCATGATCGATCAAAAGCGAGATACAGTGAGAGCGAATATGATGCAGACACTCAGCTGTAATAGTGACGTTTCCCCTCGCGAGCTCGGAGACAAGCTTGTCCATGAGTTCCATGTCACTTTTGATCCTATCGGAGTCTTTGTAGAAGACGTTGATATACCAGGGGTTTTCGTGTCTTGCGGGGTCTTCTTCGCCTGCGTACCAGCCGTTTCTGATGAACATTGCATCGGGCATTTTGACGAGGTTGATAGGTGTGTGGCTGGTTTGTACAAGGTAGGTAAGGGTCTCTATGAGAGGGGATGAAGACTAGAGAATGGGTGATCAAGCTGATTAAATACCCACTACTCGGATTTCGAGGATCCCTTTCTCTCATTTAAATTTAGTTTCTAAGGAAATCAAAGGATCTTTTCAGAAAGTTATAGCGTCTAAAGCTTTCATGAACGGGTTCTAGTTTTTGTGTACTAGTGTTTTAGAATCCTTTTCTTCTTGTCTTTGACCTTCAAAGAAATAAAGACATATTCTAGGACTTGAGAAGAAAATTACTCGAGCTCTTCTAAGTTTGTGAATGATCCTAGTTTGATCCTGGTCTTCTTTGACAGCAGAGGATCCCGGCATGAGAGCCGACCATTGAGTCAGCGCATGAAAGAAAACAAACAATCAAACAATGGCAATACAGTAGGTTGTTTATAGCTGCAAAAGCGCAAAGATTGAACTAGTTGTACAATTATTCCTCGAGTTCAGCTTCAATGATACTCTGCCCATCAGCAGCCAGCCGGGTCGTGCGCCACGATTACTTTCCATATAGGTATGACAAGCATCCAGCTTCTCAGGATGACGGGGCTAGCATGTCTAAATCGGCTCATCAATATGTTCCGCAAGTTGCAGAGGGCCTGTAGACACAAGTTCTGCAAGCGAAGGAATTCGGGGGCTTTGGCCAAGGTGGGCATGCCAACATCGAAAATGAACTTAATCACAGAGATGCATTCTCATGAAATGACATGTCTCAGCTCTTTACCCCATTTTTTGAGCTTATTGGCTACAGTATGAGCTGACTCAGGCAGGGATTGCAATATTAATGGTCCAGATGAAGCTTTGCGAAATAATATCTACGATCAGTGCGTAGAACTTAGGGCTCATTTATATACCACACGTGACACCTGTGACAGCCACGGATTTTCGAGGCAAATGATATAGCCTAGACTGATCATATAGTAATAGGCTTATTTAGAAGGTAAGGAAGGAGAATGGCAACAGGAAGCTACCCTATAGGTGTGGAAAGATGTGGGGGAGGAAAGCGAAAAGCGTATGGTAAAGCTCTATCAAGAAGTGTAGTACCAATAGACATCATCATGCCTTATTTTCCCTTTCAAGATCTACTGTCTCAGATCATTGCACACATAGTACAAACATCTACAGACTACGAAAAGGAAAATAGAGTGCGTCAGCCATGCTTCCGGCATGGTATCTCTCAGATGAATTGGGCAGCCCTAACGCCGGGAGAAAAGAGTAAGCCCCTGCTCAATATGAGCATAGGGCGGGCAAAAAACAAGCACCCATAAAGCCCGCACCGCATCGCGCCCGATGCATAGAATCCCGCCGGAAAAAAAAAGAAAAAAGAAAACAATGTAAAGAACCCAGGCCCGAGCCACGTCTTATCGGGGCAGACGGAAGGAAAAAACAGACAACGCCCCGACTAAAACTGCTCCTTAACCTCCTCCTTTACTTCCCCCTTGTCCATGTCCATGGGCACGGCCCCAACTTCAGGACCAGCCTCGGCCGCGGCGGGGGTCTGATCGGCAGAACCATTGCCAGTCTGCACCCGGAACGAGTGGGTGAGGGACTCCTGGGTGGGAGCCGGGAGGTGGTGGGGCAGACTTGCAGGGTCCGCGGGATCTTGGTGACCATCGGGGCCGGCGGGGAGGTCATCATCGGCGCCGTCAAGACCGGGGACGGCAGACTTGCGGGAGCGCTTGACGCGCAGGGGACGTTCCTCGGGCTAAGAAGTAAGAAATGTTAGACCAGATACAACAATAGATAAGAGATGAAAGTCAAGGTAAGACCGAAGTGAAAGAGAGATGGGAAGGAAGCGTTCTCAAAGTAAGACGAAAGGAAGAGGAACGTACGGTCCGGGGCTGCTCATCCGAGCTTCCCTCGGTATCATCCTCGAGAGTGGCACCAGTGCCCTCGGGCACACCAGAGCTGGTCATCATTGCGGCGGCACGGGCACGCAGGTCCGAGTTGATGGCGCCTGCCTTTGCCTCCTCGGACATGCCGGTGATCTTGTTGAGACGCTCCAGGAGCATGCACGTCTCGAGCCGCATCTTCTGGATGTACTGGTGGCTCCGGCTGTTGCGAGTGCGCATCAGCTCGTTCTCTGTCTCGATTTCGGCGAGACGGCGCTTCAGCGCAATGCACTTGCGCTTGTAGGCGATTTCCACGCTGGGGGGGTTGGCCGGCGGGATGGTGGTGGATGGGCGAGAGGCCTCCATTGTTGTTGGAGGGTGGGAGGTGGTTATTGATGGGTGATGGTGGTGGGTGGCGCGGGAGGTCTTTGATGAGACGGGCCAAGGAGAGATCCAGCCGCGACGTTAGGAGGTCAGAAGCTGGTCAAAATGCGAAGGGATCAACGAGCTTCAGAAAGGTGAACGGGAAAAAAGGAGGGAAAGAGGAGGTGGGGGACGAGAACTGTATATATAGACCTGATCGCTTAGTCGTTGATGAGATCGAGAGATGCTATTCGCCGATTGAGGGTATCGTGAGGTTTTTAATACGGTGGTATCGCGGACGTCGCGAGTCTGGCAGGCGATGATCTTATTCTGCCGCGATGCACAAAGGCGGTCTAAACTAGGGCAACAGCTACTCTACACGGTTCCTTCTCTAATACATCTATTGAATCTATTGATAATTGAACTAATCAAACTCCTTGCTACATACAAATTCCCAAAAATTCTATCTAGTGACCACCAGTGGTGGGCAAACCCAGGAACACCTTGAATGAGTCGTAACTTCACACCGTCAGCCCGATACGTTCACAATAGGGTGGAAAATCACTTACATGAGCCATTGGAAGCCAGTCAATGTACCCAGCATCACAATACGGACAGGCAGACCATTCCACAGGCCAGAAAATCCAATGTTACCATAGATTCTGGACACAGCAGTCATGGCACCCTCACCAGCTACCAAACAGTTAGCAAATCCACCAATCCAACCAAAAAAAGCGTGGAGCACTCACCCTTCCGATCAGCATTCAACTTGCTGACCATCACATCAGCGGGATGGCTAACAATAGCACAGAAGATACCAGCAATATAACCACCCAAGAAACTAACCCCAGTCTGCGTCAACTGACCATACTCCTCCTTAGGCTTCCCCATCGTGCGATAAATCGCTCTAACAGTCTCCTCAAAAGTCGCAAACTTAGTCATAGTATAAGGAATCTGTCTCGCCCACAGCGGATACAACCCCTTATACAAACCACTAAGACCCTCCTTCGCAACGATCTTACCCCACCCCTCACGGAGATTCGAAGCGTACGGTGGCAGCGTCGTCTGCATGCGAACCTTGATAGCCTCCATCGGACAAAGCGCCATATCAGCAAAGAACTCCGCAGAGGCACTGGCGCCCAGGAAGACGAGGGTGCGGTTTGTCTGGGGGAACATCTGGTCGCCGTAGAGGTACTTGAAGTACTCGTATAAACCATACTTGCCGGCGCCTTGGAATGAATACCCCAGGAATGTTGGGGACCAGCCGAAGAAGACGCCGCGGAGACCTTCCTTCGAGAAGATTGAGCGCCATGCTTGTAGATTGGAGGTGTAGATCTTGGGATCGACTTGGCGTCGGCATTTGACGAGGTCGAGAGGTGTTACAGCTGTGTGGGTAGGTCCTGCATCGGGTGTCGGTGTTATTGGTGTTGTTATTGGTGATATGGATGCTTTTGCTTACCACAAGCTGGGGTGATATGTTAGTAAGTGATGTACTTCTAAGGATAGACGGGAAGGGGGACATACCGATGATACCACCGAGTCCACAGCTGTAGAAGTATTTGAATGAATTAGGCTCGATCTTCCCAAAGGGAAGCTTACGTTCTTGCAGTGCCATGGTGAGAGAAGGGGGGAAGGAGGAAGAGGGGAGATTGAGCCGAATTGCGGTCTGAAGAGCGAGGAGAAAGAATTAAAGAGGGAAACAAGCTACGGTACTACGTAGGGATATCAAAGCTGAGCATGGCGTCAGTGGTCCACTTCATAAAGTGCATAAGCTGCATAGTTCGCACCTGAGGGGGGCTTATCTCCACATTCGTCGATCATCCATAGATACAGTAGTTACGGAGTTCACTTGCTTGGCTTCTTACTGTTTCTTTACTATATATTTTGATTTATTCAACAAAATAAATATTCAATCCATGCTTTAATCAATATCTATACATAGTAACAATCATAATTGAGTCAATATCAGGGAAGTTAGCGCGAAGACTGTATGACGTCACAGCTCCGGCCGTGCCGCGCCTCCGAGTATACAAAGCCGAGATATCCAGACATGTCCAGTCCCCAAAGAGGAAATATGTCCACATAACTCATTGCATTCATCCAAACTCATACAGAATTCACAACTCGTACCTCAGTATGCTGCTCACCGCGAATACGCTCAGCTTCACGAGCAAGCACCAAAGCCAGCTTGATACCATGCTTAGAGCCAATGCGATATAACACGGTGCGGATCTGCTCGACCTGTGCTAGTGTGGGCATTCCGCAGGAAAGGAGGTACCACAGTGGCCAGAGAAGACCATAGCCCTGAGCGGCGCGCGTCTGCCATTCACCGACTGTTTTCGTGGGGCGGCCAAGGTAATCGACGTCTGATAGACAGAAGGGGAGGCCGCGGCAGACTTCTGTAGTTAATTCACGGATTGTTGCTCTTATACTTGTTTCGGGGGTGGAATCACCGGGTTGCGTGTTTGGAGGTTTGAAGGTAGAAGTAAAGGAAGACTGCATTTTGATGGCAGCCAGAGAGCCGTGCAGGCTGAGTAAGAGTTGATGCAGCATGACCCGCACAGCGCGATAGTAATTCCAGACCAGGGCGATGGAGATCCGGTTATATGTCATGAGCGGCTCGCCCTGGTCAGAGTAGACGAAGAGAGGGAGCCAGCGGTCAGGGAGGGTTTGAGTCCATTGAGCGAGTTCAGCATCGCATTCGAGGCCGGCGGCAATCCACGCTTCGACGGTTGCTTGGTCTGGGGGTGGCGCGCGGCGCATGGAGGTGAAGAGTTGGGATATACTGGATGCTGTGAGCATCAATCGCTCAACGGGATTGTTGCTGTCTAGCATGCCGACAACCCAGTCGCCGTCGAAGCGGGGTTTATCTCCCAGGGAGAGAATTTCAACATACTAAACCGGTGTAAGTCTTCAAGTATAACATATGATATGTGAATGCTGCACACTTACAAGATGTGTATAAGCAAAGTTGAACATATCCCTTCCACGCCGATGATCCATCTGCCCCTCACCACGGAGCTTCATCAGAAACTCGAAGCCCGCGGTATGCGAGCTAAACAACCCATTCCGCTCACCAGAGATATCCTCATAAAGCGAAAGCAGGACAACAGAAGCAAATGTCTCATCCTTGACCGCATGAGCCGGTGATGCCAAAGCCTCTTGCAAACTACGCAAGGCTTTGCCATAACCCAGTCTAGCTTTGTTCATCAGCGGAGAAGCATTCTTAGCATTAGCAAGAGTCATCAATGCCGTAGCATCAACCGCCCACCGCAAACACGAAGACGGCGCATTACCGCTCTGACGACCAATTTCACGCGCATATAGCGGGGGCAGATAGTCGAGATGGCCACCATCTTCTTCGTCGGCTTGTATGGTAAACTGATCAAAAAAATAACATAGAGCTCTTTGCTCCCAATTTGCATCAGCGGGCGAATACAATGTTAATGTGGGCTTGCTCTGGATGCTTCCATGGCGCCGGCGCCTAGCCACGATGACCGATGAGTCGGAATCAGGCGTATGGCCTTGACTGCCACTATTACTTCCACAGCTGCTGTTGTTGCTGGCACTATTGCCACTTTTCACCAGTCGCTCAATTTTCCTGGTCTCATTGCGGAAGACCGCATCGGGCCGATACCCCGGACAAGGGCGGCCATATATAATGCAGTTCCTGCACTCGGGCTGAGCTTCATCGCACTTGATCACTTTAGCAGATATCCCATCAATCCATTTCATTCAAATATATAAGGGCTGCCCCGGTGAGACCGAAAGCATTACATGATAGAAAGAAACAAAGAAACAAGCTCACCTTTATCTTCCGCTTGCGACACAGGTAACATCCGGTACTCGGCTTGCCCCCATAGACCATTGTTCACCCGCGGGGGCAGTAGTAAGCAAAGCACCGAAACCTTCAATACTTCAAGGATCCTCAGAATAAAGGGCCAGGGACCTGCGGATCACAGGTACGTCGGGCTTGATGTGGGTTCCACAGAGGGTGCAAGAGACCGTGCGGGAGTCATGGAAAAGAAGCTCAATCAACTCGGCTGCCTACTCCGCGCAGAGTATATGCGCATCATAAAAGATGGGCGACGTGGCTCGTCTAGGTTTGGGAGTGTGTTTCTGGCCAACACTCGCAAGGATATCTTGGAGATGTGAAGGTACGAAAGCAAAGTAGAGGTTTATTCTTGGATGTCGCCCAATCGGGGTGATGCGCTTAGTCATTTCCGAGTCTCCCCAAAAATGATCTTTATTAGATTACATGTAGATGTACTTGTATAGATCATATTCCAAGGGTTTGCAAAGCTAAAGAGACAAGGTATCATGTGCTCGCAAATCTCTCCGAAATGGATGATGTGAGAGTGAGGATAATAAAAGAAAATGAATCAAAATGATATGGAGAATCCCATAACTCCAGTATGGCATCTCCAGTATAAGATCTGAGACAGGTACCAAGCAGCCAACTGACTCGCAACACCAAATATGCAGCCTGCCTAGTGCTCCACAGGCACATGGGCAAAGTAGAAACGCCGGCAGCTCATTCACAAGGCAAAGCACTCAACTGATGACAGAACCCCACCGCGCTCAAAAAGATGGGGAGATAAATATGATGGAATAGATGGATATGCATAATCATTATATGGCAGGTTAGATCAGATGAGATTGAATGAGATCAAATCAGTAAATGCGAGAAATCAGGCGTCGGGCATCAGCTGGTCACTGTCACTGCCTGGTGGGATCGATGGTGGAGGATCGGAGAAGAGAGTCCGACGTCGTGGTGGGACGGCCAGCTCGTTGTCGTCTACGGAGCTGATACCCGGTGTGCTCGAGGAACTTTCAATAGCGGTGTCATCATAGTCTTCCAATGGAGGAGAGAAGGACCAGACCTGTGATGATTAGCAACCGTAATATATCTGGAGATCTCAAAAATTAGAACTCACTTCCATAACCGTACGGCCAGATCGACTAGCCATAATGACAGCTTTCTCGTCTTCAAAGGCAACCCTCCATACAGCCTCAGCCGGAGTAGAAAGCTCGCGGAGCAGCTGACCAGTCTGGAGATTCCAAACCTTGACACGGCCATCGCTGCCACCACTGACAATACGAGTCTTATCAAACTGAAGACTAGTCACACTGTTATCATGCGCCGCAAGTCGGTGGATGGGAGCCATCTTAGTCAAGGACCAGACACGGACAGAGCCATCAGAACCACCCGTCACCAGCGTATCATCGCGCATCTGTAATTGTCCGACTAAAGACGTATGACCCTGCAGAATGGCATGACATTGACCAGAATGAGGATCCCAAATCCGAACGCTAGTATCCAGACTTCCCGTCGCGATCCGACGCCCGTCAAAGGCAATCGCGTAGATCTGACTGAAATGGCCCGACAGTGTCCGGAGACAGCGTCCTTGAGAGATACTCCATATCCGAGCCGTCGTATCGTAGCTACCTGATACAACGAGGTCGCCATGGATCGCAAGACAGCGCACGCTTGCTTGGTGTCCGACAAGTACTTGCCGACAGGTCCCCGTGGACAAGTCCCAAATGCGGAGAGTTGTATCTCTTGATCCTGAGATGGCGGTGTTCTTATCGGACATCTTCAAACAGCGGACAGTTGATGTGTGACCCCGAAGTAGATGAATCCCCGCTCTGCCTGGCGTTAGCACCACTTTTCATTTTTGGAGGTCGGTGTCTGCCTTACCCAGTAGCCATATTCCATACTCTGACTTCACGATCGCAGCCTCCGCTGACCAAAATGTCGTCCCATGGGACCATCGCCCATACACCCATCACATGGCCCTGAAGCGTCTTCTGGTTATCACCGTTGGTATCATAGACATGAATCTTTGCATTATCCAAAGCAACGACGATATACTTCGGCGTAAGATGCAGACTAGTAACGACGCCTTGGTCAGGAGTGATATGTCGCTGGGTACAGCGACCACCCTTATTCCACGCCGATTCAACCATGTATTTCTGCTTGAACTGCGAACGATAGGAGACAGGACGGGTGCGACGTCTTCGCGACGGGAAGCTGGTCGGTGGCAACCATTCACCCGACAAAGTGCGGGGAAGGTCCGGTTCGCTCTCGGTGGACTGGCCGTTTGACGCGGTTAAGCGCCGCTGCAAGCCGCTGAAGGTTCGTGCGCCGGATGTCGAGTCCACGGGATGAGCGGTGAAGGGGTCAACCAAGTCCCCTTCATCTTCCAGCACTCGCCGCACTGAATATGCATGCTTTTCGCATAGGTTCTTCCATGTGATGTCATCGTTTAATAGTTCTCGCCAGCGTCGGGATACTTGAGAGGCTCTGGCGAGGGTTTTGGGATCGTCGATAAAGGAGAGGACCTTGGGAGAAACAAATTAACGCTAGATCAGAGTAACGGCAAAATAAATCACGTAGCATACCCTCAAGCATAGCTCGTTAGGAAAGACTTGGAATGGGTCTTTTCTTAATCGAGGACCAACGTAACTCGACACGAAACTCAGCTGTTGGCTGTCGCATACATCTAAAAGACCTTCCAGAAGTTTCTGCTTCCGGGCATTTGATAAAGTGCTGAATTGTATGCGGAGGTTCAAGAGGAAACTGCTCTCTTCATCATCGGTCGAGTGCCAGTTCGGGGGTCGTTGATGGGGCGTCGGGCTCGGCGCAGGAGTCGGGGGTGATGCGGGTGCCGAGGGGAGTAGATTTGCAGGTAACGGGGTGATGGTTTTCTTGGTACTGAGAGATCTGGAGGGAGTGCTTGTGAAGCTGGTGACCGTGTCGCGGGACGGCTGAGAATGAGGGCCCAACTGCTCCGCTGTGTGCGCATTCCCTTCCCCTAAGTCGCTGAATGATGCCCGATGGGAGTCCATGGCGGGTATAACAGAGGAATAGCCCCTGAGTTATTATAAGCGATTTCTTCCAAGGTTCCGATTCGCAGTTATCGATAGTGCCAGACACTCAGCCTTGTAGCGTCCACGTCAGGCATAGAGGAATTCGGGAGTTGGTGGTCGGGTGTGAGAGAGGCTGGCCGGAGGATGGCAAGGAGGTAAGACGAGTAATCCCCCGGGGTATATATGCGAGTGAATGAATATCAAGATGCGACTCAAGAGGGAAGAAAGGAATCCAAGCGGAGACGATGTCGTGCCCGGGTCCTCTGACAAAGCCGCCAAGCTCTTCTCCGGAGTCGAGATGGGGGTCTATGCATCGGGCAGGGATCGACCCCTTCCCTTTAAAAAATACATGTATTTTGCCTTTTGCCTTTTGCCTTCAAAGACAATGAACTTCGGTACTGGCAAAGAGGCAACGAGCCGTAGACCGCGATAGTCCGAGTCGGGGAGTCCGAAGCGCTTTTCCCCGGCCAATCCTCGGTAAACTATGGCGGATTATCGTGAACAGGCAACTTGCTATACTTCCAAGTCCTTGGATACGCACGCGGCTCTGTCTGGGACCATGGAACTTGGCCGGGGTGCCGATGATTCAGACTGACGAGCCTTGACGAATCTTGTCATCACCCCACGGATGACATGATTTAAAGAGTGCCGAATCTAGGGGATAGTCAGGTCTTAAATACCTACGGCCTGTGGCATAACGCTACGTAGATGTGATCGTGAGATACCATGCAATTATGACCGACACTCCATTTGCCAGTTGTACAAGTCTAATAGAACAGCCTATTCTCCTCTATCCAATCTCCCAGCTAGACCCCGTCAACGTCAATAAATGTTAAATAAATAGGGTATATGCTCTCAAGATGTGATCTTTTCAGCGAAAACGTAAAAGCAGCATGACACATCTTTAGAACTGTGTACCTGTTTAGTGGGCATGTCCGATCTGCAAGAACAGAGGCAGGATCATGCCCAAAACAGAAGCAATCAAGTCTCTCATCGACTTATCCGATCCAGTCTGATCCCGGTCACCGTATCCGTTGACGGGCAGTTCGCGTGGCGACGAGCCCGGGCCATTTTCTTGCATGGTGTGCATAGCAACGTACCTACGAGGATCAGTAAAATACCAAGTCAGTCATCTCGGAAAACTTACAAGAAAGTGCCTCCGGAGAAAAGCAGAAGCATTCCAGTGCGCCAGTGAGTGCCTGCCTCATCGGCGGTGGAAGATCCCATCATCTGTACAAAGAGGAAAGTGGCCAAAGCGCCGAGCGGAGCAGCAAGACTGAAGACCAGTAGATGCGCTCTGGCTGTACGGCTTGACAGGCCCTGCTTGAGCAGGACAGAGGTCAGACCGAAGGACGCGGGTGCCTTGTGTACCATGATCGCCAAGAAGATAATGAAGCTCAGCCCGGTATCGGAGCTAGATGCGCCCAAGGCAATTCCGTCCGCCGCAGCATGGATCACCAGGCCGGTAGTGGTCGCGAAGCTGTGGCCACGTCTGGCGTGGTTTGCATCCAGCAGACCTCCCTCGCGAGAGGGCGAGGAGCCCCGTCGCAGTCCCGATCCAAGGTTATCCAGGGAGATATGGTACGGGGTCCGGTCGGTTTTGGTAGGCGCTGCGAATTCGGGTAGTTTGTCGACGAGGTACATCAGGATGAATCCGCTGATGAGGGCGATTCCAATCCACGCATGGGGTGAGCTCTCCTCATTTTCGTCGCTTGATCCTTTGCTTGATTTGTCGCCCGACGATTCCTCCTTCCGGGCACGCAGCCGCTGCGAGTCAGTTTCGTCGATGCGAATGATGGGCACTGTCTCTTCTCTTTCCAAGGGCAGGCCTGGGACAACAGTATCGGATGGAATGTTGGCGCTGGCTTCATTTGAACCAAAGGCGGTTGTCACAGCGGGTGCCTGGTGCCATTGGACAGCTGTCGCCCGGGTATTGAGTTCCTTGGGATTGAGGGAGTTGGCGCTGTAAAGGGTCTCGATACCCTCCGGGATAATCACGATCAAAGAAGTCCCCACCAAAACTCCCATGCCAATGGAAGATATTAATCGTAGTTGGGATGGGGAGAGTGTAAAAGCGAGAGGTAACGAGCCAACGACAAAGGATCTGCCAATCGAGAACTGTTAGCTGTTGCTTTGAATAGATAGCCAAGTTGCTCACGTTATTGCCATCACAATGCTCAAAGCGAGCAGAGTGAATAGTCCCTCCATGATGTGCAAACTAGACGTCAATCATGGTGAGGTGGAGAGTAACGTGTCGGAAGGGCAGAAGTTCGGGACCCACGTCAGGTACCGCTTTCGATCAAAACACAGGGGAAGTATGAGTTCAAGGAATTCAGGGACCAGCCTACTTAGGGCTCTGCAAGGCTGATTCTAGATTGTATTGTCGGACTGTAACAACACTGCACGAAGTATACAGGGTCGCCCTGGTTTGCCCCTCTGGCCCTTGTTGCTTTTCTCGTCGATCTTTGTTCTATTTACGGGGTACAGCCCCTAGTGTATGGATTGTTACATCACGAAGGCCATCATTCAAGTTTAGCAAAATTATATGAAATATATTCTACAAGACCCTCTATTTTAAAACTTAAATAGCATCAATTACGATCTACCCCCGGTTTTATCGCGTGTGAAGTTCAAAGTCACGGCTGACATTCGCCTCCTTGGGCACTCGGAATCCCAAATAAGGTAAATATCTCGCCGGATGCCAATAAACGAACAGGGCGACACATGGATAGATGACGAGAGCATCAAAG
>ERZ1673737.2859-NODE-2859-length-13877-cov-4.430835_pt1 | contig 13877 bp, 12 predicted proteins | sample MGYA00580211_ERZ1673737 | MGnify/ENA primary metagenome ERZ1673737 (study PRJEB41218, sample SAMN15661789) | gut metagenome | host: Homo sapiens | place: Canada: London | collected 2015-08-20/2019-03-30 | study: EMG produced TPA metagenomics assembly of... | reverse complement strand
TGTAGTTCGAGACATCGTTTTTACGTCTGCTAAAAGACATGAAAGTGAGGAGATTTTGGATAGGTTGGTTGTGCCTAATCAGATCAATCTGTTCTCGGATGTAGAGCATGGCTTTGCTGTTCGCTGTGATTTGTCTAAGCCAAGGCAGAAGTTTGCTAAGGAGCAGGTGTTTGCTCAGGCTGTTGCCTGGTTTGATCAGTATCTTATTGTGTGAATTATGATGAATGGAGATGAGGTATAATGAACCTAATGTGTTTATAGAAGCGAGTGTGGCAACTCATCAGAGGAGAAGTAGCGTTTGATACGCAGGTAGACCATTCCACATCACTCGCGAAGAAGTACCTAGTTATTCTTAGTCAAAGCTATTCTGACAACGATAGTGTTTTCAATAACAAAGGTAGAATCGTACATAAACGTAAGACATTATTTAAGATACAATCACCACATCTTCTCCCAAACCCGCCGAACCCAATGCATCTGAGCCAGCTCAGCCTTCCTCCTCTCTTCCCAATCGCCTTCTTCCCAGATCTTGCACTCCTCATCAATCTCCGCCTTACCAGAGTACAAATCCGCGTTGATAGCACTAACAAAGGAAGTCCGATGGAAAATCTTCCAGATAACAAACATAATAACCCAAAACGCAAGACCGAAGTAAGATGTAACAAAGCCCTGCACGCTAAACGGCTTGAAAACTGAGAAACCATTGAAAATAGCCGTCAAACAACCAATGATAATGGCCAGGATAGCTCCGTACGGCTGGAAAGGTGCAGCCCAGGGCACAAATGACTTGCGGTCAATACCCTGTGCTTTGAGGGCTCGGTACCAAGCAATGAAGACGCAGAGCATACCCGTGTAGGTGAGCACGAAGGCGATGGTTGTCAAGTCGACGAACCAGTAGAAGACCTCGACGGAGGAGCTGCCAGCTACTAGGAAGGTGATGCATGAGAGAACCGAGACAGTGATGACGCAGTTGATGGGGATGCCCGATTTAGTACACTTCAAGAGGAATTTCGGGGCTTGGCCATCGCGGGCGAGGGAGTAGAGTGTTCGACTTGAGCTGTACAGATAGGCATTTCCACAGGACCAACCGGACAGTAAAATCAGTAGGTTGATTAGATCTGGTAGACCGCGGATACCCAGGTTATCGATTCCAATAACCCAAGGCGAGGCGGCGGATCCAGCGGCACCATTGTCAATAGCCGACATGAGACGAGGGTCACGGGGGTTGCAGATGATTCCAACAGCCAGGACGCCGACGACGTAGAACCCGACAATACGCCAGAAAGTCATCTTCACCACGCGAGGGATGGTCACGCGCGGATTCTGGATTTCTCCTGCTGCTAGGGCTGGAAGGTCCGGTCCGGCGACGGAGAAGGCTGCGTAGACCATGACAGAAAAGAAGCCGAGGAATCGACCCGTGTTGCCGTCTGTGTAGTATTCGAACATGACGCCGTCGGTCCAGTTGCGGAAGCCGTAGACGTCGTGTTTGGGGTTTCCGCCGACCATTGTGATGAAGGTGAGGAGGACGAGGCCGATGAGGAGGAGGATTTTGGTTGAGGCCATGATGAATTCGCTTTCACCGTACCATTTTACTGCGACGAGGTTGAGTACCGTACACACGACTAGGGCCATTGCTACCCAGACCGCTGGGTTGACGCTTGTGTTCCAATATTGCATGACTGTTGCTACTGCGGAATATTCTGTACAGACTAGCATTACGCCGCCGTAGAAGTATACCCAGCCCCTAGGATTGTTAGTATACAGACCAAAGTGAAGCGAACGGACTGGTAGAGACTTACATAGCAAATCCAAATGCCGGATCGATAAACCGTGCAGCAAGTTCGAAGATTGATCCACGAATGGGAAGATAGGCAGCCATTTCTCCAACACACAGATTGACAGGCAGAATGAAGAGACATCCCCAAACAAGATATCCCAGGAACAAGGACAATGGCCCAGCATCCCGCAGGTAAGAACCAATGCCAACGAACAGCCCAGTACCGATAGAACCACCAATAGCCATCAATTGCACATGTCGAGAAGCCAGACCACGCTGTGTCTGGCGAAAGGGCAAGACATCACCCACAGTAGTATCCGCCTTGGGATCGGGATCGGAGATTTCTGCAGAGACTTTTTTCTCCATGTTCTCCATGATTGAATGCTACTCGAGCTGGAAGTGACGCCAAATACACCAGAAGGCCGGGGGGCGGCATAGCCATTTATACGTGCACTGACACCGGGTTTGGAGTCACCGGCATAGAGTATGGGTGGGGAGAGTGCCAAGCACTGATACTGCAGAAGGCGTCGCGATACCGGGTAAAACAGCCAAGAAGGCGGGCCGGGCGTACAGTGGGAGTGAACTTAGAATGGTAAGAGGCTTGATTGAGACAAGACTGGGATCCCTAAAGGGGGAAGAGGTGGCGATGCTAAGGGTTTGCCAAGTGATAAGCTTATCAGGGCTATGGTCATACGAGCTACAGTATTGATAAGAGACACTTAGTAGTTAGTGTTGATGCTACAAGATAGACAATAGGGGCTACTTTCGGGGTTGAATTGCTCTAAACATGATATGCATTAAACCTGTTGACTACTAACATATATCAACCCATAAATCCCCGAGGCGAAGCTCTAACTTGCCCTATGTCTTCACCGAGAATCACTACCCCAACCCTGATATGATACGGCCAATGCCTTAAATGCCTTATATAATCCCCAGGAACATTCCCATCCTGACCCCTTATCCGCCTCCCGTAAAGATCGGCGAAGGCAAAAACGAAGCCAAAGGGAAACCTAACCTCTATACCCCGCATTTTGGCGAGCAAGGAAGCTGAAGGGTATTGGCGCTAGCAATGTCGGACTTTAGTCTGAATATAGCGCATTGGCCCATGCCAGTCTACTGCGGGGGTCATAACGGATCATTAAAGAAAAGAGGAAGTAAAGCCCGACGGGAGGCTTAAGGATCTTGTACGCATCAGATCCAGCCTAGGCCACGCCTCTTTGAAAATGACGTGAAAGGAAGACTTAGCAGCGAGGACTACTTGTAATGCAAGGACCAAGTTGGACATTCGTTTCGTCTCCGATGTAGCCGTAGTTGATCGTGGTCCTGGTTTAAAGATCAGGCCTCGTTCCAGACTTCACGTCCATATGTGGAGAAGGTATAGAAACCCGATCGATCGCAGCGTGGTGTAGCCAAGTCAAAGATATAGGAAGCGAGTTAAATAAGTGAGTCTGAGGGAATCTCTTCTTAAGCATGATTATATTGATAAAGGATTAACTAAATCTACAGCCACATCCAACCTCAACACGCAATCCCCACAAGACCCCCTGATTTAAACAAATGATAAAATACACTGCTTTTATCTTACTCTAATCGCGAAATATGGAATCCTCAAATAAAATAAAAAATTAACAGAGAAAGACAAAATGCCTCCAACTCCCTACAAAACAATCAGTCTCCAACCAAACCCACCGAATATAAAAGCCCAATCATTCAAACGCCATAGGCAGAAAACCCTCCGCGTGGCCCCCACCATCCAGCGGCCACGGAAAATCCGACAACAACTCCGGTGGAATCTGGAATTGCATCATCTGTTCGCCCATAGCATTGGGTGGCGGGCCGGGTGGCGGGCCTGGCGGACCACTTGGGGGAACGTATGGTACGGATGTCATCGTGATGTTGGGTTTCGCGTCGACGGGGACTTCATTAGGATTCGGGGTATGGTGGGATGTTTGGAGATTGATTGGCCGCGATGTCATGTAGCCGTCGATTCGGTCGACCTGTGAGCGAAGGCGTTCGCTGGCGCCGGCTGCGCGTTGGAGGCCTGTTTCGAGGCGGCCGAGGAGGTCGGCCATTTCGAGACTGGTGGGGCTTTTGTTAGATGGGATGGTTTGGGTTGAGGTCAGTGAGGGTGGCTTACAGCAACGTGCGGACTCGTCGGTAGGATGCTTCTGATAAACTTCCTTCCATGACGGAGCCGAGGATATAACCTATTCCACCGAGATGGTGAAGCTGATAACAGTTAGTAAAGTGCTCTTCGAGAAAAGGATATTCGCACATACCAGAGGCGAGCTGATCGCTTTGAGGTACTCCACAGGGACCTTGCTGAAGACACTAAGCAGCTCTCCAGCTACGTTGCATTTGCGATCAACACCAAGCTCTTCCGCGGAAAGAAGCACCATCCGGAGAAGCTGTAACGTTGCCGTGATATTGGCAGACTGGAACCCGAATAGATCCTTGGCCATATCACCAGTAGTAGGAGGAGTTTCCTTAAACTGTGATGGCAGTGCGGCGTACATGGAATAGACCCGCTCCATGACTGCCTCTTCTGACATAGATGCCGGGCTGAACAATGACCACACCTGTGCAGTCCCATTTGCGGAAGAGAAGCGTCGCCGATTGCCATCTACTACATGTTCAAGGATCCGATAGAGATCCGTAGTGAAGTTCCAGCCGCGAAGCCATGCTAGGGGCTGCCGTGAGACTACTGTCACTTCTCCCGGACTGAGCACGCTGGAGGCTGGAGACACGGGCGGCAAGCCGTAGCCGTGTATTGTGATAAACTCGTCATCAACCTCACTCGGATATCGAACTAGAGAATGAGCTTCGCGATATCGAATTACGCCGCCCCACACGATGCTGGAATAGATATCCAGAGTGTAGATAGACCAGAACTTCAGATGACTAGTTAGTAAAAGGTAACATTTGGGACAAAAGTTGCACAAACCAGTCTCCGTCGCTCTTCGGTTTCAATGGGAGTCAAATGCTTCGGCCACAGCTTCTCATCATGGAGTCCCTCCATACTGGTTAGAGTATGATACATGCCGGAGAACTTTTGCATGTTCTTGATCTGGCCATTTTGAATACTGGCAATAGCGAGAATGGCACATGCGCGCATAAAATTCATGCCCTTTGCTGAGGCAAGGTCGCGAGGAATGGAGTCCTTGGCCGCTGCATAAAAGGCTTCTGATGGCGGCTCAGCAAGCTCATCCCGGTGCCATCTATTGGTAAACAGCGCCCCATCTCGTGCGCGACCAGAGACTAGAGCGCAGACAGCCATAGTTGAAGCGAATAGCCCTGGGTCTCGCAGATGCTCTTGATTATGCACTCTTTCAATGAAAGATTGCTTATGGAAGAGTGGGAAACTAAGAAACGGTAAGTCACACGATCAAATGAAAAGAATGATAGAACAGATCTTACATGGGATAAACGATCTCAAAATAGACCTGGACAAGGTTCCGGATCTGGCGATCACTGGCAATAGCAAAAGCATTCCAGGAGTTGCGCAATGCGCCGTCATCATCGTACCCTTCCGTTGCTACCCCGCCGACGTTGAACGTCGACCAAGGATCACCAGTCAACGACGGGCGATGAGCAGACTCGGGGTAATACGAGTTTCTCGAACCCGAAGAGCCCGACGTCCTCCCCGTAGCCGGCGCAGCAGTGGCCACAGGGAGGGCATGATCGGAACCAGGGGTATTCACCAAAGGCGTCTCGCGCATGGGAGCCCTCGTGCCAGCCTTGACGCCCCGGCGCTTTGCGGGGCGATCGAAGGTGCACGGGACATCAAAATCGGCGCAATTTTGACACCTGCCTAGCGGATCTTCACTTCTGCCGCACTTGATGCTGCGCCTATTGCAGAAGTCGCCTGAAGTGGCGTCAGCTCAGAGCTTTTTGCAGTCTGGGGCATTTTGCCGTCAACGGCGAGTGGAGCAGGTGGAATTGGACGTGGCGGGAGGACTTACAGGCTTTCGAAACGCGTTGGAGCTTTCGCGGTTTTTGCGACATTCAATCCATTAATTCATTCCAAGCTGGAGGTGCTTTGGGGGTGGCAACGGCAGCCCACAAGAAATCGCGGGCCCCGGAGCTTGGAACACGGGGTTTTGGGGTTTGGTAACGGTTGTCTGTGATTCCTGGGGTAAGACTGGGGAGGCAGAATGGGAAAAAGGCACCAAAAATGAAGGGAAATGAAGCTTAAGCAGTGGACCTTTCTGAACACATCGATGATCAAGCAATTGAATGGTGTCCGAAAAATAAAAAGTCTATGTCGACATTGCGAACGATGCTGAGTCAGCACTGTGTCATTGACCTCGAAATCAGACTTGGCGAAGTCAGAGGAAAACTGTTCCATTGATGATATTGACAGTAATAAAAGGTGGTATGAATGGGAATAAGGTCTATCCTCAGTAAATGAGGAGTCTATAAAACATTATGTGCGGATGACTAGATCTACATGATCCTATACATGTTTTCGTGTGTGGCGCCAGTAGAGCTGAACGCGATTATGGCGCTGGTTGTGATGCAGGTGTGCATTAGACGATTGCAGGTTCACGGGTGGCTGGTCGTTCGGCCTCGATTTCGGCAGGGGTAGAGGTGAACTCGGTCTTGCCAATCTCGAGGTTTTCTTCGCTCTTGGTGACTCCATGTTCAGCCAGAACATCACCGTGGAGTTTATAAGCCTGTTCCATCTTCCAGTAGAAGGGACTAGGGGTGGAGAAGAGGGCATCGATGGATTCGAGGGAGCGGTTGCGGGTTTCGGGGTAGACTAAGAATGATCTTGTTAGTTGCTGGAACATATTAGGGATTGTCTCAACTTACACAGATAGACAATGGGGATCCAGATCAGATTCAGACCAGCAAACAGGAAATATGTACGGCTCTGAGAGATGGTCAGTATTTATTTAGGAGAATCCTTCAACTGTTAAGAACCCACAGTCATGACATCGAACATGATCGGGTTGACCAAAGTGGTCATACCCACACCAATGGCCCACCCAGTAATTCCGAATCCATTGCCTTGAGCCCGCAGATCACTCGGGAAGATCTCGGTGGGGACCAAGAAAGCAACCGTACCCCAGGTAGCAGCATATCTATACATCACGTCAGTAAGGTTTTGACACATGCGAGGGATAAACCTTACCCCAGATTGAACAAAAAGAGCATAGTGACCGCGCCCGGCGCATACTGAGCTGCCTTCTCAGGGTTATGCAGAGAGCCCTCATAAACAGCTCCAGCCTAGTAAAGTCAGAAGAAGGTACATCTCGGCGGTATAAGAATAACCTACAATCAGGTTAACAGCAAACAAAACACCAGCTCCGCCCATCAAACACACACGTCGGCCCAGGCGATCAATGATCTGAGCACTGATAATGGTACCAATGATTCCGATCGTGTTGATACCTCCGGCCAGACCGTTCTGCTTGATGTCGCTGTAACCTGCTTGAGCCAGAAGTGTTGGAGAATACGCAGTCACAGCCTGCAGCCACATTAGCCACTACATAGCAAGCCCAGTCCCCTTTGACACTCACAGTGATACCAGTCCAAGAGGCCATAATCTGAAGCCAAACACACAGCCATGCGCGGCGGCCCAGGTTCAATCCTGGCTTCCCACCCTTTCCAATCAGAATTTTGACAAACTCAATTGGGGAGCTGCGTTTGCTGTCCTGGGCGATTGTGATAATCTCGAGGTATTCCCGGTCGATATCTTCCTGAGGAGTTCGGCCCCCACGAATCCTGTTCAGCAGATCTCGAGCTTCCTCTTTCCGCCCCACTGACGCCAGATAGCGGGGACTATCCGGCAGCATCTTGATGCCTGCCGCCAGGAGGAGTGCCGGGAAACACTGGAATGCGAGCAAGAACCGCCATCGTACGTCCGAGTAACCGTTGTTCACAAATGCGAGGCCGAAGGAGATCCAATACGCGACAGAGATTCCGAGATCTGACAAAAGCCCCAAAGTTAGCATCCCCATATCAGATAGATCAGATCGAATGAACTCACAATTGGCAATGAACACATAACCCAAAAAGCCACCGCGGTGGTTCGCCGAAGAGGTCTCGGACACCAACACAGGGGTGATACCAGTGAGAGCTGTGAACCGAGTCAGAAAAAAAGGCCATTCTCATGCAGCCTCGGATATTTATATCCCCAAGGCTAATGCACACTAGCAAGGTCTCTCACCGCCAGTCCCGATTCCTGTAACCACTCGCGCACAGATCATGAAGTTTGAATTTTGAGCAGCCGCCTGCAATGCGCCACCAACCAATGCGAACAATGAGCCAGCCAGTAGGCCATTGATCCGGCCCACTCGATCTGCAAGCCATCCACCGGCAAAGCAGCCGAAGATCGCTCCCAGGTAGTACACGCTGACAATGCCTCCTTGGTGAGTGGTGTCGGTGACAGTGCCATCAGCCTTACCGATGCCCACTTCGGTCACATATGTTGGTGAGCTGTTAACACCGCCCATCACACCCTGGTCATAGCCCTCGAAAAATATGGAGATTAGCGAAAAGGCCTGAATAGCCACATTTAGCTGACGCGACGAAAGGCGCTTCCACAGCGTTGTGTAGCCCATTGTCGTAGTGTAATTGGACCAAGATGTGATCCCAATGGGGCGATGTGATCCCAATGGGGTAAACGGTCGTGTACGGGGTATAAGCGGACGAAGCCGTATGGGTCCGGCTATGAATGAGCTGGGGCGATCGAGATGGAGCTCGAGTTTGACGCGGGGAGTTTCAGACTACAGTCTCAAGCGTGTAGCCATTTAGCATTCAGAATTTTGCAGTATAAGCGTTTAAGCGATCATCCCTTCTGGCGGATTATCACGATGTAGAAGAATGCCGAGATCACACTTTTGGTCTCCACTGGACGGGCCGAGTTGATATATATTTCCTGTTTTCTCCTTCTGCTTCCTTTTAACTTTTCTTTTTCACATAATTGACAATATGGCTTCGAATGGAAACGAAATTAACGGAACTGCCAACCATGCGTTGGACATTACAGTTCTGGGATTAAACAGTGGAACATCAATGGTGAGTTGCATTCACATTCAATGTAAATACCATATACTGACAGTAACAGGATGGCATTGACTGTGCCCTCTGTCGCTTCCGCCAGGAAACCCCCGAGTCTCCCATGCACTTCGAATTGCTCAAGGTACGTAACCCCGAGGCTGCATCTCCTTAGTACAGGAACCTGACCAATGGCTAGTATGGAGAAATCCCACTGGAGCCTGTGATTAAGAAGCGAGTCATGAACATGATCCTGCACAACAAGACCTCCCCGTCTGAATTGTCCGAAGTGAATGTCATTCTGGGCGAGACCTTCGCATCGGCCGTGCATCAGTTCTGCGCCGATCACAATGTCGACATCAAGACAATCGACGTCCTGGGCTCCCACGGCCAGACCATCTGGCTGCTCTCCATGCCCGAGGCTGGTGAGACCCGCAGCGCTCTGACGATGGCAGAGGGCACCTTCCTCTCCTCGCGCACAGGCATCACCTCGGTTACAGATTTCCGGGTCAGTGATCAAGCCGCTGGACGTCAGGGCGCACCCCTCATTGCCTTCTTCGACGCACTAGTGCTGCACCACCCCACCAAGCTGCGTGCCTGCCAGAACATCGGCGGAATCGCTAATGTCTGCTTCGTCCTGCCGGACAGCCACGGCGGTGTGGACGCCTGCTATGATTTCGATACCGGTCCCGGAAACGTCTTTATCGACGCCGTTGTCCGCCACTACACTAATGGAGAACGTGAGTACGACCGAGATGGTGAGATGGGTGCCCGCGGTACCGTCGACCAGGAGCTTGTCGATGATTTCCTGACCCACCCTTATTTCTCACTCGAGCCCCCTAAGACGACAGGCCGTGAAGTGTTCCGCGACACCCTCGCCCACGAATTGATCGTTAAGGCCGAAGCCAAGGACCTCAAGCCCGACGATGTCGTCGCTACCATCACCCGCGTCACCGCCCAGGCCATCGTCGACCACTACCGCCGCTACGCCCCTAAGGACCTCGAGATCGCCGAGATCTTCATGTGCGGCGGCGGCGCCTACAACCCCAACATTACCGCCTTCATCCAGGAGAACTATCCCAACACCCGCATTCTCATGCTCGACGAGGCTGGTATTCCTGGTGGCGCCAAGGAGGCCATCACTTTCGCTTGGCAGGGTATGGAGGCCGTGCTGGGTCGCTCCATTCCTGTCCCCACCCGCGTCGAGACTCGCCAGGAGTATGTTCTTGGTAAGGTGTCTCCTGGCAAGAATTACCGTAACGTGATGCGTCAGGGTATGCTGTTCGGCGCTGGTCGTGACCACCTATCCCCCGTCAAGGAGATGGTCAACTACGTCGATGGCAAGGTTTTCGATAACAAGTGGTAATTGTGGACTTGATCAAGTCCTTTTGTATAACGGTATTGAGATGCATTCATTTTGGGGTTTTTGGGCGCAATACTCTGGCACATACATAAATGAAATAACGACTGCAATGTTTTCTCCTGGCTATTGTTTTACCATGCTGGGCTTAAGCAGTATATCAAACAACAGGGAGGTCGCTTTGCAAGGGGTGACAAACAGGTAGCAGAATCAAGAGATCATAGATAATCCGTCTGCGGGTTTAATGCCTATATAAGTCTAACCAGTCCCGTTCAGCCCCCACTACGATCTCCTCGCCCCGTTACTATATGCGCGCTTAATCCAGGTATACAGCCCCACACCTCGATTTACCTAGTTTCACATCGGAGCTACCAGCATCGGATACATCTCGGTCATAGGGCTGTTCCTGGGTCTAGATACTCTAGGATATGATCGACCAAACTGTGTGGCTATCTGATCTTCAGCAGAAAATGCCGGTTATTCCTTGAACATGTAGTTCGTTGCTATTATTAGCTTCCCTAGGAGCTTACCAGATCCCGTGGGAGCTTACCAGATCCCGTGTTTGTAGACTTTGGATTTATCGTATTGTTGAAAGTGTGTTCAAGATAAGCACCCTTTATTGTCCAGAAATAGCTCCTCGGTTGACCTTGTCGTTGCTGTTCGCGTTTAGATCGCCGTCAGTAATATCACAATCAAGTTTCAAATCTGTCTAGTTACTAGTACAGGCTCGAATTTTGCCACAATAGCAGCTGCATTAAAAATGACGTGCCATAAGCAGATATCAGAAGAAACCAACGCCGAGAAAAATCCAGACTTACATACTTCGTTCGGTATTAGCTCGGGCCGAACTATCACCGGCACAATATCGCTCATCAAGCGCGTCGCTCACTTTAAATCTCACCGAATCCCGTCCAATGCAAGATATGAACCGCCGGTTGTCTATCGATCTTCTAGAATGAATGAGTCATTTTCCTGCATGCGGAATTCCCGGTGATGGCGCGGTCTATCTCGGAGATCAGTCGGCCTACAAGTATATACAGAAGATCTTGTCAGAGCTACCCAGGGTATAAAGACCGTGTCACTTCCCAGCCATGTAGTCCAACGTCCACAATCCCAAGCTCTCTATACTTCTCCCATAGCTCACAGATTTGAGATCATCATGCCTTCAACAATACCGGAACCACACTTAGAAGCCCCCGAGCCACTACGTCGTCACCGCGATTCCGAAACCCAAGAAGCTCTCCACAGCCGGCCTCATGCAATGGAATCAAATTATCCAGCCACTGGATATACTAGAGACCCAGTCTTTCCAGACGAGTATGTCATCGAAACAAGCACCGGTCTTGTCCCCCAGAGGACCCTCGAGGAAATCCGATCCAATCGATCTGTCTCATCCACCCAAGTTGCGACACCAGCCAACGAAAGAGACACCGACCCCGAAAAAGGAGGAAACGGACCCACAGAGTTTGTAACATTTACTATCAACGACCCCGAACATCCCTATAACTGGTCCCGTGCCTACCGATGGTACATCACCATGGTCGCCTCGGCCCTAGTCGTTTGCGTCGCATTCGGCTCATCAATCGTCACCGGTGGGCTTGGTCTAATCGAAGACCAATACAATGTCTCCCTCGAAGTAGCAATCTTGACCTGCTCAATCATGGTTTGCGGTTTCGCAGTCGGTCCACTCCTCTGGTCCCCCCTCTCCGAGATCATCGGCCGAAGACCCGTCTACATAATGTCTCTCCTCCTCTATGTGATATTCAACATCCCCTGCGCCCTCTCACCAAACATCGGAGGCCTTCTCGTTTGCAGATTCCTATGTGGCGTGTTCTCCAGCTCGGGACTTTCCCTTGCTGGAGGAACAATCGCCGACATCTGGAGCATCGAAGAGCGCGGCATGGCAATTGCCTACTTCGCCGCTGCACCATACTGCGGCCCTGTCCTCGGACCCATCGTAACAGGCTGGATCAACGTCGGAACTGGACGTCTGGACCTCTTCTTCTGGGTGAACCTCGCCTTCGCCGGCGCCATTACGATCATGATCGGTCTCGTTCCAGAGACATACGCCCCATTAATCCTCAAACGACGCGCCGCGAGACTCCGCATAGAAACTGGGAACCCAAATATCATCACCGAGCAGGAAAAGACCAAACTTACATTCCGTGATATCGCTCGAACCAGCTTGATCCGGCCCATTACGATGATCATGACCGAACCCGTTCTCGATCTGATGTGCATGTACATCGTCCTCATCTACGCAATGCTCTACGCCTTCTTCTTCGCTTATCCAGTCATCTTTGGCAAACTGTACAACTACAACGACGGACAAATCGGTTTAATGTTCATTCCGATTTTGATCGGTGCTGCTTTCGCACTGGTTGTCACGCCGCTCATCGAAAACCATTTCAAGAAGATTTGTAGTGTTCGCTCTCCAACGCCTGAAGATCGACTTATCGCTGCGCTTATTGGTGCGCCCTTTATTCCAATTGCGTTTTTCTTGCTCGGTGCTACTTCTTTCAAGCATATTATTTGGGTTGGGCCTGCTTCTTCTGGTATCGCTTTTGGGTTTGGCATGGTGCTTTGCTATTATGCTGTCAATAACTATATTATTGACTCCTATCAGAAGTATGCCGCGTCGGCTTTGGCTGCCAAGGTTTTCCTTCGCTCTGGAGGTGGTGCCGCATTCCCGCTGTTTACTACCCAGATGTATGATCGTCTTGGTTTGCAGTGGGCTTCTTGGTTGCTTGCTTTTATTGGTGTTGCGATGGTGTTTATCCCTTACGTCTTTTACAAGTTTGGTGCTCGCTTGCGGGCGAAGCTTACTCGGGACTAGAAGATTGTCATTTATTGCGATTTTCTTCCGGCTTCGAAGGGGAATTGAGATTGGGATGAGAGCATTTGGCAGCGGGCCAGCTGAAGGCTTTTTGGGACCAAAAATTAATATAATTAGATTAAATCAGACTATACTAGACTACCTCTAATGATGAATGTATTGAACCTTGATATTTAAGCAAATCAGACTGCATTTCTACAACAGAGGTACTACAACATAGACGAAAGGAATCAATTTTTCGATTATCGAAAAGAGGTCAGACTATGTATGTACTTTTCAGGACCGCGTGGTTTGATCCCACATACTCCGCACAGTAACACCATCCACCCACTTCCCACCAGTCTCATCCTTCTGCACAACAAACTTAACAGTCTTCTTCTCGCCAGGGACCAAAGTAAACGAGTTATCCTCGAAGTATCCCACCACACCAGCAGGATAGTCGATCCATGTATACAGCGAGACCGCGCTCTTCGCCTCAACAGTGAATGCACCGGTCTTGGCATCATGCAATAGACTGAGCTTAGGATCCTTGAGCTTTAGATCCTTAGGATAGACAGGTGTAAACTGATTCCGGTGCGTGAAAGTAGTCAAAGCCTCACTCTCAGCATTGGGAAGATGACCCTGAGCGATCAAATCAATAAGCAAAACAGCATCCTGCGAATTTGCCAGAGAGAGTTTCGACACGTTAGTCGAGTACATATTAGTAGTATTCAAAGCCCCAACAGAGAAGTGCTTGCTCTTAGGCGTCCCGGCATTCCCTGAGATCGGCTTGCCAGACAAATCCACCCAAGTAAGATTCACTGTCCCACGAGCAGTGTCCCAAAGGTCCGATGTAACATAGATATCCAAAGCACCGGTAGAAGAGCTCCAGAAAGGAGATACGATGACAGGTTGGA
>ERZ1673737.2854-NODE-2854-length-13888-cov-4.046338_pt1 | contig 13888 bp, 15 predicted proteins | sample MGYA00580211_ERZ1673737 | MGnify/ENA primary metagenome ERZ1673737 (study PRJEB41218, sample SAMN15661789) | gut metagenome | host: Homo sapiens | place: Canada: London | collected 2015-08-20/2019-03-30 | study: EMG produced TPA metagenomics assembly of... | reverse complement strand
TAGCGGCTGTCAGGGGTGGGCCATATCCTCGCACATTGGGCAAGGACAGCACTGGAGTCTGATCGGCCCCTCTTCGCTCTTTGCTTTAATCGAGCCTAATGCACAGTTTAATGCAATAGACGCCAGGTAAACTCGTGCGGCGCTTGGTTGGCGGGACGGGCCGGATACACATTTCCGGCTCTTATATAGTAAATGATAATGTTAGGCCATTTTCCATGAAAACACATATCTGGTCTTTTTTCCGGTCAAGATGCCTCCCAGAGATTCGAAAGACTCTAGAATGCTTTTTACACAGGCACCCGATTCGACTTCATATCAGACTGGGGATACTCCTTCAACTCGAGCGAAGAAAGCAACAACAGCCTGCCAAGCCTGCCAAAAACGAAAATCAAAAGTCTGCGCCCCGTTATAAACACTGAAGCTTCTGCTGACGTACACAGTGTGTCGGAGGCGAGCCTTGTGAGCCCTGTCAAAAAGCAAACACAGAGTGTGTGATCAACGCCGACAATGATGGCCGTCGACGAATCACCCTCAAGCGCAAAATCGAATCCCTAGAGCAAGACCGCAACCTATTTGAACGACTAGTGGAAGGTATTCGAAATGACGAAGAGCGGCAGGTTCCAGGGATTCTCAACATGATTCGGACTAATGTATCCTTGGACGAGATCCGGTTATATCTGACTGAGAGCCAGGGTACAAGCCATTCGCACAATGTTCAGATGAAGAGTCCAACTTCCTCTTCGAAAAGATTTATGGATGTGAGACGGATCTCAGACATCCCTCTCTATGAGGTACCTGCGCAGCCATGGACGTCTGTTACAACCGATGGTTCCTTTGTCTCGCACCTTGTCTCCCACTATTTCACCTGGCAGCACAGTACGTTGAATTGGATTGATCGGGACCTGTTTCTAGCGGATATGAGAGTCGGCAAGTTGGATTCTCGGTTCTGTTCGCCTTTGCTGGTCAACATTATGCTCGCTTGTGCATGTGTATGTAAACCTCATTTCTTCCCCTCCAATACTGATTAACAACTCTTTCCTTAAGTTCTATTCCGACTACCCTGAAGTATTCGCCAAACCCGATGACCCCAGCACCCGAGGAGAACACTTTCTCGAAGAGGCAATGCGGCACCTGGCAATGGAAGAAGATCGCCTGCGCCTTACCACTCTTCAGGCATGGGGAGATATCTATACTATGTAAGCTAAGACTTATCTTTTGGAAACTGCGCTCTAACAGAATTTCCCAGTGCCTGCATCATGGGCAAAGATAGACTTGCCTCGCAATACCTGGTAAGAATAGCAGACTGCATCAGTCAGGTCATGAACAACCGACAGCGAATGATATCAGAGGCCAATGAACAGGCCCCAGAAATGGCAAGATCTATTGATATTGCGATCTTCGGCTTGTTCAGTCAGTATTCGTTAGTGAACTTACAAGAGTTATACCCCTAATTGTACTAACTTTCTACAGAGTTGCTATCCTAAGCCTTCAAAAGGGTGCTACCGTCAACAGACCAACCACACTCGAATACTTCCCTGAAATCCACAACCCCGATGACGTTTGGACACCGTATCCTCGTCAAGGCGAACCTATCGCAGCTCATACGAACTGTCTGAAGAATGGCCTATTCGATCAGGGGCTGATTATGTGGGAGATATGCGATTATCTGTTTGGTGATGAGAACAATACAAGATTTGATCCCGAAATAATCAATACTTTCCACCAGCGCTTTGAAAGCTGGGCTGAGAAACTCCCACAATGCATCAAGCTGGGACATGCGTCCACACCGGGTGTCATGGAAATGCAGTGAGTACAGTACCGCCCTTCTTAAATAAAGCTAATCGTACGAAGCATGCGCTATCACAACGCGATACTGGTCATGTTCGGCTTCGTTACACCAATCACAAAAGAAGGTGAGTCGACCACGAAAGACCGTATCAAGAGTCTGCGAACATCTTCGGCTCGCCATATCGGCACGATGCTCAGTCAATTCCGCTCACTATGGCCGGTGAAATGTATGCCAATGACAGCAATGCGGTACGCAACCATTGCATTATTCACACTTTTCGAGGACCTGGACGATGTCCAGAACCAAAGAGCTTTTACAGATATTGTAATCACTCTTCAGGCACTTGCTGGCCGATGGCAGTTTGCGAAAGGACTGCTTCGGCTTGTACAACTAACGAATTTGAAACAGGATACATCGCTTCCTGGTGGTACGGTGGCTATGTTGAGAGATTTACCATCGAGTTCTAGGAAGCACAGACGTGATAGTGATGCGGCTGACTTACCCCCGGCTTGGCCGTTATGACTTTGGTGGTGGTTTTATCTTTCGACGAGGCTACGTGGTTTTGGTTTCTTCAATGGTAGATTAGCTTCACTGTCTCTGATAGCATATCAAGAGATGAGGTTGGGTACAATCAAGAAGCGAGAATTGTGGAAACGACAGGGTGAAGTTGGTATAGAAGGAAATGTGTTACATACTGTTCTAACACTGCTTTATTGCAAGGTTTGCAATCTGTTGATGTCCGTAGAGTATCTGGACTTAGCAATAAATGGATATATATTCCGTGAACGAGACTACCAACTAATAATTGTAATCCCCATTTCCGATTATTCTTGCTAACTAAATGTTTTGGTTGTATACTATACACCACAGAGACATATAAAGAACAGCAACAACTAATCCAATTACCGAAACCCACTAACTTGGCATCGGGTAGATTAGCCTGGAGATATACCTGCCTAAGATAAAGAAGAAATTTCATATGCATGGTGGCATCATCCATCACCTCTAGACCAGAAAAATATTCAGCCCGTACAGCCACAGACAAGGATTTGGATCCTTCCACGGACTTCGCTAAAAGTGGTGGAAGTTCTATCGTGGCTAGAAGCTGCAGCCAAGATCCAGAAATATTAACAGACTAATTCGATTACTGCTTGCATGTCTTGGTTTAGACGCACCCTAGACACCCCAGGTGTACATCGATGACTAGAATCGACTACTACGCCATGTTCAAACATTCTTCTTGTTTAGAATATGCAACAATGAATCGATCAGAAAACCATTCATGAATTCGAAATCAGCGTTAGGACAAGCCCGAAACGCCAAACAAGCCAAGCTGAAATATCGTAATGTATGCACCGCACCGAAACGCCGAGATCCCCAATTTCCTAGTATCAGTTACACTGCGGAGATCAGATGCAAACAGAATTCCACCCGAAAGCACACTCAGTCACTGCGCAACATACTGTCCACTAAATCACCCAGTGGTCCCCAGAAGTCCTTTCCGCTGGCCAATTTATGTTCATCGATGAACAGGACGTAATGCTTGAAGCTGGTGTTGAGATGGGGTTCGAGGCCGAGGTGTACTACTACCGGGTAATGATGGCAGTAGATATGGGCGTAGACACGATACAGACGTTTGAAGATTTGGCGGAGGAGACTGGGGAAGGTCTTGGGGAATGGGACGCCTAAATAGACAATGTGGTAAGTAGTGGAACACAAAATCGGCCATTTTTTCCTTGGAGCATACCAATTCGGCTGGGGAACATTTGTTCATTGTCGACATTGCTCTGAACCCAGGCCATCAAATGCTCGATGTATTCCGGCGCCGACATCTTCGTGGGCCGCTTGAAGTTCTCCGAGTCTTGCCAAAGGTACTCGAACTCATCAGTCGCCTTCATCTCAGGACAAGTCTGCGGCGAGCAGAACTCAGTTATTGAGCCATAAAGAAGGTTGATCTGGTTGTAAAAGTCGACAACTAGATAAACCAAAACATGAGCGACTGCATGCAATCCAACCTAACCGGGATATCTCACTATTAACCGCAAGCCATTCATTGAGATCCTCGCCCTCGGGCAACTTCACAGCCTTGCGCAAGCTACCACTTCCAAGGGTAGCCTCAGCGAACTGTCGGAGCTGGTAACTGCTCGTGCCCTTAGCGGCAGAGCGGGGTTTGAAGGGGGCCCTTGTGCGAGCATTTCTGGGAGGTGTTAGTCCAAAGCAGCCTTGTTTGAGAGCGCGCACGGCAGGCGAAAGGTAAGAGGGGGGTTCCAAGAAGGGCAGATGGGAAGTGCGGGTGGTTTGGTACAGGGAGGAAGGGCTGATGACGGAGGAGTGGGATGGCGGGGACCGAGATGCAGGCTCGGAGGCAGAGAAATGAACAGCTGGAGGGGTAGCGGGGACAGACATGGTGGTGATGAACGAAGCCATCTTCTCAGTAGAGGGCGCTTTTGTAGGGGGTGATTCGGCGGGGTCTGCGCTGATCGCGACGTGCCTACATTCCAGTATTAGAATTGCTGTGTTGCAAGATCCGAGACATGCAGTCGGGAATGCTCCAGGGTGTACCTTCTGAAATAAATTAGAATAACTGATGATTCGAGGTTGAGATGAGATGAACGCGCAAAGGAGTTGTTATCGGGTTCAGCTGATAAGTGGTCGGGTTGCCCCAGTGACCGCCTAAGTATACACGGAGTATATGATGCTACAGTATTTGGTGTCATTTAATTCAATTATACACTGGTCCCAGAGGCCATTATTTGCGAGTCTCGGCACAGGGGAATATTTAAAAGTCAAACAAATCAGATACCTGCACGGCAGCACACACATGTACATCTTTACAGAGTGCTAAATCGTGTAGCCCTCGTTCTCTTCGGGCTGCCGCTCTCGAACGGTCTCTCCGTAGACTGTTAATGGAATAGCGATTTCAAAGGACTCGCAGTTTAGATGGTCCGTGGCAGACAACAGCTTGCCACGATCATCTGAGGATAGGGTCTCAAGCAAGCGAATGCCCGATGGGCGGGGACCTTGATCGCCCCGACCATTGGACGTCACAAACTCGAAACGCAGTTCCCAATCAAGGGTCACACCGCTGGTGAGAATTGTAGGTGTGGCCGCGATAGGAATGGCCGGGCTGAAGGCTACTCGAGTAGCGTGGAGTGTGTTTTCGAACAAAGACGCATGGATCTTCCGTGTAGTTCGGTGGATGCTTGCATTGGAACGAATGGCCAAAGTGGGCGTGACCTTCTCAGATGTCTCTAATGAAGCTCGTACTGCATAGCATGGAATTGTAGCGTTGCCAAAGTCCATGGTAGCAATAATGGTCTCTCCAAGCCGGTGAACTGGCCGATTCAAAACCACTACTGCAATGCGCTGTCCCTCGCGGGCAATCTCAAAGCGATTGGGGCTACGTCGAGAATTGATCGCCTGGTTACTGCGAAGGATGGCAAAATCAATGATATCCTTGCAGGTGAGCATCTGCGGGAGACCTTCAACACTGGCTCGTCTCGAGGAGAGAGCGCCAGGTGGGAAGAGCGTATTGGAACGCGCACGTTGCTCCAGAATTTCATCCACATATCCAAGGAAATCCGTTGCAGAATGATGAGTTTTGCTGATGCTTTGGTTCTTCGAAGCAACTGACGTTGTTGGTCCAACTTTTTGCACCTTCGCCTCATCTCGTAGAAGCACATAAGGTGACATCAGGTCATGCCCAAGGATATCTCCCTTGTCTGGGAAATATTAGAACGAACTGGGGAGATCTGAGTTTGAGATATTACTCACCATTCACACCGCTGTAAACACGGAAGGGGATATTGATGCGGTTAACTTTTTGAGGCTCGTTGGCTCCACTTGGCCGCTGAGTTCCAATGACTAAATTATATGAAATTTTGATTGCCTTTCCTTTGTGGCTCGCCGGGAGTCCTTTCGGGAGGGCAAAAGAGAAGGAATATGACTGCTCCTCACCTGGCGCTAATCGAAGGTCGACAAATAGTAGCGACTGAGAAGTCGATAACAGTGGAATGGAACGAGAGGATGACACGCCACGCATTTCTCGTAAACCATCCAATTCATTGTTGGAGAGAAGACCATTGATGGATTCTTCGATTGTATTCCATTTAAGCGCTCCCCAAAACCCACCGGTTTTGCGTGGACGCTCGGGGGTTGCTGGACGGCCAGGAACCCCTCCTGGGCCCGGTTGGCCTTGGCCACCGACAACTCCTTTGCGTTTGACTTCCTCGAAGGCCGACTGGTTGACTAGGGACCCATCGACTGTAAAAGAGGCGCTGACCTGAGCATAGCCCATGAGCAGCGCCTGGCTGTCGGGGCCCTTGAAGGGAGATGTCACCACGCTCGAATGATGCCGCGCATGTCGTACAGATGGGGGCACCCGTGCAGCTTGTGTCGAATAGGCTGTATATTCCGACCCGAGAGTCTCAGTGGAATGGTCACTGACGGAGAAGAACTCTCCACTGCTCCGAGCGCTCCCATTTGCGCTAGTGGCCGAAATGATTCGAGTCAGCTGTTGGTGTGCCGGAGCTGTCAAAGATGATGCATCCTTGCCATTCGATCTTCCCCCGGTAGATGAAGTACCGTTTGTCGTTGCCGATTTGGGAGATGGAGTGCGCGCTGAAAAATTGGCGCTTGGTTCGGGTGGAGGCGCGGCTGGGAATTTGAATTCCATGGGAGGTGGTTGTGGTCGTCGCGCAGGTGGTCGTATTGGCTCCGAGGGTCCTATTGGACTTGTCGCTAGAGATCCAGGACGACTGCGACGCCCCAGATTGGAGGTGTCCACAGTCAAGTTGCCATTGGGATGCTCGTTTGGAGCCTCTGCCAAGGGAAAAGGGAAAGCATGGGTGGGGGACCTCACTGATGAGAGATGACCATTAGCCTCAATTCATGCCGTTTCAGCTTATTCGGCTTTACCTTTCTTGTAGGAGTCCTCGTAGCTATTGTTCCTCCTTGGCAGAACCTGAAGACTCGCCGAGCGCCCATGACCCCTGACTGGCTTGGGCCGATTGTATTGATGTGGTGCAGGTGTCGGATCAGTCTGGCCTTCACTATCAATAGAAAGAATGGATACAGATCGTTTGTGGCCGTGACCTGGTTGCCAAGCGCGCGGTGTAGAGGGGCTGCTGTTCGGAGGGAAGCTATGTGAGCCGACATGCGGAGTGCTCAAAGACGAGGCTGTTCGGTGGTAAGGCTTTCGCTGCGAGCTGATGGAGTATGACCGTCGGCCAGAGAACAGGCCCTGGGGTGATTTGAGTCCGAAGAAAGAGTCCGAGTTCGAGTTGGCCGTGTGGTTCGCGACTCGAGAGAGCTTTCGTGAATGTTGACCTCCTTCGCTCCCACTGGCATCGACCCCCGTATCAGCCACGTTCTTGAACGTGATGGTACATTCCACATCTTCTCCTGCAAATATGGTCTGGTCTTTCCATTTCACGAAGACTTGGATGTTGGATGGCATGGCGTGTCAGCATGTGGGCAGTCGGGCCACGAGATCTAGGGAACTGCAGGTCGGCACGATGAGCTGTAGTTTGTTCGAAGCTTTAGAAAATAGGCCGACATGAGCATTCTGTCAACCCGAATGCATGTTGGTTGACGTGAAAGAGTTGAAGGTTCCGTGCCGAGGATCAAGTTGCGTGGCGGACCTTGCTCCACCCCCGAACTTCATACGTCAATGTCTCAACTGGGGTATCAAAAGATCAAAAAAATCAAAAGAGAATACAATTTACAGTAATCCACCGAATTGCATTAATCGAATTATTATTGTCCATATTTCAAAAAAAAAAGAAGCGCTATTATGTATTGTACAGTGATGCAAAGTAAACTATATCAAACAAGGGGGAGTCAGACTACTTTCGTCGACCCTTGTCATCATACAACACTCTGGCATCCGAAATGGGTTTCGTACGCTTGGTTTCGGGTCGGAGACCAAGCTCAGCCATACGACTCCAGATTCGGTCATGTCGCTTCTCCCATCGCTGGCGCCGACTCTCCTGCTCGTCCTCCGATGGCTGCCATCTGCTCTTTAGAATCCGACGGATAGCTTCCGGGGACACCTCGAATTCCTGTGCGAGAACAGGCGTTGTGAACTGCTCAGGGGCTTTCGCATGTAGATGACGGATTCCATCGAGCGCATCAGGAGAAAGCTTCTTGGGTGGATTCCAACCCTGGGGAAACTTCTTTTCCAGGGCGGCTTTTTGGACTTGCCATGGCTCGGGCTTCTTCTTCTTTCCATTCGGTTTCGGCTTCGCGTCTTTGTTCCCGTGCGAGTCCTTCCGGGTGTCCTTTCGGCTTTCCTTATGGGCTTCTTTCCGAGCGTCTGTTCGAAATGCCTTGCGCTCTCTGTCGGATCTCTTGTGGACATTCTCTGGTTTTCTTTGCTGGCCCTTCATCGGTTTCCATCCATTCTTGTTGCGGGGAGGGCCGGAAGATTGCTTTCTTGGCTTGTCAGAAGGTGTGGCGGCCTCGGCAATCGGAGACTCAGGGGTTGCCTGCCCTGACTGCTCATTTTGAGAATCGCGCAAGTACGGGATCGAGCTGAAGGGTCGTCGAATCTGGGAGGAAAAGGGAGGACGAGAGGCGAAACACTGGTAGGGGGTCGAAGAGGCCAAGTCACTGGCGTACTGGGAACGAAATACATTGCGCATAAGGGCAGGCAAAGCCAGCTTTGCCGAGGCAGCGCATGTAATCACCATGATGACAGTAAAAGTAGATATAAACAGAGGTTGGATGTGAAAAGAAGTTAGGAAAATATTGGTGGCGATAAGATAACTAACTAATTATTGCTGCCCGAGGATTCAGGCACCAATTCTAAAGTTGACGCTAGACCCAATCTGGTAACTTGATTATAACTTCTCAAATCCGCAGTCGACTTGCTTCATTTCTTTGATGTGAGGGTCTCCAAGGATATATTTAGTAATACGCTTGGCGATATATTTGAGGCCTACTTAAGGAGGTATTTGAGGTAGTATTTGAGGGTGTGTTTGTAGATCCGGATTTGGTATGTTTATCACGGCAAATTGCGCAAGTTTTGCTATGTCTATACCCGAGAGTAGCCACTTGATCCATCTAACAGATTCAATGAGCTTAAAGAATGCCTAGAGCAGACCTGATAGCATTGGCCCAGCCGGTCAAGCCAAAATGCTTATTATAGGTGAGCTTTGTTCCTTGACGATGGAAGAGAAGTGCTGTATCACAACGACAGGTCCAATTGACAAAGGAAATAGCTTTTAGAAAGTGACATCAAAGAACATCATATATTTGATAATATCAAGTGTTGACTCCAGAGGTGAAGTCCACGGGCTGATTGGAGTAGCACGAGGGAGTATGGGTAGGGCACGTGCAATAGGCCCTCGAGACTTATCATCTTCTCCAGCTCTCCTCCCCTGTGCAGGGTCACTCTCCTACAAACCTCACGGTTTGGTATACTTACATTTAGAGCTGAGCCGAAGGTCCGACTTAGCGCGAGCGACCTGTGCACTCGACCCACCGTTCATCTCACGATTTTTCGCCGATCGAGGGGCTGAAAGCGAGGTCTCAGTTGAGCAAGAAGTCCTCTCAGCTCCTTGATTAAAGACCAGTGAAACACTTCAACTCCAGTGCATTTCAAGGCCGAAAGCCCTGAGATCTCCGGGATTTGACAGGGGGAGACCCAAGGTTCGGATTCCTCAGATCGTCTGGAATGATCCGCTGTTTAGCGCGGAATGAGCTTGTTGTTTGTTCCCTTCTTTCGACCTTCCACGACGGAGTCCCTTACACTCTTTTGAAGTGAGTTCTAGACTGTTGGACCTGCATGAGGCCTTGCTGATCAAAGCTCCATGTTAGCTACCCCCACTAATTCGACCCCGATCTTCCCACACTGGGCCAACCTCGCCAACCTCTCCTGAACGCTCCTTCAACACTGCAACCCGCAAACCTCCGATTTAACTGGCGCCTCCGGAGTTGCCTGACGAATGCGCCTACATTCTGACATGAAAATACCCCGCGCGCACAGGGGATCTTGAAACACCGACCTCAGCCCCCAAGGACATGGCTACCACCGCCCCCCTCAGCGCGAAAAGCAAGCTTGCTGGTCCAGGCGCATCATTGAAAATCACTCCTTCGAATTCACCAATCTTGAGACCGGGTACGCGATCTCCCAGCAAAACCTCCCATCATTCCTCCTTGTCCCTCCAAACCGTCATCGGCACAACCACCACAACCCCCAATGGGTTCTCGAGTCACGACCAGAGCAAAAGCTTTGCGCTGTGCGCTGGATCCGCCGCAGTGCTCGCAGAACTAGACGAGGACGCCAACCTCTGCCAGCGCTTCTTCCGAGCGCGGCCCTCCGCCACCAGCGTCAATCCAGCAACTTCGTTTTACAATCAATCAACTCCACCGGTCACTCCGGACCCGAGGGCACGCTCTCTATCCCACATTCGATCCAATCCGCATATCAATGTTCACAATGGATCCCCGTCCAGCGAAGTCGGTGAAAGTGGGAGCCCCCGCGGGTGGTCCTCGAGAGAACGAATCAAAGCAGTGACGAGTGTCTCGATCAGCCCCAATGGCAGATTCCTTGCGGTAGGAGAGGTACGTAGATAATAAACGACCAGGGCGTGCAACAAACAGCTGACAGCTCCCAGACTGGTTATAACCCTCGAGTTCTGATCTTTTCGACAGCAAAAGATGCTTTACAAGATGTACCGCTATCTATTTTGAATGAGCATACATTCGGTGTATGCAGTCTTGCATTCAGCCCGGATTCCCAGTATTTGGCGACCCTCGGCAACCCGAACGATGGGTTCCTCTTCATCTGGGCAATCAACCTCAAGAATGGATCGGCCAAGCTGCATTCCGCGAACAAGTGCACTTCGTACATCAAAGACATGTGCTGGGTTGGCCAAACACTGGTCACGTATGTTTGATAATAATTATAATTAGTATTCGACTAACTGTTGTGCAGGACCGGCGTGCGACATGTCAAGGTTTGGCGTCTTCCATCAATGCGACCTATATCTCCCACCAAATCACGTTTGAACGTCGACGGGGCTGGTCCCTCACCCAACCCTGCCCCAAAAGCGCTTTCTGGGAGGAATTGTCTACTGGGCGCACTCAGCGATAGCTCATTCACCTGTGTGAGCAGCATCTCCGACCACGAGGCTGTGATCGGTACAGATTCCGGCGCAGTCTGCTTTCTCGATGATCGGGAGAATTCTCAGAAGATGATCACGATCAAGCAAGTTGGTTTTAGCATCACATCTCTGGCCGTTGATTTTGACCAGGAATCAGTTTGGCTCGGTGGGCGTGGAAGGCAGATGCAGCGCTTGTCCTTTGAAGCCCTGCGATCTTGTGGCTCAAACAGACCGGGTTCTCCTACTCGCCTTGATAAAAGCGTGATTGACAAGAAGAACAAGGCTCCTGCAATTACCTGCATGGGCTTTCTGAACTCGCATTTGGTCACTGTTGAAGCCACCCGTGAAATACACATCTATCCGATCAGCACTTTGCGCGAGGAGGGTGAGCAGGAGCATGGCGAGTCTTCCATGCAGGCACATCGAGACCCCATCCTCGGAATTTGCCATATGAAGCTCCCCAATGACTTTTCCGCGGACTTCTTTTCCTGGTCTCGAAACGGCTCCGTGAACTTCTGGGATGCCCAGGGGAAGTGCCGGGCATCGAAAGCGATCGATCTCGACCAATTTTCGGGAAGCGAAGAAGATGCCGCTGCAAACGAACTCAAGGTGTTGAGAACAGCAGAAAATGCGAACTGGTTTGTATCAGGCGACAAGTTCGGTGTATTGAGGTACGTGGCACTTGAGAATATAACGAATGTTTTTCGACTGACTCGGAAACCTAGACTCCTTTCAAATGCCGAATGGACTTGTGTCAGCCAAGCTCGCGCCCATGGCGGGGAGATTACAGACCTGGCCCTCCAAGAAACTTCAGATTCCTGGTTGGTAGCAAGCTCCGGTCGTGATCGGATGGTGCAACTGTTCGAGAAAAGAGACGCCGAATTGCAATTGGTTCAAACCATGGATGACCACGTTGGCGCCGTTGGGAAATTACTATTCATCAACGACGGCGAAAAGCTGCTTTCGTGCTCAGCAGACCGCACTGTCCTTATAAGAAATCGTGCGACAAGAGAAGTGGAGGGTGGCACATCCGTTGCCTACCTCGTTTCCAGAGTCATCACTCTGAAAGCGTCCCCTGTCTCAATGGCGCTTTGCCCGGTTGACTCCAGCATCCTATATGTTTCTACGATGGACCGCTGTATCTCCAAGTTCGACATCCCTTCAGGGCGCCATCTGCACTGTTTCAAGGCATCGGATTCAGAGTCGACTGATGCAGTTATCATGGGCTCATTGACAGTTGCATCAGAGATCCCAGGCCAGACCCCGAAGCTTCTCATTGGTGTCTCGACCACTGACAAGTCTCTCCGGGTCTATGATCTCGAGCGAGATCAACTTCTCACTGGCGAATTTGGCCATACAGAGGGCGTGACAGATGTGCTTCTTCTGGAGGACCGCAACGAGGAGTCCGAAGGAGCACCTAAGCGCACTGTGGTCAGTGCTGGCATGGATGGGATTCTCATGATATGGAATCTGTCCGTCCTGCGGCAAATATCACCGGACCTCGTTCAGAACACAAGAGATGATGACGATACCCCTGCCAAAGAGAACACCGCTGCTAGACCCCCTCTCAGAAAAGTTCTTTCTCGCAGCGAGTTGGCCGGCTTTCAACGTCCCGACAGTCCTAACCCTGCGACTCCAACACCTATACGCGAGCGCTCGCCGACTCTAATGAGAAAGATGTCGAGACTATCTCTAGCACCGTCTTCCCTGAAGAATCACTCTGTCTCAGAAACCTCATCATTCCCAAATCGTCTCTCTCCCTCACCTGCTACACCAACGGACAGAAGCCGTCGGTCACCATCACCCGTGAGCCCCACATCCAAGGCCTCGGTGCCCAGAAAGCCGAACAGTTCAAGGAACAGCAACCGCCGGACATCGATGGATTTCAGAACCCGGGCCAAAACGACGCCACGAAGCGAGTTTGGCAGTCTGGATATGTCCACCGAGCAGGTGTGCCGCACGCTCCGGGCCTACCGCAAGAAACTCAACGGTTCCACACAACGCATCCAAGCACAAAAGGAGCTGGAGCGGGAGCTGAGTCTTACTCTCCGTGTTGTCACTGGCCGTGGCCAAAGTAGCGATGAAAGCGGAGAAACAGAAACTGATAGCAGTGGCAGAGACATGGATCGGAGGTCCAGTCATTCATCTCGGTCGTTGAAGTCGCCCCAGATGCCCCGCCATATGCCCTCTACTCCATTGCTGCGGCACAAGGTGGTACGCCAGGTTTCACGGAGCCGTTCATACGATGCCACAGCAGATGGAGATGAATGAAGCATGCGCCCTGCCCTGCAATAATTTTCTATCATGCCTAAGAAAGAGGCCTTACCCCCTGGTGTCCTCCCGCCAAGGCTGTGCATTTATCATGGCATTTCCTTTTGCCTTCACTTGATCTTCTCCTTCACATTTACTGGCGTGTTTGCCATCGCATTCTCTGGAAACTTTCTCCTTCCGTTTTTTTATATTTTTTTCTTTGCTTCTTTGCATATTTGCGTCATCCACTGTTTGGTCAGTGGCTTGGGCGATTTCTTACTTTCTATTTACCTCTTCCTGATTTCCTAGAGATCTTTGACCTTCTGATGATACCCATATTTACCTTCTCGTGAGCGGCCATAGGCTGTCTCGCTATAATCAAGATTACAAGCCCCATTCTTTCACACCTCTTACTCACCCCTCCTATCTCCTAGATCACACTACAAAGAATAAATTCGTTACTGTCCTTAGGTGTGACGGTTAGTAAAAGGTTCGACTATTAGAATGACGTGCCCTAAACTCATGATTATTTCCTAGGTCGGAACTATGGGGATGCAACACGATGACTCGCAAGACAATACTGTTGCAGGAAGCATAGAAAATAAACGTGGATAATTGCTTGTGACTAAGTTTTCCATGACGATCGAACCAAACAGACTGTTTATTGTGGTACTGTAGAATTCGAAAACAGATTACCCTTTAGTCTCCTCCATCTTTTGTTGATGTATTTCTGGTAAAT
>ERZ1673737.2853-NODE-2853-length-13889-cov-4.612766_pt1 | contig 13889 bp, 6 predicted proteins | sample MGYA00580211_ERZ1673737 | MGnify/ENA primary metagenome ERZ1673737 (study PRJEB41218, sample SAMN15661789) | gut metagenome | host: Homo sapiens | place: Canada: London | collected 2015-08-20/2019-03-30 | study: EMG produced TPA metagenomics assembly of... | reverse complement strand
GAAATATATTTGGAAGTAAACGTGGATTGCTCAATTTTGGTATATACGGGTTGGGGGCGGGGTCATTTTGGCTTTTCTTTATCGCCACCAAGAAAATATAGACAAGAACTTAAAAAAAAAGGAAATAAATTGTAAAGCTTCGTAAATGAGGACATATTTTAGCCGACCCAGCGTCTGGCGCTGTAGAAGATACGTCCCCAAGGACCAATGTCGCCCCAGTTCTCGGCGTTCGGGGGCAACCAGCTGGCAATGCCGTTCATAACAGTACGCTCGGGGTGAGGCATGATGGCCAAGACACGACCGTCAGGGCTGCGAATACCAGCAATACCCTCGGGAGAGCCGTTGGGGTTGAAGGGATACTTCATGGTAGGCTTGAGGGAGTTGTTGTCAACAAAGCGAACGGGGGCAAGACCCTCGCGAACGAAGTCGGAGGCCGAGATACCCCGGGAGCCGGCGAAGGAGGCACGACCCTCGCCGTGAGCAACGGCAATAGGGAGCGAAGTACCATCCATGCCGTGGAAGAAGACACTGGGATTGGAGGGGTCGGGGTCGGAGATGCGGGCCATGCAGACACGGCCTTCGTATTGCTCGCTGGTATTGCGCTCGAAGCTAGGCCAGTAGTCGGCACCGGGGATCAGATCCTTGACACGAGACAGGAACTGACAACCGTTGCAGACACCCAGGGCGAAGGTATCGGGTCGCTCGAAGAAGGATTGGAACTCCTTGCGGGTGTTCTCGTGCAGCAGAACAGACTTAGCCCAGCCCTGACCGGCACCCAAGACGTCACCGTATGAGAAACCACCACAGGCCGCGAGTCCGGCAAAGCTGGCAAGGGAAACACGGCCAGAAATGATGTCGGTCATGTGAACATCGACGGCGGAGAAGCCAGCGGTGTTGAAGGCAAAGGCCATCTCGGCTTGACTGTTAACACCCTGCTCGCGAAGAATGGCAACGCGAGGCTTGTTGGCGAAGGGAGAGTACTGGGAGAGACTGGTCATCATGGGCAAGCCCTTGTCCTTGGGGTCAAATGTAGGGTTCCACGAGAGACCAGCGTTTGCATCGTCAAGAATGTTGGCATACTCCTGCTCGGCACAGTCGGCGTTGTCACGCATCTTCTGCATGTGGTAGGAGGTCTTGGCCCAGGTTTGCTGGAGGTTGGAACGGGTGTTGCGGTAGACAAGGGAGGCCTTGTGGTAGATCACAAGGCTCTGCTTGGGTTGCTCAGAGACTCGTCCGATCTTGTGAATCAGACCAGGAGGAGGACCGCAGGTGGCGAAGCATGAGCGGAACTGGATCTCGTGCTCCTTGCGGACCTGGAAGACAGCACCGAGCTCTTCGTTGAAGAGGGACTCGATGACATCCTGGGTGTGGAAAGAGGAGCAAATGTTGTCGAGCATGATCTCAACACCGCAACGGCCAGCGAACATCATCTCGGCAAGGGTAGTCAGAAGACCACCATCGGAGCGGTCGTGGTAGGCCAGGACAATTCCGGATTCCTGGAGTTGCTGAGTAGCATCGAAGAAGTCGCGGAGGATATCAACGTCACGAACGTCGGGGCACTCGGCACCAACTTCGTTGAAGACCTGGGCAAGAGCGGATCCACCAAGGGTCTTGCGGCCGAACGAGAGGTCGACAAACATGAGGACAGTCTCACCAACGTCTTCGAATCTGCGAAGAGTCGGGGTCCAGGTCTTGGTGATATCGCCAACGGGGGCGAAGGAAGAGATGACAAGGGACATGGGGGCAGTGACCTCCTTGGCCTCGTTGGAAGCCTCGTCCTTCCACTTCATCTTCATGGACATAGAGTCCTTGCCTACGGGGATACTGATGCCAAGCTTCGGGCAAAGGTCCAAGCCAATAGCCTCAACGGCTTCGTAAATAGCAGCTCCCTCACCAGGGTGGCTACCAGCACACATCCAGTTTGCTGAGAGCTTCACTTGGCTGAGACGCTCCACAAGATCAGAGGCAGCCAAGTTCATGAGGGACTCAGCAACAGCCATGCGAGCAGAAGCAGCCGCGGAGATCAAAGCCAGGGTAGGCTTCTCACCCATGGCGAAAGCCTCACCGGTCTTCATGCCATGAGCCAGGGAGGTAGCAGTGACGGAAACATCCGACACGGGAGTCTGCCACTTGCCGACCATCTGGTCACGGGCTGTGAGACCGCCGACGGTGCGGTCACCGATGGTAATCAGGAAAGACTTGGAGCCAACTGCTGGCAGAGACAAGACTCTCTTGACGGCTTCATCAACAAGCTCCACCTTGGAGGTAAGAGATGGAAGATACTTGGTGAGGCTGGAGTCGACGGCGGGCAGCTTAAGCTTCCGCGAATCGACAGTCCGGGTCATGCGTGGGGGCTTTCCGAAGAGAACGGACAGAGGCAGGTCAATGGGGGATGGGTATTCCTTGGACTCGCGGTCGAGGAGAATGAGTCTCTTCTCCTCCTCGGAGGTGCCACCTCCGCGGCCAACGACGGAGAAACCACAGCGCTCGCGCTGGGCGATAGCAGTGAACTTGTTCATGCTGTCTTCACCAACAGCCATGACATAGCGCTCCTGGGCTTCACAGCACCAGATTTGCATGGGGCTCATGCTGCGGTCGGTGTTGTCAATCTCACGAAGCTCAAAGGTAGCACCCAAGCCTGAGTCGTGAATCAGCTCGGGGAGCGCGTTGGACAAACCACCAGCGCCGACATCGTGAATGAACTTGATGGGGTTGTTGTCTCCCATGGCCACACAGGCATTGATAACCTCCTGGGCTCTCCGCTGGACCTCAGCATTGCCTCTTTGAACACTGGCAAAGTCGAGGTCGGCGGATCCTTCACCGGAAGCGATACTGGAAGCAGCACCTCCTCCAAGACCAATAAGCATAGCTGGTCCACCGAGAACAACGAGGAAAGCACCGGGCTTGACAACCTCGGGGTGCTTGATGGCATGCTGAGGGCGGACAGTTCCGACACCACCAGCAATCATGATGGGCTTGTGGTATCCTCGCACTTCCTTCTCGCCATTGCCGACATCAATCTCGGTGAGTAAAGTACGGAAATATCCACCGATGCAAGGGCGACCGAACTCGTTGTTGAAGGCAGCACTGCCAATGGGTGCCTCCATCATGATGTCCAAGGCGCTGGCAATGTGGTTCGGCTTGCCCACATCGAGCTCCCAAGGCTGCTTCAGGTCCGGAATCAACAGATCAGACACACAGTAGCCAGAGAGCCCAGCTTTAGGGCGCGATCCACGACCGACGGCTCCCTCGTCACGAATCTCTCCACCGGATCCGGTAGCTGCGCCAGGGTAGGGCGAGACAGCAGTGGGGTGATTGTGAGTTTCAACTTTGGCCAAAAAGTGAACGACTTCCTTGGTGTGCATCCATTCTCCGGTGGTTGGGTTGGGGGCCCAGAAAGCCGCCTCGGGACCCTCCAGCACGGCGGCATTGTCACTGTAGGCACTGACGGTGTGATCCGGGTGCTTCTTGTGTGTGTTGCGGATCATGGCGAAAAGGCTGTTTGGCATCGGCTTACCATCGATCACCCAGGAAGCATTGAACTGCTTGTGTCGGCAGTGCTCTGAGTTGACCTGAGCAAACATGAACAGCTCGACATCGGTGGGGTCACGAGCAATGGCGCCGTTGGGGCCATATGCCTCAGCCAGATAATCGATCTCTGATTCATCGAGGGCCAGACCCAGCTCGATGTTTGCCTCTTGAAGAATCTCCTTGGGGGACTTGGTGCCGCCCTGGAGGGAGATGGTCTTGAGGGGTTGGGGAGCGTGCTCGGAGAACATCAGCTTCAGATCAGGCTCATCGTTACCGATAATTTGAGTCATCCGATCATGGAGGATATCCATATAATCCGACTTGTAATCCTCCGCACTGTTCCGAAGGCAGGAAATCTTCATACCCCGCTCAATCCGCTTGACGTACTTCTGCAGGCCACAGACGTGCGAAATGCCTGTTGCCTGGGAGCTCCATGGCGAAATGGTACCGGTGCGTGGGAAGATGTAGAAGGTATCGAATTGACCGTCGGTGGACTCGAAGGTGGGAGGGACGTCCGTAATATCACCGTACCGGAGCAATTGCTCAAGCACGGCACGCTGTGGCTCGTCCAACGGTTGGGTGGTGTGCACATAGTGAATCCACTGGGCCCGAACATCCTGGACACCAATGCTGGCAGCAACAGCATGTCCACGAGAACGGGAGAACGCCACGGAGCCCGGGATGGCCAGGAAGTTATCGGTTGAAGTCATTTTGAAGAGGCGTGGGGCTCTCCCAATGAGTCAATCAGACACAGGGAGACGAGAAATAAAATCTCCTAAAATCAAGGGAGATTGAGTGGCTCAAGACCTCTCTCAAGTAGTGGACTTGAGATCGCTAGAGGAGACTGGCGATGACTCTATCGCTTTTTTTGTAAAAAAATGAGTGGCCCCGCCCTAGGCCCAATGCGGCTTATCTAAAATCATCACGTGCCGATAGGTCATTTATACTTTCCTGCTATAAACCCTAAATTTTCGCGAGTTTCGCGGTGATTGCTTCCTTTTAGGCATTGCAGTGGAAGATTTATTATTGGGAAACATTATGTGGATCATTGTCAATCTTGGAGTGCCAGCCGGGTGGCCAGCTGCAGAGCGTTGTTCCCCGGTAGAAAAATGCGGGGAGATCTGAGACAATACAGGTAACATTTGAGGGCAAGCAACCCAGCCTTGTCAATAAACACTGTCAAAATACTCGTATGACAGTACTCAAGCATCCTCTTATTTCATAAAAGCAAAGTTAAAAAAAAAAAAATTTTACTAGCCGCCTCCTCGCGGGTTTCAAAATCTACGAAATTGTCGGGCTTTCTTTTGAGCTACTTTTACAATTACTGATATTCTACAAATGTTTCAGTTACAATGTCTTCTTCTGTTTAAAGTTTACTTTCACCAAGCACTCTAGCTACATCTCTATACATGTGATGTTCCGCTTCATTGGAGGCTTTAGATAGTAATAGTGCTAGGGAGCCAACACTGCTCACTCATTCTTTCATTTGTGGATAATTGATAGAAAGGAATAGGTTGGACTCGAGATTGAGCTGGGTTTTGACACAGTGATTAAGGTATTTGTGGAGCCTTTGCCAATTCAGTAATATATTTCTACCGGGTGGCACTACCAACTCCAGAAAGAAACACTAGAAAAACAAGTTGAAAGTCCCTATATCAGTGAGAATCAGGTGGTATCATTATCGAATCGTATACCCTCTCAAGTCTAGATCTATTGATCGAGGACATAAAAAGAAAAATGCAAGAATATGAAGATGACCCTAACCCTGTTACCACGGACGGAGTGTACAGCATGCTTTGACAAATTACAATTTCGTTTCACTTCTCTGCAGGTTCACAATGATTCTTCAGGTTATGTCCTATACACGCTCTCCTTGGGGCGCGCCAGTCCATGCCCATGTCTCTCGGGATAGGTCATATTGTTGTCAATGCGCCACTAACTTGGTTGAGCTATAGGGAGAGCCTGACTGACGACGCCGACATAGAATACTTGATAGCACGTGTCTAGGACTTTCACGTGGAGCACTTTGACTTTGATAAATTTACGGACCGGTTGGAGACATGTACAAATATGACGACTTGTGAAACGAATACTCCATAGAGGCAAGGTAAGGCTCATAGACCTACAACGTGGGTCTCAATCCGGTGTAGACATAAGACTCTATCGCCAGGTAACACGATCCCTGGACAGTGGGTCAGCATTCTTTGTTCCTTTCCGTCCTTTTGTAGATATCGGAGCATATTACCGGATACAGACACCCAATGAATTACCACATTGGGACTAACGTTATATCATGCGAGGTGGATCTTGATTCTCCGCCACCACGAGTTTTGCGTGTTCTAGGTCTATACCTCATATTTTCCTCGTGATATTTTCAAGGAGGATTGATATCAAACTTGACTGGGTACAGTGTATAGAATGTCTCAATTAGGAAAACCCCCAAGTTCTATTTGCTTGGCTAATAAGTAGCACAAGCCTGGTGCATTGGAGCTAAGAAAGGTCCGATCTATGATGCCAAGTTTTCGCTCATTTCCGTTATTTTATGGGCTATCACATTATCCAAAAGAAGCGTAAATTGAGTATACACGACGTTTACATAACATTGCCTATTCCCCAGACACCAGTCTTTCCAAACTATCCCCCACTGATCTAGCTCCGGATAAGTCGTGCTTTACGGAGTAGCAATGTGGAAAAACGCATACGTATCTCCATAATCCCCACTGCTATGGATTTGCTTTGGAAAATAACCTACAGCATCCGCAAGGGGACCCCACTTACGGGACGTGAAACTGAACTCAAAAGCAGAAAACTTAAGCAATCAGAAATGATGCAGCCGCTATAAGAACAAATTGTATCAGATGTATACGCCAATCTTTGACGTGACGCCACCAAGACATCGATAATGTATAGGGTCATCGTAGCATATTACCAGATACGGCTAGCGCGATTGTTACACAAAAGGCAATCCGCGATATGGTGCGGCCCGATATCAAAAAAGCCCTGCCAGGAACATCGCAACCATCCACTGGTTCATGCCGCATTCCCATTTTTTAAGGGATCTACTCGTCAATGTGGGTCTATACAAATAATATATAAAACCATGGCACCCCCAGGGGTATATGCAACGTTTCACTACAGGTTATCACAGCAACAACATCTCATACTTCTGTCTGGGTATACCCACCATTATATCGATTGACCTATTTCGACAGAATGGAAACACCACGATCAGATAATACCCATACGAACGCAACTAGCCGGACTGCTTCTTTCGGGTCTGGTCACGAACCGCTTGACTACCTCAACCTACCTGTCCGTGAAGTTAGCGATGGCGCCGATCTTCGAGAATACACCACCGAGACAAGGGAAGGCGAGATCATCAAGCCTGTCAAGTCCAATGTTACCGGCAAGCTAGAAGACTGGAAGTTGGTGACTTTCACTATCGATGATCCCGAGAACCCTAAGAACTGGTCGAAGCTTTACAAATGGTATTGCACCATGGTGGTTGCTTTTACCTGTTTCGTGGTGGCTTTTGCTAGCAGTGTTATCACTGCCCATATTGAAGGCCCTATGGAAGACTTTGGTGTCTCGCGTGAAGCCAGCTTGGTAGTTGTCACTGTGTTTGTCGTTGGATTCGGTGTTGGTAAGTCCGCCCGCCGGTTTCCACTCCTGATTATTGTGGTTCTAACTCTATCTAGGCCCCATGTTCTTTGCTCCTATGTCAGAAATGCTCGGACGTCGGCCAATATATGCTGCCACCCTCTTGATTGCCGTTGTCTTCATCATTCCATGTGCCGTCGCCAAGAATATTGGAACCCTAATCGTGTGCCGTTTGATCGACGGTATCGCTTTCAGTGCACCTATGACTTTGGTCGGTGGTACTCTCGCCGATTTGTGGAAGAGTGAAGAGCGAGGTGTTCCGATGGCAGCGTTCAGCGCTGCGCCCTTCATTGGACCCGCCATTGGCCCTCTTGCAGGTGGTTTCCTTGGTGACCACGCTGGCTGGCGGTGGCTTTACTGGCTCCAGTTGATTCTGAGCTTCGTTGCGTGGGTTCTGATTACCTTCACCGTCCCCGAGACATATGCGCCAATCCTGTTGAAGAAGAGAGCCCAGAAGCTCCGTAAGGCCGAGAACGACGACAAGTACACGACTGAAGCTGAGCTTGACCTTCGTCCCTTGGGCGAGAGGTTGCGCATCTTCCTCTTTCGCCCCTTCCAGCTCTTGTTCCTCGAGCCTATCGTCTTGTTCATCGCTCTCTACATGTCTGTCTTGTACGGCTTGCTATACATGTTCTTTGTTGCGTACCCCATCGTCTACCAATCTGGTAAAGGGTGGAGTGCCTCTTCAACCGGTCTCATGTTCATTCCTCTGGCTATCGGTGTGCTCATGAGTGCAGCCTGTGCTCCCCTCGTCAACAAACACTACCTCAAGATCTCTGCTCAATGCGGTGGCAAGCCTCCTGCCGAGAAGCGTCTGATTCCCATGATGTGGTCTTGCTGGTTTATTCCCGTCGGTCTGTTCGTCTTTGCTTGGACCTCCTATAAGGATCTGCACTGGATAGGACCGGCAATTGGAGGCTTGCCTGTTGGTTTCGGCTTTATCTTCCTGTACAACTCGGCGAACAACTACCTTGGTATGTACAGCACCGTCACATTGGATATGAATATTTACTAACAATATTTCTAGTGGATACTTATCAGCACCAAGCAGCCTCCGCTCTCGCTGCGAAGACCTTCCTTCGTTCGATGTGGGGTGCTTCTACTGTTCTTTTCACCGAACAAATGTACGACCGTCTGGGCTACCAGTGGGCCAGCTCGCTTCTTGCCTTCATCGCTTTGGCTTGCTGTCTCATTCCCTATGTGTTCTACTTCAAGGGAGAAGCCATCCGCCGTTTCTCGAGATACGCTTTCAGTGACGATGAGGAGCAGGCCATCAAGGCCTAGATGGTTGATTAATATGATTAGGGGATGCCGATACAAGAGGTGGTAATATTTCCAGTTTGTACAGGGTCATCTTTGCTTCCGGACTTTGCTGGGATGACTGGGAGAAAAGAAATGTCTGCATGGCGTTCATGATTTCTAATGCATAACGGGTTTTGCATGCGAGCGCCGCAAGCGCCGCACCCATTAATTATACTTATCATTATTACGTATTTTATACAACTACAATGCAAATTTCTTGAAAATAAAGCTATTTAGACCTCTCTTGCACCTATTTCTCTTATGTCTTGGCATCATCATGAACGAAATTCCCCGTTTTTAAACGCTCTCTGCTTTCCTTACTAAGATTCCTAGTTTACCTGCTATAGACTTTCTTACTCTAAGAGAGCCTGGACGATATATGAGAAAGTTCAACCTTTATGCTGGCGAAGAAGTAAAATTACAAAGAAAAATAAGAAAAAAAAAAAAGGTTATTAAACCTAAGGGATGGAGATAAAAAAAAAGAATAGAGTACAAGAACTTGCTCCGAAACCAAGAAGTTAATACCTCGCCGGGTATGTCAATGAGTATAAAAAAGAATGTGGGCGAAGATCGCTCACTTCCAGGGCTTGAGGTCCGTGCATTTTCTGATATCATGCCACCCCCCGAGTCTTTCTACCTTTTCAACTGTTTTTTAAAGGATATTTTGGGCCAAGAGGCCAACGTCAATGAAATTGACGCGAAATGGACCACTAGGTAGTGTGGGTGGCTCGTATGTGGGTTACCTTATCAATGAAGAAGTGTAAGACCACCACCCCATCCCTCATGTGATATAATCATGTGACCAATGTTAGGTGAAGGTTAGTCCTACGTGGACTGATCTGCAGTCACGGTAATCCCAGCACAGCCCATCTACCTACAATCATCCGACAGAAAAGTACCACGGGTCCGGCCCTTATTACCTCGCCCAAAAGGCTTATAGTATCCAAAATGCCATCTGGAAGCTGCGCTTGCCGCCACATCCGCTATACGGCCTCTGTGCAGCCAAGCAGGCTGGTCAACTGCCACTGCGTCGAATGCCGTAAGCAATCCGGTGCACCCTACCTGGCCTTCGTCCACTTCCCGACGGACGCAGTCAATTGGGACATCAAGCCCACTGAATGGCGTTTTAGTGAGACTGCTTCACGGTTCTTCTGTCCTCGCTGCGGCTCGACCGTGATGATGTCCCTGGACTGTGAGCCTTCGAGCGTGGGAGTCGCCGTGGGGACACTGGACGATGACGGAAGTGTCCAGGTCCCACCGCCTACATCTCATATCTTCCTAAAGGAGAAGGCTTCTTGGTTCCAGCTGCCTGATGATGGGGCGAAGAGGTTTCAGGGATGGACGGAATAAATGGGTATACATGCATAGTTGCCAGACTGCTGTGTTCAACCATTGTTTGGTCCCGAAAATAGTTGATTAACTGGGGAAGGAGAGTGCGTCAGGCATTCTTGACGGACAGCACATTTTCGTTCTCTTTCTCTCTAAGTGTAGTCTGCCTTTATAAGTTTCACCTTTTGAACGTCGCAATGGGACCGTCATTTAGTGGTTGCTGTCATACTCCGTGTAGGCCTATGATTGGTCCGCTTTGAGGCGCCATCATTGTCCGATAGTATTGCCTTCAGCTCCCATAGCTGGTTTTGCACTTCTCTGTAGTAAGAGATGATTCCACAACGTGCACCACTCACACGGCAAGGCTTGGCACTTGAACCCCGCTTTGATAAGCCGTCGCTCGTTGCATGAACCTGTCAAATATCCATGACCGCCCACTCGGGGATAACATGTTGACTTAAAGCAAAAGCGACATCTAAGTGATTAAATATGAACAAAGTAGATTCTTATGTGGGCTTCGCATCTCTACCGCTTTTTGTGACCCTCATCATACCCTTCATTCTTTATTTCCTTTACCATCTCGTCCTCTTTCCGCTATATCGTTCCGATCTTCGCTCTGTCCCAGGCCCATTCCTCGCTAAAGTGACTGACTTGCATCGGCTGTTGCTGGTTCGTACTGGCTTGGCCCACGAACATCTCCTCCGCCTTCACGAGCGACATGGCCTTTTCGTACGTCTTGGGCCCAACAATGTCTCTGTTGGCTCCCTCGCCGCGATCCCCATTCTATTTAATACACGAACTCGACATGTTAAATCAGCTTTTTACCTGGTCATGGGGAACGTCGCCCATGGGAAGGTTGTTCCCACTATATTCTCCACGCGCGACGAATCTGTTCAAGAGATTATGAAACATCCCATAGCGCAAGTGTACGCCATGTCAACTCTCAAAACGTATGAGCTACTGGTGGAAAGCACTAAGTCCCTCCTCATCAGTAAACTAGATTTTCAGTGGAACTGGGAAAGAGGTTCCTTTATAGCCGCTCGCGTCCTTTTCAACCATCGGTCAATGCACGAGAGTAGTGAAAAAACCCCCTCTTTTTGTTGTGTCTGTGTCGGCTATTGTATATCAAAGAGCAAACAAATCAAACCACATAACTATGTAAATGGTCCTTGCTGCAACCTTCACCGCCAGGATAGGTGCAACAGCCCATCTGGTATATGTCTTGCGCGTCAGGACAGGACAGAGCTTCAGGGAATCCCCCTAAATTTTCGAATCATATCCTTAGGCGCCCCTCCGTCTAGTTTATTCCGAAAATGGGACTGTTCTCGATGGCTAACGCACTGACCGTAGGAATGAATGGTCGGATGACATATATTGAAGCCGATGCATGGCAGCACGATATTCCAGGCTAGTCAATATCCCAATTATGTGCGATGTCGGTCGGATATGGTGAGGAGTCGATTTTTCGTAGAAATCGAGGCTCGACTTAACATGTTGAGGTGAACTTTTTGGGTATAGTATTAGGATACGGGTGAGCGTCTATGAATATAACTTAGATGAATTCGTGGTTGCCTTCGAGTCAATTGTTGAACAATTAAACCAGAAATAGCAAAGGTTGGTATATAATGTTGATCATACTGTAAAAGTGGTGATGAGAAGCACTATAGGATGACCGGTGAAAAAAAGACGGCACCTCTCGGACAATAGTACGGTGGTCAATTACTGCCTATTGGCAGAATAAAACATGATTATACCACCCTCTCCTATCACCCCGCGTGTAACCCCCTAAAACCTTAAGTCACGCCTAAGTTAATTGCGTGAAACGTTTAGGCATCTGTCATCGGTCGATTTCTGCCATATATTCCAGGCCAGCTATTTAGTTAACAGAAAAACGGCGCTTTCCACTGTAGAATAACCTCTGGGTTCTCCTAGAGTGGACTATTGAACATGGGGAATCGGCGTTACGGTGAGCCAACACTGACGTGTCGACACCTGTATGGTGTCGATCCTCTGTGAGTGCGAGAGATTCAAGTAGGACTCCTGAGGACTCCGTTACACTAGACCTTAAAATATAACAAACCAAGGTTAACTACCTTCGTCGAAAGTAGTAAGAGAATTATACGGAGATCGGGCGATATAACGCCCGCTCTATAGCCCTCGTTTAAGAGATACAATAGAAGCGACGGACCTAGACTCGGACTATCGAGAAGGTTAAAGCATTACACTAGAAACAATTCCTAGATAAAGCCGGGGAAGGGAAGCTCTAGAAAGAAGCTACCTATATAAAGGTCAAAAAGGAGCCCTAAAACTTAAAAGATGACCCTCAAGCGACCCTCGGAGGCTTAGGGTCGGTTCGAGGGTCCGGATCTTGGACGCGTAGGGCGGGTCACAGCCAGGTCTATTAAGATAGAACCATTTAAGTAAATCTTACGAACTTTCCACATTATGCTATGGACGAAGAAGTAACGGAGCTTTTGGTGGAACCGATTAGAGATAAGACGTATGTAGGGCTCAAAAACAGAAGAGACTCCACCTCCACCCCAGAGGATGGAACTTCTTGGAATAGACACCTAGCACTCCCTCGCTATCGTCTTGGCCTGGGTTGCGAAACATAAACTCCATCCCTTAATTTCCATGTAAAAAGCTATCATTCAAGCTTGGTGGGCCAGAGCCAGTATAAGCGAACGACCAATGACTAGTTTTCTGGTATGTGGGTCTACCTCGAGATGGGATGGAATTGTGCCTGTCACATTTCCTGCTTGATGCATAATGCAATGATCAGCCGCAATCATAGCTAATGGGAGGAGTGACGTACAAATTCTCCGAGACGGAAGCCTTAGTGGCGGTAGGAAGTTTAAGAAATTAGTAGGTGGAATGTGGAATGTAACTAGCCCTTGATCGACAGTGACACACCTAACATTTGGAATTCTTTACTGTAACTCAGCTCATTTCAACATGCGTCGTCAGCCAACCTAGAGGGTCAGTGCTAGCCCGTAGAAGTCACACGCGCTCAGGGTAGGTATATTAACATACTGGGCCAACTATTGACCGAGTTGCACTTAACAAGCGCAGGCCACCAATTAAACATTGAAATAACACACCAAGAAACGAGAGCTTGGTCAAAGTCGACAAGCATGCTCAACTGGCCAGATGAACAGCATCATGAATTGAAACTGAGGCTGTGGAGGATGCTGAAATGAAATTCGAGAGAGTAGGATGATTGGAAGGAAGATAGAGGGTGCACTCCATGGCATTCATTAGTGGTTTCCTATTTTCATGGATTTATGGGATTTGCAGGATCTACAGAAATGGGCCGAGTCGGCACTTCTTTTACAATCAGCCTCTGTTTCCTCTTTGGGAACATCATATGATCTCATCTCAGGCGTATGGCTTCGAGTTCTTGCTTCGGTTAGAATGAAGTGCCGGTATAGTCATTAAGGCAACTATAACTCCAAGCCTTTCGTGATCGCCGTCGATGCTAGGTCACTTCTAGCCCTTACCAACAAGTATCATAACGGCTCATTGAATGAATGTCAAGCCAACGGACGATCGGAAAGGAGTAGAATGAGTATAGTCAACATGACCAAAGCTACTTGGTTTCCATTGGGGGCTTGGGTCTCCGGAAGGGTGAAAATGCATGTAAAAATATTCTAGATACTACCTCCTATAGAATTGAAGGAATGAGAGTATTCCGTTGAAAGTTTCCTCGTCAGGCTATAAAAGGGTGGACAATCCTTAGGTGGAATGATTCATCCCACACATTTCTACCTCGTGAAAGAAGTTGTTTCCGACGCCATGTTACTGAAATACTATGCTCTTGGGGCATTTGCCCTTGTGCCTGCAATTAGTGCTCTCCCCCTGACAGAGCATCCTGATGCGCTTTCGCGCCACCCCGATGTGGCTGTCAATCATTACTGGAACCCAAAGCATGACGACAAGCACGGCTGGAAGAACAAGCACGGCGATAAGCGCGACTGGGATCGCAAGTACGACGACAAGAACGAGGACAAGCACGACGACAAGAACGAGGACAAGCACGACGACAAGAACGGCGACAAGTACGACGA
>ERZ1673737.2852-NODE-2852-length-13903-cov-4.445841_pt1 | contig 13903 bp, 11 predicted proteins | sample MGYA00580211_ERZ1673737 | MGnify/ENA primary metagenome ERZ1673737 (study PRJEB41218, sample SAMN15661789) | gut metagenome | host: Homo sapiens | place: Canada: London | collected 2015-08-20/2019-03-30 | study: EMG produced TPA metagenomics assembly of... | reverse complement strand
GCCACCTAAGAGTCTACATATTCAGTGACACTTATTTGGTCACAGAACTCAAGGATCTGGCATTTGAAAAGTTCACCGCGGTTGTGATAGATATAGAAAAGCCGAAAAATCCGGATGAGCAGCTTGCGGTCGTTGATTCTCTATCGTTGGCATTTTCGAAGTTGCCTCCCCACGATAGCTTCCTGAATGGCTAGCTCGGTACGCTGCTTGGCTAAACAATTTACGCCTCCAGGCCAAGTTTCATGAATTGCTTCAGAAATTTCCGGCACTCAGCTATCGTATGATGGAAACGTTGGCTCCGGCTAACGATGCTCCCTGGAATATTAAGTCGCTTAAATATGGTGTCCCCTCTTACGATGCTCGCACTTCTTATGAGGGAAACGGTTATTGAGAGACAGGGAAAATGAAGGAGTTACGACCCTGGCTTATGATTTCTCGCATTTTCGCGGTGTATCTTAAAGATTGTATTCCGATTATCTTTACGTAAACCAATCCAAGAATGAGTGGTCATGCTAGTTCCGAAAATATTGCTACAGGCGAAGAGACAGCAAATAATTGCTCAATGGATCGGGGTAATGTAAGATTGCGCAACAGTAGCGGCCGGTATCGCTTCTTACAGTACAATCTGCGGGATATATGTTCTTTTATATTGCTTCGACTGAGCGATTAGACAAATGCGTTGGTGCTGCTTGCCTTCAACGGGAATATGGAAGTGTAAGGACGATGGGGTAACACATCATTCTCCGAGAACAGTATCACACCAAAACGTATCTGTTGAAACACCAAGGCCGAGCAATTTGTTGGTCTCCTAATATGCATTGTAAGTATTCAGCTATGGCCATTAGAGAATCCATCCACTGGACCCATTACAGGCTTATGGGTCCACTCACAAAGTTCTATCTACAATTCGACGATTACAAATCTTCCATAAAGAATGGTATGATGATTTTATGAACAGACTTAATGGACGGAGCTTGTGAGCTTCATCAGAAAGAATATAAAAGCGTATATAAGGATATGGCATTTAAAACAGGAATGAATAGCTGCCGTCTACCGCCGTTACTTGAGCACTCAACGCGACCGGTTAAGCGACCATCTAAAAAGTGCATCTCTGAAGGTCCAACGGAGTCCGACCATTGCAACGATAAGATAAATGATGCTCGAACACCGGCACTCCTCCTGCGGGCGGCTCAGGCGTTTCCAGCAACGTTGAACACCAACTTTGCGATATGTGTACCCTTTGTAACCGATACAAATGTTCCCGGGGACCGGGCCTAGGTTGTTTCCGGATCAGCGGCCTTTAATCAACGGCTTCCAGCAACAGCGAGTTTCCCGTCGCCTCCACCAATTCCCGGCGGGCGCGGTTCCCCGGGTTCGCGGCCGTGAGACGGCGCATCGCATCGGTGGCCGCTAGCTTGTCGACCCGATATAGGGCAACGGCGAGCAGGGCGAGTTGGAGGCCTAGGTCGAAGGAGATGTGGTCGTCGGTGGCAATGCGGTGGATACCTCGGTCGAGGGTGGACCGGATGGTGCCCTGGCATGCGTCAATGATCTGGCCATACAGAAGCCGTCCCATATGCCGGTCGAACTGGACCTGATCCGCGATGGCAAGGAGGGCGCGGGCGGCGTCGATGCGCAGGTCTGCGGTACCGCGTTCATTAACCATGTCCTCGCTCGCGCCGACCGCGTCCGCGAGCTGACCGAAGGTATCGTCCTGCGAGAAGAACCGGTCGTGAGATTGCCCGCGCCAAACCACCTCGTCCGGTGCCACGGCCGCGGCAATCACCGCCTGGTAGCCAGCCGGATTTGCCCAGCTGGTTAGCGCAACGCAGGCCAGCAGGCGCTCGGCCGGATCGGCCGACGCGTCCTGTAGGATGGCGAGCAGGGCGGGAGTGCGTTCAGCGTAGCCACCATCCAGCGCGTCTGCGATCACGTCGTCGGGGTCGGCGGGGTCGCCGTTGAAGTCGGTGAACAGCAGGGCGCGCATCTCAGGACTGGGCTGCCAGCTGTCCGGGTGCGGGGTGTCGGCCATAGGGCTCCGAAAGGAATAAATGAATGCGAATATGAATAAATGAATCTCGTATTCGCGCGAATAAGTGCATTATTCATGTTGAGATAAAATGATTGTATTGTTAAGTTATCTCATTTTTCGGAGGTGGTGACGGGAGGAATCGTCTCTCTGGTGCTGTGCAGTGGCAGATCCACGATCTCACCAATCACGTTCCGCACCTAGGACGTTCTCCACCCCGTGGTATTTCCACGAACCGAGTCTCTGAAACTATGAGGACCCTGCGAGGTCCTAGGTAGCAGGATGAGTTCGGGAAGTAAAGTCTATCGACGAATGTGTATGCAGGTCTAGTAAGAGACTAATTGCTGGTCCTTTATGCGAAGGCTAGCGAGAGCAATAAATATATAGTGCGCTTAGCTAATGCCCTTTAGCGAGATACATAGTTAACTTAGCTAGCTAGCTCACGTAATAGCAACCATGCGATCCATGCAGTATCTCATTACACGTTCCAACGAGTCACGTGCAACCATGCTTAGATTCATTTTCACCACACTGGTTGATACGTACGCGCCGAACCATCCCTACTGCATTGCTGGTGCGACTCTCCGGTGTTTTAGCTTAGCGCCCAACTTGTAGTCAGTGCGGGTGGCTGCCTTAAGGCTTCAATACAAAATCACGAAATCTGCAGATATTTGACCAAGATTTTTAAAACTCGTCTCACTGCTGTTGACCGATATTCTTGACCACAAAAATACCCTCTTTCCGCTTTCTGTATCTGCTCTTATGGGCCCTTCGACTCATACTCAAGTATCGGGAGATCCTAAGAATGCCCCTGAGGACCCTTTCGCGTCAGACTTAAAGGGCTTGCCAAAACACGAAACCGAAGATCAAGTGTCATTCAAGAATACTGCCTAGATGCAATTGATAAAGGACATACAAGATGTATATGGATCTGCATCAAGAAAGGAAAGCGATGGATTGCAAAGGACATAAAAATCGACAAAAGGGGGGAGCACTGGGGATCCATGAACTGCGTAAGCAATGCAGTTGGTGGAAGCGTCCAATTCTGGTCATCCGAAGGTAATTTTCCGCCTAGGAAAAAGGATATGTTGCCTCTGTGAGTATTGGTACATTGGAGCATTTCCGTCCGGTGTGCGGTCCACTTCCGACACCGAAAGAGGAAGTGTTCCACGGTCTCTCTTGCTTGCCCACATGCACACTGATCCGTCTCTACAACGTTGATCCGATAGAGATAGCCATTGAGTCTGGCCATGCTAGTCCGGAGGGACGCGGGCCTAGGTTGTCCAGGGTTGCTGCTAGCCAGTAACCAGTTACTTAGGCTGCCCAACATGATAAAGTCTGCATAGCGCCAAATAGTCACTGGAATCTAGATCGGACTATAATTGTTGTTGTCATCATCATCATCATCAAGATAGTTCAACCATTGTCAACATGTCAAGGTCATAATGTAATACTGCCACCTATCACTTTCGCGATTGGATTCCAGTCAGATAACGGGACATAAATAACACCATATTCTTGCTCCAAAATCTTTCACGAGCTGCAGAATATTCATTTCGGTAGTGAATATTTAATATTTAGCTACAAGCCATGACCGTATATTTTCCGGCGCACGGACATGCGGCTGTCCTCCGAGACGATGCCACCGATTTCGAACTTTCCAAACCATCTTTTGGTGCGCATATAAGATCGAAAATGACCCGCGACGCCAAAGGCTGGGTACATATTCCAATCTCGCCTCAACTTGCTGGAAGAAAACTCAAACTCGACAAAGTCGACGTCGAATATGCCACAGGATGGAAAACCATATTTGATGCCATCGAAGTTTATATGGGAGGAGAATCTAAAATACTTGATAAATCTGATTTCGGCTATTCCTACGACGCGTTGAATACGGTGGAGTTTGACGTTCCTGCGTCTCCGTAGATTGACAGAGGAATCAGCATTGCGTTGCTTTTCAGTATTCCTGGTGGGAACGATGTACATGGACGCTGGGCCACAATCTCTTCTGTTGGAGCCTACCTCTCCCCTGTTTGAAATACAGTCAATTACCTACCTTATCATTTACCCGTTTTACCTGTCGCTTTTTAAAAAGTTTCTCTATTCTATATGTGGAATCGACGCGCTTGAATCTACATCTCCTGGCATCAGACTAAATGGTTGCTCCCTATGGTGGTGCGTCCTCCACATGTAGTCCGCCAATGTTCTGATGAATAGGACTTGTAGAGTCCTGGGAAGTCCTGGCTGAGGGAGGTAGAGGGTTGTCAATTATGACCACTTGATAAGAACGAAAGCAGATGAGCTGAGTGATTAGGGTTTATCTTACTATAACATATATGCAGTAGGCTTTAAGAGAAAAGTTTATGGTTAAATTAAGAACAGTGTTTGCATTTTGAACTTACGCCCTTATTTATGTATGTCCTCATACTACTTTTTGACTGTGTCTTGTGCAAGCGATGCGTGGCCCAAACCAAGCAGCGATATCCACCCCAACCTAGGATCAGATCACACTACCCTTATATGAGACTGACCGGTCAAAGGCACATCAACATGAAGCACCAGCTTCTTATTCTCAGCATCGTACTCGGCATCATGGAGTCCCTTCGGCTCGCGCTCCACGCCAAGAACAGTGATAGCCTCAATAGTGACGCCAGCCTCGTACTCAAACGAGCCAGTCATGCTGAGCTTACCCTGCGCGTACTTGAAGTCGATCTCCGACACGGCATCCTGCACAACCGACTCGCCGTCGTCGAGGTACAGCGAGCCCTCAGCGCAGTCATCGAGACCCGGCGCAATGACAATGTTGAAGCCCTTCTTACGCAGCGCGGTGGTGGTGTTAGCGCTCTCGATGCGCTGCGGGTAGACAATGCCCCCCTTGTAGTGAACCGTGATGTCTGTGTAGTCGACCTCGGCGGAGATGTACTCGCCGTGCCCGCGGACGGGGTTGCCAGTGCCCCATTCGTAGAAGATGTCATCGGGGAGGTAGTAGTTGACGCTCGTGCTGTTCTCCTCTGTGACTGGGCTGACAAGGATGCCGTCGCCGTAGAAGAACTGCAGGTCGATGGGGTAGGTGTTGGGGTCATTTGGGTAGTTGAAGAACAGAGGGTTGAGGGCCGGGGTGCCAGTCTGGTTCTGTTTGTAGATGGCGGTGTAGATGTAGTCGACTGCATCATTATCAGTTCTAACTTCACTCTCGGAGAGGGGGCGGCGTGCATCACTTACGGAGCTGGTATCTGATCGAGATTCCTTTGCGTGCGGCCTCAGCGACTGTCGGCCAGCGGTAGAACTCCTGGGGATTCGCGAAGATTTCGGCGTGGTTGCGGAAGAATGTGTAGAATGAGCCAAGAGCTGCCCATCTGTTGATCTATGTTAGCTAGAGCAGCCCATGTGAGGGGAGATTCAGTCCGTGTGAGGGGAGATTCAGTCCTTACCTAGCACAGAGCGTCTCCGTTACATTACCACCGAAGCCGCAAACATCGGGGCCCACGACAGGAATTTGGTACAACGATGCGAACTGCAGGATCTGACTGATAGAGCCGCGGTACCAAAGCCACCCAGAAACATTATCTGCAGAATATTTAGCATGAGTCGTTGGCGTTGACAATTTTGAATGGGTAGACGCCAGAAGCATTCTTACCTCCAAGCCAGTGGGACACGTCCTTGCCGGAGCCAGCGAACGTGCTTCTCGTAATGACCAAAGCGCGGTCATCTGGGCGCCTGGAACGCATGGCATTGTGGGAATGCGAGGACATCATAGCTCCGTAAAGGTTGTGGGTATCATATTGAACGTATCCGCCACTCTGCACCAGATCGGTGTCGGCAGTGCTGTCAGCAAGCGTGGGTCCAGCGCCGTTCTGAATCATATAAGGTGGCCTGATGAGCTTGCGATTTGGAAGACCCTTGCACTCGTCAGGTCCGCAGCCAGAGCCAGTTTGTCTGCCGTGCTGCCAGCCAGCACTCGAAGGAGCCCAGTGGGGCCTGGCGGAGCGCCAATGACCAACACCGAGGTTGCGGCGGGAACGAGACTGAGGTTGATGACGTTGGACAACAGTAGTTGAACGCTTTTCATTTGCGTTACCGGAGGCAAAGTTTGGCTGAAGACTGTCCGGGAATCCAGGGATAGGAGCATCCGGACCATCGCGGACTGGTGGCGGCTTTGGAGGGTCACCATCCACCTCCGCGAAATTCTCCGGGGTGGTGTTGTTGCCTGGGTAGGGGCGGTTGAAGAAGTTTGCAGGCTCGTTCATGTCGATCCATAACGCGTCAATGTCCGGACCATTCGTTCCATCGAAGAACTCCAAGAACTGCTCATCCCAGTACTGCTGCGATGCGGGATGGAACCAGTCAGGGAAGTAGCTCGGGCCAGACCAAACGACTCCCTGGTATTCGGAGCCATTCCTTTCCTTCATGAAGATATCATATTTGAGACCTGCATCGAGCCCCGGATTGGATTCCTTGTAGAACACAGCGGGATCGACCATGACTACGTAATGTTGATCCCTCGCATGGATTGTGTCCACCAGGTCTTTGTACAGATTGGCCGGGAACCTTTCTGGGTCAATGGTGAAGATGCGCCGACGGTCCATGTAGTCGATGTCCGTCCAGATGGTTTCCAGAGGGATATTGTTGGAGGAGTAGTTGGCGGTGACAGCGGCGACCTCGTAGACGTCTTGGTAGCCGTATTTGCACTGGTGATAACCAAGTCCCCAATAAGGAGTCATCAATGGGAGCTGAGTGATTTCCGCGTACTGCATGGCCACATCGCGCGGGGAGGGGCCAGCAATGAAGTAGAAATCAAGAACACCGCCGATGATGTTGTACTCGAGGTACTGACCACCCTTGTTGTCAATGAAGATATCCATGCCGTTGGAGTTGAGTAGGAATACTCCGTGGGTGCCACCCTGCCGATGGTCAAAATATATCGGGTGAGCGCCGTACAGGTTCTCGCCTTGAGGCGTCCCGTAGGCATCGCGGGTGTAGATCGTCCGAGTGTAGTTGGTCGCGTTCAGCATGAACGCGTCGCTGTGCTCACCCAGTCCGTACAAATGCGGGTTCTGTGGCAGATGTGTCTTGATATAGACATATTGGCTCTCGAACACCAGCTTGCTTCCCGTGGTATCAAAGATCACCTCTCCGGTATCAGTCCGAGACACAGTGAATGAGAAGGGGTCGGCATTAAAGTCGAACTTGAGCTTGGCGTCCTTCGGGGAACACCATTGGCCGAAACCGGGGCGCGGGAAGACACTGTCTGGAACCTGATAGACCGTGTTGTTGGTGTCCAAGATCTTGACGTGGAGTCGATCGCTGGTCTGATACTCCACCTCCAGCTTCAAGTCTGGGAGGTCAGTCCCGAAAACATTGCATGCCGGCCCTGCGAGGGAAAGTTCCGCGTAAAATCCAGACCTAGTCTCCCATTGCTTTGTCGCCCTGTATCCTGGGCATTCAGACAGGTCCTTTTCGTAGAGGTCATTGCCGGGGTCATCGAGATCCTCGATACCAGCCTGACTCTGTGCCCAGACACAGCCACTCAGGGCTGCAGCCGAGGTGAGCAGCTTCTGGAGATACATGCTGTCGCCTTGGATAGCGAGCGATGTCACGTACGCATACTGTCCTTATATACTTCTCTCAGTGTCTTGGGTCCCTTTGCCAAGATGGACCGTGTGATCAGCGCGGAGACTACAGCATTCGCCAAGGCCGCGATCCCCATCCCGGAATCGGGGATGGTATTTCAACTGTCCAACTCTGGAGCCGGAGACGTTCATTGTTTCTCTCGTTCTTGAGGTCACCCGCATCAATGTCGTCGAGGTCTTCGTGGGGTATCTTGCCCTGGCATCGCAGTATAGTCATGTGCTTCACCTGCAGATGAAAACGAACCAGCGACATCAACCCCGCGCAAGCTGTCGGCAAAGCCAGTGATGATCCCCAGTCCTTGGCATTTGCCGAGCACTCCGATAAAAGCCCGAGAAATGACGCTGTCAACTCCACTCCAAAGCCGAAGCCAGCGATTCTGTTGGCGTTCATCGCTTTCTAATCGTCCGGCAAAAGTCCGTGGTTGCGGGGCTCCACAGGGTTCCAATTTCCCTTGACCCCCACGCTATGTTTCATGTCTTTCACATTTTCATGATCTCAGCTTCCCGATCTCTTCATCGCCGGTGGTGGGTGAGGCATAATCATTGAACAAATCGGCTGCTTAAGTCACGCAGTAAGATACGGTCATCCAGTGCAGTGGGAGGTAACCATCCAAGAGTGGAATGTGAGCTCAACGCGTTCGACGGTTGCGACGAGTTCCTCATCTGTTTGATTGTTCAGCCTTCAAATTCCACCTTACAGTGGAGAGCCCCATTCCTTTATTGCACAGCCCCAGGGTTGCAACCGATTAACTGTCGACAAGTCTGATCCGACTAAGACCACAAAGGTGGTAAGATGGAACAGAACAGTTTACTCTTCCTGCTAATATGTCTGAGCCTAAAGCATGCTGATGGTTATCACTGTGTACCTGCAATGGAGATGGTTGGAAATAACTTGTCATGCATACTGAGTCAATCGACATCTGATGTGTGGAAAGTGTATCAAAGTCACAGCTGGGGCTACAGGTTAAGAGGACTTGTCTTAGCCATTGGATTCGACGCGAGCGATCACGGCATACAGCAGCAATCAAGAAGCTAGATTTGGTGGGAAAGAAGTTTGAGGCGTGCTGCTGATAGTCCAGAGCTGTCAAAGCTTGCGATTTCTATGCCCCGAATGTGGTTCGTCCCAAATTCCGATATCACAGATTCTATTGATTGATTGGTATTATTCTCTAGGTGATCTCATAGAAGCGCCAAGGACAAGCAAAAATTGCCCGACGGCATGGAGAAACTTTGAGTGCAGAGGAGTGAGTTCTGAGCTAAGTTATTTGAATGATTCGTTTCAGTGGCTCAAGGCTGCTTACTTTGGGTTCAAGTATGTTCAAACAGTCCCACTTTTGACTTTACTTCTTTCTTCTTGCTTTGTTCTCTCCCACTAGGATGTACGCTTTTCCTTCGGGGAGGCAGTTTATCATAAAATACAGGTCGTTCCTATGAACCTTATCGTAGTGCAGTTTCGCCGACCATGAATCGAGATAAAAATAGAGGATACAGTTGGCAGAATCGTTAAGGGCCTATGGACTTAACTCGATAGGACTATGGTTGCATCTTGTAGGATAAATACACTGGTAGGAATTACAGAGTGGAGGGAGTGTTTCGTCTTCTAACCAAGCAGGATTGTTGCTCCAATACCTATCGCCCACAGCATCGCTCTTTTGAATAGTCTCGAAGGACAACCAGACATATCTCTCTACTCGTCCCCCCTATCGGCCGAAACCCTGACAATAGCCGCCCTCCAGATCATCCATACCGTTCGAGCCAAGACGCGAATAAAGCTCGTGTTCAGTGGGCTCCAAATCAAGCTCAGTGATGCTCGTATCTCGTCCCAGTCCTAATGACCGAAAACCTAAGATTTAGATTGGTGACATCCAATCATATTCCCGCTGCGTGCTTCTTCCAAATCGGTCCGCTAAAAGGGGTTTGCCACTTGTCGAGCAGCTTCCCAGACCAGGTGGGCTCAGTATTGATTCTTTTGTATACAATCTCATAGTCACAAAATATAGCTGCGATGGCTATTTGAGTATTGAAATGGGGATGGCACGATGGCAGTCTGACATAGCAGACGGGTCGGTATCAACGGAGACAGCACAACTAACCACTCCCATGTCCAGTAAAGACGTAGAGGACAGTCTCTGTAGGTGGCTATCGTACTTGAAATGAAGCTGTCTCATGAAAGAAGAATCTGGTGGAAAACTGTAGTCATATTGAGGATGGTAGGATGCTGCTATCTCGAGGAAAAACTGCATGCAAGCTTCCTAAGGCATTTCTGATACCTCAGGCCACTAATACGCTACTGTCATGAGTTCCACCACTACAGTATGTTTTTTCGTACATCTCATGGCGAGATAGGCGAGGGCATTTTCGCTCGGCTTAAGAGGCCACCAGATAAGCCAAGGTAGGAAAGGCGTGTCGTGTACGTTCCAGTATCTTAGATCATAATCCGATGGACATTTATAGCCTGCGGATGTCGCCCCGTCGTCCATATGATATGATCAGTCTCAAGCTTCTCCGACCACCAACGAGCAAACATCGTGTTATAGTGAATTCCCCGTATAACACAGATATGCTCGGTGGATTCCATCTCTTCTCGAGTTTGACGATCGGTCAGTCGGATGTAACGACCCACATTTCCTTCGTACGCGACAATTTGTTGCAGGATATCCTCTTTCTTAGTCGGCAGATCGAGCGGCGGCGGCTTCCAAAGTAGTTTAGCTTCTTCAGGAGTGAGAAGAAAATGAGCATCATGGTCATCTTCGGTATCCCTTTCTTCGGGTGCAAAGTCTTCATTGGGGATTTTAGAACACAAGTACCGCCATTCGAGACTCCAGCGGAGCCGTGTCTCGCCATCTCAGGTAAGAAGGTGCGCCTGGTCTGCCAATGTTGATAGATCGACTGAAATCATCCATCACGGTGTATTTCAGGGGCAAAGATAAGATCCTCTAGTAGATCCAATTCCCGCCTGTCATATTGCCCTCTCTAGCCTCTTCGGCAATCGACATGTCGGGGAGCAACTCAGGCTCAAGCTCCTTATGGAGGTTGACAAACCCGGCGAGAGCACAGGCCCGGCGGACTTGATATCGTGTCAAGGGTAGCGCCGGGTGAGCTTCCGGTATGTATCTTCTTCTGCGAGGTCAGGGTTCCAGATACAGTACAGCTAAGCTTATGGGTTTCCCAGATCATCCGGAATGATGTTACTCATCATAGGTCGGGCATTTCGTGCTCGGACGAGCTCAGGGGCCATTGAAAGTCCGTGGTGACAAAGTTCAACCACATCCGGACTAGGGCGAATTCGTACGAACAGTGAAGTCAGCGTATCACTGACCAGCGTTCGGAGGCTCAAGTTCTGCGGTACGGCTCTACCCTGCATGGCAGCAACACATTAATTATAGTCATAAAGAGGGGTTTGATCAGATGATGCATCTGGGTCCAATTTTACGATGCGATCCGTATCGCTTCTTTCGTCGGGGCGGTCCATGATAGAATGACCAGGTGTGCATGTGTGCACCAAAGATGACTGAGCATGACTTGATAAAGTGGGGAATGAGAACCCGTGCTTGCCAACCAGTCACGTGAGAAGGGGCTCGTTGTACCTTGAGCTATCGTATGATAGTCTCTAGCAGGAATTTCGGTGCGCCTATGTAAATATGTGGGTGCTTGACTTTGGGTGGACGCACGGACGCTGCAGTGTTTAGACATATGATTAGGCTCATATGGGGCTCCACCATGGAGCGGGACCCACCATAGCCGTAGTGTGAGGGCCGAATTGAACCTCGAACCCTATACTTTCCTGTGTTGACTTGCTCCAAGTCGCCTGACCTTGAGATCTTCAAAGTTAGAAAGCTGTACAGTAATATCAGCGTTGTTTTTCGAAGGTCGCATGGAGGGTCTACATTGGGGAGGGCATACATAGTCTCTGAGGTTGTCGAAAATCCCGACTTTGCCTTGATGTTGTTGTTATCGGCGTAGGTCTTTCATAGTCCAACATTTGTAATCATGACCGCCGGACCCTCCAGATTCCGATTTCATGTTGATAGTGGTGATATCTTTCCCCTCGAGACAAAGTCCGTAGTGTTTCTTCTCTCCAGGCTTCCTGACGGGTGTCGTAAAATACTTCACAAAAAGTCGCTGTCCATCTTCCTGTCGAAGCTGCACAACACACACAATTATGCTTCTTAAAGCCATAACAGCACTTCCTAGGGGGCTCCTAGTCCCCAGAGGTGGACAGCGTCGCTTTGAATGCAAACCATGTAAGCAGACCTCCATCGGCAGGCAGGAGATACCGCTCGGGTTTGTGGGACTGACCAGGTGAAGGTGTAATTTTGCGACATAAACAGGTCTAGTTAGTTCTTGTCATGACTAAGATGCCTCAGCAATCAGGCGCAACTCGATGACCACACTGCCAAGTGCTCACTGTACTTATGAGCGGTTCGCAACGACCCGGGGCTCTTTCCTCCTAAGTAAGAACCGCTAGATAGTGGGCGAAGTCAAATCTGCCCGAGACACTCCAGAAGCCAAGTCCGATCATATTGGCAGCCTACGGGTTCAGACCTATCTAATGTGTCGCCGAAGTTGCCTTACGAACCATTATGACATCACCATAACTCCCTGCGAACCCCCCTGTATACTTACATGGATATTGATCTCTATCTCCACTTAAGCTCCCTTCCTACACCGGCTCTTCAAGGCTAGCAGTCCTGCATACAAGAATATCAGCAAGGCAGCTCGAACAAAATCTTCGTCACCTACCCCGAACCAATGTTATGAAACCGCAGACATTCTTGTTCAACTTCCTCCTCATATCTCCCATCGCCTATGCAGAAGGAAAAATCAGCCTTCAATGGGCAATCTGCGACCCAAGTCCACAAGATACGCTTGCAAAACTTAGACTAGGCGCAGCACCCCCCTACAAAGAAAATCCAATCACCTACTACGATGAACATCCCCCTATCCACATCAGCTCTGGTATAATGTTCCGCACCAAAACAAACAAAGGCCAGCAATTCTCCACAGTGAAAGTCCGCTTTCCTGGGACAGTTCCTGATGTTCCGGACTTTGTTGACTGCTCCTGGGGCCAATATGGCACCAATCCGCCATCCTTCGCCTGCGAAAAACGCTGTCCTTTGGACAGTAAAGTTTGGCAGGAGGAGCAGGTGCAGTTCGCCGAACAATATGAGACTGTCGACTGGGATGCGCTGCGTGCGTACGGGCCCTATAAGAATGCGAAATGGAAGATGCGGGTCGAGGGATACAAGGCTAAGTTTGATAATGTAGTTGCTGGGGACCTGCATCTCATGGAGGTCGAGGTGAAGGTGCCCTGGGAGCAGTCTCATGACGCGCTGGAGGCAATCACGCAATATCTAAACGAGAGGGGCGTTGTGCTTTGTGTGCCGCAGGAAGGGAAAACCATGCGGCTATTTCGTGCTATGGGGTACTTTGGTGATGAAAATGAGGAGTTGTAAGCAAAGGCGAGAAGTGAATATCAGGTGCCCGAGATAGGGAGTAAAGCTAGCGAGGGCCATTTCGTTCCAGCAAGGTTCCGGGATTTCGCGTGTAAATAAATTAATTTTAATCTCTGAGCGCGTTCAATATGTCTCAAAATTAAATAATCGGTCAGCTCCCTCGTCCGCTCTCCGACTGCACCACATTAGCATATAGAATATAGGGACGGACTAGACAAAGTTAGTCACATCCATATCTATGCACTCCAGGCTTTGTGGTTTCCTCTAATGGTTAGTCAGATACGCCTGTAAAAATTCAACTGAACAAGGCTTAGATACTCTGTAGAATCCACTCTGATTATGCAGAAATGTTGGAAACTCAAGATAAAAAAGGTCTCATCTTGCGTCGTTATGTCATCCTTTTGGGTCAATCCAATCACCATTCTAATAAGAGTACCTAACATTCTTCGAAAATCAGACGAAGTAATCCCAGAGTTATAGTATGATGCGTCTCACAGAACTGCTCTACGGATATGTACATAGACAACGTTGTTTTATCCATAGATTCTGAATGAATATTGCGAGGCTAAACTGTTATCAACTTGCAGCTTGCGGCCAGACGATCAGCAGGGGCAAACTTGAGGGCCTTTGCCTGAGGATCACAAAAATCAGTCATTTAGACGTCCTTCTGAGCGTGACCAGGAGGTGAATGAGTCCTTCAGAAGACGGTTATTGAGTTATAGTTCTTGGTTATATCTCAGTAACTGATGCAGATAAATTCAAGCCAAAACGTACCAAATTTACAATTG
>ERZ1673737.2837-NODE-2837-length-13979-cov-4.515656_pt1 | contig 13979 bp, 15 predicted proteins | sample MGYA00580211_ERZ1673737 | MGnify/ENA primary metagenome ERZ1673737 (study PRJEB41218, sample SAMN15661789) | gut metagenome | host: Homo sapiens | place: Canada: London | collected 2015-08-20/2019-03-30 | study: EMG produced TPA metagenomics assembly of... | reverse complement strand
AATGAAATCGATCTCGATACTCTTGACTCGGCATTTACGTTTGTGAAGGAAATGCCTGCAGGAGAGAACCGCAAACGCAGTAGTTTTGTGGCTTCCGCGATTTTCGACCGGCGACGATGGACTGTTCACGACCTTCATATGATGCAAGTACTTCTGTCCAAGCTCCATGAGGCCTTGTTGAGAGAGCTGTACGAAGTCATGATGAACTGTTTTGAGGCAAAGCCACGCCCAATCGGCCCAGTGATGTACCTTCTCGAAACACACATCCAAACGGATCCAAATTACATCGAGGACCCGGAGGACATCGATCGATTCTGTTCGTATGTGCAAGACGGGCTGGCCCAGAAGGCCACAGCGAAATACCAGAGCCTCCTTAGTCAACTCATTCCAGTGGAGCAAGAGGCTTGGGACCCCCAGCATGTCATCGAACTTGGAGATGCAATCACAAAGCTTGCAACCAAAATCCAGAAACGCTACCGCAATAATCCAGAGATTATGGGGTACGTCTCACATCTTGTCTAATTGACCCATCGCTAACCAACAACAGGGTTAATCCTTATACGACTCTATGCTTCAATGTATTACCAATGTTTGCCGAGGACGCACATGAAATGGTCATCAGGATTCTCGAACAAGCCAAAGATAGGGGCGAGGAGATCGCCATCGAAGATGGTTTCGACTTATACAAGGGACTTGCTGCTGTCAGACAGTTGTTCACACAAACCCATCCCGAGTAAGACTGGCCTTTTCTACTTTACGAATATTGGTAGCTGACCCAATTTAGCGCAACTTTCCCATTCCATGTGGAGACTCTTCTTCAGGAATTCGTCTGGAGATGGCTTCGTCTGACAGACCAAAAGATCATGGATTGGGTCAGTCAAGCTACGAGACAAGACGCATTCACCGTTCGTGCCGAAGGAGTGACCGATCTCGCACCTGAAGATGATCGACACAGTGTGTCAGTGATTGATATCTTCCGATCTTTCAACCAAGTGGTTGAGAACCTTGTGCAGCTGGAATGGGACGACGATCTCCAATATGCGAAATTCATGACGCATCTTTCCAACTCAATTGGCAAGGGTGTGGCGACATATTGTGACTCCTTGGAGAAGATGTTTGCGCGGGAGTTGGATCGTCTCACGCCTGAACAAGAGGCCGCATTGAACCAAACCACACAGGAGAAGCTGATGCAATTTGCGAAGGACACATGGACAAACAAGGATAAGATCGAACCATTCCAATTCTACTCGGAAGTATGTGTGCACTTTCAGCTTCGTGAATTGGCGCCTAACCTTTTCTATAGTCCCTGGTGAAACTGAACAATATCGAGTATGCACTCGCCCAACTTGACAAGCTCGAGAACGACATCAATGTCGATGGGTGCGCCGAGGTCATCGCGAGAAACACCCCTCCGCAGCTCAAAAAGGTCCGCAAATCTACCACTTATGTCTTCACAATCAAGGTTGTGGAAGCAGAAGATTTGAAGGCGTGTGATATCGGTGGTGGCAGTGACCCCTATGTCGTCTTGACGGACGAATATCAGAAACGGATTGCAAAGACCCGCACCATTTACAATAATCTTAATCCCCGCTGGGAGGACACTGTTGATCTGACAACTCAAGGTCCTCTTAACATGATTGCTACTATCTGGGACTGGGATGCAGTGGGCGACCACGACTATGTCGGCCGCACGTCAATCAAGCTGGATCCAGTGCACTTCAGTGACTTCTTGCCAAGAGAGTATTGGCTCGACCTTGATACTCAGGGTCGGCTTTTGCTCCGAGTCAGTATGGAAGGCGAGCGCGATGATATCCAGTTCTACTTTGGCAAGGCTTTCCGTACACTAAAACGTACCGAAAGGGACATGACTCGGAAGATCACAGAGAAGCTTTCTGCATACATCAGCCACTGTCTCTCCCGTCGGACATTGAAATCTCTGCTCTCTCGTGGTATTAGCATCTCCAGTGTGTCGAGCTTCCTAAACCGCAACCGAGCACAACCAGCTGCTTCTGGCCCAACGCCAGCCGACGTCGAGAACGCCTTGACTCCTCTTTTCAACTACTTCAATGACAACTTCGCCATCATGAACAAGACACTTACACCCGAAGCCATGAAGATGGTGATGGCCCGCTTGTGGAAGGAAGTGCTTGCAACCATCGAGAGTCTGCTAGTGCCACCTCTATCCGACAAGCCATCCCACCAGAAACCCCTAACTATCCAAGAAGTCGACATCGTATCACGCTGGCTCGTGCTGCTGTTGAGCTTCTTCCATGCCATCGACGAAGAAACAGGCGAGGCAGGCGGTGTTCCAATCGACATCTTGAAATCGCCCAAGTACCACGAAATCCAAAGTCTGAACTTCTTCTACTTCGAACCAACAGAGAACCTCATCCGCACCTCTGAGCGCATGGCCTCGGCAACAGTCAACCGCCAACAAGCGAACCGCAACCGAACCTCCGCACCTGCACACCTCGGCGCCACAGGCGCTGGCCATGGCGGCTTAGGACTTCCCGCTGCCCGTCGTGCGAAGAGTATCATGCTCTCCCGCAATTTGGGAACCATGAAGAAAGCCAAAGAAGAGAAGCGCAAAGAAGCCCAGGCCGATCCAAACGACGACATGATCCTGCGTATTCTCCGTATGCGCCCTGAAGCCGCAGGCTACCTGCGTGACCGTAGCCGTCAGAAGGAAAGACTAGCTGCAGCTGCAGCTGCCGATGCCATCGTGAAGCAGAGTTTAATGGCCGGTGCAGGGAGTCGCATGAGTGGCATAATGCCCCGGGCAAGGTGAACATGGAATTGGCACCTGTCTTGTATGTTTGTTATTGCTTTATACATCAGCCAGCAATGCTTCCCATTTTCTGCCTCTTCGTGTTTTCTGCATTCTGTCTCATTACGCATGAACCCTTGACCTTATGATTCCCATTGGCATCTACTTGTGCCCGCTCATATTACTTCAGATGGAATGGAAATGGAAATAATCACGATGGACCAGTACCAGATACCAGATACCAGATCGAGGCAATTCCACAGGTAAACGTAATTCAATTGGATTCACCCTTTTATTCCACGTTTACATCTATATTTACATTTACAATGAATTCATTTTGATCTTGAGTTTCCATTGTATCCAGTAAAAAGCATTCATTCCAAAGAACAAACCCTCAAATTTACTCCAGAGCAATGCACTCAATCTCAACAGGGACGCCCTTCGGCAGCTGGTGAACAGCAACACAGCTACGGGCAGGCTTGTGAACGAAGAACTTCTCGTAGGTGGCGTTCATTTCGGCGAAGTTGGCCATATCAGTCAAGAAGACCTATATATCCATTCCGATTAGCAAGGTTCATTAGGAAATAAACCGAGGTGTCTCCGCTAGAGTAGGGGAAAACCCACGTTAACCTTAACGATCTTGGAGACGTCGGAACCGGCAGCGGTCAGGATAGCCTTGATGTTGTCGCAGCAGACCTGGGTCTTCTGGCCGATGTTACCCTCGACCAAGTTGGCGGAGGCGTCGGCGGGGATCTGGCCGGAGACAAAGATCTGGCCGTTGGCGCGGATGGCCTGGGACTGTAAAAGGTTTGTGTTAGGATCTATGTGCTTTGAGATATGTATAGATGTTGTTGTTTTCGAGTGGTTGGGTTCAATTGTTTGATTTCGGGTAAGTTATAGAGGGGTAGCTCGCAAGGTAGATAGGTGAACACCTGGGTATGAGGGAGAACGTACGTAGGGGCCGGCAGCTGTTGAATGTATATGTTAGTGAGTTGATTCAAGGTGATTGTATTCCAGGGGGGACTGGAATTGAGTGTTCTATCCGCTCCGAAGATAGATGAAGGTGGGACTTACGAGGGCAGGCGTCCTTAGCGGAGATGGTAGACATAGACATGGTGCGAGGGAGGAATTGAGGTCTGGAAAGGATAGAAGGTCGAGGAGTGATAGTTTGAGAAAGAGACAAGAGACGAGAAATTGGGCGCAGCATGAGGAAGAAGTAGGGAAGATGGTAAGTGCCCCGCTCTGTGGGTTTCCCTCGGAGAGCATCGAAGCTCCCCGATGAAGTCATCTTACTTATTACTCTTTACCTATACTAGGGATCGGAATACTGTAGATATTATTTGGATTGGATAATTACTTGGATAACATTCAATTGGGCTAATACAATGCTAGAATATTAAGTCGTATCGTCGTGTTCGCATTACTTGCCCCTGCGCCTTCTAGGAACATACTGTACAATTCTTCGGGTCACTGTTTGCCCAGGCTGGCAAGCTGCTGCATTAGGCTGGCTGTCTGCTCGGCGGAGTACCCGAAGAAAACGGGGCCATTGAAGGTGATGTGGGGGGGATTGGAGGTGGTTGAAGGAATATCGGGGTTGGTAGTCGATTCTTCACTCGCAGCAGCAGGAATAGGAGGCGCAGATATCTCTTCTGTAGCCAGGCCTTTCTTATCCTTTGGCCATTCCTTTGCCCCGGCTTTCCAGGGTCCTTGGGTCTCAGGCTTGGGGACTTCAGCGGTTGGGTTGGGGGCGCCGTGGCCGAAAGGACAACGGCCGGCAGGTTTGGTAGGGGCATCAACACTGGCGTCAGCGACGTCCGCAGGCTTCTCGGATGAAGTATTGGATTGGTCGGCTGGGATGGGGACAGGCGCCGAACCGGAGGTCGGCACTGAGGCTGGAGGGAGATGTGTGACGGGCACTGAGATACCCCAAGGCCTGCTCGGGGATTCCCCCACGCGGACTTCGCGGAGTGGACGGTCAAAGTGACTCTGGCGATTATCATCCTCATTGTTTGGGGCTCCAGGCGCCTCTGGGTCCACGTTCTCGGCCCATTTCTCGACACGCTGGGTCGACGCCGAGGTTGCGGACTTGCCCTCGCCGTTCTGGCGTTCCGGTAAGAAGGCTTGGTGTTTGACTCCCAGGCCAGCGATCATGCTGGTGAGCCCACCGTATTTAGCGTCTAGGTGTCGCATGTCCTGTGGATTGCGTTGGTATCGGTTGACGCAGATTGCATGACTCCGAGGAATTTCATGTTTGTGCCGTTCAACATATTCAGCGATTTCTTCTGGTGAGTGTTGGTCCAGGAATCGGATCGGGCATCGAGATACAGGGCATGCACCTTTCGATGATGGAGCGGATGGAGTATGACTGGAGCGTCGTTCGTCCAGCTCGGCTTTGATAGGATCGAGATGCTCATGCCCGCAGGTGGAGTCGACCTGGATCTTTGGTGCAGAGCTTCTCCCGCTAGGGACTTCACTTCCATTCTGCATCTTATTCGGTTTGGAGAATGGGCAATGCAGATCCCCCTGGGTACCATTGGTGGTGAAGTCCTTCTCCAGCGCGGGTGGTGGGGAAGGAACTCGCGCGAGGATGCAGGAATTGGATATTTGGGAGACGCCATCCTGAGAACGGAGCAGAGACTTGCAGCCTTTGACCCCGTCCTTGATGGCCGCAGTGGTATTTTCGTCTACATTTTGGTGTGCAACGAGGGTCTTGATTACATCCTTGGAATTCAACGGCTGTTCCTCCACCTGAAGCTTGCTGTGTACAAGGCCCTGACGGTATTCTTCTTGCTGCGCGAGCAGTTTGGTATGAACGTCCAGTGCACGAGGTCTATCTTGAGGCGGCAGTGTTTCTATCACATCGGAGTACTATTTGCGAGTTAGCGATGGTCTCAAAACACATGAAAACAAGCAAAGCAATAAAAGTCTCATCAGATAATACATGTTAATCCGTCACCGCCACAAGATTGTGACTACTGATCTAGAGCTAATCAAAATTTCTCATCACTTGAGACAAAGCAAACGCAGGGAGAATAAGAGAAGAAAAAAGTGTGTATTTACCTCCTTGAAGACATTGTCCATGTGCTGAAACAGTTCATTTTGTCTGTGGGTAAGTCGATAAACAGTTAGCAGTAGGGCATCGAAGGCCTTGCCAACAGCCTGGAGCTGATCATATTGCAGATCCGGCTGCATCTCGGTAAGTGCAGCAGGTGACATGCTGAAAATATTACAATCAGAGGAAATTCATCTGAGGAAGTGGCTTGCTAGATGCAGCGCCGACTTCAAAAGCATGAGAGATGGAAAAAGGAAAAGAAGCTGCTTTATAGCGGATGGGCTGACGCCGGAAAAACGTGAAGCGAGATGGCCTGTGCGTTGGGTCATGTGAGGGGCTAGTCTGTTCTGGGAACGGTAACTACAGGTGAGGTACTGTACATGTATGTACATGCCCATGGTAAGTTACATATAATCTACGTCTATTTATCTATGACAGTAGCAGCATTGAGACATCCAGTACAATATGGTGAAGGTGCAAATTTAGGTATAAGCGAGTGTGTGTGTCAAATGTCTGCAAATCTCATTAACCTCGAGGATATATATATATCTTTGTATCACTTACGCGCTGCAACCTTTTTCAGCAAATAAATAAATCAATGAGCCAGAAAATATAAGCAACCAAATGAAGAAAACATCAAATACCCAGGCACAATTGTATTATACCCACCATGTAGAAACAGGGAAGTTTCAAGGTGAGTTGGTAGTGGATACCAACACCTAGGTTCGACTTCCCCATGCACTAGTCTCCCCTTCTTGGCAGTTCAAGTACGCCCATAGTCAGGCTCGTACACCGTCACAATTGTCCAAGTGGTACGAATGGCAGATATGTAAGTTATTTCAAACCCTGCGCAGCTGGCTAGGACGGCCATGAGCGCCTTCTGAGATTTCAACCTTGCAAATTAAACTTTCTAACGTGCTCTAAGAGAGTGATACTGCGACTTCGGGAAGATGACTTTCCAGACAAATCATACACAGGGATTGTTGCATGTGTGAAGGCATATTTAGTCTTCACTGAACGCCCTGCTGAGGAGGCACTCGAAGGGAAGCATTTTTGGCACTTCCAACCTTCAAATGGTAAAGCAGACTCAAGGTTTCATATCGTTATCGACATCGATAAAGTCGGTCATTCGGGTGCTATCTAGCAGACTTTTCCTTATGAGATCTATCGTGTCATGAAAATACAAAATGAGATGTGAGGTGCTGTCCGGCGAACTGTGAGGAGCAAAAACTAATAACTTGCCTTAGACGCATAGTTCCTTATTGCCGTAAAATGGTGCGGGACAGCCTTTTATGCAAGATTCGCCTATTTTCCGATGCTTTCTATCCCTAGGGGCAGGATCAGGTGGTCGACGTTGATCCTAAATCCGTAGGGGTAATTGAAGCAGACATCACTACCTAGGAGAGTGACTAGGGTATTAAGGATAAAGACAACGAAGATTGCCCTACATGCAAGGGGGTAACGCCACCGGAGACGCCCTAAAGATGACGAGCGAGGTGCCAGGCATTTTTACATATATTTATTCCTTGTCATTATTGATCTCCTTCCGTATACTTTCAACAATCCTTTGCTCCTCTTTACCTCCCTAAGTGTATGAAATAGCTCTGTCCCTTGCTTTTTCAGCCCATCGATCACGTAGAATGAAAGCTCTATTTAATCAGACTATATTTCCAATACCTAAAAGAAAAATAAATTGGGCTCCTCACAATTTGCCATTTTGTTGACTTGCAAGGTATACCTGATGGGGAAGTTGCAGCACATCTTCCTGGTTGAGTGGTTGAACCACATCCAAATCAACAATGAACCATCGTTTAAGAGGCTTTAGTGAGTCGAAATCAGCGGGAATATGGACGTGGTCGTAGCCCGCTGGGTGAAGAGTAGGACTGAATGGACGATTTAACATAGATGCACAGAAATCTTCCCCAATTTTGAGATAGCGCCTTTGGGGGCAACCATCTATATCGGTTACGCACGCATAGATAATGATTCTGGTAGGGTGAGGGTCCATATTGGCAAAGAATAATGACAAGACGAGTAATGTAATTGCGCGTTGTGAAGTGACGGTTGCGCACTCTTTAAATGAATTGGCCAGGAAGTTAAGCGGTCAAGAATCTCGGCGACGGATTAATGAAAGGCCAAGTCTTCCGACTGCACAACTTCAAATACCGACAAGGGATATGGTTCAATCTCACCCCAGTTCCTGCCCGTGGCTTTATGTTAAGGGCGGTGCAGAGAGCGAGCCGGTTTGGTGGTGCCCGCCATCGAAAAACCTGGGATCTAGATGACAGGCTAGTTCCCCTTTTTGCAATTTATTTCGCTGGCCACAATATATATATCTGATTGAACTCGTGCTCCAACCCACTCTTACATACAAACCCAGCCTCACTAGTGCGCGAAATACTACACACATTCATTACCATCAAGTATCGATCCGTATCCCCGCCACCTTTCTGACGAACTTTGATCGGTATATCGAAGTACGTATGTGATTCCTAGCTTAGTCCGTCAATCACGTTGTTTAAGCATCTATGAACCTGAGTCCCGAGTGGCATACAATTGCCGAGTCTTTCGAATCCATCTCCGCTCCCCCAGTCTCAAGCGGTACTTCCAGAGCCAGCAGCGTAGTAATGGCGTCAGGCCAGCTGGACATTTAAAATTGATGTCTGCCCCCTTGTCCGGATCGCCAGTCGAGCCGATCCTAATTTCCCATTTCTGGCAGCCCATAATAAAGCCGTCCTATCAGTCCGTGAGTCTCGGTCGTTAGACTAGGAATTGCCTTTTCGCCAACTCGACTCCTGCGCTGAACATTCGGGACACGCTTTGTGCCCACTCGCATGCCTGGGGCTGTGCCCGTGACAGACTTGGACATGGGAGCAGTGGAGCCTAAAAGCAATTTGAGAGATTACTGGCTTATGTAGTCATAAATGAAGACCCCCTTCAACAGCCCGGCCGGGCTAGCTCAATCGGTAGAGCGTAAGACTCTTAATCTTAAGGCTGCGGGTTCGACCCCCGCGTTCGGCTATTCCTAAACACCGTCCACGAGTGAGCGTTTCTTTTTTTCCTTTTTCCTTTTTTGCTTTTTGCTTTTGTACCCATCGAGTTTATTTTGGAGGGTCGAGTGATTTGACTTTTCTATTTGTATGTGAACCCACGGTACAGAATATCTTAGCTATATTTAGCTGACCCTGTCGGGTGGCTACATCGGATATTTGCTGCACAACACACATCCCGGTATGCATGTACGCAGACCTCTTTCTAGTAAAAGCCACTGTGACGAGTTTCAGATCACGTAGTAGCACGGGCCATGCGATTGGCTAGAAATATATTGGCGAAGGCTGCAGCACATCCGAAACGGTCAAGATGGTCTGATCCAACATGTGCGAACATTCGTCTGATCTAGACAAGCCACTTGACTGGGGTTTGTGAGTCATTTTACGCATGCCTGGGTGCCACAAAGAAGCCAGATGTCTAGACCTAGAACACGGAGGAGGGAAGGATTATCAGGTTACAACACACCCTGATTCGTTTGGCCCTGACGATTCGAGAGGACTGAGCACTAGTGCCGAGGCGTGCATGAGAGCCATCGCAGATCAAAGGCCCGCAGCGGGGAGTTGATAAGGCATACAGTAACAGTATAACTGGATATAGTGACAGTATAAGGGTGTAAGAGAGTATATGAATACAAGTATAAAGTATGAATATAAAATAGACAATTAACAATAGAAAAAAGAAAGAGTAACACAAGACTTAAGGTAGTTCTAGACCGAAGATCAGAGGGGCATCTGCTTATCAAATTGCCCATTTTGCCATTCTATTTTTCCCCTCCATTTTTTTTTCCCTTTTTTACCTCTACCCCCCCATCACGTCTTTTTCCCCCCCCTCTTCTCTTCCTTTCATCATGTCCTCTACTCTCCCTAATGCCTCCCAAGTCGGACTCCCCGCCTCCGATGCCTCCAGCGCCGCCGAACTCGCCAGTCTTAAGGTAAGACTGCGTGGTGCCCTGCGCCAGTTCCCGGACTTCCCTTCTCCGGGCATTCTGTTCGAGGATATCCTGCCTATCTTCGCCGATCCTTCTCTCCACGAGGCCCTCATCCGCTCCCTGGAACTTCACATTCGCGCCAATTACGACCAGAAGCCCGATGTCATCGTCGGTCTTGAGGCCCGCGGCTTCCTCATGGGCCCCAGCCTGGCGCTGCGCCTTGGTGCCAGCTTCGTCCCCGTGCGCAAGCAGGGCAAGCTCCCCGGTCCTTGCGAGACCCAGGGCTACGAGAAGGAGTATGGTCAGGATTTCTTCCAGATGCAGGCCGACTCTATCAAGCCCGGCCAGAAGGTTCTTGTGATTGATGACATTATCGCTACCGGTATGTGATGCGCGCTATACCTATTGTACAGCAATACTAATGGATCCACAGGTGGTTCCGCCTACGCCGGTGGTGAGCTGATCAAGAAGATGGGAGGAGACCTCCTCGGCTTCATCTTCCTCCTCGAGCTCGAGTTCCTCCACGGCCGTGACAAGCTCCCCGCGCCTGTGTACACTCTCCTCTCTGGCCAGTCTTAATCTTTAACGCCCTCTCAGCCCTCCAAAAAATCTTTATTTGACGACCGCAATTGCCGACAATAATGACCCCTCCAAAAGCCCGACCGCACCCGATCTTGCGGTGAACGGCGCGTCCCCCGCTACGGGCCAACCAACCACAGGTATTCGAGTCTGGGGATCAGGCGATGCTCGGAGCCTCCTTTCGCTGGTCGACGTTGGAGCACCGCATATCGGATACCATATAGAATAGCGTGAATGCCACTTGATATGTGTACAGACATCATGTCTAGTCTATGTAACATCTATCCACTTGATATTCAAACATCCAATCCACTGTCACCCCTAGGAATGAACTTCCTCATAACCTCATCCACCCACCGCTGTGGAACTCCCAACTCCACCGACTCCCGAATAGCCCTATTCATCCTAGCAATGTATTCAAACTTAGGCTTAGCAACCCGAACACACTTCTCATCCACATATACCAAAACGGGCACCTTTCCCGTCCCATGCCCATCCCCATCTAACCACCTAACAACCTCCGCCTCAACAAACCACTTATTATAAGACCCATCCGCCTGCTCCCTCGGCCTCACATCAACCCCAACCAAATCCCCTTCCGAATCCCCAGCAGAGGAATCAACCCCCTCATATATATCCAAAATCCCCTCATCCCCAATATCCATAGCATAAAGAACCCCATAAACCAAATCCTCACTGCTCGAAACGGGGATTTCATGCGCGATATCGGTATCCTGACTCGGGACGCGCAGTCCACGTGGTGGGAGGACGTTTGCGTATCCGGCTTCACAGATGAGCCAGCGCCAGTGTGGGAGAATTGCTATTGCTAGCGGGGTTGAGGACGTTCCTGGGTCTATCTGGCAGCGGGATTTCATCTGTGTTGGGGAGAGGTTTGAGCCGTAGGCGAAGTAGAGGTATTTTGGTTTTTGGTGTATTTGTTTGCGGAGGGTTGGGGTTGGGATTTGGGCTGTTGATGTGTGTGCTTCTGTTGGGGGTGGGTTTGTTTGGGATGAGTTGGACGGCATTGTTTCGGATTTGGGTGATGATGTTCTGGTTATTTTGGTGGCATTCGGAAGGATGGAGGAGAGAAGTAGGCAAAGTGGGTGAAGTATGAGGTGATTTGGACTCCAATCGCGGGGATATGAACGTCCACGGTGTTCTTTCCTTGGAGGTGCAGCAAATTGAGGGTAAATATACGTGCAAAATACTCATATCATAGTAATATCATGGAACTAAGTGTTGGATGTGGCATCGGACCACAACTATAAAGATGACAACCAAGTTGCCAATTTCCCAACTTCGACTTTCCCCTTATTCACGATATGAAATCTAAATCACTTTCCAAATTCCCATGGGAAGTATTGGACATTATCACCAAGCCCATCGGTAAAGTTGATGAAATATGCCTCGCGCTGACCCGCAAGGATCTATACGCCCATTTGCACTCATCCCTGAAGACCAGACGTCAGGTCTTCTATAGTTGGTTCACACATCCCTGGCGCATGCCACATGAAATAGTCTGCATGCCATATGCAGGACTTGTCGACATCGATTCTCATATCAGTATCAGCTTTCGTGAACGAAATGAGTTGATAGAATATATTGAAGAGCTCAAATACCTCTAAAACACCGAGTACGAAGACGAAGACGACTTTATGGCGTTCAAATCATCCCCCCAGATGGCTTAAGACAATCCATGATAATGCAAGTCTTCAAGAGTACCTACCTGATTTCCCGAGAAGAGCCTAACTTGGAGATTGTCGGTACAGTCTTTGTTGAGAATTCGTCCCTCCGGTGCGGAATAAGTATAGTGTCAGTTTGGAGGATGAGTACCTAGGCACTGATCCCCTTCTATGGGTAAAACAAAATTTTGAGAAATCTAAGATGAGGTTTTCATTCTGGCCTGGGAAGACATGGCAGGGTCTCCCATCTTCTCCACGTGCCCGCGTTACATGCGTGAAATTAGCCGATAAACTCGTGGTGACGATTACTCGTGATCTAAGAGAGGCTGAATGGCCGGATCGGCTATGGGATGCCCATTGCTATTGAACTTGTAGAACGAAAAGCAGTAGCTTTGCTAATGGGACTTGCTGAGGTGTTTCTTGTTGTAAAACAACTGAGAAGATTGATATTAGAGTATCATACTTGCTAACTGTCCTATGAAACGAATTACAAATGTGCCACTTTCTGCCAATGAACATATCAAAAAGGATTGAAGAAAAGAAAGAATACAAGAGGGCTATACTTACAACCGAAGCCAAGAAAACCCCGGACTCATCCTTCCCCAAGGACGATCGTTGAGGCGTGAGCACATTCGGTCATCGATCACCGAGACCTACAGCCAATTGAAGATCGCATATGAACAGACTGGAGATCTACTTAGTTGCGGGGCTGTGAACTATTCGGAAACCGAGTTCCGCTTCATTTTGATATATCAACTCAACCTCAACACTTGTACCCTACCAAGATATCTCCAACCTCTACAATGGCACTCAACAAACTAGCAATTGCCAGCGTCTCCCTAAGCCTATACGCAGGCCATCTACTAGACGAGAAAATCCGCGCCGCAGCCCAACATGGCTACTCCGGCATTGAGATTGTCTACTCAGACCTAGAAACATACAGCAAATCCCAAAACATCCCCATCCATACAGCAGCCCAAAAGATCAACCAAATCTGCAACAAAAACAACATCAAGGCCCTCTCCCTCGCCCCATTTGAGAACTTCGAAGGCGCCAACTCCCCCCTGGAAACAAGACTCCAACTCGCAAAGCACTGGCTCGAAATCGCCCGACTCCTCAAAGCACCGTACCTCCAAGTCCCCTCAATCTTCACAAACGACTGCAGCCGTGACGCAGCAGTAATAACCGCAGAAATGCAAGCCCTAGCCGACCTAGCTAGCGCCACCAAACCAACAGTATCAATTGCCTACGAAGCCCTCTCCTGGGGAACGAACCACTCAACCTGGGAATCGGCACTAGATCTAGTAAACCGAGTCAACAGGCCCAATTTCGGTCTGTGTATGGATACCTTCCATGAAGCAACAAAGATATGGGGTGACCCTTCCTCTCCATCTGGGAAACAGATGTACGCGCAAGAAAGGTTGCGTGATTCATTGCGTCGGTTTGTTCGGGATTGTCCCCTCGAGAAGCTATTCTACGTTCAGCTCTCTGATGGCGAGCGCTTTGATCCTCCTTATTCTGCTACGCATCCGTGGGCTGTGCCTGGTGAGGCGAAGGAGTTTACCTGGTCGAGACATGCACGCCCGTTTCCGTTTGAGAGCGAGTTTGGGGGTTATTTGCCCATTGGGGAGATTGCGAGGGCTTGGATTGTTGAGATGGGGTTCAAGGGGTGGGTTTCTATGGAGGTTTTTGATCGGAGGTTGAGGGATGGGAGTGTTAGTGTTGAAACTGCTGCGAGGAGGGGGGTCGAGTCTTGGAGGAAGGTTCAGGCTGAGATGGAGGAGAAGTCGAGGCTTTGAACTGTTGGGTGGAAGGGAAGAGTTGGTGGTTATTTTGTTGATTTTGAGGTAGATGCATTCTCCTGAGTTCGAGCTTGGCTAAATCGGATTTTTAGACCTATGTACATCCAAGCAAATGCAC
>ERZ1673737.2835-NODE-2835-length-13990-cov-4.260854_pt1 | contig 13990 bp, 9 predicted proteins | sample MGYA00580211_ERZ1673737 | MGnify/ENA primary metagenome ERZ1673737 (study PRJEB41218, sample SAMN15661789) | gut metagenome | host: Homo sapiens | place: Canada: London | collected 2015-08-20/2019-03-30 | study: EMG produced TPA metagenomics assembly of... | reverse complement strand
CTCATTCTTATCTGCATCTTATGATTATGACTTGGCGCAATTTATCATGCATCCTTGGGTGCCAGTGAATATTATTAGCTGATCTGAACCTTCCCCGTCCTTGTTTTGGCGACTTCATATCTCGATATTTACTCTTTTCCTTCTTTGAATTAGCGAGTTGATATCTTTCGGCAGGTCGAATTCTTTCTGACCAATTGAATACCTTTATCTGTTTCAAGACCTAAAGTATTATAAAATGTTTCTTCTTTTACAAATGTACCTTATGCACTAAATTGGTGGATGGAACGACCTTAACATGAGCGGACAGTAGAGCAACTCTCGATCCTCTACTCGCTCCTATTTACTGCAGCTTTTATAAAAAGCTGATACGGTAACGTTTAGTGGTACTCCCTATGGGATCCTACCTTCCTCGTCACTATCCATTTCATTCAGCTCACAGGGTACACAATTCAATAATGACTCAAGAACAACTTAGATCACCCATATTCTATCATTCCTTTGATCGTTTATCTAGCGTGGTATAAATCAAGTCAGCTTCAACTTTCTCTTAGGTCTTTGATATGTGTATAGCATGTTCTCCGTAAAGGCTTTCGGACGATGTCGACAGAATGATACATCATTTAAGAGAATCACTTAAAGCAGTGTGGTCTCTAAATTCAGGAAGGGTTTTCGTCATTTGCCTTATGTTCCATTCTATGGAACAAATGGTAAGGGATGGAATCAGTACTTACCATTGGGCTCTGTTGAGTGAATATATATTGTGATTTTCGACGATGATAGTACGACTTGAAACTGTAGATCTCATTTCTAAAGATGATTTACATCGCGTCTTTTGATTGATATATATATCATTTCTCAAGTTGGTAGTTATTATTGACATCTGGATCAACAATATCATTGCCCCGTATTACTCTGCTCCATGAAGACCTCCTAATCAAACCATCCCCACTACGTATACCTTTCTCAAAAAAAAATACACTCATAATTAACACAATGTGCATACATCTATTGCAATAGTTACTCATAATTACTTAGTGTCTAGTCGCTCGTTGTAAACTGGGGTAACCATGAGCCAAAATGAGTCATGATGCATCAATATGAGAGATTGTCCAGGTGTATTAATGAACAGCCGAGAACTAGACAATAAATATATAATCTTGTTTGCGACTTCACTAGCTGTTCTATCATTCCATCGAGTTTGTAGGGGCGGCAATAAACTAATAGAGTTACTGTCGACCATTAGGTTATTCGGACTGAGACCATGTTGAGGCATCTGCATAGGATGTCGGTCTGATATTATATGTCTGGGTACTTAACGCTTATTGTGTCTCTCTGAGTTTGACACAATATAACTTGATAGACTAAGTTATGTTTTGGATTCCTTTATTATGATGATTTCGGATAAGTTGAGCTAAGTTAACTCCTCATGACTTATACAAACTAAACAACAAACACCAAGATCCCCTTGCGCATAGACATCTACAGTATGCAAGCAATCCCATGGTAATATCCGCAGACGTAAATTCTTCAGAAAAGCCAAAGAAAGAACATTGTATAAGTGGGAACGAATGTTGCAAGGGATAAGAGTCGCCGGATGTTGATTGCCGATCGCGCACGGACCAGGCACCGTTCGCGTTCGGCGGTTTCAGACTTGAACTACAACGCTGCAACTGGTAGACGGAAATGGTGTAGATATTCGATTGAATGTTCTCAGACATCTGGTTGAACTGTAAGCAGAAAAAAAGAAAACTCAAATCAGAATACAAGCGCCAGTCTATGACCCAAAATGTCAATCCAACACCAAGAACCCCTTGCCAATAGGCAGTATAACGAACGCCTTCCACAGTAAACGCCTGTGGATGAGAAGACCCTCCAAAAATGCAAGTGCAGGACGGGACGCTGAAGAGCAAGTCAAACAAGACACTTGAAGCAAATAGAACAATTAGTAAAAGAAGAGAGCAAGCAAGCAGTAAACAAAAAGTAAGCAGATTATATCAACGCAGGAGCAAGATCAGCCATTGTAATCTCATCACGGAGATACAACAACGGAGCCCAGACACGCCAGTGCAAGACGCCCATATGGGCAAGACGCATGCCAATACGCTCGATATCAGAAACCTGCGGTGTAAGCTGCTGCGATGAAGCTCCAGATACCGCAGGCGCAGAAGAACTTCCGGGAGCAGGACCCGAAGACGATGGCGGGGTGCGCTGTGATTCGCAGATGGCCAATGGCGACAAGGGCAGATACCTGCGAGCAGAGGCCAACGTAGTATCGAGGACCTTTCCGCGCATACTATTCTGGAAATAGCGGAAGAGATCGGATTCATTGGATAGGTGCCACTCCAGCGCTTCCTCAATTGGGGCGATGACCTCGTCGGCGACGACGGCGTCGAGTTGCAATGCTGCACAGGCGAAGCGGGCGATTTCCAGGGCGATGCAACGCATATTTTGGGTCCAGCGCTTGCCGCCGCGGTGGTCTGGGTCGTCGTCGTTGGCGACTGGGTTACTGGCGATGCGGCTTTCCATGTCTATTCCGTCTTCCATTAGGGACCAGATGCGCGTGCGGAAGGTGGAGTAGGTTTCCTCTGGGGCGGAGAGGTACCGCTTGTGCTTGTTGACGTAGGCCTCGAAGATGTACCAGGCGATGTCGAGGTTGATTAGGTTTTGGATTGTTGAGCGGAGTTGCCAGAGGCGTTCGCTGTCGAAGAGGAAGGTTTCGGGGAACTCGTCTGGTGGGTTGAATTGGAGGAGCTGGTCGGTTATGCCGCGGAAGAGTGCTTCGATGGGCTTGAGGGCGTCTTCTGTTTCGGATGTTGCCGTATTCTGGGGTTGGGTTTGGTTCTTTTGCGCGTCTTCTTGCTGGGCTCGGTCTCGCACTGCTAGGTACCAGTGGCGGGCGGGCTCGACATGGAAATTTCCCCGGTTGATTTTGCCTTGGAAGTATTCTTGAAGGAATGGCACGGTGTCTTCGATTAGGAGAACGCGGAACGCGCGGATTTGGTGGTTGGCGACATCCTGGGAGACATGGGTTAGTTATGATATACTATGAGACTACTCGGAACCTACCAGTTTCATTGCTTCCAAGATGGAGAACAATGTTTGTAACCCATTGACAATCTCCCGCGGATCTTGTGACTGTGATCCTTCTTGGATCTGCTCAACCATGCGATCTGCCCACTCGTCTCGCATAGGAGCACAGTGTGTCTTGAGAAGTGCAGCCAACCACGTTGCCAAGGTAAGCATATCAAGAACACCCTTGCGTATTTGCTGCATGAGCAACGGAACCTCCAGATTCTGCATGACAGTTGGATGATCCCGCTCTGGAACAAGGGTTTTGATGACATCCTGCAACGTCTCGAACAAGGCGGGCAAACGGGGGTCGAAGGTGCGTCGGGAACCGTCAGTCGACTCAACTTCCTCGATACTGATATCGGCAGTGGCAGCACGGAAGGAGTAAATTGCGATCTCCAAGGCCAGTGAGTCCCAGTAGTCTGCAGCTTCCTTCTTCTTGCGTTTGCCTTTCTCCCCGTCTAGATCGGGCTTGAAGTGCAAATCGCGGTCGAAGTTGGCGTCCATGCGAAGGTTGATGTTGCTCATTATACAAGGCAGGTCGAGCTCGCTGAGCGTTTTCTTCGTGACCGGCGGAGACCTCCGTGCCTTGCGCAATAGCCGCTGCTCGCGGGAACTTAGTCCCAATGCTTGCGGTATACTGATAGCTTCCGGTGATGGCGAAGGCTCTCGCTTTCGAGTCACGGCAGACGATGCCGTTTGTTGTGAGCCGTGCGGATATGCGAATGGTTGTTGACGACGACGGAGAGGATGAATCGAAGCTCGATCATCATGGTTGTGAGAATCTCGCCTCTCGTTCTTGCGATACTCTTTTGAACGACTTTTTCCACCGCCATAGGCCTCGAGGGGCCCTTCAGCGCCCTCCTCCTGCGTCCGGGCCTCCTTTGTGCCCTGTAGATCCATGTTTAGACACGAGACGTCCCTACTCGGGGGGTCAGATAAATGAAGATTCCGGCAATGACAAGGCCACACCAAGCACCAAACCAAGGCGCAGACCAGACCCCTATGCAACTCACAAGTTTAGAAGCCCCCTGTTTGCCTGAGGCAGGCAGCCAATCCGCAGCCACCGAAAAGTGATGCAAGTGAGCTGTCAATTGCGGTGGAGCCGAGGATAGCTTGGTTCTGCAGCGATTGCCTCGTGGTCCAGGGGCGAAATTAGTTTTAAAAAATAATAATAAAGAAGAGTCGTGGTGAAGAATAAAGAATAAAAAATATAGGGGATTAAGCGCGTATAGTTAAAACACAAGTCTCAGGTGATTAAAGACCAAGAAAATAGCAGAACTTTCAGAGCAAACAATAGCCCAGGTCTCGAGAACAAATCAAAGCAGAAAAAAAGAAAAGAAAAGAGAGAAAAAGGAGCGATTGGCAAAGCGACCGGGATGCACAGATATAGTCAGTGTCCCCCAGACACCGGATTCGGGTGGACGCAACCAGTTCTGCGCATTCCTCTGCTGTTACCCGCACACATCGAGACTGGACTGGTTTATTTGGGCGATTGCGTTAGATCGTCGCATCGGATCTGATGTGTTTTCATGTAACTCGATCTGGTCGGGGAAAGGGGCAAATCCGCCTCACTTTGAAAGTGAAACCAGTGCATTGGCCACGTGAGTCTCCTATTTGCATACTGGATGCAGTCGGTTTGCAGGAGGATTTGTTGACCTCTGCAATCCTGCAATGACAGTGTATCGAATGGTTAACTGATCGAGTGATCGACTCGAGAGTCCACGAGAGTATCGAGGAGTGAAGCATCGGGTGGCTCGACGGGATTGGAATGTTTACGGGTTTGGCCTGAGAAATCTGGCCTGACATCCCTTCCTGGACTTCTATACTTCCCACTGCAATCTCGGCTTCTATTTCGGCTGCTATTCGGTTGCTATTTCGACTTGTTCTGTTTCAATCATTGAGACACTACTGCAGAGAGCAGCAATGAACTCACTACGCTTGAGCCTCCCGATCACCGGGACTGAATCAGCCCTATTGACGCCCGAATCAGGAACCACTCAATAACATCCGCCTCAATAACCTCATGTCTCAAAGGATGCAGATAAAAAGGATGTTTTCCACGTGGAGTCTCTTTCCCATGTGCTTTCTATCTTTTCTGGAACTTCATACTCTATCCTGGGAATCGTTGATCGCCAAACTACCTGTGGTTGCTATCTCCGATCATGAATATCGCGGCATTGCTATACTTCCTGAATGTCATACGGGCCACCCCGGCATTTGTATACTCCAGGGCCACTCGATCATATGGTATTTCCCGATTCGAAGTACATTCTTTACCGGATAGTCCTGCGCTGCCAGCCAGTTGGGCTGGTCGACTTCCGGTTCCGGGCAGAGCGGATGGGAATGATATCTTCTTTTGGCTGTTTCAAGCAGAGCAAGCGGTATACAATGATAATTTGATCAGTATGTCAAATTGGAAAACACACAAAATACGGCTACTAACGATATATAGTTTGGTTCAATGGCGGCCCTGGCTGTTCATCTTTAATAGGGCTTACGACCGGCAATGGCCCCATCTTGTTTGATGGCAACTCGACCAAGCTCGTTCGCAATCCGAAATCGTGGACTAAACTCGGCAATGTTTTGTATGTCGATCAACCAGTCGGCACAGGCTTCTCAACAGCCAGTTTCCCCTACCCAGTCAAAGACAATGCCAGAGTGTCGGCCGACTTTGCACGCTGGCTACATGCCTTCTTCATGCACTTCCCACACCTTGCATCGAAGCAAATACATCTAATGGGCGAGTCATATGCCGGCATCTACATACCATACTTCGCATCGGAACTCCTCAATGGCAAGAACACACTACCACTGGACGTGCGGTCAATGTCTCTCGGTGATGGCTCATGGGGCAACGGAGCAGCCATGTCATCCGTCGCAATGGGAGCCTATCTAAGATCCCAATCATCACTTCTCAACATTCCCGAGAACATCCTGTCAGTCTTCGACGAAGCAGACGAAACCTGCGGGTTCAACGATGTGCTCGAGCAATCCGCAATCTACCCACCAAATCACAAAATCCACATCCCAGGGAACCCAGAGTACTTCAACTTGAAGCGCCGCCGCCGCAGAGACATGACAGACGCCCTAAATTCGACATGCAACATCTTCCCAACAACCCCAGCCGAAGTCCGCGCCTCAATCTTCAACTCGACCTGCTACGGCCCCTGCGCTGCCCACTCAACAGCTATGGACTACATGACAACAACGTCCGACGACGGCTCCAGGAAACCAGCCTGCTACGACGTCTACGACATCAGCCACGACTGCAGCACTGTCTCCCCATTGCCATTGTTAGCAGAGTACTTCAGTCGCGCCGACGTCCAGTCCGCTCTACACGTCAGCAACAGCGGCACGTATGAAGCGTGTAACTCGACTATACTGGGTACACTCCTCGCGGCGGAATCACCTGTTCCACCAGAGTACTCTATCATCCCGTCTCTGATTACCGAACATAATGTCTCGCTACATATCTACAATGGAGAGTGGGATATGTTGATCAATCACATTGGCACCGAGTTGTCGATTCAGAATATGACGTGGCGTGGTGCGCAGGGTTTCTCGCGGAAACCGAGTCGACCGTTTTATCCTGATAATGCGGCGCCTTCTTCGACTATCAACCCGGTGGCAACGTTGGCTGCGGCTACTACTACTCTCTCGACTATTGCGGCTACTGCTGTTCCTGCTGGTACGTGGACTATGGAGCGTGGTGTGTCGTATCACCTTTTCCGTGGTGCGGGACATAGTGTGTTTGTCAATAAGCCAAGGGAGATGTTTGCGTTTGTGAGGGATGTGGTTGTTGCTCCGAGGAGTGATTGAGGTTGGGGGATCAGGGCTGCCGTACCCGTGGATATTTGGTAGACTGGATGGGCAGAGGGGCGCTTTAGATGGGTTTCGGGGTCACGGTTTGTATTATTTTTTATCTTGTTATTTATCTCCCTTCAGCTTCTTTTCTTATTGGGAAGTAGTCTGGGACATGGTATGCAGACATACTTCTCATGCACCACACAGTGGTATTTTCATTACATATTCGCACGAATTTATTTCTTTTATGCTTTTCTTTGTCTCATACAACAGGGGGTCATAAGTGTGTATACAGTGCCACTGATGAAGTATTGGACAATCTCTGCAGGAAATCAAACCACGAAGCAAATAACTGTTACCATTTAAAATATTGTTTTCGCACTAATTTGGCCTCTCTTTTTTCACATCTTTTCGCTCATCCTTGAATGCCTCAGGTTGTAGTTGTTTAAAAATGGTGGGTTAATCGTATACAAGGGGTGTGAAAGGATGTATTTCTTCTTCACTTTCAGTCATAGGCACCGAGGCAACGGCAACTACCGGAGAAGAAGCTTGAGTTAGTCGTCGGGTAGATTGGCATACAACTTCGGGGCGACGGCGCGCGACGGCCAACGTTGTTAGCAGTCTTGGCTTGTCTTGGCTTGCAGATAACGCGGCCCACTCCCATTTGTGAATTCAATGACGGAGGTATGTATTGATATCGGACAGCTTCGGAGGGTTCATAGACATATATAGGGATATTTGAAGCTATATAGATCCCGCTTTATCTATCTTGGATGTGAACAAATAATAGAACCACACTAACTCTATTTAGTCTCAATGGTCAGTGTATATTTCCAAGACTTGATATCGTTTGACTGACAACGTGAGATTGTATAGATCATCCCAATGACACAAAAACACTCCACCGGAGGCGAGGAACAGCCTCTTACTATTTCTCAATGGCGTGAATTACAAGAAACGGTTTCCGGGCCAACTCACATTTTGTCGCTGCTCGAGCGAGCACAATCAAACACATCAAATGCATGGATCTCATTAGCAACACCTGAACAAATCATCACACAGTGGGAGAACATCACAGCACTTCAATCCGAAGGAAAAGATCTTCCATTATTCGGCGTGCCATTTGCCGCCAAGGATAACATCGACGCCGCTGGGTTTTGCACAACGGCCGCATGCCCATCATTTGGCTCTGAGCCTGTCACCACCGATTCAACCGTTGTTCAACGATTGAAATCGCAAGGAGCCATTATAATTGGCAAGACCAACCTGGATCAATTTGCCACGGGTCTCGTCGGTACCCGATCACCGTATGGAGCCGTTGCCAATACGTTCGATCCAAAGCGAGTCAGCGGCGGAAGCAGCTCCGGGAGCAGCGTGGTCGTTGCTCAGGGACTAGTTCCTTTCTCCCTTGGAACAGATACAGCAGGGTCAGGACGGGTACCTGCTGGCTTCAATAATCTTGTTGGACTCAAGCCCACGCGAGGGGCTTTGAGTGCACATGGCGTGATACCGGCATGCCGCTCACTTGATTGTGTTTCCATCTTCGCCTTGACGCTGGAAGATGCTGACCTCATCCTGCAACTGGCCGAGGGGTATGATGTTCGAGATTCATACTCGAGAGATCGGGCTAGCTCGGCGACTGACAAGTCTCCTCGAGGAGCTTTACCCTCCCAACCGAAGCTGGCTATATGCTCCAACCCTGAATGGTTTGGCCGGACCGAGCAGACTGGGCCATACCAAATGGCATTGACTAAGGCCGAACGGCTGGGGTGGAAGCTAGAGTCTGTTGACTTTACACCCCTATTCTCTCTTGCCAGCCTCCTGTATGAAGGCCCGTGGGTTGCCGAGCGATATGCCGCTATTGAGAAGTTCATACGCTCTGTGCCAGTGGAGGCCATGGACCCCGTAGTTCGAAGTATCATCATGAAAGCCGAGCAGTTCTCTGCTGCAGATCTCTTCGCGTGCGAACACAGCCGACAAGACCTGTCTCGTGAGATCGAACAGATATTTGGGAATTACGACGCGCTGCTAGTACCCACGGCTCCCACATTCCCTTCGATGCAAGACCTCATTGATGAACCCATCGCGGCAAACAGTCAACTGGGTAGATATACCAACTTCGTGAACTTCCTGGATTGGTCTGCTTTAGCAATTCCGGCTGGCTGGAGAGAAGACGGTCTTCCGTTTGGTATCACGCTGATAGGAGGGGCATGGGAAGAGCCGCGGTTGTTGGAGCTCGCTCGGCGCTGGATGTCTGATGGCCCACGTTTGCTGGGAGCTACGGGTGTGGAATATCAAGAGCTTCGCTTTGAGCTTCCTGTTCCCGTCAATTCGATACAGCTGGCTGTAGTCGGTGCTCACCTTTCTGGCTTCCCTCTGAACACGGATTTGGTCTCGCGGGGCGCTACCTTGGCCACTGCTACAGCTACAGCTCCGTGTTATCGACTATTTGCACTTCATACAACAGGCCCAGTATCAAAACCTGGCCTGAAGAGGGTCAGTGATGGTGGCGAGTCAATCGAAGTGGAGGTTTGGAACATGCCGCTGGACAAGATTGGCAGCTTCCTCGGTACTGTTGCAGCGCCCTTAGGCATCGGATCCATTGAACTGCAAGATGGCCAATGGGTTCACGGGTTTATCTGCGAGCCTGTCGGCCTCGAGAATGCAAAAGACGTCACTAGCTTTGGCGGATGGCGAGGATACACCCAGCCACTCACCACTTCTACCGCCGAATCGTCGCGCGTCACATCTCCTACACCTGCAACCAGTATCGGTGAGAAGCGCATCACGACGGTTCTGGTTGCCAACCGCGGTGAGATTGCACTGCGCATCATTCGGACTCTGCGTGACATGAAGATCTCGTCTGTGGCTATCTATTCAAATGCCGATGCTCGTGCGCCACATGTCGCTGCTGCTGATGTTGCACTTCGCCTGGCTGGGAACACAGTATCTGACACGTATTTGAACGGCAAGCAGATCCTGGATTTGGCTATCAACGCTGGTGCTGATGCCGTCATTCCTGGATATGGCTTTCTCTCAGAGAATGCTGACTTTGCCGCCGCCGTTGAGGCTGCAGGTCTGGTATGGATTGGTCCGACTCCTGAGCAAATGAGAAACTTGGGCTTGAAGCACTGCGCTCGTGATATTGCTATTACGGCCGGCATCCCCGTCGTCCCCGGAAGCAAGGGCTTGGTTACCAGTCTTGAAGATGCACTGGCAGAAGCAGACAAAATCTGCTATCCAGTAATGGTGAAAAGCACCGCTGGTGGAGGTGGAATTGGCCTTCAGCGGTGCGCTGATATTGATGCACTTCGAGAAGCATTTGATGGCGTTCGTCGACTGGGGCAAGCAAACTTTGGCGACGATGGAGTTTTCATCGAGCATTTCATCGACCGGGCACGACATATCGAGGTCCAGGTTTTCGGTGATGGCGCTGGCCGAGTCGTTTGTGCTGGCGAGCGCGACTGCTCACTGCAGCGTCGGAACCAGAAAGTGGTCGAAGAATCTCCTGCTGGGTTTGTCCCAGTCAAAGTTCGAGCTGACATGCGCCGGGCTGCTGCTGCTTTGGTTGCTTCCTTGCAATATCGCAATGTTGGTACTGTTGAGTTCATCTTCGACATCGACACCGAGGACTTCTACTTTTTGGAGATGAACACACGTCTCCAGGTCGAGCACCCAGTGACCGAGGCTGTAACAGGACTTGATCTTGTCGAATGCATGTTGCGCATTGCTATGAATGATTGCACCTCTCTTTTTCCTCAGCAAATAAATGAAATCCAGGTCTCCGGTGCGGCGATTGAAGCTCGTGTATATGCTGAAAGCCCCCTTCAAGGATTTCGACCTTCTCCCGGGAAGCTCTTGAATGTCGAGTTTCCATCTGATGTCCGCATTGACACTTGGGTTAGTTCAGGCCAGGAGCTATCATCATCTTTTGATCCAATGATTGCAAAGATCATCGCACACGGCGATGATCGTCCTGCAGCTCTTCGAAAGCTCTCAGAAGCTCTGGCCAAGACAATAATTACTGGCGTGGAAACGAACCTGAGATATCTGCAGCAAATTGTTGCTTGGGGGTCATTTAACTCCGGATCCTTCACGACAGGATCGCTCAATACTTTCCCATACGAAGTTCAAGTTGTTGAGGTCATTGATGCTGGGTCCAACACGGCTGTACAGGACTTCCCTGGCCGTCAAGGTCTTTGGCATATCGGCGTGCCGCCCTCCGGCCCAATGGATTCCTACTCGTTTCGTCTCGCTAACAAAATAGTCGGCAATGATGAAAATGCTGCGGGACTTGAGTGCTTGATCCAAGGCCCGACACTGCTCTTCCACTCCCCAACCACCGTTGCTGTCGTTGGTGCCAATGCTCCTCTATTTGTCGACGGGGAGGAAAAGAAGCCGGGCACAGCGATCAGCATTCAAACCGGACAGAAGCTTTCCATCGGAACAGCGACCAATGGTTCTCGAGCCTATCTTGCCGTTCGAGGTGGTTTTCAAGTCCCTAAAGTCCTAGGCAGCCGTTCGACATTTGCAATTGGTCACCTCGGAGGACACAATGGACGTAGCCTTCGACGTGGTGATCTTCTTCCATTAGCAGCTGTTACGGAAAAAGAATTTCCATTACTCATGGCCCCAATTTTCCCTCTGCCGATACCTGAGAACCGAGAATGGGTCGTTAGTGCGATCCCTGGGCCACACGGTAGTCCGAGTCATTTCACACAGGATGGGCTTCAGGAGCTGTTCAATGGTGAATGGACTGTCCACTACAACAGCAACAGGCTCGGAGTCCGCCTCACTGGGCCCCGTCCAGAGTGGGCAAGGCAAACCGGTGGTGATGCTGGCCTGCATCCATCCAACATCCACGACAGTCCGTACTCAATTGGAAATGTCAGCTTCACAGGTGACGAGGCAGTTGTTTTGACAGCAGATGGGCCAAGCCTGGGAGGATTTGTCGCCTTTGCCACGGTTGCGGAGGCCGAGATGTGGAAGTTTGGTCAGATGCGACCAGGCGATCGCCTTCGACTGCACCCTATTTCTCTTGATGATGCCCAGGCGCTCGCGGGGGCTCTCGAGCATTCAATCGCTACTTTCAGCCCACTGACATCAGGAGATTTGAAACACACAAGCTCGACCGCTATCTACAGCCCGATCGTGAAAGAGATCACTGAGGCTGGCCGCTTCATTCGTTGCTGCCAGGCAGGTGATCGAGCCTTGCTGCTTGACTTCGGCAATGAAGATAACTTCACACTGCGACAAACATTTCACATCATGAGTTTCATTGAGATGCACCGAGTTTCTCCAATTCCTGGCGTTGAGGAACTCACATCAGGAGTCCGAAGTCTCCACATTCGTTTGAAAGCAGGCTTCTCACTACCCCAAGTCCTTGATGCGCTGGTCGCTCACGAGCTTTCTCTTGGAAGTAAACTTTCCTCTCGACTACCCTCACGCATCGTGCACATGCCTCTCGTTTTCGACGACGAGAGGAGCCGCAATGCCATTGCCCGCTATACTTCGACTATTCGTTCCTCGGCACCATATCTACCCAGCAACATTGAGTTCTTGCAGAAACTGAACGGACTTGACAGCCCTACTCGTGTGGAAAGCATTGTCTATGAAGGAACATTCCTCGTATTGGGCCTTGGTGATGTGTATCAAGGGTCCCCCTGCGCTATACCACTGGATCCCCGTCATCGACTCTTCGGAACGAAGTATAACCCATCCCGTTCCTTCACCCCTCGTGGGGCTGTCGGTATTGCTGGTCAATATCTATGCATCTATGCGACCGACTCGCCTGGCGGGTATCAGCTCGTTGGTCGTACGGTCCCTATCTGGGATGAGTTCCACAAGCCAGAACGAGGCGAGAAGGCACCGTGGATGTTCTCGCTCTTGGACCAGATTCGTTTCTACCCTGTCTCAGAGGAAGAGCTTTCCGCAGCGGAGGCCAATGGGACTTCCAGTGATCTCATAAAAATCTCCAGCGCTGAGCTGGATCTCAATGAATATGAGAATTGGCTAACAAAGAACGAGGAGGATATCACTGCTGTTCGGGAGCAACGATCGAAGGCAATGCGTGAAGCGGATTTCTTCGATGATCTGCTCAAGCCTTACGATGCGGTCGCAATGCGGCCAGGTCGGGGCCAGGAGAGTGACGAAGGTATGACCGGAGAGCGGGTGAAGGCACTTCTGCCTGGGAGATGTTTCCGTTGCGCTGTCAAGGAGGGAGACGAAGTTCAGGCAGGAGACGCACTGGTGAGTACAATGAAAGTCGACATCAATAGCCCGGCACCAAGCTAAATACAATTAGATCTGGGTCGAGTCCAATAAAATGGAGGTCAAGATATGTGCACCGGTCACTGGGAAATGTGTGAGACTGCTGGCCGCAGAGGGAGACATCCTTGAGCCCAGTGACGATGTTGTTATTATTCAATAGGCGATACGATATGTGAAAAAGAAGCAATATCATGGTACAACAGGGATCATCAATGTGTACACAGTACCACTGATGAAGTTTTGGACTGTACACGAAAGCCTCAAAGCAAGTATACCGTTTCACGCATTATTCTCGCCCTACATTGGCCTCTCTACTTTCACCTCTTTTTTGCCCATTTTCAAGTGCCTCGGGTTGATCATATGTAGATTTATAAATGTGGGGATGTGAAAGGACTTAGGCCTACGACTGTATATTTTTTGATAGTTCGTCATTCGTTATATCGTTCATAAGAAACCCCTTAGTGAAGAATATTACAACCTTCCTCGTAGACCAGTGGAGTGGGACCTAGTTACCTGCTTGGAGGCGCCGCCTTGACATGGTACATGTCGGACCTCAGTGATCTCGAGCGCGCGGCGCTGCTAGCAATGAACCTGGCAGATGAGTACGGCTGGTAAAACGTCCTCAGAAAACGTTTCAAGATCTCATACAACCACGCGCTGTACGCCTTGAACAACACGGTCTACGGCTGGCGTGATTTCTGTGGAGAATAGATTCTTTAGATTCCTACGTGATTCATCACGTCCTCATTAAGGCTCGTGATTTGTTTCGCCGTCTCTCCATCATCCTCCATCGCGTCCTCATCGAGGCTCGTGGATCAGTCTGTCCGTTGCCTTCATCATCCAT
>ERZ1673737.2834-NODE-2834-length-13991-cov-27.277698_pt1 | contig 13991 bp, 10 predicted proteins | sample MGYA00580211_ERZ1673737 | MGnify/ENA primary metagenome ERZ1673737 (study PRJEB41218, sample SAMN15661789) | gut metagenome | host: Homo sapiens | place: Canada: London | collected 2015-08-20/2019-03-30 | study: EMG produced TPA metagenomics assembly of... | reverse complement strand
AGACCTACAAGTTCGTTACCTGCTTTTCTGATCTTATTCGAAAGCTTTACAACTTCTTGTATATCAGAAGAAGACATATCAGTTTCAACAGCTAGAATATGTCTATCAGAAAGCTTATGAAATTGTTTTAAAGTCTTTTTGTATTCTTCGTCACTAATCATCTTTTAGTTCCTCTATATACTTAACTACTGTAGCTTCGCTTATGCGTTCTACAGTTGAGACAAAATACCCTCCTGACCATAAAGCTCCACATCTTGCATAGAACTTTTTTAGCTGCGGGTACGCTTTAAATAATTCGATAGCACTGATACTTTTAAGAGTTCTAGCCACATCGCATAAGGAGCGACAGTCTGTGGCACATCTATGAAAATATGTATATGGTCTGGCATTACTTCAAGTGATTTTATATGATAATTATAATCGTTACAAATTTTCTGTACTGTCTGTTTTAAAGCATCTTTAACATTACCTTTTAAAACCGGAAATATGAATTTAGGACACCGTATGATATTGTATTAGATATTTACAATGTGAAGCACTGTGATATTTTTCCTGAATACCTCTACGCATAAGGTCAAGAAGTGTAATAGTCTCGCCTTCCTCAACAGAATAGATACGTGCAAGGTTTTCAAGTTCTATTTTCCATTCCATAAGAATAGATATGTTTACTTGAACATTATTTGATTTTTGTCTTCCCATTGATTAAAAAGTCCCTGCTGTTTTTATACATACATTATACATCTACTCTATACAAAACTTAAGTGAAAATTATGTGGCTTTCATCCCATAGGCAAGCCTATGGGTTTTTCGCCACTAATTTATAACTCAGTAATTTTCATATTGTTTATTCTCCCTTTAATTGTGCGAGACATTCATCAATGAATTCTCTTTTCGCAAGTGAATATGAGAATGCTGTTGCTCCACCACATGCAGTACCAAGTGCTAAAGCTTCATCATAATCTCCATTATTTAAATAACCAGCCACAAAACCAGCTACCATAGAATCACCAGCACCTACAGAGTTCTTTACTGTACCCTTACATACACCTAAACGATGTGTATTGCCATTTTCATCTACTAATAAAGAACCATCACCAGCTAGTGAAATCAATACATTACGAGCACCCATTTCCTGTAGCTTATTTGCATACACTACTAAATCCTCTTCAGTCTCTAACTTAACATCAAAGATTTCTTCAATTTCATGATTATTAGGCTTAATCAAGAATGGATGATAAGCTAATACATTGACTAATAGCTGTCCAGTTGCATCTACTACAAATAAGATACCCTTGTCCTGTAATCTTTCTAGAATTTCTTCATAAATTCTAGGACTGATGCATTTAGGAATAGAACCAGAAAGTACTAATACATCACCTTCTTTTAATGTATCAAGCTTTTTGAATAACTTTTCTACATCTTCATCAGTGATTTGAGGTCCCATACCGTTGATTTCTGTTTCTTCATCACTACGCATCTTTACATTAATACGTGACATACCTTTTTCTACCTTGATAAAATCAGTCTTGATATCATACTCACTCTTAGCACGACGTACAATTTCATCACCAGTAAAACCAGCTACAAAACCTAAAGCCTCAGACTCATAACCTAATTCTTTAAGAATTGCGGAAACATTAATGCCCTTACCTCCACAGAAGATATGTTCTTCGCATACTCTGTTGACTAATCCCTGTTGGAAATGATCAACTGTAATAACATAATCTAATGCAGGATTAAAAGTAATTGTGTAAATCATTTACATGGTCTCCTTTTTCTGTAAAAATATTTTTATTACAGCGCTATTATATGATGTAAAGGGTTTCTTTGTCAATAGATTTCATGTAAATAATTTACTTTGTATAATACTAAAAAAGTATGACAATTAGATGTAAAAACATCTTTGTCATACTTTTAATATAATCATTATATCAGTACTTCTAGATAGGTTCTCATAATCTCTCCACACTTGCACTTGTCAGCGTAGCGTATGAGTTTATTTAGGTTTCTATCTTTTCTTCTCAAATAATTGACTAATGCTTCTTTTGCTGTATCTATACCCATTCTTTCCCTATAGTAGATAATATCTACGACTGTTTTTTCTATATCATATATACGTATATTATTGTTTTCTTCTATTCCTAGATTATATCTATAATCAGTATAGTAGTATAGATCAATACTTGGCCAATCAGGAAGAGTAGAGACTCTTGATTTTCTTGGAATCGCAACATCTACACTATGAGGCATATAGTTAGTAAGATCATAGTAAACTGCAGCACTCATAAGACATATGACACCTTGAGGGATATATGCTGGTATATAGGAGAAGTCTGTGAGTTCTCCAGAATAGTTTATATTCTCATAGTATCTCTTATTGAGTTTCCTAAGAACCCCATTTTCTACAAGCTTGTTTATTTTGTAATAACTGAGACCTTGTTCTTTAAGTTCTCCCACCGAAATAATCATTTGATCATCAAACACAATATTACCTCCTTGTTCGGCATATTTTTGTTTTGCCGTATTTCGTTTAAATTGTAACATAAGAAAACAGATAGTCATTAAGCTATCTGTATGTATTATCTCTTATCTACCGCAAACATCTCTTCACACTGGATCATAGACTTATGTGCATTCTCTACCATCACTGTTAAGAATAAGAATATAATCTCTATAACAGTCATTGCAGAAACTCTAGAGAAACAAAACTCATCAAGAAAAAGTTTTTCTCTTGTTGCAGTTGTAATATGATATTGTACTTCTTCTCCGATGGCAGAATGAGCACTATTAGTAATACCTAAAGTCATAGCCCCATTCTTATTGGCAATCTTAACTGCTTCTAATACTTTATCTGATTCACCTGAGTTACTAATCGCAATCAGTACATCTCCTTTACCTAAAGTAAAAGAATAAGATAATTGTGTTTCCCATATAGTACCTGCAGTTGTCGGTATACCTAATTCATTGAACTTAAAAGCTGCATCAATGGCCACAGGAATCGTATTTCCTACTGCGACTATTTGTACCCTAGAAGCATCTCTAATACCCTCTAAAATCGCTTTAAATTCGTCTGTATTGATCTGATTTACTGTCTGTTTGAGTTCAGTAATCTTATTCGCAAGAATATTCTGTAATGATTGTGGTATATCCTCTACTGATATTTCATTAGATACTTCACCACTCTTATGTGTATCCACTAATTCCTGTGCTAAAGAAATCTTTAACTGGGCAAACCCCTTTAAACCTACCTTACGACAAAATCTAGATACAGATGCAATAGATACATCACTTGTTTCTGCAAGTTCAGATACAGTCATATCTACGACTTCTTTTGGATTATTTAATATATACTTCGCAATCTTCTTTTCAGCATCAAATAACTGATCATATAACACAGTAATATTATCTAATACGCTTCCCATTTTTAATTCTCCTTTCATAATGAAATTCCTTACATCATCATGTTATCATAAAAAAATTCTTTACACAAACGGATGGAGAAAATGAGAGGGTCATAGATATATACCACTCATTTAAAATGCATCCTAGTAATAATTTGTATTTTAGTTTATGGTTATCCTCGGTTCGTAACCCAACACATTCTCTTTTATTAGTTGTTATGCCAAGTGGCAAAGTACGAATTAATCATGATTATGTTATCTTGTTTGACATTGATCATATCATTATTCAGTATTGTGATCAGATTGCTTCTTGTCATCACTGATAAGAACGCAAAAAAATAACTACCTCGCTCCCTGGTAAAGTTTGAGGTAGTCATTTACTAAAAACAAATCCAAGGACAACCGCTTACTGGCTGTTCCTCTTTTCGTCTCCATTATAGTTTACAATCAAACTAAAGTCAATATATACATCTGTTTGAAACTTCTGAATGAGAAAAAAGTAAAAGCAGACTTTCGTCTGCTTACTCTACAGTAAATTCTTCACCCTTCAACATTTTCTTAATATACTGCTTATTCTGTTCTACACTATTTTCATCAGGAATAAGGTAATAAAGTTTTGTATCAGGCATATAATATCCACCCTTCATCATAAGACCATTACCTGCTACCATAGAAGACTGGAATGACCATGAAGCATTGGTATTAAGCTGATCATTCGCAATTCTAGCCATTTCGTCCATCGGCATATCAGTCACAAATGTACCTTCAATAGATTTTAAGATATCAGTATAATGAGTAAGGATTGCTGGACTTGCCATCTTTCTAATAATAGCCTGTAAAACTGCCTGCTGGTTCTGTGCTCTATGACGATCACCAGTAGTATAGGCATGTCTTTCTCTAGAGAAAGCTAAAGCCATCTGACCATTCATATGGTTCCATCCTTCTTTAATAGGCTGTCCATTCCATGCAGACAAGTCTTTATCTGAATAAACATCAACACCACCAAGGGCATCTACTACTTCTACTAATGATTCAAAGTTAACTCTTGCATAATAGCTAATATCTACATCTAAGAAGTTTTCTACTGTCTTAACTGTATTTTGTGTACCTGTTAAACCAGAATGTGTAAGTTTATCTTTCTGATTAGCATCTGCTAAAGTCACATAAGCATCTCTAGGAATACTAGTCAATAATACTTTATGTTCAGGGACATTAATAGTCATTAAGATATTCACATCACTACGTGATACTTCCTGTACACTGCCACGAGAATCAATACCAGAAATATATACACAGAAAGAATCCTTTAATACATCTAATGTCTTTTCTTCTTTAATCTTATTGTATGCTTTAAACTTTGTTGTCCAGATGACTCTTGTATCTTTATCAAAGTTCTTTTTATAGTCTGTGACTAGATCTCTAGAACCTTCATTAATAAGTATTGCATCTACCTTTTTATCATATAATGCATCTACAATCGCTTCTACACCATATAACTCACTCATACCATAGTTAGTAACTTTCTTACTTAAACGGTTCAATGCATCATTTATTTTAGTTCCATTAGGATTATATCCTACTGTCTTCTTTAAGAGATCATTCATCTTTTTATATTTACTATTCTTTCTAACTACTAGTGAATATGTTACATAATCATATTCGCTAGTCACTTTATTGTAGGCTGCTTTACCAGACTGGATAAAGATACATCCTATAATTAAGAATATACTAATAATAATAGAAATAATCTTACCTGCAAGAGGTCTTTTCTGTACCTTTCTAGATACGACAGGTCCTGGTTTTGCGACTAAATAGACAAGTAGTGCAAGTACTGCCAAGAAAGAACCTATCACTATCAAATAACGCATAGGTAAAACTTTCAAAAATATGATACTAATCATAAGTATGATGCTTAATACTATCTGAACACCAATAATAAAACGATGATCAGTCATAAATCCCAATTTCTTCTTCATCTTTTATATCTCCCATTCATAAAACAACACGAATATACATATTTTGCAAAAATATTATAAAAACGTGGCTATACATACATAGTATAGCACATAATCTTAATATTTGTAAAAATATCAGCTAGTTAAATCATTATTTGTTACAAATTTACATTTTTTGTGACATATATATTGCATTTTAACACTTATATAAAAAAGAAGAACCTCCAATGAGGTTCTTCCTAAAAACATTAAGCTTCTTTCTTCTTTAATAATACATAACCTAATAATGAAATCATTAAGAAGAATGCGAATACTCCTACCATAGTAGTATCACCAGTTGCTGGTTTAGTACTTGGTTTTACTTCTGGTTTAGTTGTTTCTTGTGGTTTAGAAGGAGTAGTAGGTTTTTCTTCAGGAATACTTGGTGTAATAACTGGTAACTTTTCTAATGCTTCCATAGCTTTTCTTAAGTCTTCAGTTAATGCATCTACTTCTTCCTGAGTTAATTCATTCTTATTTTCTAATGCTTTTCCAGTTACTTCAATGACATCTAATAAGTTCTTATAGCTCTTTTCTGTATACAACTTACTATCAGTCTTCTTAACCTGATCAAGTAATAATTCAAGTTCAGCTGTATTACCACGAGTGACAAGCTTCTTAGAAGTTTCTTCTAACTTATTAGTTAAAGCTTCAATTTCAGCATTTGTATGTTCAGCTTTTAATTCTTCTTTGATTTCATCTAATACAAGTTCAAAGTCTTTCCAGCTAGACGCTGTATAGTCTTCTTCTATATAAGAAGCCATTCTATTTTCTAATGCTTTTATTTCTGTATCAGCTGCTTTAAGAACTAAGTTCTTTCTTGCATCCTGTAATGCCTTATAAGCATTTTCTACTTCAGTAACAGTTGCATCTTCTTTATTTAAGATGTCTTCTGCATTCTTTAATGCTTCATTAAATGGTTTTACTGTAGAAGTTAAATAAATAGAAGTATCTAAAGTCTTTAAGTTATTAGAATCGATATAGTTTCTAAGTACCTGTTTACTCATAGATGCTTTAGTGACAAGTCCTGCTTTAGCCTGACGTAATGATTCAATCATTGTATTGATTTCATCTACAGTTGCATCTTTATTAGTCACTAGTTTCTTTGCTTCTACTAATACTTTTTCTAATGCGTTATAGCTTTCTTCTGTATAGTCATCTTTAGAAAGCTTTTCAATATCTTTAATTTCTTGATCAAGAGCTTTTAAATCACCACGTACTACTAATGCATCATAAGAGGCTTTAAGGTTAGCTTTTGCAGTTTCTAAAGCATCCTTTTCACCCATCTGAGTGTTATATACTTCTAATGCTTTAGTTCTTGCTGTACTATATACTTTATAACTTGTTGCAGTGTACTTATCTTCATCTACATGTAAAGAGTCAATGTAGTTCTTTAAGTCCTTAGCACATTCACTCTTATATTCATCATCAGTTAATGTAATAATTTCAGAAATAGTAGGAATATGGTTTTCTTCCCATTCAAACTTTAACTTATATACATTACCATGAGGAATATAGAATTCATTTAAAGATTTTCTTAAAGTACCTAACTGTACCCATTTATCTTCTTCAGGTACATTTCTAGTTGTTACTTCTTTATCAATTAATGCATATACCTTAGCATTGCTGATTTCACCCTTCTGGATAATATTGAATTTCTTTACATCAAGCTTATCAGAAAGAGTATAAGTGATATAACCTGCTTTATTTGATCCTGGTTTATAAGCTGTTAAAAGGTCACCATCAATCATATACTGAGGTTTATAACCTTTTGCTTCTGTGACATTAGAATCAAATGTAGGGTCATTATCTTCAGGCGTATATTCTCCATCATTGATCATGATTTCGTTGAATACAACAGCTCTAGAATGGTTAGATGCAGTAAATAGGATTCTTAAGTAACGAGCTGGTACATGATTGGCAGTACCTGATACATATACCTTATTAGGATATGTACTAGATGCTTTATATCCTGCATCAGAATCGATACATTTAACCATTGAATCACCAGTGTTTTCAACACCATCACCAATTGTCACAACATCTGTCCAGTTTTCTAAATCACTAGAAACACTGATAATACCATCTCTAATATAGTTATAGGCACTATCCTGACAATACATTGCAATCTTATCAATATTTCTCATCTGACCTAAGTCATAGATAATATACTGTCCTTCTAATGGGAAGTCACCAAATTCAGTTGTAGAATCAATGTTGCCATCAAATGCAGCCCCATTGTTTCTAGAATCTTCTGCAACACCCCAAGAAGGTTCAACAGTCATAGTTGTCTTATATAAGTATGGTGCTGTAACTTCTGTAGAATGTACCACAAACTTATTCATAGTTAACTTTACATCAGAACTCTTCTTATTAATTAAACGTACATAACGTGCATCTGGAAGGTTCTTGTTTAAGTCTTTCACTTCTACCCAGTCATGTGCATTCACTGAAGCTTCTAATACAACATCACCTGTATAATCAAGTTCTAACTGTTTTAAGTCTTTAACTCTTGATAACTTCACACCTACATACTGTTTAGGTGCTAAAGTCATTTCTTTTGTATACACTAAAGCAGTCTGGTCTAATGTACTCTTAGAATGTAACTTATAGTCTGTATTTGTATAAACAGCCTTGTCATCATATTCATTCACTACATCAGTATGGTTGAATGTCTTTACCTTCCACCAATAACCTGCTGTATTACTTGAAAGATGTAATTTAAGGTTTCTTACACGAATTGCCTTCGCTGTAATATCCTGATCTTCTACATTTAAATGAACTGTATCATTACCAGCATATTCTTTTAATGTCTTCCAAGTTGTACCATCTTCTGTATATTCTAATGCATATTTAGTGATCTTATCAGTACCACTATCCTGTACGAAGTTGATAGTACCTAACTTCTTAGGGTTATTGAATGTAAGTGTTACTGCAGCATCTACTGGAATATAGTCCTTGATTTCTCCTGCTTTATATGGAGATTCAGCAAAATGCGCATATGTAGATTCATTATCATCTAATAAGTTATCTAATGAACCACCCTTTACACCAATCTTAGTCATAGATAATGTACCCTTATCAGTGCTTGTAGAAGGAGTAGTCGTTGGGTTAACTAAGATATCTCTTACACCTAACCAAGTGTTACTCTTATCTTCAGTCGCAATCATACGGATACCCTTAACACCCTTAAGGTTAAGGTCTGTTAATTCTACATTGTTAGGTAATTCATAGATAGTTTCATTTACATCAGTCCAGTTCTTACCATCAGTAGTATATTGTACTTTCGCTTTTAAGAATGTATCTCTAGGGTTAGAGTTCGCACCCATTCTAAAGATGACATGGTTTACATCAATTGCCTTAGAATACTTGATACCTACATAAGTACCTGCAGAAATAGTATTAGGGCTCTTGTAAACTAATTCTGTAGAAGCATTACCATCAAAGATGTTATCTTCTTTACCATCTGGAGTATCTTCACGGTTAGTGATATATTTCGCAATCTGTTTATCTGGATTAACGATTGTAGATACAACTTCAGATAAATAAGAATCCAATGATTTAATAAATGGAACGATATGCTGTACACCTACTTCAGCATATTCTAAATGGTCTACATAGTGGAAACCATAAGACTTGCTCTTTTCAAAAGCAGCCTGTGCATTCGCATAATAGTCCCAGATAGATGCATTGTCTTCTTCATTCTGTGCAGCTTTAATACCTTTAATATAGTTTAAAGCAGCATTTGTTGTATCATCCCAGCAGTTTAACCAGTAAACAATCTGAGACTTGATTCTTTCATTACCGCTTGCACGATAAGTTTGAGACGCATTCTGTAATACTGTGAATTCGTTGATGATGTCATTAAATTCTTCATCAGTGACCTTTTCACCTTTAGTTAATTTAGTCTTGAATGCATTGAGTTTTTCTTTTAATTCAACAGATTCCTCTAAACGAGTCACTCTGCTATCCATGTTCTGGTTGATCATATGTTTAGATAATTCTCTTAAAGCAGTTGATGCTTCAGTTTCTTCATAACCATTATGATCTACATATTTGAATGATGCATTATAGCACTTATTTGCTTCTTCTTCAGTTTTCCAGATATTCCATGAATAACATGCATTACCAAAGATGGCTACTTTGCTTGGTTCTGACTGCTGCATTGGGTTTAATACAATACCCTGTATCTTAGAAGGATCAACACCTGGATGAAGGAATGTTGTATAACCACCCATGATTAAGTGTTTCTTAGAGTTATCAGTACATGGCCAGTTAATCCACATATAAGGACCACGACCTGCAGTATTAGTGAATGAAGAAGTAAAGTTGTTAGTTACTTCACCCCATACACGTCCACCAGTCATAATGATCTGTACGTTTTCAGGGAAGTCACGGTAATAAGACTGACCCCATCCCATATATTCCTGAGTACAGAATGGTAATGTGAGCTTTAAGCCAGGGTAAGAAGGCTGTAATTCTTTAAGCCAGTTAGACATATCTGTCAATGTTCTTGTATAATTAGCACCACCTACGTTACCAGCATCGTCTGCAAGAATTGCAATCTGACGAACACCAGCATCAATAACCTGTTTAAACTTAGCCTGCATAACCTTTAAGTCAGCCTGATAGTTTGCTTCAGAGTTATAACGAATAGCGTGATTCATATAAGGATGTAAGGCAAATACGAAACGGCATTTAGACTTGTTTCCAGCCTCTGCAAGTGGTTTGATCTTTGTATTGATTTCTTCTTCTGTATAAAGTTCACGCCACTTAGCGTTATGCTTTGGATCATCTTTAGGAGCATAGAAATAAGAGTTAAGCTTATAATAGCCTCCCCATTCCATCAATTTACAACGATCTTCTGTTGACCATGGATTACCATAATAACCTTCAATAAATCCACGGCTTGCAACATCCGCATAGTCTTCGATAGAGAAGTTTCTAATTATTTTCCCCTCTGCCTGTTTAAAAATGTGATATAAGCTTGTAAGTCCATAAAAAGCAGCATCTGTATCTTTACCTAAGATAGAAATAGTGCCTTTATCAGACTTTAAAGCATAAGAATCAAGTTTATCAAATAAACCTGCTGAAGTTGTTCCAAACTGTAAATCTACATATTGTTTAGAACCCTTCACACCAACAAGAATGTTTGTCTTTCCAGCTTTCTTTTCACTAGAAACACTTGCATTCATGCCTTTTAATGCAAGAACTTCATTTAGTCTTGCTTTTGTGTCTTCATCAATACCATCTTCATAGACAACATTGACCTGACTTGTCATTTCATAATCCCCATCACTATAATTCATAGAATGTGGATTAGGATAGACTTCATACCCTGTATCAGCTTTTACAGTCACTGGAAAAGCTGATACACAGCCTAATGCAACAAGAAAACTTACTGCATAAGTAATGACTTTCTTTCCTTTCATCATGTTCTCCTTTCTTTTATATTTTGTCTCATTTCATGCTCCTAGTTGATGAAATGAGTATTCAAACATGGATTTTTACAAAAAATAAAGACCAAATAAAGTATGACAAAAAAATGTATGTCATAATCTTTATTTGGTCTTGCCTGCTTAGAGTAACAATCCACATTGACTCAATCAGTATAACAGTATCTTTTATATTACGCAAGCGTTTTCATATCTTATTTTATGATATTTTTAGACGTTTGAAGTCAACAGAACATGAAATTGATAGTTTAATCATACCAATACATTATATTCTATTAACACCTCTTGATAATCAATTGATATAACTCATATGTGGAGAACCGTATACAGTAGGTGGTTATCCTTGGTCATCATGACGAAGGTACGCAACCCAACGAACGCTTCTCTTCAGTTGCGAACGGAGGTGATGCACAATGACAATGTATGAAGTAATCATGATTATGTTAGCATTCTTAACATTGATCATTTCTTTACTGACACTTGTTGTCAAAATGCTTCTTATTATCATTGATAAGAACGCAAAAAAATAACTACCTCGCTCTCGGCAAAAGTTTGAGGTAATTATTTCAAACATACAAATCCAAAGGCAACCGCTTACTGGTTGTTCCTTGTTTCATATTCATTATAGTTTACGCTAAAATCAAAGTCAACATGCATCTTTTTATAGTTTTACTGCATGATACGTTTAATATGTATGCATAAAAATGTCTGTTCATCCGGTGATAAATCATATTTATATTTCTCTTTAATATGTTTCACAATACGGTTGATACACATTGAGAGTCTTAAGTTCTCTTTTAATAGTTGCCTGATGTCTTCTGTTGTATCTTTAAGGTTTATTTCCTGCCCTGTAAAGATACGTTCAGCTAAGTATTTTAAATGAGTAGAGAGTCTTGCATAACTGAGTGACTGAGGAGAAATAGTCACCTTCATACTATTTTCAATAATACCGATAATATCAGTCACAAAGCTTAATATCTTAGTCGCATTATGGGTATTATTGTCCATTGAAAAGTTCACTAAATGCAAGGCTATATAATTGGCTTCTTCTAGATCCAATGTAATACCTGTTTTCTTCTTAATATAGCTTAATGCCCATAAACCTATTTCATATTCATTCTTATAAAGAATACTTACATCTCCAAGTACGACATAAGGGATTCTGATATTCTCCTGCTTACGTTTTAAAGCAAAAGAGATATGATCTGTCATAGTGAGGAATATTTCCCCATAATAGCGTGATTTAAGCTTCTTAATTGCACGAGAGACAATCTTATCAGTCATCTCATAACAATCAGGAGAGATATCATCTTCTCTTTCTAATCTTTTATGAGGGTCTTCTTTAAACATATATGTCTTTTCTATTTTAGTGGAATCAACACTATCCCCTACCTTCTTCTGGAATCCTATTCCTGAACCTGTTAGGATAATATCTCCTAATTCTGGTGAGATAGCCGCAATGGAATTGTTGTTGAAGATCTTAATAATTCTCATAATAGTCCCCTTTACATTAATATATCATTCATTGCATCCGCAATGAACTGGGCATTGGTGCCTACTAATATCTGTACATTATGGTTACCTGCAATTGTGACATGTTCGTAGCCTAATTGAGATATTTCGTCTTTATTAATAGAATGTATGTCATTTATTTCTACTCTCAAACGTGTAATACAGGCATCTGCAGATATACAATTACTTCTACCACCAAGAGCTTCCACAAAACAAATAGCCAGATCATCATAATCAAATGATTGTTTTGTACTAATTTCTTCTTTCATACGTCCTGGTGTCATGAGATTAAAATGAAGAATCATAGTTCTAAATACAATATAATAGAGCACACCACAAATGACTCCTAAAAGGATCAAATAATTTGCATGATAGGAGAATGGTGCCTTAAAACTCAATATATAGTCTATAAGACCAGCTGAGAAGCTAAAACCAGCAAGCCAATGGAATGATGCAGCTATAAACATCATAATTCCTGTCATGACTGCATGGGCGATATATAAACCAGGTGCTAAAAACATAAAAGAGAATTCTAATGGTTCTGTAATACCTGTTAGAAAAGATGCAAGAGCGGCTGAAAACATCAATGTGCCTACTTTCTTTTTCTTATCTGGTGAAGCACATTGATAGATTGCGAGTGCGCCTGATGGTAAACCAAACATCATGACAGGATAGAATCCTGCCTGATACATACCAGTCACACCTTTAATACCACCTGATACTGTACCCCAGAATCGCCCAATATCATTAATACCCGCAATATTAAACCAGAAAACAGAATTTAATGCATGATGTAATCCTGTTGGTATAAGAAGTCTATTAAAGAATCCATATAAACCAGCGCTAATTGGTCCTAAACCTGCCATCCATGTTCCAAAATGAATAAATGTTTCATAAAGCATCGGCCAGACATACATAAAGATACCGGCAAATAAAAGTGTAATCATACCTGAAATAATAGGAATGAATCTTTCACCACTAAAGAATGATAAAGGACCAGGTATTTCTATATGATTGAACTTCTTATAACAAAAGGCAACAATCAATCCTACCATAATCCCGATAAACGCATTATCAGTCTCACTAAAGGCTATAGAGACTTGGCTTATATGTAAACCCGAGATCAATGAAATGCCCTCAGGAGAGAGTATTTTAGTAATCATGAGATAATTGATGACTGCTGCCAAAGACAATGATGCATTCTTCTTATCCGTCATACCGATTGCGACAGCAATCGCAAAAAGGATAGGAAGATGATCTATGACTACACCACCTGATAATATAAGAAATGCCGCAAATGGATTATTGACACCCCACCCAATAGGATCAATCCAATAGCCAATACCCTTTAATAATGCAGCCAGAGGCATAATAGTCACTGGAAGCATCAGGGATTTACCTAATTTCTGTAAAAAACTCATGTTGATCCCCTTTTCTGTACTAATCTATATTACTATTATATAGTAATTGTTTTAAAAATAATTACAAAATATCAAAAACAGTAATATTTTCATAACGTGGTAATTATAACATTTTAATACCATTATGTAACCCCTAACACTCATTTTTTTAAAATAGGGTAGATGAGAGATAATATCAATACCGTGATTGATAATTATTTCAGCACC
>ERZ1673737.2828-NODE-2828-length-14023-cov-5.018972_pt1 | contig 14023 bp, 9 predicted proteins | sample MGYA00580211_ERZ1673737 | MGnify/ENA primary metagenome ERZ1673737 (study PRJEB41218, sample SAMN15661789) | gut metagenome | host: Homo sapiens | place: Canada: London | collected 2015-08-20/2019-03-30 | study: EMG produced TPA metagenomics assembly of... | reverse complement strand
CCATTCAAGGTCTTTAGACTCTAATATTGAATCTTCTTTCATAAGCGGCGTGGCCACTTCCTCTCCAAAAAGCGCATCCTGACCTAAATGGTCCTGAAGCCCTCTCGAGTACTGAATAGCGTCACTTACGTTGGCGAGCAGAACATTTCTTCTGCGATCGATGGAATCAAAGGCACCAGCCTTGATCAGGCTCTCAAAAATCTTCTGATTAATCTCCGGTACACGCTTAGCAAAGTTAAAGATATCCGTGTACGGACCTTCCTCCTTGCGGCTTCGAATAATGCTTTCAACCACCGATCGGTTGATGCCTTTAATAGCGCCAAGGCCAAAGCGAATCTGAGCTTCGTTAGGAACCGAGAAGAACCAGTCGCTCTGGTTGATATCAGCAATCAGGAAAGTAATGCCGTTATTTTTTGCGTCGGTGACAAGCGCGTTCATCTTGTCGCCGTCATCCATCACCATGCAGAGGTTGGCTGCGTAGAAGGATGAGGTGTGGTGCACCTTCAGATAAGCGGTCTGATAGGCAACATACGAGTAGGCAGCGGCGTGGGATTTGTTGAAGCCGTATCCCGCGAATTTCTCCATCAAGTCGAAGATTTCAGTCGCAACCGATTCCTTGACGTTGCGTTCAGCAGCGCCCTTAACGAAGACGGCGCGCTGACGCTTCATTTCCTCGACGTTCTTTTTACCCATGGCACGGCGCAGAAGGTCTGCGCCGCCAAGCGAGTAGCCGCCCACCACCTGAGCGACTCGCATCACCTGTTCCTGATAAACCATGATGCCGTAGGTTTCCTTGAGCACCGGCTCCATGCGCTGGTCAAGGTATTCCACTTTCTCTCGGCCGAACTTTCGATCGATAAAGGACGGAATCAGATCCATCGGGCCCGGTCGATAGAGCGCGTTTAAGGCCACCAGGTCTTCAAGGCGATCAGGCTTGGCCTGCTTAAGGAGCGTGCGCATGCCTTCCGATTCAAACTGGAATACGGCAGCGGTATTGCCTTGTTGGAAGAGCTCATAGGTTTCAACGTCGTCTACCGGAATGCGTTCCAGTTCGAAATGCTGTTCCGGATAGAGCTTGTCGATGAACTCAACTGCTTTTGCCAGGATGGAAAGCGTGGTGAGGCCCAGGAAGTCGAATTTCACGAGGCCGACATTTTCCACGTCCTTCTTATCGAACTGGCTGATCGTATTTTCAGGGCGCCCGTCAGAGTTGTAGAGCGGGCAGAAATCCGTGAGTTTTCCCGGTGCAATCAGCACGCCGCCGGCATGCATGCCCAGGTTTCGCGTGAGGCCTTCAAGGGGCTTCGCGATTCGGATGATTTCCTTATATTCGTCGTCGTTTTCGATCGCGTCCTTGAATTCCGGTACTTCGGCAATTGCTTCGTCAAGCGTGATGTTCCTGCCGGGCTGCATCGGAATCAACTTCGAGAGCGCGTCCGTTTTCATGTAGGGGACGTCCAGTGCGCGGCCGACGTCGCGCACCACTGCCTTGGCGCCCAGAGTACCGAACGTTGCGATCTGGCTCACTGCATCTGCGCCGTACGCGCGCTTCACATACTCAATCGTGCGGTCGCGGTTGTACTGGCAGAAGTCCACGTCAAAGTCAGGCATGGACACGCGTTCCGGATTAAGGAAGCGTTCAAAAAGGAGGTCGAAATGAAGCGGATCCAGGTCCGTAATGCCAAGGGAATATGCAACAAGCGATCCTGCGCCTGAGCCTCGCCCCGGCCCCACCGGAACGCCGTTTCGCTTCGACCAGTTGATGAAGTCCTGAACGATAAGGAAGTACCCCGGGAACTTCATGCCCTTGATGATGCCGAGTTCGTATTCGAGGCGCTTGTCGTAGGCCGGGCGCTTCTCTTCCAGAACCTTTGGATCCGGATAAAGGAACTCCAGGCGCTTCTGAAGGCCTTCCTTTGAGAGCTTGTCGATGTAATCGTCAAGCGACATGCCGTCGGGCGTGGGAAAAAGCGGGAGCTGCGGCTTGGAGAGGACGCCGTCCAGATTGCAGCGCTTTGCGATTTCAACGGAGTTGACGAGTGCAGCCGGAATGTCCTTAAAGAGCTCGCACATCTCGTCTTCGCTCTTAAAGTACTGCTCTTCCGTGAAGTTTCTGCTTCTTCGCGGGTCCTGGAGCGTATAGCCCTCCGCAATGGAGCAGCGCACCTCGTGCGCTTCAAAATCTTCCTTGTTGAGGAACTGAATCGGATGAGTCGCGACAACGGGGATGCGGTGTTCGGCGGCAAAGTTTGCGAGACGCGCAGTTGCGAGCTCGTCGGACGGCCTTCCGGCACGCTGGAGTTCGACATAGAAGCAGTCCGGGAACCATGCCTTATAGCGTTCGAGCGCTTCTTCTGCGAGGGCCCAGCGCTTCGAGAGAAGGAGCTGACCGAGTTCGCCCTGCGAGGCGCCGGAGAGGCAAATCAGGCCCTTGCCGCCGCCGTTATCAAACCAGGCGGGGTCAATCAGTCCGCGGGCAGCGTCGTTCTTGGTGAGGAACGCTTTCGTGAGAAGCACGCAGAGGGAATGGTAGCCCTCATGATTCATAGAGTAGACGCCGAGCCGGTAAGGCTTCTTCAGGTCCTTCGGATTCATGACCCTCAGGTCGCATCCGAGAATCGGCTTGATGCCGGCAGCGAGCGCGTGCGTATAAAAGCGCAGCCCCCCGAAAATATTCATCAGATCGCAGATGCCGATTGCCACGCCTCCGCTCTTTTCCACTGCATGGATCATGGGATCCACGCGAACGATGCCGTCTGTAATTGAATATTCGGAATGGAACCTGAGGTGGATGAAGCGAGGATCGGTCATGAGGATGCTTGAAATTACGGATGCAAAAAACGGCACTAGGGTTCAGAACCCAAAGCGCCGTCATGTGCGCCGGTATCGGCGCCTCGCGTGCAGGATAGGAATCAGCTTCCTTTCTGCTCGACAAAGTGCATTCTGAGGTTCGAATCGTATGGCTGAATTTTATTGCGCAGAGCCTCAGAAACGAGCGCATCCTCAAGATTCTCTTTGAGGAGCACCGCATGCACTTCCGGGTGGCCCCTGAGGAAGGCTTCCGCCTTATCCCAACCCATTGCAAAGAGCGCCGTGCAGAGGGCATCAGCGCGGGCTCCGTGGCTGTCCACAATCGTGACTGAAGCGATGTCCGTCGTCACCGGGCGACCCGTTACCGGACTCAGAATATGGCCGTAACGACGGCCGTTCTTTTCGAAATTGCGTTCATAAGCGCCGGAGGTAATGACGCTCTCGTTCGCAGCGGAAATGACGGCGAAATAGCTGCCACGCTCCTTGTCCGGGCTCTGAAGCCCGATGCGCCAGGGTTGACCGGGGAATTTTTCACCAATGGCGACGACATTCCCGCCGAGATCGAGGAGTCCATGGGTGGCACCCGCCTCCACAAGCTTTTCAGCAAGCTTCTGGCCGATGTAGCCCTTGGCAATGGCGCCCATATCGACGTTCTGGCCCTTGCCGATCTGCATGAACCATTGCCCGTTTTCTTCCCAGACGCGGACCTTGCGGTGGTCGACGAGTTCAATAGCCTTTTTGATCGCTTCGTCTGAAGGCACCTCATTTCCGCCGAAACCGATCTTCCAGAGGTTGACGAGCGGACCGATCATGGGCTCAAAGGCGCTCCCGGTTTCATCGGCAATTTTGAGCGCCATTCTCGACATTTCCGCGATTTCAGGCGTCACCGGCACGGCTTCCCCCGCACGGCGGTTGACTTCGTTGAGGGGCGTTTCCTTATGAACGCTCATCATGTCGTCATAGCGCTTTACTTCCGACTCCACGAGTTCGGCATAGTGCTTCACGGCTTCAGGCGTTTTCCCAAGGAGCTTCGCGCTCACTACCGTTCCCATATGAAGAGTCGTCGTGTCGAGCTCGTATTCCGGGGCCTGAGCTTCCTGAGATGCAGCGGCAGGCGCCGCGAGAATGCTTTCCGAAGGGAGGGAGAAGCCGATTGCCGCGGCAGCGGTCAGGGAAACGGCGAGCTTTCGAAGCGCTGTTCCGTGGACAAAGAAAAGAGAATGACGAAACATGGTTTCCCGCAAAGTGCGGCGGTTCTTCCAGAGAGCAATAAAAAAGGGGGATGGCGCTTTGAGCGGTCCCCCTTATGACTGATGAGGCGCTTTAAGAGCGTCTCAGCTCAATCCCGAGATTACTGGGCCTTCGAGAGAGCATCCTTAACGGCAGCCTTGATGCCCTCGGAGGAGAGCGTGGCGCCGCCGACGGAGTCAACACCTTCAACGCCGTTCTTCTTGACGATTTCCGGGATCATCTGTTCGATCGGAGCAGCGATGATCATTTCGGTTTCGCCGTGCTTCACAACCTTGACGTCGGCAATCTTGCCGCCCTTGACATCAACCTGGACGGTGATGACGGACTCACGGCCCTTGCCTTCACCCGTGTAGGAGCCATCCTTGTAGGTGGCAGCCTGGGCGCCGACGGCGAGAAGAGCAGCAGCAGCGGCAACAATAATCTTCTTCATGATATGCAGTACCTTTAAATGAAATACGCTTTGGGCCATAGGGCGCCGTAAGAAGGGGAAATCATTTGTCCCTTCGCCTGCGCCCGATCGGCAGAAATGAACCTGGGAGGGTTTTATCCTATCTCCCGGTGGCGGCTCATCATATCACAGGAAATTTTCGGAATTTCAGAGAAACCTCTCCCATTGGAGAGACTTCTCTTGGATTAGGTAAAACGCCTTATTTCCCCCAGGAGTCGCGAAGTCCGACGGAAAGGTTGAAAACAGGGTGTTCCGGCGAATGATCCTTGCGGTCGGTAACAAAATAGCCGCTGCGCTCGAACTGGAACTTTTCGTCAGGCTTTGCAAGAGCCGTGCAGGGCTCCACAAACGACTTGAGAATCGTTTTCGAGTTGGGCGTGAGACGATCGAGGAAGCTTCCTTCGCCCGCTTCCGGATTGGGTTCGCAGAAGAGCCGGTCGTAGACGCGCACTTCCGCGGCCTTCGCCGTCTTGGCGTCAAGCCAGTGAATGGTGGCCTTCGTCTTCACGCTCATCGACCCTTCGGTGCCCGAACGCGTTTCAGGAAGGTAGTTCGCATGTACGGCGGTCACCTTCCCGGAAGCATCCTTCTCAAACGAGGCCGGGACGATGACGTAGCCGTAGCGCAGACGCACGGGCTTGGCGGGAGAACCGTCAGCCGGGATCGTGAGGCGGCGGAAGCCCTTGGGCGGCACTTCCGCAAAATCGCTCTCTTCGATCCAGAGCTCGCGCGAGAACGTGATTTCACGCGTTCCCATTTCGGGCTTCTGAGGATGATTTTCCGCGATCAGCGTTTCGGACTGGCCTTCCGGATAGTTGTCGATGATGAGCTTCAGAGGATGAAGCACGGTCATGCGGCGCTCCGCACGGGCCTCGAGGTCCTCGCGCAGGCACTGCTCGAGCACGGAATAGTCGATCCAGCCGCCTGCGACGCGGGAGACGCCGCAGCGTTCCGCAAAGGTCTGCAGGCTTTCCGGCGTGAAGCCGCGGCGGCGCAGACCCACGATCGTGGGCATGCGGGGATCATCCCAGCCGTCGACGTAGTGTTCCGTCACGAGCTGAATGAGCTTGCGCTTACTCACCACAACATAGGTGAGGTTCAGGCGATTGAATTCGTACTGGTGCGAGAGAAGGAAGAAGTTCTTTCTCACCGTCGCCGAGAGCGCAGCCTGAAGAAGCGGCGTGAAGTTTTCCGGGTGCGCGGAGAGCACTTCAAAGAAGCGCTTCACGGACGCATCCGAGAGGTCGGCGGGGACGCCCTCCTTCCAGCCTTCAAAAAGCTTCGCGAGTTCAGCTTCCGGAGCGCTCTGCCCGAGCTTCTCGCGCGCCGCATAAGCGGCCGCTGCGAAAGCCATGGCTCTCGCGTCCTCGCCCTTCGCCATCGCGGCAACGAGCTTCTGCGCTTCCTCGTACTGCGGAGTGCGGAGCACCGGAACCACGCGCTCGAGCGCCCAGTCATAGAACGCACGCTGGTCTTCGAATTCGAGCGTGCAGATCGAATGAGTGATGTTTTCGAGCGAATCCTCAATCGGGTGCGCAAAGGTGTACATCGGATAGATGCACCACTTGTTGCCCGTCGAATGGTGTTCGGCAAAGCGGATGCGGTAGATCGCCGGATCGCGCAGGTTGATGTTGGGGCTCGCCATGTCGATGCGGGCGCGCAGAACCATCGAGCCTTCGGCGTGCTTGCCGTCCCTCATTTCGCGGAAGATGCGCAGATTCTCCTCAACCGAGCGATCGCGGTAGGGAGAGTTCTTTCCCGGTTCCTTGAGCGTTCCGCGGTTGTCGCGCATTTCGTCCGCCGTCTGCTCGTCGACATAGGCATAGCCCGTCTTGATGAGGTGCTCGGCAAAGGCGTACATGTACTCAAAGTACGAGCTTGCGAAATAGAGGTTCTTTTCGTTCCCGTGCTCCCAGGAGAAGCCGAGCCAGCGGACGCTGTCGAGAATGCCGTCGACGTACTCCTGATCCTCCTTTACGGGATTGGTGTCGTCGAAGCGCATGTGGCAGCGGCCGCCGTAATCGCGGGCAAGCCCGAAATTAAGGCAGATGCTCTTCGCGTGGCCGATGTGAAGGTAGCCGTTCGGCTCCGGCGGGAAACGCGTGCGGATTTTCGCCGTGTCGGGCTGGCCCTTCTCGAGCTCCTCGGAATAGGGAGCCGGATAGCCGCACCAATAGCGCGGCTGATTGGCGCCTTCAGCCAGATCCTCTTCGATGATGTTGCGAATGAAGTTGGTTGCACGCCCGGTCTGGGCTTCCGTGTTGTCGCTCATCGCGTTTCTTGAATCCTGGGAAAGAGAGAAAAAACCGACGCCGACCTATGGGCGTCGGTTGAAGATGAAAGTATGAATTTTAGCGCGGCGTTTGTTTTCTTACGCTTTGCGGGGAAGACGCAGAATGAGGCTCGAGGTGTCGAGCCTTCCGTCGCCCCTTGCGCTCAGCTCGTCATAGAAACTGAGAACCTGGCGCGCAATGTCGAGCTTCGAGCCGTTCCTCTCCGCTTCATTGAGCGCAATGCCAAGGTCCTTTCTCATCCAGTCGATCGCAAAGCCGAAGTCGAACTTGCCTTCGACCATGGTTTTGCTGCGGTTGACCATCTGCCACGACGAGGCAGCGCCCCCCGACAGCGCGGAAATGAGCTTATCCATGTCGAGTCCGGCATTCATGCCGAAAGCAAGGCCTTCTGCGAGCCCCTGCACGCACCCTGCGATGCAGATCTGATTCACCATCTTGGCGAGCTGCCCGGAGCCGACCGCACCGAAATGCGTGATCTGACTGCTGTATGCCCGGAGCACCGGATCGATCCGGGCGCAGACTGACGCTTCGCCTCCGAGAAGTACCGTGAGACACCCGTTTTCGGCGCCTGCCTGACCGCCCGATACGGGAGCATCCACCCAATCGACGCGCCTTTTCTGCGCTTCCATGGCGAGCTCGCGCTCGACCATGGCGCTTGCCGTCGTGTGGTCCACGAACACCGCACCTTCCGCCATGCCGGCGAGCGCCCCATTTTCACCAAGGACGACGCTTCTCAGATCATCGTCGTTGCCGACGCAGGCAAAAACGATCCGGGCGCCCTCTGCAGCCTCGCGCGGCGTTTGAGCGATCCTCCCGCCGAATTCTGCTGCCCAGCGCTCGGCCTTTGCCGTCGTGCGGTTGTAGACAGCGACTTTGTGGCCTGCTCGCGCGAGATGACCGGCCATGGGATAACCCATGACGCCGAGTCCGATGAAGGCAACCGTCATGGGTTCGGTCTGAGGATAGTTTTTGGTCTGCATAGGAATCCGTCCGGGAAACCGGCAAAAGGAAGTTTCCGCCGTACGCGAGGCCACTGACCTCACGTGCGGCGGCGGTGATTTTGAAGCGATCAGCGAATGCCGGTGCGCTCGAAAGCTTCTTCGGCGGTCTTCACGACCTTGCGCGCAAGCGCAGCCGTCGGGTCAATGACCACAACGTGCGCGCCCGCAACTTCAAAGTCGTCCGACTCATCGAGAATCAGCGGAAGTTCCGTGCAGCCGAGGATCAGGCAGTTGCAGCCGTGGTCGCGCACGAGCACTTCTGCGGCTGACAGCAGATCATCGCGGCAGACGCCGTCGGTAAAGCCCGCCTTCGCGCCCTTAGGCCCGTAAATGGCCGCCATGACGCGCTCCTGATGCTCGGCATCGGGCACAAACATGGCAAGCCCCATGGTCTTCGCCTTGTCGGAATAAATGCCCGTCTGAACAGTGCCGGTAGTGGCGAGAAGTCCGATCCGGGCCTTCTCGCCGAGCTTCGCCTTGATTTCATCAAGCGCAGCCTGCTGCATGTTGATGAAGGGCGTGCGGATGAAGCGCTGGAGATAGGGAAGGAACGCATGCGCCGTATTGCAGGGAACGATGATCGCGTCGCATTCGTCATCCTCGAGGCGCTTCGCGCAATTGAACATTGCAAGCGTCGGATCCACGCCGCCGTGGAGAAGCGACGCCGTACGGTCGGGGATCTGCGGATTCTGCTCAACCACGACCTTGATGTGTTCCTGATCCGTCTTCGCTGGCGTCGCCTTCACGATCTTGTCGTAAAGGTCCACCGTTGCCGCGGGCCCGAGGCCGCCGATGAGCCCCACCTTGAAGGGTTTCGGAAGGCGCTTGGGCGTGGCCTTGACCGCTTCCACTGCGGCATTTCTCAGGAGGTCGATGACGGGGAGTCCCCGCAGACGCAACTCTTCGGCAAAGCGCGCCATCTGAGTGCAGTTGGGGATGAGCACTTCAGCGCCGGCTTCAAGTAGCTTCTCGCCCGCCTTCATCATCATCTCTTCGTTTTCTGAAGAGAAGCCGTGTTTCTTGAGCGCTTCGCCCGGGCTCTGGAGGATGTCATAGATCGGCGTAAGGTCTTCCGAGGGCTTCACGAACTCAAAGTCTGCGCCGAAAAGCTTCTCGTAAAAGTCCTGAGGAACAGCGCGCCCGAGGAGACCAATCCTGCGGATGCCTTCGGCCTTAAGGCTTTCGGGAAGCCCTGCAAGGAGCGAAATCACCGGCACCTGAAGCTCCTTCTGAAGTTCGGGAAGGAAGGGTTCCGTTCTGACGTCCGGGATGATGACGGCTTCGCAGCCGGCTTTCTGGAGTTCCGATGCTGCGAGGAAGGCCGCAATCTTGCGGTCGCCCAGAGCAATCCTCGGCGTCGGCGCCTCAAGCGGCATTTCCTCTGCAGATTCGACAACCTCGACTTCCATATCGAGGTCGGAACCCGTGGCAATAAGCCAGGCCTTGATCTTCAGCCCCGGGAGCGGATTGATTCCGCACGCGACGCCAATTTTTTTGAATCCCATGTTGTCTCTCCTCAACAAACTACTTTCGGCCTCAAACGGGCTTCGATCTCACTTTAGTCCTCGCTCGCGAATTCGCCAAGGCGTTCGCCCCACTCATAGAGGGCGCCCAGGATTTCCTGGTGCATTTCGTCGTCAAACTGACCGCTCTCCTGAGCCCGATCAATTTCTTCAAAGTATCGGCTCACGGTAAGCGCTCTGTCTTCGCCTTCCATCAGGCGTCGACGGCAAAGCGCCTTCCAGTCAGCTGCGTCCTCTGGAGACAAGGTTTCCGGCCAGTTGCGGGCGCGGTAGCGAAGAAGCATTTCACTGAACTGCGGATCATCAAAATGAAGCGCTCCGCTTTCAGAGAGTTTTTTGAGTTCTTGAGGGTTCGATTCGCGAATTTTTGCGAACTGCACCTTATCGTTTGCACTCGCAAATCCTGACGAATAAAGCGACGTATCCGGATCCGGATGGACGTCAAGCTTTTCATCCGCAAAGCGCATCCCCAGAACTTCTGCGAAAACCGTCTGAATGAGCGGAATGATTTCCCGGAGCTTCGCAAGGTTCTGCTGAACCACCTCGAAATCGATGCCGTACTGCTTTGCCCGGTCCTGCGAAAGCACGCGAAGATTGGAGCAGACAAAAGGCGACGCATTGGCCTTCAATTGCTTGATTGGCAGGCGCACTGTGCCTGCCGCACGATCCTCAGCCGTCGGGAAGGCCCGCTTGCGGAACTCTTCGAGCGACAGCGTGCGCAGAATCGTGGGATCCTCCATCAGATCCCACATCCAGCAATCGTTCTTGTCCTGATAGAAACAGGCGGCAATGCCGGTACATCCCCGGGCAACGCCGAAGCGGGGCGTCACCCAAACGACGGGTTTTGCGCCGCTGATGGCGGCAAGGACCTTCTCCTTCGTTCGATTTTCAAAGGCCCACTGCCAAAGGCGCGGCTCTTTTTCCGCGAGAAGTCTCGCGAGGCCGATCGTCGCCTCAACGTCTGAAAGCGCATCATGGGCATGGCCATGTTCAATGCCGTTGGCCTTGGTCAAAAATTCGAGCTTGAAGCAGACGCCGCTCCTGCCGGCAGCCTTCGGGTACACCGCCGGATCAATATCTTCCCACTTCGGCCACTTGATGGCATCGCCCCGCAGCGCCCAGGCAGCGCAGACGACAGGAAAGAGATCCCACCGGGAGCAGCCGTTCGCCCAGCTGTGCTGATAGGCGTCGAGGAAATTCCGCCAGAAGAGGAAGCGATTGACTTCATCGTCGAATCCAAGCGTGTTGTAGCCGATGCTCACCGTACCGGGGGCATTAAGCCGATCCCAGACGTCCTGCGCGAACTCGGTTTCCCTCAATCCCTTTTCTTCGCAAAGCTGCGGCGTAATGCCTGTGAGAAGCGAGCTCTCCGGGCTCGGGAGCTGATCCATGGCCGGACGGCAATAGAAAACCTCGCCCTCCGACACGGGTTCAAAAATAAGGCCCGTGCGGCGGCCTGCGAACTGTGCGGGACGATTTCTCTTCGGATCCACGCCGAAAGTTTCGTAGTCGTACCAGTAGAAAGTGGGGTTCCGCGGCTTCATTTGCGTCATCTGCTTCAAGTTTCCTGTCTTTTGCTCTATCGACTTAGGCGAGGATCACGTCCCACTCTTCCTGCGAATAGGCGGCTTCCACTTCGAGAAGAATGGGTCTTTCAACCGACTGCTGAAGGAGTTCGAGCGCCTGGGATTCCTCTTCGAGGAGAAGGTCGATCACCGTCTGACTGGCCAGAATCCGGTACTCCTTCATGTCCTTATATTGCTTCGAAAGCCTCACGATCTCACGGAGGATCTCATAGCAAACCGTCCTTGCCGTCTTGATTTCACCGCGTCCCCCGCAAATCGGGCAGGTTTCGCAGAGCACATGCGCAAGAGACTCCCGCGTGCGCTTTCTCGTCATGGCGACGAGCCCGAGCTCATTGAAGCCGCTTACGGTCATCTTGGTGTGGTCGTGCGCAACCGCACGCCTAAGTTCGCTTAAGACCGCCTCACGGTGCTCGTCCTTCGCCATGTCGATGAAGTCGACGATGATGATGCCGCCCAGGTTCCTGAGCCTCAGCTGCCGCGCGATGACCTGCGCCGCCTCAAGATTGGTCTTGAAGACGGTGTCGCTGAAGTCGCGCTTTCCAACATAGGCTCCGGTATTGACGTCGATCGTCGTCATCGCCTCGGTCTGGTCGAAAACGAGATAGCCGCCGCTCTTCAGGTCCACCCGGCGCCCGAGCGCTTTCTCGAGCTCAGCGTCAATGCCGTAGAGCTCAAAGAGGGGCGTCTCGCCATCATAGAAATGAAGCTTCTCAGCCGCCGTCGGCACAAACTGCCGGGCAAACGCCTGGAGAGCCTTGAATTCGCTTCGTTCATCCACTTCAATCGAAGCGGTTTCCTCGTGCACAAGGTCGCGAAGCACTCTTTGAGAAAGCGTGAGATCCTGGTAGAGGAGCTTCGGCCCCTTCGCTTCGCGCGCCTTCTGCTGAATTTCCTTCCAGAGGTGCGCAAGGTAGGTCATGTCCGTGCGGAATTCCTCTTCCGTCGCGCCTTCCTCAGCGCTCGTTCGGACAATGTAGCCGCCTTTTTCTTCCGAAGGGCGAAGCGCAGTCACTTCTTCCCGGAGCCTTTCTCGAAGCGCTTCGTCATCGATGCGCTGAGAGACGCCGATGTGCGTGTCGTTGGGAAGGTAGACGAGTTTCCGGCCGGCAAGCGAAATCGTTGTCGTGAGCCTCGCTCCCTTCGTTCCGATCGGGTCCTTTGCAACCTGAACCATCAGGCGCTGCCCTTCATGAAGAAGAGTTTCGATCGGGCGAAGCGCACCGGTTTCGGTGCGGGCCCCTTCAATTTCAGCAATATGAAGGAAAGCCGTGCGCTCAAGCCCGACATTCAGAAATGCGCTCTGCATGCCCGGAAGCACGCGGACCACCTGACCGTAATAGACGTTTCCCACGAGACCCCGGGCGCACATGCGCTCAACGAGGATGTCCTTCAGGATGCCGTCCTCTAAAATGGCAACTCGCGCTTCCTCGCGGGAGCTGTTGATAAGGATTTGTTCCACGAATTTTTCAGCGCTTTAATAGAAGCGCCCCTTGATTTTCACTGCTGCGCTCATTCTATAGGCGCCCGACATCCTGCATGATCCTCATTACCGGCGGAGCCGGCTTCATCGGCTCAAACTTCATTCTTGAATGGCTTCAGCACCACCAGGAACCCGTGGTGAACCTTGATGCGCTCACCTACGCCGGCAATCCTGAAAACCTGAATTCCGTCAGAAACGACCCGCGCTACCGCTTTATTCTCGGGAATGTGGCTGATTCTGATGCGGTTGCCGAAGCGTTCGACCGCTTTCATCCGAGAGCCGTCATTCACTTCGCGGCGGAAAGTCATGTGGACCGTTCGATCTCCGGCCCCAAAATCTTCATCGAAACCAATGTGCTCGGCACGGCAACGCTCCTTGAAGCGGCGCGCCGCTACCGGGATTCATTGAGCGAAGAGGTGCGCTCAGCCTTCCGCTTCATCAACATTTCAACCGATGAGGTCTACGGGTTCCTGACGAAGGACGCACCGCCCGCTGTCGAAGAAACGCCCTTTGATCCGAGCAGTCCCTATTCGGCAAGCAAGGCTGCGCAGGACCAGCTCGGCCGCGCCTATGCCCGAACATACGGCATGCCCGTCATCACCGTACGCTGCACAAATAACTATGGGCCGCGCCAGTACCCTGAGAAGCTCACGCCGAGTGTGATCCAGAAAGCGCTCTCCGGCGAACCGATACCCGTTTACGGAAGCGGCCTTCAGATCCGCGACTGGATCCATGTTTCGGACTTCTGCCGTGCAATCACGCTGATTCTCGAAAAGGGGCTACCGGGTGAGATCTACAACGTGGGCACAAACAACGAGCTCACGAATTTCGACTACATCGAGCGCATATGCACTCGTCTCGACGCGCTGAAGCCCAGCTCGCAGGGATCTTATGCTGAACTCATCAGACATGTTTCCGATCGTCCGGGGCATGACATTCGATACGGGCTCAATGCCGCGAAGATTCGCCGGATGCTCGGCTGGAAGCCGCAGGTAGACTTCTCAGCCGGCCTGGATGCAACACTCCGGTGGTACCTCGCTCACTTCTCCCTGCAAGGCAAGGAACAATAAAAATGAAAATCCTGATCGTCTCCCTGCGTTATCTCGGCGACTGCCTTCTCGCGGCAGCCCTAGCTCCGGCGATTAAGAAGAAGCTCCCGGACGCTCAGGTTGACCTTCTGACCTTCAAGGACAACCGCGGAATTCTCGAAGGCATTTCAGCCATCGACAACGTTATCGGCGTTGAGCGCCATCCCAATAAATTCCGACAGGCGCTTGATCACATCCGTTCATGGAACAGCTATGACTGGGCGTTATCCACCATGAACAGCACTCGATGCACGTTTTACAGCTGGTCGAGCGCCAAGCATCAGGTGATGCCTCAGACCTTTAATAAAACGAAAGATCTGTGGATTCATCTTCTTATCAGCAAATTTGTTCCATGGGCGCCTGGACATATGCTGGACACGTTTACAGCTTTGGCAGAACCTGTTGTCGGGTCGATCCCTCCACTCAAACCTGTAGCGCCGGATGCCCCGCTCTCTGATGATCTATCACAACTTTTAACCCCGTTAGCCTTGATATTTCATCCGGCCTCGGAGCTCCGATCTCCGAGGCTGCATTGAGAATC
>ERZ1673737.2824-NODE-2824-length-14039-cov-4.227188_pt1 | contig 14039 bp, 17 predicted proteins | sample MGYA00580211_ERZ1673737 | MGnify/ENA primary metagenome ERZ1673737 (study PRJEB41218, sample SAMN15661789) | gut metagenome | host: Homo sapiens | place: Canada: London | collected 2015-08-20/2019-03-30 | study: EMG produced TPA metagenomics assembly of... | reverse complement strand
TCTTCTTGGTGGTGGCAACAGTGGCCTTGGGCACCTGGACTGACAAGATGCCATTCTTCAAGTTGGCCTTGACATTGTCCTGGTCAACGCGAGTCGGGAAGGAGAAGGTGCGCTGGAACTCGCCAATCGCGCGCTCGCTAGCCCAGAAGCGGTGGGTGGGTTCAGCAGTGGTCTGCTCGGCTTCCTCATCCTCAACCTGGGCTTGGCGGTTGGAAGTGTTGTAGTCGCGCTCAATGTGGCCCTTTACGACCAGAGTCTGAGGGTCGGAGAACTCGATCTCAATGTCCTTTTGGGCGATGCCAGGAAGCTCGCCGTCAAGTTGGTAGGCATCCTTGCTTTCACGGACGTCAAAGCGAGGGGAGAACGAGCGAGCAGAGGGCTGGCTGCGAGTAGAGCGATGGGTATCGTAGTCGTCCAAGAGACGGAAAAGGGGGGCGAAGTCCCCAGAGCCTGGGAAGCTGGCACGGAAGAGAGACATGTTGTATGGAGAGATTTTTTAAAAAGGTTGTTTGGAAAGTAGTTGAAGGCAGTAGATTAGCTTTGAAGGTGAGTTTGGAAGATGAGTATGATGATGAAGAGCTGGACAGACAGCAGCCTTATATACCACATCTTCCCTCCAGAAACTTGCATTGTTCAGCAGAATCTAGAAGATGCGACAGTGTCACCGAACAAGCCAGGAAGTGCCAGTGGTGGCTCGCCACTTCTCCAACTTGCTGGATGCTTCTCCAGAATTCGATCACGTGATATGGAAATCCGGGGTTACACATCCCTTAGGTCGACAAAGGAGCAGCGGTAGAGTGGCAAGAATGGAAACATCCATGGTTCCATGCTATTCATTCATTCCTATGCAGTCTGGAACAAGCTAGAATACACCAGAACATCACACTGCGAAGTGAGATGCTTTGCCACCATCATTGACCCCAAACAAAGCCAGTTTTCTCACTCCTCCAGAATGTAGAAGCCTTGTTGCATATAACATTGCTTTATCGGTTCAAGCGTGATATTTTTGGATAGAAATGTCATCGGTCGGGCGGGAGAAGGATGCCAGGACGTCAGGTACCGTCATTGCATTGAACGATTGGGAGTGTCAGGGTGTCAGATGCCGCCCGAATGCCGCCCAGACCCATATCACGCGATTTGTGCGAGAAGCAGCAGACGGAAACACAGCGCAGTACATGTGGAAAGTGTCTTGCTCCTAGGATAGTGTCTCGCTAGGCGCAAGTCATCGAAACAGTGTGGACTGAGTCGTTTGGCATGGTGCGCCATGGTAGGGCTTGAATGGGATTTCGTCGTTATACCATGTGAAGTTTTTAATCATTCGGATTCGGATTCATCCAGCTGCATGATCTTCTCATCAAGGTCCTGTCCAATGTGTGAATAACAGTTGCTGAACAGTGAAGGATTCCAAAGATACCTGATCCAGGCGAACCTTGAGGTTCTCCAGCTGGCTCTCTTTGATGACCAAATGGTTCTCATCATCCAAATCCTCCACTATGTAGTCGTGTCGCTCTTCATCGTACTTCAGGATCATGGCCTTGATCGAGGGATCGCACTCTATCAATAAACCTGTCAAGCAGCATAATGTTAGTCCAGAGTGTGACGAGCAGAGAAATAAAGACGAAGCGGATACTGACCTCGGACTGCGCGGGGCATGATGGGCAATGAGGATGTGAAGGAAGCAGAGGTCAGAAAGTGAGGGAGCTCCGACTAGTACGGCAGTTCATAGCCTATACAAAAGGTTCACCGCCTATTACACCTCCTATGATCACTTCGTCTTATTACTTTAGTATCGACTGTATAGCTATAGGACATGAATCTTTTACGTCCCTGCCTTCATATAATACTGTTTACAAGCAGCCATAACCTAAAACACTCGAAATAGGAAAGAAAGGGGTGAAAAAGAGATGCCAAAGCAGTACGGAAACAACATATAAACTGCCGTAGACTAAGTTCCCCGCTGAAGGGTCCCTAGATTTCCTGCTCTTCCCAGATATCCTCTGCGATATTTTGAAGTCTTTCCTTTGATATTATCACGTCGCTCTCGGCTGGGGACGGCTGTCTGTCAAAGAAAGCAAGAAACGGAATGCGCAGTGAGGCCGAAACGGTCACTTTGCCTGAGGTCTTAGCGACAGATACATTTTGGACGCGGCGTGAACGATGCCTCCCCTCCCAGATTTCGATTATGACTGCAGCCTGTCTGTTTCATTTTCAGCGTATTCACTAGGTTGGCGTTGCCTGCACTGGGGTTCAACCAGAAATCAACATCCCGCCTCAGCTTGGGCGATTCCGACATTGTCACTTCAATAACGACCGTGTATCTTCTTTCAGACCCTGGACACCTCCTAGGCTCCCAAGCATAGTCCGCATCTTTCTCTTTCCCGTTTGTTTGAACGCTAGAGCCCCCAAATCACTTGATAGCCCCGGCTAGCTTAAATCCCATGAACCCTGAAGTACGTGACACTCCACTAGTAAGAACCCCAATTGCTGCTGCGTGCGCTATACTAGCGCAATCTGACGAATAGTAGCCATGGGGAATATCAAACGAAAGACGAAGTCTGGGGAAATAAGTTGTGATTGGGTCGAGGAAGTCGTGTTGTAGGTCCACCGAGTCAATTTGGAAAAGTATGTCTTCGGTTTGGTTTTCATCTTCAAGATACAATACACGACAGAAATGATGCCATCCTTGATAATGGTACCTCCTGATCGAGGGAGGTAGATCCTCTAGGCAACAGTCTTCATGCTGGGGAGCGCAAAAAGCGGACCCAGTCATCTTTTAGGAGTCTGACACTAAATATCGAGAAATTGATTATAGGGAAATACCGAAAGAAACACAATCCGAGACCGAATTGTGAGAGAATACATAAGAGAGCCCGGAAAGAGAATCCGAAGTGCAGTAACAATGAGGCATGAGAGTAAGTACAGATAAGCCTAGTGACGCTGAGCTTCCTGGCTTACCGGGGCTTCCTACAAATAGGCTAAAGTGTACATAGTCTCTCTCATCTTATTCAACGCGCGCGCATTTAAGACTTAAGCCTGTGAAGGACAAAACACAGGCTTGCGATGCCGATAAGAGCCAGGCGAGGGGCGCCAAAACATCCGGGCCTAATTAGGGATCACTTTTTGTCTTGGAATATTTGACCTTGAGAATCTTAAACAATATAATCTGACAACACTCAGTCTTGGACCTCTGAGTCCCCATTCCCCTTATCAGTCTCTGGCGTCCATCCAACCCCAGCTTGGACAACAGTCGAAACTAACGCCAAAACACTTCCCGCCAGAAACAGCATCTGCACAGCATGCTCATAGCTTTCAGTAGCGATGAGACGCTCCGTACCAGTGAGGCGCATAACTGTGGCCGGGCTACCAAGCAATTCTCGCACCAGCTCAGGCTGCGGTGGCAAGCCATGAGCGGCAAAACCAGCCTCGAGAGAGGGTTTGAGGATTCGAGCGAAGTAACCTCCTCCCACCGCAGATCCGAAACTTCCTGCGAATCCACGAGACATTGCCAACAGAGCAGTGACAATATAATGCACAGCTGGACTAGTGAGATGCAGCAGATGCGACAGTGTGTAATTCATCAATGCGCCGGCAAAGAGCCCGTTCAGGAATATTACACTGAAATACAAGGCCACCGGAGATTCTGGCGTTGATAGAAAGGAGAGCACCAATGAAGCGAGAGCGAAACCAACAAAGATAATGAGAGAGGAGCTGTAACAGGGACATTAGATCGAATATGCCCATGGCGATCAAGGAGACTCACATATAATAGCTCCCCGTTTGACGGATATGCAACCACCCGACAAGCAGACCCCCGACGCCAAAACCAGCGTTTGTGGGGATCAGGAGCAGCCCGGCGGATGCTGGTGACCATCCTCGAACAGCCATGGCATACACGGGCGTGAAGAACAGGATAGACCACCGGGCCATCATGAGACCGAGACCTGCAAGACATGTGAACATCACTCCGCGAGCTCTCAAGATTTTGACTGGGATTATGGGCTCAGTAGTCCATCGAGACTCGGCCACCACAAACAGCGCAAAGAACGGCAGAGAAACCAAGATAGGCCAGACAATTATTTGTGGGGATGCAAGACTGGTCAGAAGAAGAACGACCGAGATTGTCTAGAGACACGTTAGTGGCTGAAATAATGAAGATGGGATAAGTTGCCATACCAGCGTCACGGCGCCTACATAGTCTACCCGCGCCAAATTAGGAAGCAAATATTCCGGTTTGAATGGATTCGCATCGTCGCCAGAAGGTCTGGGGATTGCAAAGAACAGCAATGGCCCTAACAACAAGGCAATTGGGGCCTGAACCCAGAATATCACTCGCTGAAACTGCCTGTTAGAAACCTTGGACCAGATGCGAGAGCTTTCAACGCACCCATCCCAATGTGGGAGCCAGAAGCCCAGCAATGACCGCACCTGACGCGACACCTGTGGTATACCCGCAATTGATCAAGCCAATGCATAGCCCACGTCGCTTCTTGCTGACCATATCTAGAGCCAAGATAATGGATGTGCTCATCAACCCACCACTGCCGCAGCCCGCCACGGCCCTCCCGAGAAGAAACACAGACAGAGTCGGCGCCGCGGCACTGATGAAAAGCCCAATCGCGAGCAGTGTAGTCGAGAAGACCACATATAGACGCGGGGTGAATATCTGGGAGAGTCGTCCGGCGAGGGGCGTAATGCTAGACATAGCAATCTTGGAATGAAGTATTAGATGTGCTATACTTGATGGTTGAAGTGCCATACCATATATGCCGAAGTAAACCACGATGCTTCGGCGAAGGCATCCAAATCAGCCGCAATGCTGGATTGAGCCGTGGTCATCATCGACATATTGGTTGCTACTCGCCATCAGCTCATTGCACTTGAATCATCATAAAAGAAGCGAACCCTGAAGAAAGATAAGCATGCCCATCAAGACTAGAATTACCAGTCCCCTCTGAAAGCCCAGGGCTCGGGCTTCATGTTGATTAGAGATTAATGGCGTCTGCTCTGACGGTCGCATCATTATGAAGAGCTATACAAGTGTATAGCAAGTGAATAGGAATGTAGTTGATAAATAATTATGACCGGAGATGGCGGATGGCCCATTTGTAAGCACGCGATAAGACGACATGTGGGGAGGCTTATGACTTATAGATGTACATCTATCCAACTACTATGTTTTACGTCTTATTGCAAGGTGATCTCGGGTTATCACGGAATGTATATAACAATGTTCTTGAAACTCACTCAGAGAACCATCACTTCAGCCCAAAAATAGATGGCCAGTTCTGCGAAACCTGTTTCAACACTTTCTCCAAGTCAATCTCGTCCCCAGTGGGCTTGGGCGCAGACCAAGTCTCGTCTTGCCACTGTAACTCAAAGACCCTTAGGTTGGCTTTCAATTCAGTTTCATTATAAGACGTGGTTGGGGTAGATTCCAGGTATTCGACAAACATGCGCCAACGTGGCACATAGTATGAAGAGACGAGGCCCCCCCATTGTTTGGAGGCATAGTCGCTGATCTCCCCATTTGGTCCCCAAAGAGTAATTTGATTGCGAGCATTGTATTCAAGTATTGAAGCCTGGGATGGGTTGCCATGTGCCCAGGTCCGCGCCGCATCTATCCAGGTCGAAAGGCGGAAGCTTTTATTGGTGAGAAGGACCGAGTCGAGGTCTGTCAAAAGCTGAATTATTTCCTTTCCGTGTTGTGCGAATTTCGGCTGCGTGGACTGAGAGCTGTTGTACAGATCTATCAGATCTGAGTACATTGGGATGAAAGCATTGTCTAGGACTTGGCGTGTCACATCAACCATGTCATGCTGATACGCCGGATTGGACCACAACGCCGGTTCTGCCTTTGTTGCCTGATAAATGAGTTGCTATGCATGGACAAGGACTGATGGGTGGTAGTTGACCGTTGTGCCATGTGTGCCGGGGACATTGGCCAAGTTCCAAAGGACAGGTTGAATATCAATAATGGACTTGGCGACAGAGAGTGTAGTGAGGTTGGTGTTATTGTACACTGTCTGTCGCATTAAGTCCCAAGCGATGTAGAGGTCCCGGGGAATGGACTTCTGGCCAGCATATCGGCTTGTCACCTATTTGTGAAAGTACACTTGGGTATCTAACGGAGTCGAAGACCACGCCTGATCAAGAAGTAGGTTATATACGATCTCGTTACCCTCTTGACCTTCAGGGCTGAGGCCATAGCCGACCATGGACGGGGACTCTATTCGTGCTTCCGAAGCATTCTGTGTGATGTTTTGGATTTGCCCGTATAGGCCTATGCTGCCTCCAAAGTTGTGCAACTGGCACTAGATCCAAGGCTTGCCATAGTATGAATTTGTTCGCCGCCACTAGGGAATCGACTCCGAAAATAAATCCAGGATCAGCATATCCTCGTTGGACTCCACACTAGACAAATATGCCTCTACTCGTTCGTTGGTCCAAAAGTCGGAGTTAGCATAGAAGAGCCAGCCTTATATCATCTATATGGCATCGGGGTCGGCCTGTTTCAAACTTCGCCAAGTGTTGCTAGTAACATTACGCAAATAGTCTACGTCACCGGAGTAGGGATCGTTCTCGTTGTACTGATCAAGAGTGTAGATGTGACTGACATTTCCGTAGGCTGCCTGCTGCTTGCTAATGAAGCTGCTTTGTAGTTCTGCAAAATAGTCGCCAAAGGGCTCGAGGAACGTGTCGTTCGTATATTGAATCGGAAAACCTCCCTAACGCGAACCACGAACCACCTTAGCATCTAGTAGAATACGACTGATATTCGTAGGAACAAAGCCAGTAAAGCACGGTAAAACAGGCGTCGTTCCAAGTTACACCATGCGGTGAATGATCTTTTTCTATAAGTCGAACTGCTTATCGATCTATGTCTGGGGAAGATCCCTGTGCCAAGAGCCGTGAATGTTGCCAAACCGATTCCAGGCTTGGAACGCTGGACCACTGAAAAAAGTAGCAATCTCTGAATCGCTAAGACCGATCTCACGGAACACTTCTACGAGGATCTTCTCTTGGCCAACCCAAGCAAGCGGAAGATTCACCCCACGAAGAGCCATCCAGTCCAACTGTAACTCCCAGTCTTCCCAGGCCCAGAAAGCTGTGGTATAAGAGAAGGTGACTATCTTCTATCAGTAAAGCACGCGATATTCCGGCAGCATACGCAACGTACCTATATTAAAATGATACCTCCAAGGAACTGTGCTAGAGCCGTGAATAGGCTTTGCAAGATGAGGCAGCTTGGACGGGGCGACGTCCAGTCGGCTGCCAATGAACCAGTAGATGTCAACGTGAGCAACATCGGTGAGGTAATGGTGCAGACTGGTGTATAAGTTAGCTTTGTCAACATGAAACTCCAGAGGGCTCCTACCCCGAAGATAATGCGCTCAGGGAATTGCCCTTGACCAAGATTGTGCCATTCGAGCCACTGCTGACAACATAAGAGTCATACTTATTGTCTGTATCATGGATGGCATCCAGTGTAAACTGGAAGCTGTGAAGGTGATTTGGAAGTCGACGTTTAACAAGGTCAGAAATGCCCTCCGTGGGCTGGGTGGAACGGGCGCTGGCAGTTGCAGTTGCAGCACAGAACCAGAGCAGCGTCTTAATCCAGTGCATGGCTGCTATAGAATAGACACTAAGTGTAAGATGAAAAGCATCCAAGGTGTATATATAAATATCTATAAGATGGGACGGCTAACCCCGAGGTTGCGTCCCTTGCGTGCACCCCGCACTGCGACTCTCATACAACGTTGATATCTGATCTGCAGACAACAAAAAAAGTACAATCGGATGTAGAAATTGAATTGGACATCAGAGTAGTCAAGAATAGAGACTAGATTATGGCGAAAGCTAAATTATCCCTATTCTCGAAACTCTTTCTGTCCCTTTAATGCTTTGGCTAATACCTCTGGATACCATCGCTGCCCAACATCTTGATGACTAGTGACTCGCGCTATGAGTGTGCCCTCACCAATGCTCCCACGGAACATCTCGTTGAATGTTGCCTCTGCATCTGACTTGACCTTGTCATCCTTGACAAGCGCGCGAATATGCTCTGGGATTTCCAGGGAAACCTTGTCGGAAAGATCAAGACTCACACCCTGGAAGACCGGAAAGGAGAACCTCGGCCCTAAAGAGCCACCTTCACTATCTTGAAAGTTCTCCCGCCGTAAACTCACGCGGTGAGTAGTAGCCGTGCAGATCCCTCCGGTTAATGCCTCCAGGGAGCGTCCGATATTGATCACTAATGTTCCTGGCACTGGGGGAGCAGGAATCCATGTTCCAGTCTTGTTTTGAACTTCGAGGCCGTGATGAGCTGTTCCCTGTAACAGGAAAGTGAGAAATCCCGAATCTTTATGGGGGCCAACTCCTTGAAAGCTAGATTCCTCATGACTGGACGCAGGTGGCGGAGGATATTTGATCAGTTTTAGCTTATGTTGCTGCGGATTGTCAAAAACTTGGTTCAATGCAGTTGGCGGGAGGTCCAGTGCTTCGGCAATGAGCGTCGGAAATAACTCTGCCAGTCTGCTCACTTCAGACAAATAGGTCTCGAGTGCTTGTCGAAACCCAGGGATCGCAGTCTCATCGGGCCACTAAGCCCGGGATAATGAATGTCAGTTTACAAGAAAGAAAATGTACCGCGGTAGAGGTTTTAATCACCTGATTTGGGCCAACAATGCGTTTATATAATGGCTCATTTGGACCAGGCGCGGGGAGTTCGGTTGCGAACTAGTAACATAGCTAGATGAGTATTAAAGCATTGAAGAAACGCTAGAGCTCTCACTGACATCAAATTGTTCGCGATAGTCAGGCCTTAACGCGGTGATTTCTGCTCCAAGCCTAGAGTAGCCCAAGAAATGTGGACTGTTTACCATTTCGATCTCCAGCTTTTTCTCGAGTGGCAGATCAAAAAGACCAAGGGCCATCTTAGTAAAATCTTCTTGCATTTGAGCTGGCACGGGTGCATTTCGAAGATAGAAGAAGCCGACATTCACCAGAGCCTCACGAAGGCTTCCCAAAAAGGCAGGCTTGGTGGACGGGGACAATGTTTGCGCGAAATCCAGAATAGGAATGGAAGTGAAAGATGTGGCAGACTGTCTAGGTAAGCATTTCCCAGAGACAGAATGAAGGAATGATCAAGCATACCATTGTGAAGATGCGGATCATAAAAGTGACAAGCTCTATTCTTTCGCTTGTAAAGGCACTGGCATCGAATCTGGGCCAACGCTGGAGATAGAATATGTGAAGGACGACAGTGACTCACAGAGAGTCATGAAAGTCAAGCGTGTCCAGGGCAATGTTCTTTCATTGGGTTGTGATGGCGAGCGCGGTTCCGCTAACCCCGCTCCGGGCGAAGCTACAAATATTCCGCTGCAATTGATATAGATCGGAGTATTAACACTAATGTACCATATGGCCCCTACGTTATTTATATATACTATGTAAAGCCACTCTTGCTTCCATATTGTGTGCAGATCACAGAATATACCGGAATCCAGCAGCACGCGTTTCCAGATCGTTTGGATCAGAGGAACGAAGATCCTGCGATGTATCAGTCTCATCCAATCGCTTGTTCATATATATATGGACAAGGCGAATGACGAGTGCCACCAAGGCGACGAAAAATGCTATCGCAGCGGTCGCACTACCCCCAGGGATGTATCTAGGCCCCGAAGAAGATGGCCACATATAACTGCCGTAAATTGAAGCCGTGTTCCCGATCATGTTCGCAATAGCGATTGCAGCTGATCGTTTGACCAATGGCCGAGGGAAGGAATTAGCCACCCAGGCAATGATGATCTGATATGCCGAGACCGCCCCCATGGGCATCCTGGATGGGTCAGACTTGCTAAAGAGGATTGAAGCTCGACAACTTACAGGAACATAGCAAAGAACTTGGCGCCGATGTTATTACTCGCAGTAATTATGACGCCTCCAGCCACACTGACGATCATCAAGGCCATAATATGCATACTGCGGTCATTTGATTTGCCTGAACTCCATGTCACGAGCAGCGAGATTAGGAATGTGGCAATCCATACGGGCGCAGTGATGAGAAGAGTCTCGATATTGCCCTATCCAAGTGTCTGCACAATTGTTGGGAAGAAGTATTGGAAATTCTGCGCCAGGAGCGAAGTATGTTGAAGTAAAATGAAGAGGTAGATGCGCTTGTCTGCAAAGACCAGAGCCAAAGCCTCTTTGATACTGGTTGAACCAACCTCATCAGCCTCACCGGCATCGTGCATCAGACGCCATTGAGCATAGGCTTGTTCTTCTTCATCCAACCAGGAGGTAGAAGCAGGATAGTTTGGGAGAAAGATACTACAGAGGGTCAGATCAATGAAAGAGAAGATGAATGCAAACAATACTCACGTAGCGAGAAGAGATCCGCCAACCGTGATACAACCCTCGATGATGAACAACCATCTCCAACCGGCGATCCCTTGCGCGCCATCGAGATTACCCAGGACGCCCGCTCCGATGAGACCGCCGAAGGCATTTGCCAATGAGCTTCCTGAGTAAAACCAGGCAATGCGGTGGCTCAACTTTGACCCAGTTAGCTTATATTCTCAGTAGCTACCGAAGGGATGACTGAAGTACCTCCTGTCGGGTATACCAACTGGACCTATTATAAAAGTGAGCAACGATCCATGGAATTATATGAATGATCTCTCACATTAACATGACAGCACCGGGAAAGAAAGGCGCCTCGACGAATCCAAGGAAGAATCGCGTGACAATAAGTCCTGAAAATGACTGAATGGCTGCCTGACAAGCGGAAATCATACCCCTGTGAGGGAAATAAGTATTGGTAATATAACCAACTCGAAGATCTCATACCAAATGGCCATTGCAATTCCCAAGAACAACGAAGGCCGAACACGAGTCAGGAGCAAGTTGGAAGGCAACTGCATCAAGAGATAGCCAACAAACAAGATACTCGTGGCGAGGTTGTAATCGGTGCCTTCCATGCCTAGGTCTTTCTCTAATGAGCCTAGACGAGCTTGCGATAGGTTGCTTAGACAGCCATTAGTTTCAATATGACGTTATACCACTTAGTACGCTGAGTAATGCACATACTTGCGGTCCAAAAAGTTCAAAAGATACATCAAGATAAGAAATGGCAAGAGATGAAAGTCGACCTTGCGAAGCAGACGCCGGGTCATAGTGTGATGCCATTCCGGACTTTTGGACGCATAGACCTGATAGAGAACATCTTGTTCAACAGCATGTCCCTTATTATCAGAGTTCACCTGAAACTCGATCTGTTCCTCTGCCGGCTTTACTGTAGACATGTTGGGTTGATACTGGAGACCTGCGTGTGATGAGAGGACGCCATGGTGATATGTACAGCATCGGGTGCATCGGCACAACTCATCGGCACAACTCCGAGAACTAAGGAACCCCACGGGGGAGCAGACGGAGCAAAGCGAGGCTATCATCCCCCGTTTTGGTCAAAGGGAGACCATGTTCTTGTGAAAGCGCGGGGAGGCAGGCAAGTTCGGGATAGCTCAGCCCGAGAAGGTCGCGAACTGACTCATCTTTTTGAGGTTTGAAGTATGCCACATCACGAATATATTCCGTGGGGATTCTAGTCCAGAGAAAACAGATCCCCTGCATCTGGCTATTCGGGAAGTGCCGTGTTTGCCTTGCCGCCTTGCCGCCTTAATGCCTTGTCGCCTTCATGCCTGAAGTTGCTGCCTTGTTGCCTTATTATTTGCTTGACCCCTAAGGCAGTCATAGATTACATCACTGTATGATCTCACCAAGAGATTCTAGATGAGGATCTCCCCTCAACCACTTATGCTGAGATCTGTTTCAGCCTATCTCGTTCCAGCACGAGATACCAATGATATCCTCTGCGGGGCAAACCCATATGATCCGAGCACGATGACGCATTCTATATATACATCCGGATCTAGTTTATGCGCGCTATGATGGATCTTCGATCGGAGAGTTACGCAAGCTCTATAAAAAGGTCATTCTGCTCATCTGAGAGATTTCAACCTTTTGAATCTTTATGCATTACACACATATCATTCACCATGGATAAACTTTCTGGACTCGTTTCCAAGCTCGGCGGCAAAGGCTCCCACTCGAGCTCCAACTCCGGTTCCGCAGGCCAAGAGGACTATGCTGACAAGGGTGAGCTTCAGTAAAAAATTTGCATGAGATCCAAGCTGACAATAACAGCACTCGGTGGAGCTGAGACGAAGTTCGGCGGCGGCAAGGTTGACCCCGCGAAGATGCGCTCAACCAACGAGAAGATCACCGACACCGGCCGCGAGCAGTTCGAGAAGGCCACTGGGTAAGTCGTGAAGCCGACAACATCATGACCGAAGGCAGTGCTGATACACTCTATAGCAAGCACGTCCCCGAGAAGTTCTCCAACTAAACGGACTATATCGATCGGCGTTTCTACTTGCGAAGTACCACCATGAACTCAAATGAGTGGACTTCAGACAACATAATGATACCCGTCGCCGGAACATTGGACATACACAATACTATGACTGAACGTGATTGATGATACATCTAGACTGAAATCGTAAATTTCGCCCATGTAACATTGCAAGCATTTGCTGAATGTAGTGCCCGAGTATAGATCGATACGTACTTCAATGAACCCGGTCAATATCTTTGCAAAGAGGAGAGAAATCCTCCTAAACCCGACCCGAGGCTTCGACGGGTGAGCATGGTATTCGCACGACACAACTGAAGCTGATTATTGATACGCTCGAGTGCTGTCGGGTTGCCTCGGTATGCTATAACGAGGCGTTCGAAATATTTCTGGGCAGGCTCGTACTCCCTGGCATTGAAGTGCAAAGTAGCCAGCAGTTCCAACGAGGCTTGTGCTTCAGGATTTTCCTTTCCTCTGCGGTGTTCGACCCAGTTCAGATATCGTATCAACCAGGGAATGGCTTCTTCCACACGGTTGTTACCGAGCGTGACTTGGAAGCCTCCCTGCACGGCGTACATAACACCAATATTTCCCACGATATCCATCGTCAGTGGGTGATCGGGTCCCAACGTCTCTTCCGCGCTGGCAAGGGCCCGGCGCAGGGTTTCGGATGCTTCCATACCCTGCTGCACAAAGCTCTGGCCGCGGCCATAGAGACACAGAGCGCGAATGGAATACGGATGTCCAGGGCCTAGCCCTAGGCGAAGCTCATCATAGATTTGCCCTAGCATTTCCACGGCCTGCTGTACATCGGGCTGGAACCGCATAGTGATTAGCGTATTTCTGTCACCGGATTGGTTGCTAATGATGTATTCCAAGGTATCCAGCGCTGAAGCAAATACACGAATATGAGTTTCCCCAAGAAGGCGCTTAAGAGTTTCTGTAAGCTTTTCAGCGGCCATAACGGCGTTTTCCCGACGGCCTAGAGAATGATACGCCCCCGCCAGTCGGCGGCGAGTGTCGCAGGTATCCAAGTGCTCCTCGCCGATATTGATTTGTTGACGAGCTAGCACGTTCGCACAGACTGACTCTGCCTCTTGATGCTTGCCTTGTTGACACAGAACTTCCGCGATCAGACTTTCCGTCTTCATCGCAAGGGGATGCTTGCCCCCAAATACGCGTTGGACATTATCAGACACCCATTGACACCATTCATGGGCCTTTGCCAAGTAGTGCGTCTCCAGCTCAACGATTGCTAAGTTATATGCCACTGATAATGTGCTGAAGTGGTCTGGTCCGAGGGTGCGCAAATGCTCTTGGAAAATCTCATACTCAACGGTTCGAGCCTCATCCCATCGAGCAAGATTCTTAAGTTCCGCGGAGCGAATAGATCGTGGGTCATTGTCCGAGGCAGTGAACATTACTCCGGTTACCCTTTGACTTGCCGGAGGAAGCCGCCCTTGCGTTTGATATGGCGTGCTACTATTAGAGTGTATGCGCGGTGGTATCGGCGGTGGACTGGGTCCAGCACTTTGCGGCACAGGCTGTGGAATGAAGCCATGTTCTGACAACAGTGCCTGGTCGACCAACTGTTTGATATTCCCCTTGATCAAGCGGTACATAGGCCCTC
>ERZ1673737.2822-NODE-2822-length-14046-cov-4.342291_pt1 | contig 14046 bp, 13 predicted proteins | sample MGYA00580211_ERZ1673737 | MGnify/ENA primary metagenome ERZ1673737 (study PRJEB41218, sample SAMN15661789) | gut metagenome | host: Homo sapiens | place: Canada: London | collected 2015-08-20/2019-03-30 | study: EMG produced TPA metagenomics assembly of... | reverse complement strand
GGATCGCACTGAGTATTCCCTGGGCGTAGTATCTGTACAACTACAGTGATAAACTTTCGGTATCGGCATGAAAAATCTAAACAGCGATACTTGAAACGGCGCGGGGAAGTCTCAAGATCAAGCCCTGGAAAGATCGAACCAGATCATGAGTCTTGATGCTGATAGGACACAACTAAGGCCCTAGAGGTCTTCCTTGTCTAGCCACAGGCTTATCATCATTAAGGTTATCTCATGTCAAAAAGATTAAAAATCATCACGTGTCACGCGGAAACTAAAACCAAACAGGAAGGATCGAAGTTCTAGAAGAACCGTGGAAAAACCAACTGTCATGCATAACGGCACGGGGCGAGCACGAAAGTCAATAAGAAGACGCGTACGCGGTGCAACTTCAGTAGCACAGTACTGTGCTCCGTACAAGAGGAGAATATTAGCGCGTCGTTATGGAGCACTGGTGCCTAAATTAGCTGGCGGACTCGCCGGAGTTCACTCTCAACTCCCCAGTCTAGGTGGGGCTCGTTTGAGTTGCCACCCCTGCATGGCCGGTGAAGGCAAAAATTTTAAGTTGGGGCGTTGCAAGGCCGAGCCGAAACCCGAACTCGGTGAAGAAATTGTAGACATGCCGTGTAATATAACGTGTGTACAACGGTGATTTTATGAGGTTTCCCCAGATAAAAACAATAAATAAATAGATTAACCATAAGCGGCGATCAGCCAGTGTCATGATCATTACAACACTTAGGTTTGGAAGTTGGGGAACGTTACAGTCGGGCAGTTTCTATCACCAATTTTAATGAGTCAGCAGGGCAATACTCCACTCTGATTGGCCAGTACGCCGGAGTCGGACCGAAGTATACCGGCCATTGGACCAGGTCGATTCCGCATCGGGTTTTCTGTGGGCTCATGGTGGATCGGTATGCCCATGGGGCAAAATCGGCACGCGAACAATAAGATGGCCAGATTCCCCTCTGGTCCTTTCTTCCCTCCGTGGAATACTTCTTTTGATTCCCCGTCTCCTCAACTCTCTCACCCTCTTTACCTCTGCTCTTCAACAAGTCAGACAGCATGGAGGTTACACCGGCACCACCTGCCTACGAGCAGGACAAGATTGCTGACAGGATCGACCAGCCTCAATTCGAGGAGGAAGGTCAGCTGAAGGGCGAGGTCCACGATGCCTTTGGTAACGAGGATTACGCTGAGATCAAGTATAAAACCTTGAAGTGGTGGTATGTATCAACTCTGACTCGATTGTCTGCTGGAGATGATTCTGACGCGTGATCTCAGGCAATGCGGTCTGCTCATGATTTGTGAGTCAGTGTCGCTGGGTGTGTTGTCACTGCCCGCGGCTGTCGCTACCCTGGGCCTCGTCCCGGGTATTATCCTGATTGTTGGCCTGGGTCTTCTCGCTACATATACCGGATACAATATCGGCCTTTTCCGTGAAAGGTACCCTCACATCCAGAACCTCGGTGATGCTGGCGAGATACTGCTGGGCAAGTTCGGCCGCGAGCTCTTCGGTATTGGCCAATTCCTTTTCTGCATCTTCGTCATGGGCAGCCACATTCTCACCTTCCGCGTCATGATGAACACCATCACCAACCACGGCGCCTGCTCCATCGTCTTCAGTGTCGTCGGCATGGTCATCTCGCTTGTCCTCTCCATTCCCCGTACCATGAAGGGTATGACCTGGATCTCCTTCGCCTCGTTCCTCAGTATCTTCAGCGCTGTCATGATCACCATGATATCCGTGGGTGTCGAAAGTCAACCTGGCCGCGTCATTCAGGCTACCGTCGAGAACGACCTTTACACTGCTTTCCAAGCCGTCTCGAACATCGTGTTCGCCTACTGTGCTCACGTCGCCTTCTTCGGTCTGATCGCCGAGATGGAATCTCCCCAAGACTTCAAGAAGTCCCTGTTCATGCTCCAGAGCTTCGAAATCTGCCTCTACCTCACCGCCGCCGTGGTCATCTACTACTACATCGGCACAGACGTCCACTCGCCCGCCCTGACCTCCGCTGGACCCCTGATGAGCAAGGTCGCCTACGGCATCGCCATCCCCACCATTGTCGGCGCCGGTGTCGTCAACGGCCACATCGGTCTAAAGTACATCTACTTCCGCCTCGGCTCCAAGTCCGGCCTGATCCACCAAAGCAACTGGCGCTCCATCGGTCTGTGGATCGGCCTGGGAGTCTCCTGCTGGGTTGTTGCCTGGATCATCTCCGAAGCCATTCCCGTCTTCAGTGACTTGAACGGCTTGATCAGTGCTCTGTTCGCGAGTTGGTTCTCTTACGGTCTGTCCGGTATCTACTGGCTTCACCTGAACTATGGCGAGTGGTTTGCTTCTCCCCGCAAGATCGCCCTCACCGTCTTGAATGTTGCTATTGCTCTGTTCGGTCTGATCCTTTGTGTCCTTGGCCTGTATGCTTCTGGTACTGCTATCCACAACGATTCCGGTAACGCCAGTTTCAGCTGTGCCGCCGACACCTAGTCGCTTTGAATATCGGTTGTTCCTCTATTTTTTTCATGTTTTACTAGCATGTTTTACTAGCATTGTACATAATTGCATATAGACTATGCCACGGCGCACTGGTTGGCTCTACAATATAACGAATATAAATAAATATCTTAACCAGCATTCTTTATTCATGTTCATTATCTTTAATGAAATAGGACAAGCTGTCAGGCTTGAGCGTTTATAACTCGCCTACCACACGAAAGGAACATGGCATGTGCCCATCGGGGCGGTGGTATTGCCCGCAGGCGCTACAAATATTTACTTCCAAACAAAAAAGGAACAAAGGATGCTCGGCACAGGGACCATCTACTCCTTTCCGGGGGAGGTGGCATACTCTTCGTTTTCAGCCTCATCATTGATGTAGTCTAAAGGTACCTATGGCCTACGGCTATAACTTCCCTTCCTCGTACACCCCAAGCAGAGCCGCCGCCAGTCATTCTCCCCATCTCCTCACTTCCTACTCACACTGGAAGGCAATTCCCTCTAGGCGAAGCGACAATTTGATCTAGAACGAAGTAATATGCCGCCTTTGATAATTTAAGAGAAAGGGACCGCCTTTACCTCCCCTGTCTCGCAGCCCCTCCGGGCAGAAACTACCCTTCGGTAAGTCACTATTACTATTTGAACCTTTCCACTAGGAGCTACCATATCTACTTCGATTTAGCACCGCCCAAGCCCCTGCGAACTTTATGGAAACACATCCAATCTCTTCGGAGAGTACACCCGAGATGAAACACGTGAAGGGGGGTGGATAATGTGGGATACGGCCCGATTCGAGAACACACAGCGCAAGGAAGAGCTTATGAACGCTTTAGAAATCTGGGGCGATCCAAAAGGGAAGCATGAGGACTGGGTAATTACGTGACATAGCGTCGACAACTGACGCAGATTGTAAGATAACTGTTAAGCTTGATAGTGAACGTGGAAATAGCTACATTATCTTAATCAACCTGTCCGCTCTTCAAAGATTACAGTAATATGCAAGGATGATAGACCCTTGTTGATGATGAACTGGCATCCATCATGGGTGGCTGGGGACTGAATATAGCATATCGCACCGAGCACAAACCACCACGTAGTCATGACCTGTACTCCGATGGCTTATTTCGCTCCGGTAGGTGCCAACCAATCTATGCAATGTAAATTCATGCAGAGTCAATACATTCAAAGAAGTCAATATGTACAAGTCACGGTGGGATATACGAGTGCGAGATTTCACATGTAAGCGGGGGTACGGAAAGCTTCATGCAGGTCAGACATACAAATACTATTTGTCCTCCCACATCAGTAGGCCCTTCAGCGTCTTTACCTGCAATCAAAAGATTGTCCCTTGATTATATTGAACATGCTCTGTCCCTACTGTAAGAGAATCTACTGCGAGTGCGGTTCTGATTCCAGTGATTCCTCTGGTGACGAGTGCCCCGATGAATAAAGAAGTGATTGGTTGCAAGACTGCTCGAGATTGGGGTACACACTCTTCTTTCTTCATTTTGCTTTAATTTGTTTCCAGTTTCGCAATTTGTGTGCGCGGAGCTGAGAAATCTCAAGAACCCATAACCGCAACGTATCTCCCGACTCTACGTGGAACTCCCCACGACAAAGAAATGCATGTCAGGAACGACTTTATGAAAGACTTTGTCACTATTGAATGTATGCTATAATGCTATAATGAATCTTTCGAGCACGACTACTGGTGTGATTCAAGAATGAGACCAAAATATATTTCAATGCGCTCCCCAAATTACAATCCGTCGTGGTCCAAGTATGTATTTTGCAATTTGATCCAAACAATTACAACACAGCACGACACCCCAATCAATATGTGATCGTCACATTCTTGTTCAAATACTTTGCATCCATCTGCAGGACAAGATTCTCGGCCAGCCATCTCCCCGCATCCTCCCTGGAGATAGTATAGCCAGTAACCTTAGACTCAACACCCGTCTTGGGATCCTCAACACCAACACGAATAGACTTAGTAGACTCCCCATCAACCAAGTGACTAGCACGCACGATTGTAAAGGACTCTCCACTCTGCGCGAATCGATCCTCCATGACCACTTTGTCAGTTCCCGGAACCCGGACGAACAGAGCGTAAACGGGAATCATGACAAGAGGGACATCACGACCAAACCGGGAGAAGCCGGCTGTGCCGCACGCAATGATATGCGGGCTGCCGGTGATGCCATTCCTTCGAAGCTCGGCGAGAGAGTCGAGGATCGTGGCTGCACCTTTTTTGCAGACATCTGGGTCGTCGACGCCAAGACCAGAGGGTTTGGCACCGATGGTGGTCACAATAACATCGACGATGGTGCCAGCTTCGGTTTGGAGGCACTTGGATACGGCCGCGACATCGTGTGCATTTCCCCCAATGATTTTGAGGTTTGATGTTGACTCTGTTGGGAGGATGGCTGTGAGTTTTGAGGGATTGCGGCAGAGCGCGATGCACTGATGTCCAGCAGCGAGGGTGTGCTTCAGGGCGGACAGCCCGACGCCAGTGCTGGCGCCTAAGAAAGCGACGACTTTAGTGTTGGAAGTCATTGTCTTGGGTGGCTTGTGGGTGCTCTGGTAAGGGGGATGTACGTTAATATCAGCAATGAGAAACGAGGAACCTTGTATTGAAAGATATTGCAGATGTCAGCTAGAGAATAATCAAGTCCTCAAGACCGGATTGCGGTGCTCTTTAATACACTTGGCTGGCGTGAGGTCAGAGCTCAACAGCGATACAATACCGAAGAGCGCGAACATCCACCAGTGACCATCTTGGCTGACAACGCAGTCAGCAGCTCTCGCCCGTTTCTCGCTCGACGAATGGGGACCAACCTGGTCAACGGCAACGAGGCGGAAATGGACATCTCTCGTTGGTTGTCGTGCCCGCTATCCCCGATCCAGACCGTCAACCGTTAACGCTCTAAGTCATCGTTCTGCCAGATTACAAGGCTACAGGAGAATGCGACCGGGATTAATCGCGCTCTGAGGAAGCCTAGCTTCCTCAGGATGTCACAACGGATGCCCAAGGCTGGGGTCGAGGAGACTTCCGGCGCGTTCGCGTCGGCCTCGGACCCCGAGAAAAGCGCGAGATTGGACACCTCAGGCCTCAATGAAGTATCGCAATTACCTTACGAATACGGCATGAAACAGGGTCTATAGATGATCCGACGGCATAGCTTATATAACTAGAATGGACCCATAAATAGCAGGAAACAGGGGTAATGAAATACAGAGTCATTGACAGCACTAATTGGCCGGATATAGGAAATAGTGGTGATATTCTTAGTTTCTTTCCTCTTCCTCGTGCATCTCACGTTAAATTGATCATCCATACATAGCCTTTTTCATCTCTTCTAAACCTGTATTTCATTAGTAATTTGTCTTAAACCTCAGGGTGACGCCAGATCGTCGAGGGAGGAGACACCAGAGGCGTGGGTTGGATGAGCAAGGTCACGTAACCAGGTTGCTACCTGACTCGCCGGCGTCAGATCCTCCCCGTCACCTACTGCGGGAGACAAGCAACGATAAGCCCTGCGATAGCGAGACAATCACAAAATCCCTTACACTCTACTCCAAACTCTGTCCATCACCGTTTTTCGCCTGCTTTGCAAGATGTCTGATTTACATACTTCGCAGGCCGATTTGTTCCTTTTGGTAAATTCTCCCTGCTTTTTATGGTACATGCATATTTTAATAACATTCAAGGAAAAATGGCAAGATGACTCGTCGCTATCGACTGATAGCCAACGAGAACAAATTTTCTCTGAATATGTGGCACTCGGAGTCCGTGGTCGTGAGGTAATTTAGTTTTGGGACCCTGCTACTCCTGAAACGAAAAGGCTAACCTATCGGAATAGCCCTATGCGAATCAACAGGGAAGACTAAAAGATATGTCTGTGCTAAGTCTCCCAACCTCCAGCCAAGAGCTATTGGATCGTGTTCGTCAGCCGAGCATTGAGCGCCGGTTGACCGATGGTCCTTATTGGGTCCGCACCTGCTATGAGCCTTCCTCCGAGAGCTTTTGGGCTGCGATTCAAAGTCATCTTGAACGCAAATATAGCGAACCTGATATTTGCAACGACCGGTCCCTGTATAACTTCGGTTCCAACTGGGAGAAGATTTTTCTTCGGCTGCCACAGCTGCTGGACAATAGATATTCTGCTGAAGAATACGAAGAGGATGCCCAAGAGTCCCTACAAGCTGGAATTGAGGCCGAGGCTTTTGATCGGCAGGTGGCGGAAAAAAGCGGCTATGACCCGGTGGAGGACGAAAACCCGTGGACCTTGTTTTATTCAGACTACCACATGCAGCTAGTCATAAACCGCATCCACATGGTTGATAAAACAACGCTTGCTTCCGAGGGCCCCGACGCAGGGAAGGTTCTTGTGGTGTTCGTTGACGAGTGCGGACGGGCAATCCGCTATTCTCGCCGAGAGCTGAAGGATGCAGCGGATATTGCATATCTCTCGAATTTCATGCTCAAAGAATATGGGTGTTGGGCCAATGCGCAGATTGGCCAATCCTATAAATGGGGGGCGCCCTTGGGACCCCCCTATGGCAAGAATGGCGGGGATACTTCCGAGTAGCAAATTTCACCTTAGTAGATCTCGGGAGTAGTCTCGAATACAAGACTTTCCTAGCCTACATAGTTAATACAACTTTGGAAGTACCTGCAGCATTAGCACTATTAACTTTGCACTAATAATATATCCACTGTGTGAAAGGTAATTTGCCTATAAGTAGGTTCCGAAACATTTTGCCCAAGCTGCACGCGTCTATAGTCCAAGTCTTTGGAACCCTTCGAGGCAATCACCATCCCAGAATAGTCGTTGCGAATACGAAAGCCGCCCAACATGTTGCTGGTGCCGGCCTCAAGTACGTACCATGCGCTGGTCAGCGTTCCCCTTGCCGTAGATCCCGACTCCGGAGCTCTTTGCGTAGATAAATTTTCCGCCATTGGGATCGTGGGTACTTTTGATATAGTACTTGTTTTCTCGCCGACGTCTTCAAGCGTGAACCATTGGTCATCGTAGATTTCCGCTCCGCTGTAGTCGTTGAGACCGCCGTCTCGGGCAAGGATGACGTTGTTGGTATATTTGTTGACAAGGCGGAATTGGAAGCCAGTGGGAGGGATATACAATATGAACATGGACATTGACGGAGAAGTAAACTGGTACAACTGGGTTGAATCTGCGAAGGTAATGGAGTTGGATGGAGAACCTGGTCGTGGCTAGAAAAGTACATGCCCAGGCCTGCATGTTTCGACCTACTTAGACATGTATGTGTAGTGTCGGCCTCGTCCAGCATATTGGGGGCAAACATCGCCACGCATCAAAATATGCGTTATGCTCAACCAGGGAACTGCAAAGCCTTATCTATTTCGGGCCGCCCCACGTGGGCCCCCCACTCCAGGCGAATGGGGTTTTTTTTAGGTCGCCGTCGCACAGCCATTCTTTTCCGCAGCTCAAAGATGACTTCAAAACCAGAATCTAGTTTATTTCGATCAAGGCTAGGTCTGCTAAAAGGGTATATTTGTTCCCGCGTCAGACGCCACTAATCACGGATTGGTTATGCACTCCTGAATATGCAAGCCGGTGCCTGAAAATGGCAATGATTGGTCCCTAGATCCGGTATGGCGTGCTTTTTCTCCTATCAGCTCAAAATGGCCCCCATGCGACAAATCATAGCACGGCGCTAGGCAGCCAGGTGTCAATGCATCAGCCTCAGAAGTTGAGTCAGCACGACAAGGAGGCTTACCCTTTTCTGCACCTATTCTGAGCTGGCCCCCCGGATCATTTCAAGTAGCTTTTGGGTTTCGCGAAAATTGTTCAAAGAGGTGAGAATTCTCAGGATTCGTCCCTGGGTTTTGTCATGGAGATGAGGCGGGGAACAACTCAGCTTATTTCCCTGACGGGGGTAGCCATTTTGGTTTGTGTTTGGTATCTGCATAAACGCCGATTGCCGCGTGGGAGCACGCGCGGGGATCTTCAGCCAAAGATATCAACGGAAAAGAAACCGGTATGGTAGATGTCAATTCCTAAATTGGCGCGCCTTCTGACCTTCACACAGAAAGTTGGAAACCGACCCGCATTGGACATTCTTTATCCGAACTCGGATAACCCCAGTACGGAGGATGCAGAAATTGAGTATGTTTTACAATACAACAAATCATGCTACTATTATGCTAATAGGTTCTGAAGCATCGTCGCTGTTCATGGCCTTGGCTCCAATGTGGATTGGTCATGGACCTGGAAAGATGATACACAGCTGGTGAACGGCAAGCCACGCCTCGTGAACTGGTTGAGTGACAGTAACATGTTACCAAATAAAGTGCCTAGGGCACGAGTCCTAGCCTACAACTATGAGTCAAGATGGCATCTTGATGCTGCCACGACCCGGCTCCAGGTCTGCGGTAAACACCTAGCAGACGCAATTCACGAGTTCCGTGAAGATTGTAGCGATAGGCCGCTCATATTCATCGGACACAGTCTGGGTGGTAACGTTATTCAACACGTAAGTGGGATTGTGCTGTGAGCGAAATATCTGCTAACGAGATTCGCACTTGGCTAGGCTCTTCTGTACGCAGAGACTGAACAAAACTTGAAATACTTAGTCGAGCTCACAATTGGCCTTATATTCTTAGGCTGTCCTTTTAAAGGCTCAAAGATACAACAGTTGGCAACTGTGGTCATCCAGTCTTTAAAGGTGGCCGGCGCTGACGAGGGCATAAATGGATACCTAGGATATGGTAGCACCGTTTTGTTAGACAAGGTCGATAGCTTTCAGCGACTCCTGGAAAGAAATTCGATCCCCTTCTGCGCTTTCATTGAACAAAGGAAGACAGACTATGGGAACAAAATTTATATCCCAGGACTTATCAAGGATTTGGTACGGTTTCGATACAGTTGTCACTCCCGCTCAACAAAAGCTAATTGGACGAAAGGTTGTGAACGAAGAGTCTGCCGGCGCGTTAGGTCCACACAAAGTTCACTTGAACACGGATCATTTCAAAATCAACAAGTACTCTGGCCCGCAGGATCGTTCATTTTTGAGTGTATCGGCGAAGATCAGCGAAATCTACAAAGGCTGGAGACCACTGATTGCAAGCAGAATGTCTGGACCTCAATCTGGCGTGCAGAGAAAGCTGAAGTTCAACAAAGACCGGCACGAAGGCATCGTTAATTTCTTGGCAAAGTTCGACTTTTCGGCGCGGTACAGCGATGTCTTCCTCACCAGACATAAGAATACCGGCCAGTGGATCTTGGAGACCGAAAGCTTTCAGCAGTGGCTGTCAACCGCCGGAAAAACACTTTGGTGTCCGGGAATCCCCGGAGCAGGAAAGACCACCCTTTTCGCGATTGCAGTCAATTATCTTCAAGAAAGGTTCCATATGAAGGAAGATGCAATTCTTTTTGCCTTTTGTGACTACAAAGACCGATCGAACCAAACCGCACACAACATCTTGCTCTCTCTGTGGAGGCAACTGATGCAAAATCGCATCCTGACCGAGGCTGAATGTGAACGACTCGAGACTACGTATGTGAAAAGAGCCGTTCTCCCAACAACCGACACGGTCTTGAACATGCTATCAGATGAATTGAGCAAGTATTCCCGTGTCTTCATCTTGTTAGATGCCTTAGACGAACTCAAGACCGAAACACGCGATGAATTGCTGTATCTCATTTCAAACCTACCCAAAACCAAAAACTTGCTGGTGACGTCCCGCGTTCCAAAGGAGAGGACGTCTCCTTTTAGTGATGTTCCTCAATTGGAGATTCGTGCCAAGGAAACGGATCTCACAGAGTACATCGAGGGTCGACTACAATCTAGCAGACTCGCCTCGAAGTTGATGCACAACAACAAACTCAAGCGTGAAATCAAGGATACGGTTATCAAGAAAGCATGTGGAATGTGAGTCTCATTTCTCCCAAACACCAAAGATTGATACTAACAATATGTATCAGGTTTCTCCTTGTCAAGCTTCATCTCAATGCCCTGGCAGATCAGCATACCACAAAAGGTATCCAAGCTAGCCTGAAAAGCTTGCCTGAGGGAGAGAATGCCATCTCAAAAACATACGAAGACGCCATCTCCCGTATCTACGATCAGCCACAGAAAGATCGGGAACTTGGCGAAATGATCGTTTTGTGGATCGCTCACGCCCAACGACCCTTGAGCCTGAAAGATTTACAATATGCTTTGACTCTACAGGAAGGCGATGATGAAATTGATCCCCATGACCTCATCCCCGGAGAGTTACTGACTTCAACCTGCGCTGGCCTTGTTACCATTGAGGATGTGTCAGGAAGAATCCAGTTTACCCACTCCACCGCCCAGGAATATCTCGACTCAATCAAATCCGCCAAGTTTCCCAGTGCCGATGTATACATTGCCAAGCGTTGCATTCAATATCTTTCGTTGTCTATGTTCTGCACAGATACCAAAGAGATCCACACGACGGCCTTTTCAAACACTGTTGCCAAATACCCATTTCTGGAATACGCGGCACTTCACTGGGGACTACATGCGAAAAAGGCCGACGGCGACGAGGCCAAAGATACCGTTAAAAAGGCGGTGGCCTCGTTTTTCAACCTCAAGCTGCAGTCCATCTTTGCGGTGCGCACACTGTTGTGCGGGATTGCCGGTGTAGACGGGGCTGAGATGGGAGACAGTCTGGCGAGGAATGAGCGATCCATTAAGCTAATCAACATTGTGGCCTATTTTGGGATAAATTTCCTGATTACAGACCTAATAGTCAAAAGACCTGATGTGATTGTCGAGTCTTTTGATGATTTTGTTGGAAATGTCTTACACTGGGCAGCCTTCGGCCAACATGACACGACACTGGAGTTGCTGTTGAACCAACCGTCCATATCCCAAATTTTGAATCAGACGGGATATTCGTCCTTTACTCCGCTGCATATAGCTTTGGTTCACAGACGCGACAAATCGGCTGAAATCCTGTTGGACCATGGAGTCGATGTCACAGTTAGAGCCCATTTCGGCCATACGCCCTTGCTAGTGGCAGCTTTAACTGGCAATGGAGCGATGATACCGAAAATCCTCTCCAAGGAGAAAGGAATCGAGACCTTGTTAGTTCAGGGACACGGAGGAACTACACCCTTCCGTGCCGCTGCAGGGTGGGGACACAAGGACGCCATGGTTGAGCTCTTGCGTGCGCTGGAGAACTATGAGCTAAGTCCGGATCTTGACGAGCTCAGGGACGACTTTGGAAGGAATCCGCTCCACATGGCGGCGGAACATGGTTATTTGAACATTTGTGAGGTCCTTCTCAAGTCAAGGTATGGACCTCAACTTGCTGTAAGCGAGGATTACTGGGATGCCCCTCCAGTGGCCTTGTCCATTCTTCATGGTCATGTACAGGTAACAGAAATGTTTCTTACCTGGGATGATGGAGCACTTCTGGAAAGCGAAGATGGATTTGTTTCAGGGGCGTTGTTAATGGCGGCTCGATGGGGACAGCCGTTAGTTGTCGACATGCTCTTGAAGCGCCACCCTAAAAGTTTCTTGATGGACTTTCAAAAGCTCACAGTGCTCCATCATGCTGCTTATAGCGGCTCTTTGGAAACGGTCAAAATTATTCTCGATCACCCCGAGGGACGTGCTATGCTGGAGGCGCGAGACAAAGTTGGAAATACACCGCTAATCGGAGCGTGCAGCAGAGGACTTGCTGAAATTGCGGAGTATCTCATTGCGAACGACGCCATGATGGACGCCAAGAATGACAATGCAGAAACAGCTCTTCACCTTGCCTGCGAGGCAAATGTTCAACAGGTCATCAAACTTTTGCTCCAGTCCGGCGTCGATACCAACGCTGAGACATCTGATGGACAAACAGCATTCAGTGTTGCGATTGAAAATGATGCGTTAGAAGCAATCCAGTTCCTCTTGAACGCAGGAGCTCCTGTTCCAGAAGGGGTCACCATCCCTGAGATACCCCCTTGGAGGAAGATTGCAATGGCTAAGGGATACCAGCCTGAGATGCCAAGAGACCAATTCGAAGCCTATTTCTATCTCAAAAAGGCCACTTCTGGCAGACTATCCTCTTCATTAATCTCGCATATTTTCGATCTCGCTGAATACTGGCTAGTGAGCGAAACCGAGCGAGTTGAATCAAAGTGTGCCGCAAGGCAGCACGGCGATACGACGATCTACCTGCGAAGCGCTCCGGTATTCGGAAACCTACACCACCCTGTGAGACGAATCCACTACGAGGTGATCAGCCACGACCAAGGTTACAGCGGTGATAGCCACCTGCATGGACAATATGATGGCTCTTATACATGGTTTGATGCGAGCCGTGAAGGCAGCCCGGGCCCATTCCAGGAAGTGGCCCGCCGAATCCCTGGACCAGAAGTTTTACGAAATGTTCATGCAAGATATGACTGGCATAAACATCGCGTGATCTGGTGCTCTACTACTGGCGAAAGATGTTTCCACGTGCGCACAGATGAAGAAACAAAGGAAGAGATTGAAGAACCTGTTTCAACTGTTCGCTACGACCACAGGGTACCAAAGCCTACGCCTCTCAAGTGGATCCCCGAGATCAATCCCGGAGACCGACTGATCATGAACGCTGTAGCTCAGTTTCCGGGGTGGGAGAATTACGTTCAGAGAGCCAAGGCTGTTATCTACACAAGCTGCCTCAGGGCCAGTGCGCACAGATGAAATTGATCCAAATGTATATCACTATGACGAGAGAATCTTTTGAATTATACGTTTCCAGTCAAGAATTCACGGTGCTCAGGTATTTCTTAAAAAATGCGAGACATCCTACCTCCGCATGATTTCGTGGCCCTTTGACCCTTGGATAGACATCCTGATATGTGCCTGATCCCATCCATGCATCCAAATGACTCTTGCCAGCAAATACCTTTCTCTCGTACTATTTCCGTCCATGTGCGTTACATAGCGTAGTATAGGATGTATCAGTGACCGTTTTCGCGCGCGAGACACGTGAAACTCATCACACTCATCACACCGAACACGTGTCACAACTGGCGCTAACATTAGTTTCCGGGAGAGGCTGGTTCTACGATTACATACATTGCTGACCATAGCTTTGGACCCAAGCAGCCAAACATATCCCTAGGCTGTGTCTTCCAGCAATTAGTATCATTCTTTGTTAGGCTATATTCTCCCTGTAAGTGTGCCTGGCCTCCTTTTCTCTTTTTGCAAGAAGGAAGCGAAGCCCACTAATCCTATCCCCAGGGACTACCTTTGGCGTCAGATCAGAACCGTCGCCCAGAAGATAATACCTCCCAAGAGCATTCTAGCATTTTACAACCAAAGTTCGCCTACTATGTGCACTATAGGGATAATTAACATGAGGTGTAGCCATATATTTGTGACTGATTTGAACTTGGCTCTAAGTCAATCTCAGGAAATGCCAGGGTGCTCTACATGATCCTCTCTTTCTTGGATACGGATTTCGGACTCACCGACAGCTGGATATAGTTAAATAGTTATTTAGTGACTGGTATGGGGGTTTGCATTTGTTTCTTTTTCTTGTTTTTTTTTTT
>ERZ1673737.2821-NODE-2821-length-14053-cov-4.517002_pt1 | contig 14053 bp, 7 predicted proteins | sample MGYA00580211_ERZ1673737 | MGnify/ENA primary metagenome ERZ1673737 (study PRJEB41218, sample SAMN15661789) | gut metagenome | host: Homo sapiens | place: Canada: London | collected 2015-08-20/2019-03-30 | study: EMG produced TPA metagenomics assembly of... | reverse complement strand
AATAGACTAGACTCAATGCCCAACTCCTCCTGCCACCCACTGCCCAAATTCAGGGTCTCCGGGCTGTGGGAAAAAGCCGCGGTCCCAATTTCCTTGGGCGTTGGCATTGGCGTTGGCGTTGGCATTAGCATTGGCATTGGCATTGGCATTCTCGTTCTGCCGGTTACGCCGCTGCTGTTGTTGACGAACATAGACCAGCACCAAGAGCGTAGCGGCCAATCCGACAATCAGAAGACCCTCTAGCATTCCTTCGTCAATCTCGAGATCCAGGTCATCATAGTAGCCGTCCTCGTGACTATCAGAATCGAGGCCACGGTATTCATCATCCTCCCCACGCTGTTCGTAAAGCTCATCGTAATAGCTTTCCTCGTCATTGTGGATAAAGGTCGTAATCCATTCCTTGAAAGTGCGAGCGGGTTTCGAGTCTAAGAAAACTTAAGTAAGGCGCCAAAAGTATATGATCAAACGGGGCATGGTTCACTTACCTTCCTCGTCGCGGATGGGGTTGATATTTCCATTGGTGATGCGGTTCCAATACCCTCGGACCCGGAGCTTGAGCAAACTGAGTTTGACTGGCAGATATGATTCAGGGCTGACGTCGAGGGCCAGATCATAGTATCGCTTGGCCATGTGGAAATCCTGGTCCACCGCTACGCCGTTCTCGTGCATCCAGCCCAGATTCCAGTAGCCCTGTGCGCTGTGGTGTGCTTCAGCGGCATTGTGATAGCAAGCCGAGGCTTTCTCTGCATCCATAACGGTACCTGTACCGGACAGGTAGTAGTCACCCATCTTGATCAACGAATCGATGTTAGCCTGCTTCGAGGATCGTGTCCAGTATATCAAAGCCAGAGCCGCATTACGCAGCAACGAAGACCGGCTCTTTTCAGCCCATGGGAGAATGGAACTGAGTGAAAGCAAGGACTGCTGCTCATCGAGAAGGTAAGCCACATTTGCCTGGGCACTCTCGTAGCCCTGTTCAGCGGCCATCATCGCTGGAATGAGAGCTCCCTCCTTGTCACCGGCCTCGTAAGCAGAATTCGACTCCGCAAAGGCCGAATGGATGATTTCCGCCTTTTCAGCAACTACCTTGTAATAGGCAGCAGCGACGCCGCAGTGCCGTTGTCTGCCGACGCCGAAGTTGGCCATCTCCGCCAGGTAGTAATACGCTTCCATCCACCCCCAGCGGGCAGCAAGCTCGAAGTAACGTGTGGCAGCGGCCACATCGCCTTGGTCTAGGAACAATGCGCCCAATCGCGATTCCGACGCCGGGAGATCCTGGTCTGCCGCAGCCTTGAAGTAGTTGGCGGCTTTGAAGCCATCTTGAGGCACCCCGTATCCGTTCAGATACACCAGGCCCATCCAATGCTGGCACAGCGAGTCGCCGTTCGCAACGCCGCGTCGGAACCATGTGAGAGCAGTGCCGTAGTTCTGCTCCACTCCCTCTCCACGGAGGTACATCAAACCAATATGTCCAGCCGCTTTAGAAGCCAGCTTGTCTAGCCCAGCCGGAGCATTCTGATTGACAGTACCATCCTTATTCCAATATTTCTTGGTAACAACCTTGAAATGCCTCATAGAGCGACGGAAATTGCGCGACAAACCCCGAGCACCCTCATAGTTCATCTTGCCAAGGGTATAAGTAGCCTTCAGCTCCCCCTTCCTCGACATAAGATCCAAATACTCCAGAATATCCTCAACACTAGCCTCAGGACTAGCCTGAGCAGCGTCACGCGCGTTCTGCCCAGAACTCGACACACTAGCACCAGCACCATAAACACCACCCTCCTCCTCAGCCCAACGATAAGAGTCACGAATGAGAGCATTACCACCAGGCGGACCAGAGCGGTAGAACTCAACAGCCTTATCCGCAACGCGTTTATAGTAAACAAGCGCATGGTCACAGTCCTTCGGCGTTCCAATACCATTATGATACCGGTACGCAAGGGTCATCTCGGAGCGCGTATTCCCCGTCTCGGCAGCAAACTCATGGTACATAAGCGCCTTAGCCTGGTTGCGTTCAACGGCTCCTCCAATGCCTGTGGCATACATGAAGCCAACCATATTCTGGGCGGTATTATTCCCATCCAGCCAGGCGAGCTCGTGATACCAGTGGAAAGCTTCTTTGAAGTCGCGGGGGTGGGAGAAGTTGCCGTAGAAGTTCATCTCTGCTAGTAGGAACATCGCATCTGGGTCTTGTGCTTCGTCTGCTGCGGCGCGCAGCTCTGCCACGGCGTTTGCGACATTTGCATCGAGTTTCCGCTGTGGTTTGTCGGTTGTAGGGCCGTTTAGGAAGAGGATTCGGAATGTTTGGCGGCCGTAGTATACGGCAGTTCCGAGGATGCCTGTTGACTTGTCTGTTTGGGGGACTGCGGGTTTTGCGGTACGGAGAGTATTCCATGCCGTCTCAACCCTTTCTGTTCACAGGATAGATTGTCAGTCTCGGGCAGCCATTGATAGGATGCGGAGATAGTAGCTCCGAGGTAGGTACAGTGCTCACGGGTCATAGGTCGGGGTTCTGGTTCCCCAGTAAAGAGCGGGGGTTCATGATTATCAGCATCGCCGCCGAGAGCAGTTTGGCCCGTCTCAGCGGAATGTTGACTTGGCCCAGCTGCGCAGGTCTGCAATAGCACTGGAAGGGGTCAGTCTTCGGTGTCGTCTGCGCGTGGGGGTAGCTTACGCAGGGCCGAAAGAAGAGATAGTGACCTCATCGTGACTTTGAGATACTGGTGTAATTACAGAGTGAGAGGCACATCGCGGCTCGAAAGCAAAGCAATGTGGAGGAGTCGAGTGCGGAACTGTTGCGATATGATGTAGTTCGGGCCACGTTTGGCTTGACGGCGCTTCATTTTTCCGTACTTTATCATACTTATTCTCTAGGCTAACTTAACCCCCAACATTATATTTACATGTACTACAGTTATTTACGATGCACGGAATAGACAAAAATGTCATTACCATTCTTTGGATCTACTCGTCCCCTCACGAGGTGCTGTGTACAAAGCAGGAAAAAGCAGAAAATACATCCCCGGGGCGCTCTCAATGCAATAGAAATTGGGCAGTCATAAACTCCCAGGGCAAACGGTGTCTGTCATTCCTCAACGGCTCCAGACCAAGCCTCGGGCGTCGAAAACTGCAACTCCGCGCTGTCGTGAGATATCATGACCACCTGCGAAACGGGGGGAACAAAAGCGTGTGCAATTGCGAAAACAAACGGAGACGGCTGAAACGGAGGGCACGTCTCTGGGTAAAGAAAAAGTAAAGAACAGATACAATTGAAAGGGTGACACGCCCCGATATCGTGGAAAAATTATCAATCAGTTCTGAGATTTTAAACGCGTGAAAATCCTTTTGGGTTATTTGAATGTTGTAATGGTGATAGTACAGACGTAAGCACGAGCCTTAGACAGGCAAGCCATATCCGTCCGAACTTTACTGGCGTGGCGATGAAGGGCTGAAAGCCGGGGAAGTCGGGCTGTAAGCCCCAGCACCGGGCGACGTTGGGGAGCCAGAGAAGTTGGGAGAGCTAGGCGAGTATGACTGCGGGCTCGTGGGAGAGAACTTCGGGGAGGTTGGTGAAGTAGGGGACAGGTGCCGACCAGCGCCTGCGATGGCAGGACTGGTGGGACTGTAGGTAGGAGAGGTTGGACTGAAGGCCGGCGACGCCGGGCTGAAGCTGGGCGATGTTGGACTGTAGCTTGGCGACGTAGGCGAGAACCCAGGCGATGTTGGAGAGTACGACGGCGAAGTCGGGGACACTTGACCATAGGCAGGCGAGGTAGGCGAGTAGGCCGGTGAAGTCGGGTTGATCGACGGGCTAGTAGGCGAGAAACCAGGCGAGAAGTTCATGCGCGGGCTGGTCATACCCATACTAGGCGATGTCGGGGAGTAACTCGAGCTGGGAGAGTAGCCAGGAGACGTGGGACTGGTGTTGAATGGACTGGTGGGGGAGTAACCACCGGGGCTGCGAGGACCAGGACTGAATCCACCATAGCCACCAGACGGCTGGTAGTCTGTGAAGCCTCCTGGGGCATCCTGACCCAGCTGGTGCATGGGCGAGAAGGATGCATCGGGATCGCTATCGGTCATGTATGGGGAGCTTGCCATGGGAGATCCAGTGTCGTACTGAGTAGCAGCACCGTCCGGAATGATGGCATCCTTGGCGCCAACAGCGCCCATAAGGCCGAAGCGTGCATTGTTCGACACAACCGTGTTGAGCAAGGTCTGGTCCAGGTAGACGTCAAACTCTCCCGTTCCAGCGGGTGCCATCTGTCCGAGGATCAAGTTCTCCGAGACACCACGGCAGTCGTCAAGCTCTCCGAAGGCAGCAGCCTCCAACAGAATCTCGACGGTCTCTTCGAACGAACAACGCATGAGCGCACCGTTATCGGCACGGTTGATACCATGACGAGTGACAGGAGTCAGGTAACCACGCACAGTCATCACATCAACCAGGAGAGCCAAGTGACGGTGATTAACGTAGGAACCGTCAAAGGCAAGCACCTGGGTCAATTCACGAAGGACAGCGGTACGGGCAGCCTCGATACCGAATACCTCGAAAATCTCAATAAACTGGTTGGAGTATGTACGAGAGGCATCGACACCAGGAATTGAGAGAACTGCAGCCAGAGAAGAACCACTGGTCTCGAGAACCCATTCCTTGCAGAGGGGATCGGACTTGCTTGTGTAGAGCGAGCCATCTTCGATAACACGGACCTTGCTCTTCTCGTTAATAAACGCACGTTCAACACCAGGAACACCACGCAGGGTCAGAGTGTCGAGCAAGTGCTGCTCAAGCTTCTTCAAAGTCACATCATATTCAACATCCTCATCATCGTCATCCTTGTAGTCTTGAACTTGACGGATACGGATAACTTGCTCATCAGCGTTGTTATCACTGAAGATGACTGCAATATCACGGGGGTAAGCCTGCTTGATCCTGGTGGCGACGTCCTGGACTGTGAGACCCTTATCGAGAAGCGAGGGACGGCTGAGCACGATACGGAGCAACCACTTGGACTGCGAGGCAGCGTCATCGCCAACATCTTCGGGAATGATGAAGTAGGATTCGACCATATCCCGATCGTTCTCAATGACCGTGGATTGAATGTCAGGGTCGTAGTAGATCTCAGTGGACTCAGTAACGGAACGCAGACTAGTGTGCTCGACAAGACTGCGCAGGGTCTTGGCACCTTCCTTGTCGTGAGTCTTCATGCCCTGCTGGTACACGGTCATAGAGGGCGTCTTAATGTTGGTAGCAACGTTCAGAATTTCCTTCAGACGGGGCACACCAAGGGTGACGTTCTTAGATGACACACCAGCAAAGTGGAAGGTGTTCAGGGTCATCTGAGTAGCAGGCTCACCAATAGACTGGGCTGCAAGGACACCAACCATTTCACCAGGGTTGGCTGCCGCACGGGCAAAGCGACTTTCAATAGCACCAAGCACATGCTGGAATGCAAGCTTGTTAAGAGAATAGTCGGTAACGAGGCGGCGGAAAGCAAGACGACTGCGGAGCTGAGCCTTAAACAGCAATGTTGCGTTGTCTTGAGCCTCGCGCGAGATAACATCGTTACCACGAACGATCATCAGGCGATCCAGAAGGGCCTGGACCTGAGGAATGACCTCAGCGGGGTGCAGGTCACTGATGGTACCCTCGCGAATGCGGAAAGTGGTGCGAGCCATTTCAAGGATACGCTGAATGTTGATGGGAAGCTGCATCATTTCCTCGTCTTCCTTGGCCACGGTGCGCAGGAAGTCCCGGTCCTTCAGGATTGCCTCCCACTCCTCATCGAAGTATCTCTGCACCTCCATATCACCGGCAATCTCATTAGCCTGCTCTAAGACCTCGGGGCCGAGAGTGCGCTCCGGATCCATGACATCGACACGGAAGCGTTCGCGGAGTTTCTCATCAGAGCACTTGATGATATCAACACGCTGATTTTCAATGTGTGCACCATCAAGACCATCCTCTCCGTAAATGAACTGGATAATATCGCCAAGAGAGTTACGGACAGTACCATCGTACTTGACCATGACTTCTTCCAGAGCCTTGACCAGCTTACGCTGGATGTAACCAGTCTCGGCAGTCTTGACAGCGGTATCAATAAGACCCTCACGACCAGCCATAGCGTGGAAGAAGAATTCAGTGGGAGTCAAGCCTCGGAGGTACGAGTTTTCAACGAATCCACGCGACTCGGGAGAGTAATCGTCCTTGGTGAAGTGGGGCAAAGTACGGTACTTGAAGCCGAAGGGAATACGCTTTCCTTCCACGGATTGCTGTCCGACAAGGGCAGTCATCTGGGAAATGTTGATAGCGGAACCCTTGGAACCAGAGCGAGCCATTTGAATAGCGTTGTTCAGATCCTTCAAACTCTTCTCGGTGGCATCACCAGCTTCATCACGCGCGTTGTTCAGAGCACGAGAAACCTTGCTCTCGAATGTCTCACGGACGTTCATACCAGGCAGAGCTTCCAGAGTGTTTTCAGTGGCGCTAGCAGTGATAGTCTCGACCTCTTGCTTTCGATTGCGGACAGCTTCCTCGATCTTCTGGATAGTCAGTTGATCAGGAATAGTGTCGCCGATACCGATACTGAAACCGTTGTGAAGCAGCCAGTAGCCGACAATGGTTTGAGCACCGTTGAAGAAGTTGACAGCAGTGTCGGGACCGTACTCGTTGAAAATGGTGTGAATGACACCACCACCGCTGGCACCGACAGTCTTCTTAGAAAGCATACCATACATCAACTGTCCACCGTGGATCAGAAGACCGCCGTCATTGAGAGGGCTGAACTTCTCCGTCATAGCAGCACCATCCTTATCAACACGCAGCAGGTTTAGGCCAGAGGGGAAAGCCATGCTGATCATCTGCTTTCCAGTCCAACGGGGCCGGGGCTTCAGGATAGCAGGGGGAGGAATCACACCATCCCAGTCGGGAACCCACATCATGAGGTTCATAACCTGAGCCTTCGTAAGGAAAGTATCCCGACGACAGATCTTGTAAATTCCGCAAAGAGTGTCCTGCACAATACCCATCAGGGGACCGTTACGCTGGGGAGAAACGATGTTCTTGGGAACCAGAGTCAACTCAGCAAGCTCAGCGCGTGCTTCTTCGCCCTGGGGGACGTGCAAGTTCATTTCGTCACCATCGAAATCGGCGTTGTAAGGACTAGTCACCGACAAGTTCATTCGGAATGTAGAGAAGGGCATGACACGGACACGGTGACCCATCATGGATTCCTTGTGAAGCGAAGGCTGACGGTTGAACAGAATGTAGTCACCGTTGTCAAGATGACGCTCGACCTTCCAGCCATAAAGCAGCTGCTGAGTACCAGCGCGCTTGGCGTGACGTAAGTCAATGCGCTCGCCGTTGTCGCGGACAATGTATCTGGCACCAGGGTGAATGTTGGGTCCGTTGGAGACCAGCTTCTGAAGCTTCTCAATGTTATATGGGGTGACAACTTCTGGGTAGGTCAGGATTCGGGCCGTCGAGTATGGTACACCCACTTCATCAAGCGACAAGTTGGGATCACCAGTAATGACAGTACGAGCAGAGAAGTCGACACGCTTTCCCATCAAGTTCTGACGCAGACGACCTTCCTTGCCCTTCAGACGACTGCGCAGAGCCTTCACAGGACGGTTGCCCTTTTGCATGGCCTTGGGTTGACCGGCAATATCGTTATCCATGTATGTAGCAATGTGGTACTGAAGCAGAGACTCGAACTCCCGAATAACGTGCTCGGGGGCACCTTCTTGCTCACAGCGTTGAACGTTCTGGTTGGCACGAACGATTTCAGCAAGCTTGTATGTCAAGTCATCCTCACCACGGGCGCCGCTGGTGGCTCCCATGACAACACTGGGACGGACGGTAGGAGGTGGCACGGGAAGGACAGTAAGAATCATCCATTCGGGACGAGCGTAGTCATTGCTGAGACCCATGATGCGAACCTCTTCCTGGGAGATGTTCCGGAAGATGTTCAGCGCCATGGCAGGCGTAATGACCTTCTTCTCAGGCTGTGCCATCTCGTCTTCCATCATAGCCTTGCTGGGCTTCCATGTTCCAACAAGTGTAATTCCTTCCTTTCGGACAGTAGGCTGAGCGTTACCGCAGCCACCGTGGGAGCGCTGCTGGGGGTCCTTCGAGAATTCTTCGTCATCAGCAGGAGGGTCAGCTTGACAGACGAGCACATCCTTGGAGAGTCGCCAAATGTGATCGAATCGACGCTTGGGGTCACGGAATCGGAGAGCTTCGGCGAACTTAGAATCGGCCTGGTAATCATGTCAGCAAAGTCTGCCATCAAGATTTGCCATCCCATAAGGGATGACTAACCTGGTTGGCCTTGATTTTTCCGCAGTTGTGGCACACGGTCTCCAAGAGCTTCTTAATCTTGGTCACGAAACCTAGAGGAAGTCAGCGGGCGGAAAGAGAAGAAAACGATCAGGTGCAACAAACCGATGTGAAATACTGGAGACGCAAGCTCGATATGACCGAAATGTCCAGGGCATTCCTTGGGACCTTCTTCACAAGTCTCGCAGTTGTATTGACGGTCGATTGTGCCGAGGCGCGGGTCGTTGATACCCTTGGTCCGAGGCCGTTGACGTTGTTCATCCTATCGCGTCATTAGCAATCATAAACACAAGCGCAAGTAGAGCCCATCACAAAGTATGCGACGAAAACTCAGAATTAAGCACTCACCAATGTCTCTGGGTACTCGATGTGGACCACACTCATGCGCTTGATCTCCTCGGGGGCGAAGAGACCAAACTGAATCTCCTTAATGGTGCGCAGAGGCGCCTTGGAGTATGGAAAGAAAACGTTCGACATGATGGCGATGTTTTCGTGGAAAAGCCGATGAAAAACGCGGAGTTAACCGGTCAGGCGGATGGATCGTGGACGGGCGAAAACGAAGGAACTCTTATCGCAGCGTCGCAAAATTTGAAGAGACAGACTTGTCCGACGGCTGGAAGTCTAATTTACACGTAGCGACGATGAAACGAAAGTCGTGTGGAAGCAGCTGGCCGGCTGAGGCCTTTGGCAGCCCTTGCCACGAGGGCGCCGGCGACCTGGGGGTCCCGGATGTCACGAAGCCGAAAAGGAGGGAAGAAAGGTGCGCGCGGCGTGGAAGAGCGTGATGGGGGAGTCCAGAAGAAGGATCGCGATGCTAGACGCGATCTCCTGCGTGGTTGAAGGATGGGGGATGGCGTGTCGGGAAGTTGAAAGGGAGACGGTTGGAGGTTGCCTCACTGTGATGGGGCTCGAGTTTTCCCTGCACTGCGGCCGCTGTCTAAAGAGGGCTCACCGCCTTGGCAGAACAGTGGGTACCTCTCCTATCAAGTTGAGACAGGCGAGTTGGAAGTACCGTTAGTTGTGGCAGGTGAGAGCGGTGAGTCTAGTCCGTGAGTGAGGCATCACTTTCAGGCATTCACAGAATTCACTTTTAGAGGGGTGGGCTCACCGCCTTGTGTTCCTCCAGATTCTAAGGATATCGACGGCAGAAGGAAGATTGTCCATGACAGGAACTGAGTTGCTTAAGCTGCATATGATCTGACATTGCCTGGCCTGACCTGCAGGCCTGGGTGTATTAAGAATAATCCAGCTATTCGTGCCCTCGCAACAATGAACCTTTCACTCGTGGACCCATTTGTCCTGGCCCAGGAATACCCAGATACATTGACCGAGAAGCTGAGTATGTGCTATTGACATTTACTCAATAACAATACTAATACATTCACTGCCAGGTAGCGGCCATGCGACATGTCTCAGCTTCAATCACAAGGGCGACTACCTTGCCTCCGGACGAGTTCGTGGAGACAAATTGAGACATACAAGGAGGAAGGCTAAGACTTGATACAGGTGGACGGCACAGTAGTGATCTTCGATATTGAGACCAATGGCGTGGCGCGCAAACTGCAAGGCCACACGCGACAGATCCAGTCGCTCAGGCAAGTCCAGACAAGACTATAGTGAACCAGGACTAACTCAGATCCAGCTGGTCCCGCGATGGCCGATACCTCCTCACCTCCTCACAAGACTGGAAATGCATCCTTTGGGATCTCCAAGACGGCTCACGAGTCCGCACAGTACGGTTCGAAGCACCAGTATACATCGCCCAGCTACACCCATTCAACCAGTACGCCCTACACACAATCCCACCATTCCACCATTCCACCACCACAAACTAACACCCTACAGCCTCCTCTTTGTCGCCTCCCTCTTCGAAGACCAACCCGTCCTAGTAGACGTCTCCTCCCCAAAGCCAATCAAGCGCATCCTCCCCAGCGCCCCGCTCCGAGCCCAACCAACAAACGGCGAAGAAGTCGACCCAGCAGTAGCAGCGAAGCAAGCAGCCCAAGACGCAAAACACTCCACCTGCGTAACAATCTTCACAGCCTTCGGCAACCACATAATCGCAGGAACATCTAAAGGTTGGATCAACATAATCGAAACGCAATCCTGCACAACAATCCACTCAATGCGCCTCTGCAATGGCGTAGTAATCCTCCTCCGACTCGCCAGCAACGGGCGCGACCTGCTAGTCAACAGCTCAGACCGAGTAATCCGCACAGTACTCATGCCCGACCTATCACAACTAGGAATCGACCTCGAAGCATCCGCGATAAAACTCCACGTGGAACACAAATTCCAAGACGTGGTCAACCGCCTAAGCTGGAACCACGTAACCTTCTCCTCAACCGGCGAATTCGTCACCGCAACCACATTCATGAATCCAGACATCTACGTCTGGGAACGGAGCCACGGCTCGCTAGTCAAGATCCTGGAAGGGCCACGGGAAGAACTAGGCGTTGTGGAATGGCACCCGTCACGACCAATGGTTGTAGCCTGCGGGCTAGAAACGGGCTGCATATACACATGGTCGATTGTCTCACCGCAGAAATGGTCAGCGCTGGCACCGGATTTCGGCGAGGTAGAAGAGAACGTGGAATACATGGAAGCGGAGGATGAATTCGACGTTCATCCTGCTGAGCAGGTGCATCAGCGGCGATTGGATCAGGAGGATGAAGAGCCGGATGTTGTTACTATTGATGCGGTCAAGGGGGTCGTCGAGGCTGATGGTATCGAACCGTTCAATGTGCCTATCTTGCTTGATGTTGAGGATAGTGATAGTGGGGAGGATGTTGTTGCCGTTGGGCCTGGGACTATGAGGAGGCGGACGCCTGGTGCTGGGCGGGAGGCTGTGAATGGGACTGGGAATGGGGATGTAGAGAAGGAGGGTGCGAGTGGGAGGGCAGCTAGGAGTCGGCGGCGATGAGTCTTCTCTCTTCTGTTCCTGTATCCTGCTCTTTTCTTTCTATTTTCTTTTGCCTTTGCATCTCCGAGGTTCTGGCTGGGGCTGTTCAAAACTATTTTGCATAGGCGGCGTTATTTAACCTCAGGTGGGATTCTGACTGCAGTCTGGCGTTGGAGGAAAAGATTTCTCTACTTTATTTGATTCTATATTTGAATGAAACGCTCAGTTCATATCTCTACCTGCATCGTGATACATACACTCAAGTGTTGAAATATCTGTGATCTTCAGATATTCGGACGCAACTGGGCCAGCGCATGATAGATATATCTTTGGTAAGACGTCACAGTTGACCTTATATGAAGGATTCGCTCATCGTTTCACCTCATGTAAATGCTGTAAATGCTGTAAATGCTGAAGGAGTGTGTATTGAGGAGGTCTTTGCTGACGTCTTTTCTTGACATACCCTACTCTAGAAGCAGGATATATAGACTCTGATGACCCCGTAGGGATATTCAAGCTTATCCTACACAAAACTCAGCTCACCCTGGAAGTATTGCATAGCTGGATACTACGAGGAACAAAAGTCGTAAAGTGCTGAAAGATTCGTCCTTAGGATTTATAGCAAGCAAACCGAAAAAATAATACAAAGAAAGTTCGATTCCAAAAAGTGATGACGGCCCATCTGGCTAGCAAACAGAAACATCAGGAACTAAGAGGGTAATCTGGGTATATATCATAAGCCGAAAAAAGCCTACCCAAGAGGTAGGGCATTCGGCATACAAGCACCAAACGCCAAGAGATGCAAAGTCCAGCATGCAGAGAAGTAAAGAAGAACAAAGCAAGTAGAGTGGAAGTTTATGCCCGAGTCGACTGGAACCGTCGGGCGGTGGGCGTGGAAAGCAATCCCATACATCGTGTCGTCAATAAATCACCAATCCGAATATCAAATCGTCGTAGCCAGTTCTGTCGGCTCTGGGATCCATAACACCAACAGTTTTGACAGAGAATGCGTCTCTGTAACAGACCAGGTTCATACATCGAGTTGGCCTTATGAACATGAGTTTGCACACTCTGGGCCAGCCAAAGTCTGATGGCCGGTCTAATTGAGGCCACCAAGCGGGTTTCGACGTAGTCGACCGTCGGGCTGTCGACTGTCATATGCAAATGCAGATATATTTGCAACGTGGAACAGCTTAGGTTGCAACCGGTTTCCGAGCCTGGTAAATGTGCAAAATGTTATAACTGTGGATATTCTTGTCAAATGCATCCCGCTTGACATTGGCAGCAAGATGATCAATCTTTTCTTTTGAGTAACCCAAAACCCGACTGAAAGGAGCCAAGCTGAGAGGCTGGACACTTTCAGAGATGGCAAGGTTATACCAACGCGCAACCTTCTTCTCATGTTCATCGTGATGCCATGGGTTCAACGGCAGGCCCACCTGCTGGTGGTCGATCTCGGTGAAACCAGCTTCCTGCAGATTGCGGATGGTCTCTTGCGAGCTATGTGCCAGGGGCCGCTGCGTGGCTTCCGTGGCCTCCTTCAACTTGCTGTACCAATGCGCCAGATGGGTGTCACTGATCGAAGGGCCGTCACAGCGGGGCTTGAAATCAATCTCCACTTGTTCAAACCAGGCCCCCGGTCGAAGGTGGTCGAATACTCTTCGATAGAGACTGGGCCAGCTCACGACACTCCCACATCCCATCTGCATGTGGATGATGTCCCATGAATCTTCTCCCATAGTCCAGGGTGCCTCGAAGTCGAACGGAGCATAGAAATCGCAATTCTTCGGGAAATTGGTGGGTTGAATTGGAGCTATGTCGACTCCAACAACAAAGGAATCCGGGTACTTGTTGGCGACATCGATGCTCCAGATGCCTGTACCACAACCCAGGTCAAGAACTTTAGACTTTCTCGGGTGTGGTGCATAGATCAAGCCATCCGAAGCTCGGGCCACCGTCACCACTTTGTGGACGATATCGAGACGGTCTTGTTCCTCCTCGTCGCATGGGAGCGGGTAGATTCCTTTGCGGTATCCATGGTAACTCCGGCCGTTCTCTTTATGGCAGGGGTACTTTTCGGGGATCCTGTAACAAGGTCAGTCACGGGGCATCACCATTGACGAGGATAACCTACGGGCGATTCGAAATTACCACAGGAGACGATCGGGACTGCTGCGATGTGTTGGACGCTACCGAAGCTTGCGTCGCAACCGAGCCATTGCTGGTAAAACGGAAGTTCCTCCGCGGGTCATTGTCGACCGGGTCTCGATCCACCAACGTGTACAGGTCCATGGCTGTGGATGCTTGCCGTGACCGGGCTCGCTCACTGGCTCGCTCACTCGGGACGGAGTGCGAGTAATACCTGGAGTGACCCGTGTCGCTCGGGGTATCTGACTTGTATCTCTTGGGCGGAGGCGGAGAGGTCATCATGGGCGGCAGGTGTCGCATGTGGGCGTCGCCATTCATATACATGGTTTTGGGGTCGCGGTCGGGGGTGGGGAGCAATCGGGGGTCTCTTCTGTAGGCCATGGCTGATATCCGCGATCAACGATCGCGCACGATATCCGGGGAAGCTGCAAAGAAACGAGTGTTCATCTCATGAAATGAGGTTGGAGAGTAGTCGAGAGGTCGCAGGACGAGGAATTCAGTTCAGGTCTTCAGTACGGTCGAAGCTCGAGATGCAATGGTCGCCAGGCAGGGATCGAAAGGAAGTTCCATACGGGTAATTGAGGGACAGGATCCAGGGAGGGGTCGAGAGAGGCTGGGGGCGGTTGAGATGAAGCTGTTCCCCGGGGTTGGGAGGTGGA
>ERZ1673737.2819-NODE-2819-length-14056-cov-4.296407_pt1 | contig 14056 bp, 9 predicted proteins | sample MGYA00580211_ERZ1673737 | MGnify/ENA primary metagenome ERZ1673737 (study PRJEB41218, sample SAMN15661789) | gut metagenome | host: Homo sapiens | place: Canada: London | collected 2015-08-20/2019-03-30 | study: EMG produced TPA metagenomics assembly of... | reverse complement strand
AAACATACAAGTCGTTCAGTTAGAGCCAAGTCAAGTAAATCAAATCAATCCACCCAGATTAACCCATTCACTTTTCGTAAGGGGATTCGTTCAGTTCATATTTCTCGGATTGAGTAGTGGTAAAGCTCCCTCGAGCCGGGTCCTTCCTCACCCGCGGCAACTCGTCCAATTCGACATCCGGCATAGGTGAAGGGGCACGCATACTCTGTTCGCGTAAAGACCGAGCCGAGCGCATGCGCGTAATCGTCCCCTTGGTGAGGGTCTGACCGGCAGATGGGGAGGCTTTGAGCATTGTGCCTGGGGCGGTTGTGGGCGAAGGGCATGGGCTGGTGGAGCGGAAGAGAGGGTGGATGTTTGTATCCTGGAATGGGTTGTATTCCCAGGTAGAATGGGTCGAGGTCGAGGCTGGTGTTAAAGTCGGGGTGCTGAAAGTTGATAGGGTTGGTGAGTCGAGATGGAGAGTCGAGGCTGTTGGGGAGCGTTGGGCTAGGCTGTCTAACGAGAGATGGGTTGGTGGGTTGCGGCGGAGGCTGGGCATACTGCGGATGCTGTTGTTGCCTCGGAGAGGGAGGGAGTGATTGGGTTCAAATGGTGCTTTGTCTGTTGTTGGAGAGTGGGTTGGGGTGGATCTTGTTGATGAACTGTCGATTGACGCACGCTTGGCTTCTTTGGTGCTTTGGCAGAGTGTTGCGTCTGAGAAGCGACTGGAGCGACGGGGAAATTTGCGCAGGGAAGAACGCTTTGGCTCGAATAGTTCTGACAGATCACATACACGTGGTGGTGATGGAAGAAGTTGAGGGCTCTGAGGGATAGACTTGAGTTCCTCGGGGTATGAACGGGGCCACTCCGGGTTCTGTCTTTCTTGGAACAGAGGCATAGCAATAAATCCACAGTATAGACCTTGGGCGAAGACTGCAAAGGCCCAGAATACAGCGCGGGTGACGAACACGGAGGCTTGGGGACTCGATGTCATTGCTCCAGCAGAAATTGCGGAGGCAATAAGTAGATATCCGCCGGTGATGCAGGTCCATTGTAGACGGCCCTGCATGTCTTTGTGGTGGAGCACACTGAGCATAACCAAAACCAGGCAGCTGGTTGCACTCAGGATGAGTGGGGCCAGGTCGGATGAGGCTTTTGAAGTTGCATAAGAAATACCATTGAGGATTGTAACAATGAATGCTGAGAGTAATGAGGCTCCCGCCAGTGTATAAGGTAGAAAAGTAGACATGGTGGAATGAATGTATAGACCGTAAAGAATGTGGAGTGTCAACGTTGGCAGAATGCCAAAACGTTCACCAAAGCACAATGAGTGTAAGGAGTATGCACTTCACCTCAAGGGGGATGTCGGTCTGATATATGTTCACATCCACACGTAAAGTTCGCACACGGGACGGGACGCATCTCAGCGTGGCTTCAAAGTATATCGGGGAAGCAGTCCGTCTGAACATATCACTTCTGCTAGGATCTGATATATCAACCCGACATGGTGGTTAGAGTCTGCAGATAAGACTCGATCGAAAATCAAATCAATTGGGCGCGGAAGAGATTTGCGGTCTTTGCATGATGTTCCTGGGTAGTGGAAAATGACCTGTAGTCAATGGAAGTATATAGGCTGAGACTCCGGGGTATTTGGGAGGCCTGGACCCTGAATATTCAGATTCAATAGTGCAGACTGTCTCGCAAGCGACGCTATTCATCTGATCCATCAGACTGTGAATCATCCCGATGTTCTGGTGAGGGCGGATCCTCGATCTCAATAGTGCGTCCCAAATGTGATATATCGCATCGCTCGCATCGCTCTCGCGAGTAAAAACCTCCGCTCCTCTGACCTCGGCTAGGCTAACATCAATTTACTCGAGCTTTCCAGCTAAGTTTATAGATCGAGATGCTCAGATATCTCCATAATCGACAGACGGGAAATCCTAGTCTGTCCTGCAGGAAGTCGTATCCAGGTTCGCGGATCTGCAACCTATTCCGAATCCGGGGAAGTCCACTGTGATAATTTGTCACTGCAATTTATGCATTTCTCATATGTAATATTATTATTGTCCACTTCTGCGCAGGTGTGGGTACATTGGCATGTCCGTGCTAATGTATGTATTTCGAAAGCAATGGCGGTTCCTATAGGTATGTACCTCGGTCAGCCTAGAAGAAAGGGTTATCTGCTTTGGAAAATCGATCCAGTTTGATCAGGACATAAATTGATATCTTCAACCTATAATTGGCTCTGATTCGCGCTTGTCTTGAATGTTGTTCAGGCTGCCCAAGCTGCCAACAGGCAACCCAGTTGAGATCGAATCGCCACGGATCTCACCCTGCAGGGGTATTCCATGTATAATGCACGGCCTGAGCTCGAGTGCCTCTGGACACAAACACAAACAATATCATTGCCTAGGTAGAAGAAAAAGGTAGAAGGTAGGTACGTAGGTGGGAGGTATACTGTGAAGGCGGTCAGATGTTCTACCCGCACTTTGCATCATCGTCACTCTGGTCCCCTCACTCTTTTCTTTCTTCGACTTCATCGCTTGGAAGATCCACAAATCTCGATTTTCTCCCTCTCCCATCTCGGATCTGTGATCTTACCTCCCGCTCTTTTCTATCCTCTTCCTCTCCGGCGGCAAAAATGAAGCTCACCTTCAAGGTACGTGCCCTGGGTTCCCCACTTGACCACCGCTGACAATCTCGACAGGACCTGAAGCAGGAGAAGTTCGTCATCGATGTCGAACCTTCTGAGACTGTATGTCATCTTTCTAACAGGCTTATCGGTATGGGACTGATTTATCCGTCTAGGTTCGCGAGGTCAAGGCCAAGATCGCCCAGGAGAAAGGCGAATATGAGGCTGAGCGTATGAAGGTCATCTACTCTGGTACGTGCGTCCTTTCCAAATCGATTCAGCAGTGACTAACTATTCTTCTCCCTGTAGGAAAGATCCTTCAAGATGATAAGACGGTCGAATCCTACAACATCCAAGAAAAGGATTTCCTAGTTTGCTTGCCTTCGAAGGTATGAAATCGACATTTTCTTTGCTTCACTGGCTCAAACTGACAATATCATCATAGCCCAAGGCCGCCCCTGCTTCCTCCCAGCCTAAACCCCCATCGACTCCCGCTGCCCGAGCTCCTGCGTCGACCCCCGCTGCTCCTCCCGCTCCTCAGGCTTCCTCTACCGCTGCCCCAGCTGTGCCCGCTACCCCTACTCCGGCCGGTGCGACACAGCCCAGTGGACCTGCCTTTGGAGATCCCTCTGCTCTCGCCATGGGTTCTGCCGCCGAGGGCGCAGTTGCTCAGATGGAGGCTATGGGTTTCGCACGAAGCGATATCGACCGTGCCATGCGCGCTGCATTCTTCAACCCTGACCGTGCCATTGAATACCTTTTGACTGTGAGATTTCCGTTCGAGGTTATACAATTTCCCCGCTAATCATGCCACAGGGCATCCCCGATAACATCCAGGAACAGCAGCAGCAACAACAGCAAGAAGCCGCAGCACCGGCTCCTACTGCTGATGCCCCTGCTCCTTCCGGCGGCGAAGAGCCTCTTAACCTGTTTGAAGCCGCCGCTCAGGCCGGTGAAGGTGGTGGCCGTGGTGCTCGCGGTGCTGGGGCTGGTGCTGGGGCTGGGGCTGGTGGTGACGCTGCAAGCCTGGAGTTCCTCCGCAGCAATCCCCACTTCCAACAGCTCCGTCAGCTCGTCCAGCAGCAACCCCACATGCTTGAGCCTATACTGCAACAGGTCGCCGCCGGGAATCCCCAAATTGCGTCTCTCATCGGACAGAACTCCGATCAGTTCCTTCAGCTTCTCGGTGAGGATATTGACGAGGAGGAGGGATCTTTGCCGCCTGGTGCGCAGGCCATTTCGGTTACGGAGGAAGAGCGGGATGCCATTGAACGCGTATGTCTCCTTTCCATGATATTTGATACATTTCTAACCTACCCCAGTTGTGCCGTCTGGGCTTCCCTCGGGACCACGTCATCCAGGCCTATTTCGCCTGCGACAAGAACGAAGAGTTGGCCGCCAACTTCCTCTTCGACCAACCGGACGAGGATGAGGAGTAAATTTGATTTTCTTGCCTTTTAAAAGAAACGTCTACTTGCTTTTCCTCCTCCCAATACGTCCTCCCCTCCTCCGTTATGTTCTTGATGAATACCTCCAAGCATGCTGCTTTGATTCCCCTGTCTCTCCCCCTTTCCCATGAATATGAACCAGAATCAGATCAGAATCAGAATCAGTACTCAGCCTGGCGTCTTGTTCCTCACTCGTGGACTAGGCTTTCTTGCATTCTCCTGTTTCCCTCCGACTTCGACTCCGACTCCCGTCACGACTGTCATGTATCTAACTAATGGGTCAATGGGACTTGTTCGCTGATTAAGATTTGCTAAACTAGTGTAGAATGTAGATCACTAGCGTAGGACCAATAGTAGATGAGTGTCGATCTGACCCCGATGTCTTGTAGATCGGTCATAGGATACATCATAATTTTTACTACGGTCATGCGTAGCTATATATACATTCTGCATAAACCCAAATACAAAAGATACAGATGACCGGTGTGGAAGTACCCGGGGAAGTACATGGATCGAAAGTATATATCTCCACTTCCATAATACCAACCACTTCAGATACATAACCTGTAAAACGGAAGTACCCTCTATGATATAAATGCAGACATGATCTACTAGCTACAAGATCTACACTGAGTTACATATAGGTGGGTTGTACAACCTCTCACCCCACCTCCATTCCCTATCAACTCACAAGTGGAAGTGGAAGTGGAAGTATAGTCACCAGGTCCCCCACCATCAGGGCTTCGATTCAGTTCCAGCTGACCAGAACCCAAATTGGGCTACTTGATAGGGGTCATTTCTATGTGCCAAACCCAATGTAACTTATAAGCTCTACACTATGATATGCAATCACCTATGAAGTACAGTATAGAGAATGTAACAATTCAATTCAATTCAATCACGCCTACCCAAAAGGCCATGCAAAAAGGTATCTTGTATCCAGCCCACCCGACACATGCAAAATATATGAGATATGAGATAAAAAAGGGAAAAGAATAGAAAGTAGAAAATAACGTAGACAACCGAAATAGCGAAATCCATATCCAAATCCAAATCCACGTGCAAATCAACATACCATTCCAAACCAGGGAGATGGGAAATGTATAGATATACTGCTCTGCTTGACTATTTGCAAGATCGATGCACAGCCCAAACGCCCAATCCCCGACGTCCAATAACCCGCTTTAGAGTAGGGAGGATTCCGTCTTCCGCGAAGTCGAGATCATCTAGGTTGAGATGTTGCCGGTAGGACCATAATGGGTGGAGTTTTATATCCGGGGATTGGTCTGCAGGTGTAGACGCAGACGCGGAGAGGGCGTATGCATCTAGGAACTCGGCTGATGTAGGTGCGACGAGGAAGATTGATGAAGGGGAGGAGGAGGAGCAGCTCGGTACTGCTGCGTCGAGGTGTTGGATCATTTCCAGGCCTGGTGTTCCCATTAGATCCTGCGTGAGGATCTCTGTTGCGTTGTTTCCATCTGTGTCCGTGTCCGTGCCCAGGAGCCACAATGGTGGGGAGTAGGTTTTCCACCAGAAGACTGTTGCGTCGGGTGTGTATGGGCCTGTACTGGCTGAGACGATGTCGCGCATTGCTAGCTGGGTGGGGACCACGCCGCCTTGGTGGTAGACGCCCATTAGGAAGCCCATTGCTGCGTTGAAGAGGACCCAGATTGCGAGGAGGAGGCGGGAGCGGCGCATGCGCACGCAGCTTAGGAGGAGGGGGACGCAGGGGAGGAGGAAGCGTGGTTCTTGGTGGGGGAAGAGGGAGAGGAGCATTGTTGCTGAGAGGGCGGAGAGGGCGCGCACGTTGCGCATCCAGGATGGCACGAGCGGGTAGCTGAAGAGGGAGACTATCATTGCTATGTAGGCTGGACCGAGGAGTTGGAGCAGGTTTGCTGTGAAGTGTTGGTGGTGTGGGTGTAGTCCATGGACTGCTAGGTTTGCGGTATCGGTGTTGTAGAGGAGGTTGTTTAGCGGTGTTATTATTGGGTAGCGGAGGGCTGAGAGGAGGGTTGCTGTTGGCCGGTAGAAGATGGTGTCTGTGAAGACTGCTATTGTCGCGAAGAGGAGGCCGGAGGCGAGGAAGGCGAGGAGGGAGGTTGGTCTGGACGTGTCAGTTTGAGCGAGCTTCAGCTGAGGACGTGGAGTACGTACTTGCGCTGGAAGTGAGGCAGCAATTGCAGGCCCGGGACTATGAGGAAAGCCGGGAAGGTGATGCGGTTGAAGACGCCCACGACGGCGATGAAGGCGAGCACAACATGGGCGAAGAAGGAGGCGCGCTTCTGTATAAAAGTCAGCGCAAGAGCCTGCATTAGGTCTGTGCTATCTTACCTTATTCTCGACAATGCGCCGAATCAAAACCAACCCCCAGGCAACCAACAGGGTCTCGAGGGAGTTGGAAAAGGTGTGCGTCTGATATGTCCAGGTGACATACGAGGAGGCCACCAGCACCACCGTCGCGCGCCGACGCCGCGGAGAGGGCACTAGCTCATAGATCGCCCAGTCTTCCAGCACAAAGCTCAATAGGAACATTCCTCCGCGCAGTGCATAGTAGACCAGTTGTGGTGGTGGGCTGCCGGACCCGATCTCGGTATAGAACCATTTCAACAGGCTCATCGGCAGCTCGTAAGTCGCCCATAATGGGAAGATGCTGCGAATAGGGTGTTCCACTGTGAACTCCCATGGTAGTTTCGACGGGTATGAGAATATGCGACCTGATTTGGGGCGATCTGGTCAGTGTTTTTCTTCTCGTATAGGGGAGCGCGGGTGCTGCGTATCGCGTTCGTGGATTTCGAGGAGCGCAACGCGTAATAGAAAGCGCAATAGAAAAGTGCGTCGCATTAAAACGCAGGAATTGGGCGTGAACTGGGCAACTGGACATACCTGCGAAAACCTCTGGGCCTTGGAAATTCTCATCTGGATGGAGATAGCTGGGCGAAAGCGCAAAGTAGACGCGAATCACGAGTAACAACAAGTAGGTTCTTCTCCACATGGTTTGAGGAATCCAGGGACATCATTAGAATGAATTAAAAGATCAAAGGAAATGGATCTGAAAAGGAGTGGAAGGGGGAAAAGCAACGCGTAGCGGAGGCAATGATATCACAGATTGATGCTTAAGTGGTTGACCCCTATCAGCCTTTTAAGGGCTGTCTAATTTGCAGCTTATGTGCTCTACTGTACACCGTATATGCTATACTATAACTACTCGTCTACTGCTAGCATATTCTAGTTTTGGATAGGTCAAGTTAGGGGTACACATGGTCAAGGCAGTATTTAGCATCATAGGGATATGACACCGTGTAAATGTTATATAGTTCCACTTCCCAAACTTCCTAAATAAGCCTAGGAAGCCTAGAAATTCCCCTTGGCCCAAGGTTGATCTGTTCTTTACTAGAACGAATCCGGCCGGCAGAGTGGCGCACTGTTTGCAATTTATTCATAGACGGAATACTGTAGAAGAATCGTGAAATAAAAGAATAAAAGAATAAAGACACTTGGAGATTCAACGCAACAAGTCAATGCGAGTTAAAACAGGCAGCCATTCAGACATTCTAGGCTTAAACAGAGAAAGAAAGACAAGTACAAAGCGTCAGGACGACGTGGGGGCCAAGCCTCTTAGTAACCAAACTTCATAACGTGAACGTCCCGCTCATCTTGACACTTCAACTTTCACTGTTTTACTTCTCTTCACACAGCTTATTGTCTCTGATTTTAATACTTCTCTTTTGTAAGTCACTACACCGCTTGATCTCCTTTCACACGGCTCACCAAAACGACATCAGAGTCATTATCACAACGCCAAAATGTCTTCCGGAACCATCACTCTCACCAGCTCCGATGAAGTCGACATCACCGTCGGTAAGTCGAACATCTGAGTCAAGTCTGAAACTGCCTATCGCAAGACGATAACTGACCTTTCAACAGACCGCGCCGTCGCTGAGCGCTCCGTCCTCATCAAGAACATGCTCGAGGATCTTGGTGACTCCGGCGAGGCCATTCCCATCCCCAACGTGAGACATCGCCCTACCTCCCATACCACCCAGAGCAATACACTGACATTTCTTCCCTAGGTTAACGAGGCCGTCCTCAAGAAGGTGATCGCCTGGTGCGAGCAGCACAAGAACGACCCCGCCAGCGCCAACGATGACGACGACAACCGTCGCAAGACCACCGATATCGATGAGTGGGACCAGAAGTTTATGCAGGTTGACCAGGAGATGCTGTTTGAGATCATCCTCGTACGTTTACGTCTACGTCATTGTTATTATGACTCAACTGTCTGGATATGTACTGACTGCCACAGGCTGCCAACTACCTCGACATCAAGGCCCTCCTCGACGTTGGCTGCAAGACCGTCGCCAACATGATCAAGGGCAAGTCCCCCGAGGAGATCCGCAAGACCTTCAACATCCAGAACGACTTCACCCCCGAGGAGGAGGACCAGATCCGCCGTGAGAACGAGTGGGCTGAGGAGTAAGTCTTGCTCTGAATCTATGAGAGATATCTGCTGACTGTTGACCCACGCAGTCGGTAAATGGGTGGCCTAACCTTCTTTTGCTGAATATGGAAATGGATATCCCTGCGCGCTCGCCATACGATTTTGGGTTGCAAATCAAGAGCGGGCTATTGCTTGATCGGGCGTTTTTTGCTTTTACTTCTTGAAAAGACATCTAAGTAGACTGGATGTCAATGGGACATGTTTGCAACGTCTTCAACTGAGTAGAACTGTACTATCGGAGTGTGGCGACTGTAGATATTGCCGCTAGCGGGGTAAATACTGAGCTTGGGCATATCGCATATCCGCTATGACGGCTGTCACTAAAGTGCCCAGATGTATATGCCGAGGCTCTTACGTAGTACATTTGAACAGTTGGAACCTTGGAAGCAACTGACATGGGTGACTCAGTCACCTACAGATAAAATGCAAGGCAAAGGACATTCAATTCGACCATGAAATTTTTGTATCAAAAAAGAAATCCTCCCCCGCGCCGTCCTACAAGCCCGCCCCCAGCAAAGAGACGATCAACCAGACACACACGCGCGCAATGCAATCAAATCCGGGCCACCCAAGTTCACATACAAGTAGAACCCAAGCACATCAATCCCTCCATTCGGAACCCATGGAGAAAAAAACGAAGAATGAAGAGTAAGGTTGGCTGGCCACCCCCCGGAGATGTATTTTGAAAAAAATGTAATTGTTGCAAAAAGACTTGAAAGTAGTTCCACATCCACTAGCGCTCTCAAGTCTGGTCGGCGCACGGGCTTTTCGAAAATATTGATATTCGGTGCGGGCGTCACGTCATGAGAGGTTGGACGACTCTACACCGTAATGTAGGACTCGTTGTTTTCCAACCCCCGATCAAAACACACATAAGACATCGCGAGACGGGATATCGGATGGCTGCACGGAAGGTGGGGTGATTCTCCGAGGAGTTTTAGACCTTCAGGGTCGACTTGCGCCAGTGTCGTCGCTTGGCGTTGTATCTGTGGGTTGTCAGCTATTGTTCTGACTATTTTTTAATGCTTGTAGTCCTTCCTCCCGGGATGGTGCTTCGTGATGGGTCGATGGGTTGATGGCGTGGTATTCCCTCCCGTTCCTTCCCATTCACTTCCCACGGCCCGGACTGGATTGGATTTTGGCATGGATAGATTCGAGCGATTTACCTGATGGTGTTGCCGGTGCGCAGACGGATCCACTGAGGGATGGGACGGTTCTGGCGCTGAGCTTTGGCAAGCTTTTGCTTGGTGCGGAAAGTCTTGTGGCTCTGTAGGGAAAAAAAGAATTAGGACACGTTCTTAAAATTCTTTTTTGGCGAGGAGAGGGACGATGGCGAGTAATTCAATATGACGAGTAACGGGTACAGGCTGGTACATACCGGCATCTTGAAGTGTTGATCGCGACGGCGAGCTTGTTGGATGGACTGATGAAGTTGTCGACCTTCGGGTGTGGATGGTTTGTGTGCGGCAGGGCTTGGCTTCGCTTCGGTTGGGTCAGGTGATGTGTGTTTTAGCCTGAGAAAGTGGGCCATAAGGCAACAAGGCAAAAGTCAGAATCCGGAAAATCTATTTCTGCCTCAGGCCATGACTGCACGTGTCCACATGTTCACCTGTCACTTTCGCATTGGTCTCTCTCCGTACAGTATCATGATTTTACTAGGATTTGCCACTGTGCTAAAATGCGGTGACTGGACATACAGTGAGTCACATCACGTCATTCACAGTCATATCTCAGATACAGTTCAAAAATCAGACTCGACGTGTAATTTGCTAGTTCCCTCACCCCAAACAGGTATGTAGAGCGGCAATCGGACCAAAAAATAGCCGACCTCCCGGCATAAAAAGTGGCATACGCACGGGTGAATGTTCCAGACGGTCCACTCGCAACTACAAAAATACCCCGAATCGCTGCTACGTTACTGGTGGATCACGGACTATTCGAGTCCTGATTCCGGTTCGAAGCTATGGTTTACGGCGAACGGACGTAAGCGATGTTTTATAACGCGGGTCCAGGACGAAAATTCGGTCGAAAGAAGCTGACGCTTATCACTGTCGTATTCGGGTTCGTACTCCGAATGAGTTGTCCAATGATTTCAGCCTGGATTACAACATGTCTTGTATCCACATGTGTTTCAAGGCTTGTAGTTTCATACTTTCATAGGAGTCCAGGAGTTCGGAGTTCAGAGTTTTAAAGGGGGAAATGGAATGTGAACGCGGAGTTAGAAATGTTCAGATTCCCGTTCTCAATAATCAGGCTGCAATCTGACACAGTGAGGGTAATACAATGTCCAATCCCAATAAGTTAGTCGGGGAACAAAAGGAGTTGCATAAAGAAGCCGGAGTCAGCAGTCTCCGGCCCACCGACGGCAAAATTTAAGATATTAAAACATTTGAGGTCCCTTTGAACATTTAACTACTCCTTATATCTCCTGATATCACTTGTTATGCCTGTTAAATCTTTACTACTTTAATCTTTAATTCCCCTTCCTTATCGAGTTATCGCGGTTGACTCCGCAGTCCCATCTACAGAGCACTCTTTCATGGACTAAGACTACTCGGCATACATTCACCATGCAACAGCCCGAAGAGGGCGTAACCGCCGTGGAGAAGGTGGCGGAGGAGCCTCAACTTAACGACAAGCCTGTTTCGAGTTCAGCTTCAACTCTGGCAAAAGAAAAGGAGACGACGACTTCGGTATTGAACGATGACGATGCGCTCTATGCCCACCTACCAGCACACGAGAAAGACATCTTGAAGCGACAGTTGCATGCGCCTCCAGTCAAGATCTCCTTTTTCGGCCTCTATCGATATGCATCCCACATGGATATTGTCATTATCGTGGTTAGCGCCCTTTGTGCTATGGCCGCCGGCGCTGCCATGCCTCTATTCACTGTGAGTATACTCATCGTATGTTGGAGACGATAGCTAACAACCCCAGATTCTATTCGGAGCCTTGACAAACGATTTCACAAATATCACTTACGGCACAATTCCCTATGAGCAATTCTACCACTCGCTCACTCACAACGTCTTGTACTTTGTCTACCTCGGCATTGGCGAGTTTGTCACTGTCTACATCAGCACTATCGGATTCATCTACACTGGTGAACATGTCACCCAGAAGATTCGTGAGAACTATCTTGAAGCTATCCTGCGCCAGAACATCGCCTATTTTGACAAGTTGGGTGCTGGTGAGGTCACCACCCGCATCACCGCCGACACCAACCTCATCCAAGATGGTGTCTCCGAAAAGGTCGGATTGACCCTCACTGCCATTGCCACTTTCGTTACTGCCTTTATCGTCGCTTATGTCAAGTATGCCCCGCTGGCTGGTATTTGTACCTCGACGATCGTCGCCCTCGTGCTGATCATGGGGGGTGGATCCACCTTCATTGTCAAGTTCAGCAAGCTCTCCCTAGAGAGCTATGGCGCCGGTGGCACGGTGGCGGAAGAGGTCATCAGTTCAATTCGCAATGCAACTGCATTCGGTACCCAAGACAAACTGGCCAAGCAGTACGAGGTGCACTTAGCGCAAGCGGAGCGCTGGGGTATGCGTCTGCAGATGGCTCTCGGAGTGATGGTCGGCGGTATGTTTGGAATCATGTTCTTGAACTACGGTCTTGGATTCTGGATGGGCTCTCGATTCCTAGTTGACGACAAGCTCAATGCCGGCCAGGTTTTGACTATTCTGATGGCTATTCTTATCGGTTCTTTTAGCTTGGGCAACGTAGCCCCGAATGGCCAGGCTTTTACCAATGCTGTGGCCGCTGCTTCTAAAATCTTTGCGACTATCGACCGCCAATCCCCGCTGGACCCTACTTCGGATGAAGGCATCATTCTTGACCACGTGGAGGGTCACATCGAGTTCCGTGATGTGAAGCACATCTATCCTTCGCGCCCTGAAGTTACTATCATGGAGAATGTCTCGCTCACTATGCCTGCCGGAAAGACAACTGCCTTGGTTGGTCCCTCGGGCTCTGGTAAGAGTACCGTCGTTGGTCTCGTTGAGCGCTTCTACCTCCCCGTCGGTGGCCAGATCTTCTTGGATGGACACGATATCCAGAATCTCAACCTGCGGTGGTTGCGCCAGCAGGTCTCGCTGGTTAGTCAGGAGCCTATCCTCTTCGGTACCACTATCTACCAGAACATCCGCCACGGTCTCATTGGAACCCGTTTCGAGCACGAATCTGAGGGGAAGATCAAGGAACTGATCGAGAATGCTGCCAAGATGGCCAACGCCCACGAGTTTATCAATATCCTTCCGGAAGGCTATGAGACTAATGTGGGTCAGCGTGGATTCTTGCTGTCTGGTGGCCAGAAGCAACGTATCGCCATTGCCCGTGCTATCGTCTCCGACCCTAAAATCCTCCTCCTCGATGAAGCCACTTCCGCTCTCGATACCAAGTCTGAAGGTGTCGTCCAGGCGGCGCTTGACCGTGCTGCTGAAGGTCGCACTACCATCGTGATCGCCCATCGTCTGTCTACTATCAAGACCGCCCACAACATTGTTGTCTTTGTCAACGGATCTATCGTCGAGCAAGGTACTCACGATGATCTGACCGAACGTGATGGTCCTTACTACAGGCTCGTCGAAGCTCAGCGCATTAACGAGGAGAAGGATGCCGATGCTTTGGATGATTCCGAGGACGAGGACAGCGCTGAAAATATGAACAAGGCGCATCTCGCTCGGGTCAAGTCTGTTGCTAGCGGTTCTTCGGCGATGCTCAAGGAGGAGGCTGTGGCCTTTGAGGCGGACATGCGTCGCCTCGATTCTGGCAAGTCTGTATCCAGCGTCGTCCTTTCTAAGCGCCCTGCTGAAAGAGGCAACCACAAGTACTCGCTCTGGACTCTGATCAAATTCATCGCCTCCTTCAACAAGGAAGAGTGGAAGTACATGGTTATCGGTCTGTTCTTTTCCATCCTTGCCGGTGGTGGTCAACCTACTCAGGCTTTCTTGTACGCCAAGGCCATTAGTGCGTTGTCTTACCCACCGTCTCAGTATGCCAAGTTGCGCTCGGAGGCCAACTTCTGGTCCCTGATGTTCTTAGTTGTTGGTATTGTTCAGTTCATCACCTACTCAGCCCACGGTATTGCCTTTGCTTTCAGCTCTGAGCGATTGATTCGCAAGGCCCGTAGCCAGGCTTTCCGCACTATGCTCCGTCAGGATATCAACTTTTTCGATCGCGAGGAGAACAGCACCGGTGCTTTGACTTCCTTCCTGTCCACCGAGACGAAGCACTTGTCTGGCATCAGTGGTCAGACCCTCGGAACAATTCTGATGACATCTACCACTCTTATTGCTGCCATTGTGATCTCGCTATCCTTTGGTTGGAAGCTTGCTCTTGTTTGTATCTCGGTCGTTCCGGTTCTCCTGGGCTGTGGTTTCTACCGGTTCTACATGCTCGCGGCCTTCCAGTCTCGGTCCAAGGCTGCCTATGAAGGATCTGCCAGCTATGCTTGCGAGGCCACTTCCGCTATCCGCACTGTTGCTTCCCTC
>ERZ1673737.2816-NODE-2816-length-14067-cov-3.650086_pt1 | contig 14067 bp, 7 predicted proteins | sample MGYA00580211_ERZ1673737 | MGnify/ENA primary metagenome ERZ1673737 (study PRJEB41218, sample SAMN15661789) | gut metagenome | host: Homo sapiens | place: Canada: London | collected 2015-08-20/2019-03-30 | study: EMG produced TPA metagenomics assembly of... | reverse complement strand
GCATGTCGCCTTTTGAAGAGAAGAAGGAATTCCAGTTTCTAGACTGGGCCGCTTCGGCATCGATGGTGTCGCAAATCTGACAGAATTCATGCTGAACCAACTCATCATCTGCCCGTCCATTGGCATGATATCTGGCCAAAATAACTAAAGCCTCATCTTTCCGACCTTTCGACACAAGCCACCTAGGGCTCTCCGGCACAAAGAACATCAAACCAATCATTTGACTGATCGGATATGCCACCTGTAATAAACAAGGAATTCTCCAAGACCAGCTATTGGCCAGGGCGATAGTTGCAAATGTAACCGCAGCCGAACCGATTGCTCCCAGACACCAAGTCGCATTATAGAAAGCGGTCGCGGTCTGTCTCTGGCGTGGGTGCGCAATCTCAGTTACCAAGAGAGGAGCAGCAGTTTGGGAAATGCCCATGCCCGCACCTGACAGCACCCTCATACCGAAGAAAGCCCAATGATTTCTGAAAATGGTCTGAATGATCGTTGCGACAATGACAAGACTGCATCCGAGTCCCACGCAGATCTTGCGCCCATGTTTATCTGCAATATAAGACGCTGGTACGAAGGCTAAAAGAGCTCCCAGAGAAGTGCCGGCAATGATAAGACCAATTATGTTGGGGTTCAAACCGCCAATTATTGTGGCGACTGTTTTTTGGTCAATATCAATCTCATGAACTCAATAGAATCACTTACATTGAGGTAATACCAGCAGGCTGTTAACTAAACTTGCGATATAACCCGACGAAGAAGCAGTAGAGAACATGAACAGAATTCCAAGATTCAGTTTCCGTAACCCCTTGTCCTTGATCCAGTTTTTATCCGTGTTGTTGGGCAGAAGCTTGAATGCTTCCAGAGGAAGCTCCGTCGGGGGAGCCGTATCAGTCTTCGCTGTCATGGCGCTCTATCAAGTTGACGCTGTACCAAGTATAAGACGAGAAAGTATAATCTGCAGAATCCAAGCCAAGCCATTTATACAAACTTCAATCATTACTATAAAACCTGTAGCAGAACAAGGGATTATCCACACATTCCTCCCCCTAATTAAACCCTCCGACTCTCCCAGGTTAATCCTCGGCCTCTCCATGAGATGACTGGTGACTAAAGATGGAATGAAGGGAGGAATGTCCGATCTAACTACTAATTCAGGTAGTTTATCCAGCGTACAAGAGTCCCAAGAACACGGATCCATACTGCCAATCATGCACCAACTAAACGATCTACAGTGTAATACACTGCTCCTTGCAACAACATGGATGCCACACGTGAGACATATCCCATTCAAACTTCATCATCATTCATCACTATCACCAAGCAGCGACGCATACCGGTTGCCAAGCCCACAAAACCCTTCACACTGCTCTCCAACATCCCGCCCTTTGTGCAGGACTTCCTCAATACCCCACGTTACGCGTTCCGCACCGACTCTCGCGCCTTCAAGATTCGGTGCCGCGGGTCCAAGCCGGAGAGATGCCATCCGTCCTGTCATGAATAGCGGCACGTCTTCACGCCATGATAGGTCGTTTGTTAGACAGGGGAATCCGGATTTGACTTCGATGGGGTATTGTTCGTTCATTTCGCGTAGTAAGGGCATCTCGCGGACGTCGGTGCGTGCGCCTGTTGCGAAGTAGATGTAGTCTATTGGGGGGAGATTGGGGATTGGTGGGTCGGTTGTTAGGGTCCAGGTTTGGGTTGAGCGGTTGTATTCGTGTGATTTTATTTCTGTGCATGGGTGGAGGGAGGCGCGGTGTTTGGCGGCGTGTTGTTTCACGATTTTGGTGTAGCGTGGTGTCATGCTGCCTCCGTTGCGGGCAGTTTGAAGCATTTCGAGGCGTTCTACATAGGTTAGTTTAGTTGTTGAATATGGGGGAAGGGACATGTAATTGAATTAGGGCCTACCTTCGTCGGTATCGGCAGACCAGAAGGCTGCTTTTTCCCAGTTTTTGTATTTGCCCATCCATGGCAAACTGATATCAAAATGTTTGACTGTATTCGTGTTAGCGTTGTGTTCATAAGTCCACTGTTCATCAAAGCATATACATACCCTTCATCTCGGACCTCATAATAAACCATACTTTGGTGACTCCCTTGCGAACAGCCATGTCCACAATCTGAGCTGAAGAAAGCCCACCCCCAACAACGACAACATTTGTCTCCTGTCGGCGCTGGATCTTGTCCTGTACATTAGGACTGGGGAAGGTCTTAATTTCCATGCTGTGGCAACATCCAGCTGCACCCTCTTGCTCATTTGCTGGCTTCCATGGATAGATCTTTGAAACTCCTGCACCTCCAGGACCGATGGCAAGCACAACAGCCCGGCTGTAGAATTTATCTCCAGTCGACGTGGAAATTGTAAAGATCTTCTCCGAGCCATCAGACACATAGTCATAAGAGAGTCCTGTAGCCTCGCGCTGCAAGATCTGTCCCGGCTCGTTGAGTCCATACCGATCAATGATCGAAGCGCAGTAATCGGCGAACAGATCCGTAGAAGGAGAGAAGTAATCTTTCCGGTCTCGTTCGTCGATCTCGCCTCCAATTGGCCTATATGCTGTCAGGGAGACACATCAAAAGGAATCGAAACCTTCCAAGTAGACTTACTGAGTCTTTCCCCCCTGTCTTCTCTTCTTTTTCTTATGCTTGCTCATCTCCTTCCCAACACAACCTGGAATCTCCCACAAATCACCCTCGCGCCCAGTCTCCTGAGTATAAGCCAACATCCCATCCCGATCACCAGGATCAACATGGAAGAACATCGGACTGCGAAGCTGCTTAATCTCTAATGTCTTGAAAGCATTATTCCATCGTTGCATCCATTTATCCCCCGATCCATCAAGTACTAAAGTTGACACAGAAGAGGAGGTCGATGTAGTCGAGGAAGCGGAGAGCGATGGAACAGAAGATACAGAGTCTGTAGACGCACGCCGTTGTCGATCTTGGCCTTTGTCTTTGCTATCTTTGCTATCGCAAGGACACATCGTCTCGCAGTTCCATTTGTTTGCCCGAACGCCGTTGATCTTGCTGTGTCGGGCTTGTACGAGGTTCATTCGGCCGGTGTGTTTCTTTATCCAGTGGTAGCGTTGGTGCTCTTCGTCCGTGAAGACTGCCGAGGGGGTTTCTTCGCCTAGTCGTGCGGCGATGGCGAGGCCACAGGGTCCTGCACCTATTATTATTACATCGTGGATAGAGGCTGGTTGGGGTTCGATAGACATCTTGGCGTTGGTAAAGTGGTTGTGGATATAGTATGTTGAGGTACGAGGGCTGGATAAATGAGATAAAAGGCACCCTTCGGGATTTGAAGAATGGGAATACTATTTCTTTTATATTAATCTATTGGCATTGGTACTCCTCACATCCACTTGACCTTCTACAATGTCCTCAGTGTCACGAGTTGGCCATCGAGGTACTCTTCCCCAAGGTCCTTAGGGCTTGCATGACACAATACTCAAACGGGACAAGACCCATACTCCACACTCAAAGTGGATCTGACAGTCTATTGGAAGCTGTCATCTGAGGACCTTGGGGTTCAATGGCGATCATTGGAAATCGCATCAAAACAATGAAAATATTCAATTTAACTCGGTAAAGAATTGAATTTAGGGTCTGGAGACCCGACAAATTGGTGAAAATAACTACCCTTATGATACCAGGGTTAAAGTGAAGGCAATATGATGTTCTGCGGAAGGTGTAATCCCATTCGTGCAAGAGGACGGTGAGGAGAGTAGACGATATCAAGATATCAACGAGGATCCATTTACGCAATCAATCCAGAGCTCCCTTTCTTATGATCCTTGATATCTGGCGGCGCTTTACCAACCAAAGCGGCCATCTCGAGATGATCAGGTACATATTTACTCCCATGTCATGTTTCTTAACGAAGTCCCCATCCGCTGTAGAGGAATACACGACAACAGAGTACATGCGCCATTCATTCTACGGCATGAATCCGATACGACGAAAGGATGGGATCTGTTGTATGTCGTGCCCAATCTTTTGGAGTCCTGAATAATGCGGGGTCAGACTGGTATGATAGTATATCATCTCTGCGGGATATGATAGAATATGCCCAAATTTTACGACCCATGCTCCTCATGGAAGTTTCATTGCTAAGTAAAGCCCCTTTGATGAAGTCTTACATAGCAAAGTCAGCTTTAGTCTAGATATTCTGAATATGATCCATGCGACATAACGAGCCGTTGGGGGTGCTGATGAGCATTGCGAGGGTTCTCGCGTGGAATGACCTCAGCATTGAAGACCGGGTGACATGCGTGTCATCTCCGTGGACAGAGTTTAGAATGCGGTAGTTCCAACGCGCGCTTGAAGAATATTTCCAGGAGCAAGTGATGACATTGGTCTGACGATTTTTTCTCGCGGCGAATGAAGCTGGGCGGATGAGATCTATCGCGAAAAGAACCAAGCAATGACGAATGAAGGGATAGTGAGGTCCGATGGGTACATGTAGATGGGTGGATCCATAAAGGGAGCAAAATCAACAAAGGTTGCTGTAGAGACTCTCGATGTGTGATTGTGGCTGCGTTCCTATAGATGAACCTATGCGGATGATAGAAAACCGACAAACTGTTCATTTGAATTGAATGTTTGGTATAAAACTGCTCTATGATACAGCGCCTATCCTATCAAGTAACTCATTAGACGGTCTATTAGAACTCGAGTTCCTATAGGGCGATTGTACGGAGCGGGCACGGCCCGAGGGAACCTTATTAGTCATAGTACTTACGGCGTACCTTCCAAGGTTGGAAGTAGTTAAAGTATACAGCTGCTCAATAACGCTGCTTGTTAGTTCAGCAAACTATGCACGCATGCCCAGAGGTTGGTTGATAAGTTAAGCCCACCTTAGCTGTAGCACCGAGGATAATATTTTCCAAACTAACCGAGTCTTTTTGGCTGTCCTCATTGTTGTTGATAGCGATTCTCAAGTAGGATTTAGTGTAATGTTAACGTCAACATGATTACAGAAGAAATAACTATACGTAGTTCACAGTATAGAGAAGACCTAAAAAATTAAATTAAGCACAAAGGGGGAATAGCAAAAGCAGCGAATACCACCACACAAAAACACCAAACCAACACAAAGAGCAAAAACAAAAACAGATAATAAGACACGATAAGTAACAAAAAACCCAATAGACCATCAAATCCAATACAAACACCAAGACCAACCAACGCCAACACGTAACCAACACCAAACCATATCAATCCAAATCACCTCTCCTATTTATGCCATTTCTTAAGCTTCTTCCCCTCCCCAACCCTAGCCCTCGGTGCACCACCCCCCTCCCTCCGATGCCAAGCATCCTGAGGCCAAACCCACCCCCTCACCCTCTTAGCATCCCTCCGCTCCCCAATCTGCGGCGGCGGGATCCAATCATCCTTCCCCTCAGGCAAGACCCGCTGCCGCGTCATTGCACCCGGCCCGCCGACGTTGAGGTGGGCGGATGGCTGGTGCGGTAATGGTTGGGATTTCGAGAGCATAAGTAGGAAATATAATGCTAGACTTGCTGTCATTGGTGTTGAGAGGGCCTGGGCTTCTTCAGAGATTTCGTCTGGGAAGGGGGAGTGGGATGATGATGGTGAAGAGGAGGAAGGAGACGAGGAAGAGAACGAGTGCGCGCTGATGGGCGTTGCCAGTGCCGGCCCGTCACGGGAGAGTGTGTGTGCATGTGCATGTGCATGAGGGCGCGAGCTAAAAGCAGCCGTCTTGAGTGGGATAGTAGCAGCAATCTCGAAGTATCCGAAATAAGGAACGTCATCGCCATCATCGCAGCCAGCTCGAACGCAGACTAGTTCGATTTCTGTGATTATGAATCCGTACCGACAGGAGTGTTCGCGCATGCAGCGTTGCAGGTGGGCGAGGCCATTGAGGTATTCGACGCGGCGGTGCGGTGCTTCATTGCGCATGCCTGTATTCCAGCGGTCGAAGCTCTTGACTATGCCGACTAACCGGCCGCGAGGGAGACCGGTGCTTGTCTGCTCCGTGTCTGAGGCGTAGTTTGCTAGGAAGTGCGGATGGCCGTGGTTTTTGTGGCCTGCGCTGCGGACGTCTGGGGCTGCGTAGAGCTGGAGATGATCGGGCCCTTGAGAGACGGCTAGGGCGGCGTTGACGCGGGGCGCGTAGAGGTTTGTGATCAGGTTCACTAGGGCGGGTTCGGATTCTGGGGCAAGGTGGGCGAAGGATACTGCCACTGGTGGAGTGAGCTCGCCTGGGATTTCGGTTCTCAGGAGCTGGATTAGTCGGCTGTCTACTAGGTCGAAGGTTGCTAGCGAGAAGGAGGTCCAGTTTCGCAGGTTGCGGATGTCCCACCAGAAGTAGTCGTGCATGCCGCGAGTTGGGACTACGCTCACGTTGCGGACTAGGTTGATTGGTGGAATTGGCATTGTTAGGTAGGAGAGGAGAGTTGTTGAGCGTGGTGTTGGTGGTTCTTGGGGACTCAGCAGGGCTGGTGATGGCTGTGCGGAGGCCGGATGGTATTTGTATTGGGGGGTTGGCACTGTCAATGGGTGTGTGCATGTTGGGGTTTGCTGGGCCGCTGGTCTCTGGGAGTATGACGGGTAGACCACGATAGTTGGAGTGATTGGAGTGACCGGTGTGGTGGGGGTGGTTTGAGCATGCATCTGAGGCACATATTTAGGAAGCTCACGGTAGGTTGGATATCCAAATCGAGTCAAAGTGGCAGTGTCGACGCCAGATGCTGACACGGAGCGTGAGTGGCCACCGACGGCTTTGCGCTTGTGAGATGGGGTGATAGCCACAGGCGATGACAAGGTAGAGCTGGTGCCATGGGCCATTGCGGCCGGTGAAATAGGGGACGCCAATGTCAAGCGGTCGACAACATCCCGAGTGTGACGGTTAGACCGAGTAGTTGTATAAGGGACAAAGCCAGGAGGGTTCCGTGTATTAGACAGAACCCGGCGGGAACGAAGAGGTCCGCCAGCAGACACTGGCTCGATGACAACATCCTGAGGTCTGATCTTTGGCAAGAGGGCCGGACCATGATGATGCCTGGTTGGCGAGGTTGTAGGACTAGTGTTGCCGGTGATAGTCGACCAAGGCGACGACTCGCTTGAGTAGACAGACGAGTTGGACTCATGGCGACTATGACCCGAGCCGGTGAACCCCTCAAGAGGAAGACGCGGCGGCGTTGTAGGCCGATAGCGAGCGTACTGCACAGACATGATAGACAAGTAGTTGTCTAACTTGATCTTTGTCACAATAACAAACGAATGAGAGAGTGATGAGGATCAAATCATCAAGGCGAAGAGCTTGGATATTAAATGGTCTTCACAAGGTCTCAAACAGCCAAGCACGCATATAAAAAGATCGACTGACGAACTCTAGCCGATATAGAAAACATGAAACATGGAGAAGAGCCCCATTGTGACGCCAGCGGAGCTTCAGATTCTTTTTTGGGATCCTAGTCTCCGATCAAGAGGAACGTTCACGCGATGAAACGCGAAACTGCCGACATTGTGCCTGAAAGACAGGCATGTCGCGCGAAGAAGCACTTGAAACTGCAGAGACGGGGGTTCTAGTCCGGTATAGTGCCGTTTCATCGGACAGTCGCGCGTCAAGATGTTGCTATATTTTGCACTTGGGTCAACTTCATTCTTCAGATGCCTTTCTTGGGTTAGTCTGCTGCAAGATCTGAGAGCAGTTCTAAATTCGGCAACAATTAAGGCGCATTTTGCAGGTAATTAGCGGACTTGTTGGTGACCCTCCCTGCTTCAGCACTCGCCGAGTCGGCGGCTAGGGAGTTCCAAGAAGCAACAGGATAAAAATAGCCCTTTGTCTGTGTGTGATTCAAGGGTTCAAGGAGGGGAACCGTTTGAGAAAGGTAATATGGGTAGATGCGCCAGTGGCCGAGTGTGATATCAAGGTCAGCGGCTACAGATGTACGTTGAGTCTCAAGTACGCGCCGATCGACGGCGTCACATTCGGTGATTGGACGATTTTTCGAAACAAGCAAAGAAACATCCCATAATTAGCAATGATTAATGCAGTTGATCAGATCAATCCGTTCGTGCAAAAGAAGGGTTAAGGAGCAAATCAGGGAAATCGGGAATCGGGGTCGGGGTAAATCGCATAGGCGCGCAGGGACCCCTGACGTTTCAACAGAAGAAAGTAGAAGATTGTATATTATTAATGTCCATTTTTATGATCTCATAACATTCATTGGTGGGCCGAAAAATAAACCCAAATAGAAAACGAAAAATGCAAGGTTTCAAAACCTGCGTGGTCTAGGTAAACAAAACGCTTGGGGGAATCTCTCTGAACCGTCTAAACAAGGATCAAATCCAACGGCAAAGGCAATTGCAGAATCATGAAAAGGGTTTTAAGCCTTGATCTCGTACTTGCGGCGGAACATGTCATCCACCTCAGTCAGGTAGTACACACCGGAGCCGATGGTCTCGACGTTGCCGGCGGGCTTGAAGTCCTTCCTCAAGTGAGCGTGCTCACGGAGCTTGCACATGGCATCGTAGGCAGCAGGCTCGAGAACAGTGCGGGCATTGAGGCGGTTCTGGAGGTCAAGCTTCTCAACCATGTTGGAGACATCGCCGACAATCTTGGCGCTGAACATGGAGCTGGCAAGACCACTGCCGTAGCTGAACAAGCCAATGCGCTTGGGCTCCTTGGGGTCGAAAGTGACGTTGCTGAGCAGACTGGCCAGGCCGCCGTAGACGGTAGCAGTGTACATGTTGCCACACTGGGTGGCAACCTGGAGACCAGGGTTGACGCGGTCAGCGAAGCGCTTCTTGGTCAGGCCCATGAAAGTCTTCTCAACAGTCTTGTCGGACAGAGACTTCTCGTAGTCCAGATCGCGGAGCTCGGGGGCAACCTCCGCGAAAGCGGGGTGGGAGGGGTTGGCGAGGTAGTCGTTGTAGAGCATGCGAGCGTAGGACTTCTGGACCAGCTTGCAGGTGGGGGCGTGGAAGAGGATGTAGTCGAAACGGTCCAGAGGAGACTGGGACTCGTCAGCGACACCGTTGGTGCCGTTGGTCTGGGCCTTGAGGGTCTTCTCGCGGGTATCGTAGGCCTTGTAGCAGGCATCGACGGCCTCGGTGTAGCACTTAAGGGAGAAGTGGCCATCGACGACGGGGTACTCGCTGGTGAGGTCGGGCTTATAGAAGTCGTAGGCGTGGGTGATGTAGGAAGCACGGAGACCGGGCTCGAAGACAATAGGGGCGTCAGGGCCAATGACCATGGCAACACAGCCAGCACCACCAGTGGGGCGAGCGGCACCAGCGGCGTACAGAGCAATATCACCGCACACAACAACGGCGTCACGGCCGTCCCAGGCGGAGGACTCGAGCCAGTTGATGCTGTTGAAAACAGCGTTGGTACCACCGTAGCAGGCGTTGACGGTGTCGACACCCTCAATGTTGGTGTTGCCGTGGGGAGCAAAGAGCTGCATCAGGACAGACTTGACGGACTTGGACTTGTCCAAGAGAGTCTCAGTGCCAACCTCGAGGCGGCCAACGGACTTGGGGTCGATGTTGTACTTGTTCATGAGGGAGGAGAGGGTGGTAAGGCACATGGAGTAGATGTCTATAAATCACGCTCGTTAGTTTCCTCGTTCTGTCTTCTTTGTAGGATGCTTGACATACCCTCGCGGTCATCACAGAAGCTCATCTTGGTCTGGCCAAGACCAATGGTGTACTTTCCAGCACTGACGCCATCGTACTTCTCGAGCTCGACCTGGTCGACGCACTGTGGAAAGGTTAGTATCTCGCCCGTAGTTCAATGGCAGTGTGAGCTCTTACCTGAGTAGGGAAGTAGACCTCAATGGCCTTAATACCAATGTTCTGGGGACGAGCAGCCATCGTGGGGTAGAAGCTATAAACTTTTGAATAGCAAGGGGAAAGAAAAGAGAGGATAGTAAAAAGGCAAAAGTGAATAAAGAGAACAGACCCCAGGACAAGCAGCTTAAATAAATAAAAGAGGGTAGCGTACAGTACTCGGATCTACAGTGTACGATCTGTCACCGTCAACTTTTTTTCCCCTGAGTGGGGAGGATCGACCTTGGGTCTTCCTTTGGACCGGATACTTATAGATCTTTAGTACTGTGAATAGTGAACACTTGGAGATTAGTTGTTGTTAATGGAATATATAGCAAGGTATGAATAGATATACACATTCACCAATTGTATATATTCACGATGTTCCCATAAGGGCAATGTTTGGATGAATATTTGATCCCAGACGGATGGCAACGGTGTAGAACTCAGTCTTATCTCGGATCTACTTTGATCCGAATACATTGGTGGACACTAGAGATCCGCTTCCTCGTTGGCCGTGTACTTAAGCCCGAATACTCCGTAGTTTTATAGGAAGTGGCATCAGTCGGATGTGCTCAGATCTCTTGCATTTGTTATAAGTTATGGGGCTATGGGTACCTATACTTATATTGGAGTATTGGGTACCTACTGTAGTTTCAGTACTAACTTATACAGTATGGTTAGAATGGAGAACATAAGCCACATTGCTTTTCAGGTGCATTCGAATATCACCTAAATTATATATCACAATAATATATCTTACTCCTTTCTCCAGGTGGTGTTGCCAATGCTAACGCCAATGCCAATGCTTCGTAATGCCGAGCGTGGGTCACTCCGGGGGCGTCTGCCTGGATTCAATCTCTCCCTATCTCTTCTCTCCAATCTGGAATCTTGAATATAACCCCTAACGGCATCGGGAGGATGTCGGACGTCGCTCGTTTGCCATTTACTTCTAGATCATGATCGTCTTGGTCTCCGCATCCGCGCTAAACACCTACCACTGCTCGCCGGAGCCCCGTACCATCCACCATGGGCGACGAGAAATATGATTATCAAGCCCAACCCATCCCCTCCTACGAAGAAGCCACCGGCCAACCCTCCTCCTCTCGATCCGACCTCGGCGAAGGAACAGATTTGGAACGACAGGGGCTTCTCGGTCGCGATCATGCCTCCACACGCGGCTATCACCCACCGACGGTGGAATCGGCGCGCACCAGTCTCGACGACCTAGATTCCTCGGCCTCACACTCAGACCGGGAATCAACCGATGAGCTGCGACGGGAACTGGATCAGATGGACGTGGATGACTCCGCATCTTCATCCTTGACTGGCCGTTCCCGTCTAGGCCATCGGTTCTCCAAGCAGCTATCGAGTCTGACCCGCACGCTATCCGCCATCCAACGACCCTTTCAGCGATACATGCCCAGTTTCCGCTTTACGATAAACCTGAGCGATGCACGCGCCCGTTTCAAGGACCAGGGCTGTATCATGATGCTACGTCTGTTCGCTCTTTTACTCGTAGTCGCTCTGGTCTATGTGTTCTTTATCGCGGATATCTTCAACATCAACAGTCGCATGGTCATGGGCACGTCGTACAGTTCGGCGTCGGTCGAGAACTTCATTCAGGGTCATATCAACGAGACCAACATTGCCGAGAACTTGCGCCGAGTCACCAACTACACTCATATTGCCGGGACAGAAGGCAGCTTCGTGCTATCGCAATGGATTGAACAGGAGTTCCACAAAGCTGGATTCGATGTAGTCTCGCGGGAGGAGTTCCAGGTATACCTCAACTATCCACGCCAGGATGGCAGGAGGGTGGCGATTATCGATCCGCCCAATCTCGCTTGGGAGGCTAAACTCGAAGAGGACAACGCCAAAGACTTGGTCTTCCATGGACATTCCAAGTCGGGCAATGTAACTGGGCCCCTGGTGTATGCCAATTTTGGATCTCGAGATGATTTCAAGGCTCTTGCAGAGAAAGGAATCGAATTGAAAGGCACAATCGCTCTTGTCCGTTATTACGGGACTGAAACCGATCGCGCCTTGAAAATCAAGGCCGCTGAGCTGGCCGGCGCGGCGGGCTGCATTATCTACTCTGATCCCTCTCAGGATGGATTCGTGAAGGGCCCGGCTTATCCCGAAGGCCGGTACATGCCCAGCGATGGCGTCCAGAGAGGCGGTGTCAGCATGATGTCGCAGGTTGTTGGAGATGTCCTCAGTCCTGGGTTTGCATCCACCCCGGAAGAAAAGCATCGTCTGTCTCCTGAGGAGAGCACTGGGTTACCTAAGATTCCCAGTCTCCCTCTCGCCTGGCGTGATGCCCAGCATCTTTTGCAGGGGCTCAAGGGACACGGTTCCAAAGTACCTAAGGAATGGGTTGGAGGGGTGCCTGAAGTCAAAGAGTGGTGGACTGGAGATCAAAATTCTCCTGTCGTTCATCTGATGAACTTGCAGGATGAAGTCGAGCGACAACCTATCTACAATATCCATGGGAGAATCCTCGGTATGGAAGAACGCGATAAGAAGATCATCGTTGGCAATCACCGCGATTCGTGGTGTATGGGTAGCGTCGACCCCGGAAGTGGCACTGCTGCTTTCCTAGAGGTTGTACGCGCCTTTGGTGAGCTGCTCACCTATGGGTGGCGCCCGCTTCGCACTATTGAGTTTGTCAGCTGGGATGGAGAGGAATATAACCTCATCGGCTCGACAGAGCATGTCGAGAATGAGACAGAGGAGCTCCGTGCCAATGCCTTCGCGTACTTGAATGTCGATGTCGGTGTCTCTGGCTCCAAATTCCGTGTCTCGGCGTCCCCAGTCTTCGAGCGCACTGTGATGCAGATTCTTGGCCGTCTCTCGGATCCCTATGCGAATGCAACACTCAAAGATCTCTGGGAGCAAAGGGGCTCAAAGATTGAGCCACTTGGTGCTGGCAGTGACTATGTTGCATTCCAAGATATTGCAGGCACCTCAAGCATTGACTTTGGGTTCGAAGGTGAGGCTTATCCATACCATAGCTGCTACGAGTCCTACGACTGGATGGTCCAAAATGCCGACCCCGACTTCCAATACCACAAAATCTTGGCTCAGTTCTGGGGGCTTCTTTTGCTTGACCTTTCAGAAAATCCCATGCTACCATTTGACGTGGAGGCTTACGGCAGCTCCGTGACTGGGTGGGTTAAGGACTTGGATGGATTCGCCAAATCAATGAAAGCTGAGGTCAACATGGAGCCCATGTTCAAGGCTGCAGCTGAGCTCCAGGCCAACACTGCTCGCTTCCAGTCCTGGAACAAGATCTGGCACGATACTGTGTGGGGTTTGGGTGGATATGAAAGCAATGTCATGGCCGTCCAGCGAGTGAACCACAACGCCCGAATGGCTAGTCTTGATACCAATCTGCTTGACCTGGAAGAAGGTGGCGGTGTAAGTTGACTTCTCTCCTTAGTCTCACCCGTGACTATAGCTAATAAACCCAGGTCCCCAACCGCACACAATTCCGACACGTCATTTTCGGTCCAGAGCTGTGGTCCGGCTACGACGCGGCCCTCTTCCCTGCTATTGTGGATAGTATCAACACGGGAAATTGGACACTGACCCAATACTGGATCAACCGGGTCGCCAACACCATTCATACCGCCAGCGACAAGCTGCTTCACTAATGTATTTTACCTCAGCCCCTCTCGGCCTTCATTACTCTTTGCAATATCTCAGCCATGCCTGACGCCTCGAATTGCTTTCGTCATGTTCTATACAAGCACTGTACAGCCCGACCCCCTGTCGGGATGCCTCATACGCCTATACCAACCATGCATGTCAGCTCATACCGAATTTGGCGGATGTCACTTTTGTCGGTTCTTTTGGTCGCTCTTCTTACATGTACCTATTTTCTCATCCTTGTCCCGAGGGATTGGCGTTCATATGGGAAGATATCACATTTCGTATTTAGCTTATTACGGGTTAGACCCAATTGCATTGTCTACTCTGTCCTTCAAGTGCACAGCATATCAGCCAATAGCCCTATGTCTCCTCACACTTCCTTCCCTCCTTCCAAAATCTCTTCCGGGGTATCATACATATATCAAAACAAATTACAGTCACACACTAGGCAACCCAGACTCAATTCCCCCCAAAAAAGGATGATCCGCCAAACACTGCCAAAAGCCCGCCTCAAAATCCCACAAATCAACCCCTAACCCCCCAGCCCACTCATCATCAGCCCCCTCCCCAACAGCACCAACACCCTCACCACCCCCAACCCCCGAATCC